>ERZ1292623.4448-Hain-H51-01um-R1-4448-length-11473-cov-6_pt1 | contig 11473 bp, 11 predicted proteins | sample MGYA00564398_ERZ1292623 | MGnify/ENA primary metagenome ERZ1292623 (study PRJEB36523, sample SAMEA6512633) | groundwater metagenome | collected 2019-01-07 | study: AquaDiva: Metagenomics assemblies of 32 groundwater samples | reverse complement strand
GGCCGTAAACGCCGGAATGGAAAACGAATCATTTAGGGGGATTAATTCAACGACCGTCACGAAGCCCGAAAGGAGCAGGGCCTGGTCCCACGGGAGGAAGGCAAGGAATACGAGCGAGGCCGCGAGAAAACCCCCGAGGGAACCCTCCAATGTCTTCGTCGGAAGAATGCGGGTCCGACCATACCGCTTACCAATGAGCGTGGAAAAGCCGTCCTGAAAGGTCAAGCCCAAAATCCCCAGAATAATTACGAAAGGATTGGAAAAAAAGAACGTGGGAATTAATACTCCTAAAATGAAAACAAAAGCGGATTCGCCGGGAAACAATTCCTTGGGACGATGCACTTCCGTGAGAACATCCTCCAGCACGGGAAACCAGCGCGCATGAGCGATGAGCGCTAGAAGAATCCCGGCCAATAGGATGGCGGTGAGGAAGGATTGGAACACAGGAATGGAGGTGAGGGAAAGCACGATGGAGAGGAACAACCCCAATCCAATATGGATGGATTTCCGCGTCAGTTCCCGATGCCACTCTTCGGACTTCACCCCAATCATTTGCACACCTCTTCAATACCGGCAGTGGATGAGGAAGTGGTCCTTCTCGAATTTCCCCAATTCCACCACTTGAACAATCGTATAGTGCTTTTTAATGATTTTCAATTCCCCCTCCAGCACCTTCCGGGGATCCATGGTAAAATCGACCGAACGCGCCTTGATGACGAGCAATCCATCCGAACCCTTTCGCCCAAAAAGCGTCATGTTCTTCACGAAAATATCAGCTTGATTCCGCTGGGCCACATCCTGCACCATCACATCGGCCGAAAAATCACCCAATTCTTTCCCGTATTCCTCCGGAACATTCGCATCCCCGAGAATAGGGACAATATTCTCCCGCACCTCGACCAGTTTGGCGAACGAAGTCATAGCCTTGGGAGAAATATCCACCCCCACCACGATTCCATTTTCCCCAACTAAATCGGAGACATGCGATACCGTGGTGCCTTCCGCGGAACCCAAATACAAGACGCTCGACCCTTCCCCAATGGGAAGATCCGACAATCCCGCTCCAAGAGCGGCCGCGAGCTTGGAACGGAAAGGATTCCACTCCCTCCATTCCCCTTGGGCATCCGTGACGATGCGCTCCCCATACACGCGGGGATTTTTCACCAAGGAAAGAGTAAAGTAATTCTTCCCATCCTTGCGCAAGCGGGGATTCATGACGATAACTATAACCCAGGGATTAAAAACATCTCCAAGAAAAAATCCAGTAGTATACTACACCACTCAGGCTTCTTACTTTGAGGGATTCGGAGAAGCCAAACACGAATACCAAACAACCATATCCTTGAAGGAAGAGATAGTCAGCCTATTTTCCTATTACCACTATAGTGTAGTGCATCGAAATACAATTGAAGTGTTACTAATCAAAATTCAAGTAAATGCCCACGGATTCTGTCATTTTCAGTTATTTGGGCAGATAACCAGGAGTATTATAAAGGAGTTATTGGAAACGAATTCATGGCTTGGCAAAAAGTGTTGATAGCAATCATTGTTGTTGGTGTTGTTGCAATTTTGTATTATGCATCTACGAGTCCAAATAACCAAGGTCCAACATTATATACATGTAAAGAAGTTTCCGGAATTGGTATCGGAGATAACACGATTATTTTCTTAGATGGGCATTGTGTATTTACGACTGAACCTCAAAACCCAGAACTATTTTCATTTCCTGATAATGGCAACGAAAATGAAAAAGTGGAACGAATTATTGTGAATTCGAATTGTCCTTTGACAAATTTTACAAACAATTCTGAAATAATCGTTAATCCGAAAACCATTTATCAACGCGGAGACAATTTAGTTTATTCTTGTTCAGCTTTTTCTTACAATATTTAATCAGACCCAAGGATTGGGCCCAAGTGACCTATGTAATTCGTGCTTTGCAAATCGTGGGAAACAGACTGGGGGATAAGCACATAAGAGACAGAATAATTTTGATCCATAGCAACGTCGGTCCCATATCCTAAATTATAAGAAAAGTTGGTTTTAACATCGGCAAGAATTTGTAAATTCTGATTTTCATCATAAATCTTTAGATTTTTAGCATTAATAAAAAATGGCACGGCAATGCTAAAATTGAAGTCTGTTAATGTAACAATAGGCTGATCACTCGGAATGAAAATTTGGTTACCATTCTCATCAAACCAATTAAAATCAGGCGTATAAGTGGCGGTGGATGGTAGGGTAAAATTATGATCGTACAATATGTCATCTCCCAATGACTCAATAACGATACGATACCCATTTTCTGGCGGTGAAAGCGACGGATTTGTTTGCTGGTCAATTACACTAATATCGAGAAGAGAAAGATTGGGGTCGCTAAAATTAAGCTCGACAAAATAACTATCCGAATTTGGACTTCCCTGAAGCGCCAAAAAGCCAGTCATTTCATTGATGTCTTGTTCAAGCTCAAATTCATTAACTTCACCATAAGTAGGAAGAACTGGAAACTCGCTCGCTTGGTATCGCATGATGCTGTTCTCATAAGGGCGATACCAACCAGGATAACCGCAGGACTGAATACAACAGTTGGTGCATATATCACTCCACTTAAAACAGGCATTCCCAGAATAGTTATCGTCACAATTCGGCGTGCCAAAACTTGGCGGAGTAATTAGTGCACTCGTATCATACTCATCAGCCAGCCCACCAAAGCTGTGACCAAATTCATGAACTAATGTCCGCTGAACCTGCCACTTTTCTGTTCCATATTCACCATATTCAATTGACAAACTTGGAAACTTTGGTGGTTTAGGCGCGGTTAATGGCCAAGAATTATCCAAATATTCTTGCCCGATTGTAAGATACAAATTTCCAAGACCATTATCCGTAAAAAGATCCAAATACGCATGACTTGTTACCTTTGGTGACACGAGGAGGGTTACTACAATGGGTGGATCTTCATTTATGGAACCGCATTCATTAATGGCTAAATCTACTGCCTGTTTTTCATATCTGGTGTCATGATTCCACAATCCAAAGTACTGAACAACTCCGCCGTCAAAAGTCTGCAAAGTGTCGACTCGCCAAAAATTGAATTTATTACGATACTCTCGGAAAGGAGTAAAAGCCATAAGACCATTTCCGTCTCCATCAAAATCGACCATTTCATTTACAATCTCCGAAAACTTGTTCAAATTTGGAAAACCACTTCCGACGAAGACCACATCAATTTTATCGGAGGATTCACCAGTTTTTACAACAGATTCGCATGTATCGGGCCGATAGTAACGAATATCGTCAATTGACACTTCTGGGCCACTGTCTTTGAACGAAGGCGATGTAATACCAATACCAATATATCCTGGGAAATTTGGAATTGAAACATTTTTGTCTTTTCCTGTTACACCTGATGTTTTACTCACTAGTGTTTGAGCCAAATCTCCGTTTGGGTAATAATAATTTACTTTGAATGTCCCTGATCCTGTTCCACTTAAAGTGAAAGAATTGACGTCAAAATAAACAGTCCCCCCATTCAACAACCTTCTAGGTCTAACTTCTGATGTTCCCCCTTCATCCTCCCCGATATGTACTTGAGCATAATATTTTCCAGTTGATGCTTTCCTAACAGAAGAGGTATCTTTCCATATTTTTACTTCTCCACCCCCCGTCATGACCGCATCCATATCTAAACCAATCGGCTTGACAGAAGGAGGGGTGAAATAATTACAAAACGCCACTGTACAATTAACATCAAATGACCCATTCGAAGTAATCAATTCGTGTTTATCAATCTTTATTTTCCAAGAGTCGGACGTTTTAATATTACCAGAACAATTGACTGAAAACTGCTTGATAATACTAACAGAATTATCATCGACGCCAAAAGCCATGTTCGAGTTTCTGTAAATCCCGTTACCTACATAGACAGTAGAGTACTGGTTTTGAGTTGCATTATCAATAATAGTGCAAGTGTTTCCAACTAAATAATTCACATCTAGAGTGAATATATCCCAGGATGTAATATGCGACGTGTAAGGGCCATAATCGGTAATAATAAACGGATCTATCGCAGATGAAAAGGAAGGCAAGAGTAATAAAAGGAAAAATAATGGAACTATTATCCTCATACTTTCTCCTCCACAAAATTATTGGTTTTTCTTGAAAAATAGTTAAAAGGAAGCAAAAAAAATATGAGCAGCAATGGAATTATCGAAAATGATTTTGGCTCGATCCCATTTAGTCCGATTATCCATTTTCCATTTCCATTGAAGTCCAGCGTATTTTGAACAGTAATCGTATGGGAGCTATTTAGGTCATGATAAAAGCGCACATTGGTATCAATTAGATAGTGTTTTCCCGCATCTTTAATGTTGTAATTATGAGCAATCATCAGCTCATTATCGTGGTATACGCACGTTTGATTGGAATCAAAATCTCCATTTGTTGATGGTTTACACCCATCGGGATACACGTGAATCTTTATCTTTTGGGAAATCTGATCCGGTTTCGGATTCTTTCCCTGCCGAAAACCACAGGCGACTTGGTAAGTGGCATCCCCGATGGCTGTGATTGTCTTTGTTCCGTTCCGATCCTCATTCGGCATCCCGTTGGATCCGCACCATGCTCCGCTGCAATTCATGTCCATCCAAGGAGGGCTAAGCGATGGGATCAATCCTAATTTGTTGAAATCACCCGTATTGAGGGACGTGTACATCATAATCCCGTAATAGTTCCCATCATTATTGGGTCCCACTACTTGTGGACAATCCGTGCCGGGCGGGGGATCGAAGCTATAATTACAAATCATATCAAAACTGGATCCTTTATCCACAACAAAATCAGTAGGAGTTAATGGGGTGGCACCATTGATAAATATCTGAATATCCGGCACATCGCACGTCCCTGCGTGAACGCTTGCGACGAAGAAAAACAACCCAGCAAATACCAATAACCATTTTTTCATCGGGCGTCAACCCCTTCTTCATTTTCAACGGGAACTTCTATCGGAAGAGATTCCGCGGCTTGAACGGGTTCCTCTGGTTCAACAACCACTTCATTTTCACTGCCTATCCCTTGATTATCTTGGAATTTGAGTAAGGCACAGACCGCGAGGGAAGTTGGGTAGGGAAATGTATTGGTGCGAGAGAGATCCGCAAGACTCGTCCATCCCCCATCATCTTGCTGAAACGATAAAATCACTTCCACATCTGTTTCCGTGAGTGGTAGTCCGGCTAGCCCCATCAAACAATAATGCAATAGGGTCTCCGTCAAGGAATTGGAAAAGCTTTCATCCTGAATATCCACCAGCTTGGTGGAAAGTAAAGTGTCCAACTCTTCTTTGACGGTTTCGTTTTCATCGCAGCGGGAATAGAAATAAGAAAGGAGAAACGCCTGCTCGTTATTATAAGAACCAAATTCTTCTTCCGAATCATCTTTCCAATCCGTCAATTCTTGGATTTTTTCGGATGAAACAGTTTCACATTGGAGCGCACGCGCTAAATCCAAGTTAAATGGTAATTCCTGTTCAAACTCACTCAACTCATCCAAATCCACTTCTTCTCCCCTCAACCACGCATGCCAAAACGTATGCTTTTTGTCCAATAATGGTTCTTTTTCGAGGACCCAGTTGCGGATTCCCAATTCCGAATACTCATGGTCCAATATCCCCACCAAAATAAGTGATTCGGAAACATCCAATCCGTCCTGAGACTGTAGGAACGCCATTCCATCATCAATCGATTCTTGGACAGGATCTGACGCATCTTGCGCATAGGCCATGAACCCAACCAATACCAATCCAGCGGCGAGCAATAACAAGGGGATTCGATTATCCATCAGCAACTCACCGTGATATCCAAGGAATTATTCACATCATTGAATTCAATCGAAGCACAACCCATATTGATCGCCCCATCGACCGTCAAATCATTATTCAAATGCAAATAATTGGCGTCTAGCGGCGTTGTAACGTTCCCATCAAACAACGCATCCGAATGCACTTCACCCTGCCCCCCACGAAACGGCTGGGGACCGGATAATTCCTCGTCATTCACATACAAGCACATGAAATAATCCTGATTAAAATTGAGCTTCAATAGTTCATTCTGTCCCAAGAGGACGTTGAAAAATCCATCTTGAATCGCCTGGGGATAAGTATAATCGAAGAATACATTTGAAGAGCAGGAATTCGAATCGCTTATTTTTACCCCAAGATTCGCATCGTCGATGAGGGTGCTATTGAAATCAGTCACTTTTCCCTGCAAACTCATCTTGGTAGGAATCGAATTATGGGATAAATCGGTATATCCGATACTCTTATCGGAAACGAAGTTTGGAGCGAGTTTTTGGTCAAACGAGTCTGACGTCAAAGGAGAAAAGGATGGATTGGTTGTTTGGGCTCCAGCCCAAAAAGCAAGGACTCCGACTACGACTATTATTCCAATAATTTGTATTTTGTCTTTTCCAATCATTCACTCCCTCCCCAACTTGGCAGGAATGTATAGAACGCGCTTTTATACCTATGTAGAATTTTCCGCCGAGAAAATCAATGGGGGAATTTCCCTCTGAAATCGGGTTTTTTGCCGGCCTTCTTAAACGGCGCCTTGGCGAGCTTCTTGGAAAGGGCTTCCAGCGCGGGTTTGTACGCGTCCGCGATGCGGTCCTTTCCAAACACATCCATGCGGATACAAATCGCCAACTTTCCGCTCAAGGTTCGGGCCATCCTCCCGCGCGCGTGCTTGGGTAGCGTCTTGATATAGGGATGATTGAAGATGAACCCATGCTTGGGGGGACGCGTCCTATTCTTGATGTGCGAAAACAAGGCCTCCTCGGAACCCAATACTTGGATGGTGGACGCAGGCATCTCGGCGAGGCGCTTCAAACTGCCCGCCTTCCCTAATAATTGGGCCGCGATTAATGGGGTGCCCAGCGAAGAGAGATTGGGCGCCAATTCGATGATCTCACGCGACACGAAATCCTGGAGGGAACGCTGCTCCTCCTTCAACTGCAACGCCACCCGCGCCACGCCCTGGATGGCCTTCAAGGAGGAAGGGGAAATATCCCCACCGGAACTACGCTCGACCATCCCCACTACACGAGAAACGCTCGTCTCATCCGAAAAAAAATGCTGCAATCCTTCTGCTGAAAAATCCTTCCGGGAACCCATGCGGATGACCATGGACAACTGCACCGAAGGGTCGCGGACCGCTTGTTTCAGCTCGGGAAAATGAAGCGAATACCACTCGATGGTTTGTTCATAGAGGAGATTGAACAAGGACTCCACATTCTTCATCGTCTGGACCGCCCGCACGACATGAGTGTCGGGGCCGGAGAGGCCCTGGGATACGGCGGAACGGTTCTGCTTAACGAGACGGGAGCGCAATTCCCGTATCTTATTGCCCCCCGAAAAGGGCTTTTGGAGGACCATACCAGAGGGATTGGGGCCTCATAGGCTTTAAAAGAACCCCCTCCCCTCCCAATCCCCATGCCAGTGAATGAAACCACTAACCTTGCAGGAAGGAGGGGATTGTATTATCCGTCCGCGGAGATCCACCCCAACAGTCCCGCGGGATTTTTCGATTACGGACCGGATGGACACAAGATCAAACAGCGAATGATTGGGCACTGGAGACGCATGCTCGTGGAAAACGAAGGCAACCTGGAAATCGACGGAAGCATCACCCTTCCTGAAAGTGTGTTCAAGGCATCCGGGCACTTGGAAAACTTCAATGACCCATTAATCATCTGCGAAAAATGCCACACGCCCTATCGCGTCGATAAGCTCATCGAAGAAAAAATAGGCCACGAGATTCCGGAAGGGGCCCCCACAGAATTCTTCGATGCAAAAATCACGGAACTCAAACTCGTATGTCCCAAGGACAAGGAACCATTCAAGGGAAAAACCACCCAATTCAATATGATGATGAAAGTGGATATTGGAGCCGTGAAGGGGGTTCATGCCTATCTCCGACCGGAAGCGTGCCAGAGCATCTTCCTCTCATTCCCCCGCCTATGGAAAACAGGACGCATGCGATTGCCCATTGGAATCGCCCAAACCGGAAAGGCTTTCCGAAATGAGATTGCTCCCCGGCAAGGATTATTGCGCACGAGGGAATTCGACCAGATGGATGTGGAAGTATTCTTCAATCCCGCCAAGATGAATGACGTGGAGAGATGGGACGAGGTCAAGGACTACGCGCTCAACCTCTACCTATTGAAAGACAAACAAGTTCACCCTATTTCATGCGAGAAGGCCGTGGAAGAGAAAATCGTTTCAGGGAGAATTGCAGCCTATTATCTCGCGCGCACCCAGCAATTTTTCAGCTCGCTCAACATTCCATTGGAAAAGATGCGCTTCCGGGAACTCGAAAAAGAGGCCCGCGCATTCTACGCCGCGGAAACATGGGACTTCGAGGTGCAGGTGGATACGGCCTGGATTGAACTCGCCGCCTGCAACAATCGTACGGATCACGATCTGAAAACACATGGAAAAGAGAGCAAGCAGGACCTATCCATCAAGGAAGAAGGAACTCCTGAAAAATTCATCCCGCACGTATTCGAAATATCCGCGGGGGTGGACCGGACATTCTATGCGATGCTGGATGCCAATTACCGCACCGAAAAAAGGGGCGCCGAAGAACGGACCTACCTGGACCTCCCATCCGCAATCGCCCCGTACGATGTGTCGGTATTCCCACTCATGAAAAAAGACGGATTATCCGAACACGCCCACGAATTGGCCGCCCACCTGCGGGAGCAGAACCTGAACGTGTTCTATGATGAGGCCGGGAGCATTGGAAAACGATACGCACGCATGGACGAATTGGGGGTCCCCTACGCCATCACGGTAGATTACCAATCCCTCAAGGATAGGAGCATCACCCTCCGGGAACGCACCACCATGAAACAAAAACGCGTGGAAGTGGATGATTTGGACGAAATATTCTGGAAATTCTCCACCGGACAACGGAAATTTGAGGAATTGGAAGACGGATAAAAAAAGACCCAATTCAGTCAAATCGAACCTGGGTCCAATTCAATATAGTTTTGGGCCGCCTCAATGGCATCCATAAGACTGCGGATGCGCACCCGCTTCTTCTCCAATCTGCCGGACTCATAGCGATCCCGCGCCGATCGTGCACGCCTCAGGGCGTTCGCCCACTCCTCTCCCAAATCAGAAAACGAATCAATCAAGGCCTTCCGAATATACGCGCGCGTCTGCAATGAATCCCGCGGTTTGTTATCAAATGGACGGTGAACATCAACGAGGAGCCGGATAATAGAGGATTTATCTGCCTCAGAGTGTTGAGCCCATGGAAGAATCAATCCACGCGCACGAAAAGCCGCCCATTCTCTCCGCGAAGCAAGCATACGAATTTCTTCCAACTCACGCCTCCCACGGGAGGGCGACTCCGGTAGGGCCCACCCCTCATCCCGATTCCCATTTTCTCTTCGATTCCCTTTCGCTGGCGCCCCCACCATCCATCGGCCCCACCGACGCAGTAGTCTCCCCACACGCGATCCACGGGGACGGGTCATGGAAGGAGGAAGCATTCCCGCTCCTTATAGACCTGCCCGCCATCCAGGCCACCGCGTCGTTTTAAAGCATTCCCGAGCCGAAATAGTCCACAATCGGAACCAACGGCAATATGGGGTTCCGACTCGTAGAATAAGACGGTTTTCCTATGCCCGCGTAGCTCAGTGGTCTAGAGCACCAGTTTCGTAAACTGGGGGTCGAGGGTTCAACTCCCTCCGCGGGCTTTTTACTCTTTTTCCATTCGCTTCATTTTGGACATGAACCACGCATGGAGAGCATTGGCGTTCGCCTCACTCAATCCATCGATATGTGCTTCCATGTAGGAACGCCCGGAGGTAGTAGCAAAGTGCAGGTCCCACAGTCCGAAACACTGATCCAAGGGATCCTGATCCAAATACACATTTTCTATCCTAGAATAGGGGATAGCAATCTCATTCTCGTTGAAGACTCCTTTCCGTATCACTAGGAGTTCAGGCCCTGCGTTGTAAAAATACACCTGGTAGTATCGCTGCTCATGAAAGTACTTTGCCCCCACCACTAATAGTATGCCTGCCAACAAGGGGGTGAATAAGGGATAACCACTAGGAATGCTCACCATCACCCATAACAACCCAATAATCCCCCCAATCACCCAGGGGGTTGCCTTCTTGGTAACTTTTCTTTCCTCCAATGGAAAGGTAGATGTTAGGGCATTCTTTTCAAGCGCGAAATTCCAACCAAGTTTTTGAACCAATTTTTCACGAGCACGAAAGGCATCTTCTAGCAGCAGTCCCGGAATTATGAATAGATTCTTCCGCTTCTCCTTTTGGGTAAACATATCATTCCGCCCTGTTTCCGGATTGAGTTCGGCTATTCCGAATAATTTCTGCGAAAAAGGACGGATAATCACAACATCGCGTATGGTCGAATAAGGAATGAAAAAAGAGTCGCGCTGAAAAAGGCCCCGACGAGAAAATAAAGCATCAGGTTGGTATGCATACTCAATAGTGCTAAACTCCCATTTTGTAATCCAAACCGTCAGGATGCCGACCAGGAGAAAAAAGACCAGAACAAAAACCAAAAACCACCACGTCCCAGCACTTGCCGGCGAGCCTAACACCGCAATGAGAAGGTAAACAAAAATCAATAGGAGAATAGAAATGACCCCCACTAATGCCGAAAGGGCGGCTCTCAACGCCTGAATAGGAAATGGATTCTCAAGGCGCTGGGATTTTGAGACCGTCAACGAGGGGACCAGACTCTGCATAGAGGTCCGCTTCGAAATAGCCTCCATGATAAGAGCAGCATCTCGCGCATCAAATGGAAAACCAAGCGCGGCGCGCGACTTCATCGTCATGGTTGGAATAACAAGGTACTGCAAGCCCAACAGGCGAAAGAGAAAGGAAGCACTGGCTTCCATATTCTGAATCCCCGAGTACAACAATAGTCTCTCGGACCGACCCCATATCCCTTGAGTAATCAATATTCCATTCCCTGTAAGCGCGACACGAATGGTAAGATACTGAATGAAACCCCTAATCATCCCAAATAAATAGAACGAAATGATGAGTCCGACCGCGACAAACTCGACAGATTGCTCGTTTTCCATTGAAAAGAAGTCTGAGAAAAAAACAAAGTACAAATAGTATCCAGATAGGGTAATGAGCAAAACCAACCCATCCAAAACAACCCATTTCGTTGGAGGGCGAAACTCATTTAGGGGCATTATTTCCCTCTTTTTTTAGGCATACGAGAAAGAATAAGCTGACGCAATTCCTCCGCATCCGAATGCGAGAGACCGGGAATGTGTGCGCCCGAAAGGTTTTCCGCGGCCGTATCCACCGAAACCGTCCACAATCCGAAAAGACGGTCCACCACATCCATGTTCATTTCCAAATCTTGTATCTTCTCATAAGGAACCTGCACCTGCTGCTTACCAATAACTCCCCCCCGCGTGAG
>ERZ1292623.4446-Hain-H51-01um-R1-4446-length-11473-cov-13_pt1 | contig 11473 bp, 9 predicted proteins | sample MGYA00564398_ERZ1292623 | MGnify/ENA primary metagenome ERZ1292623 (study PRJEB36523, sample SAMEA6512633) | groundwater metagenome | collected 2019-01-07 | study: AquaDiva: Metagenomics assemblies of 32 groundwater samples | reverse complement strand
ATTCGGATTATATTTTATGATTAAAATTGCCATAAATGGATTTGGCAGGATCGGAAGGCCTGCTTTTCGGAGGATACTTGATAAGCATCCGGATTTGAAAGTGGTGGCGATTAATGATTTGACAGACCAAAAAACCTTGGCTCATCTTTTAAAGTACGATTCGGTTTATGGGATATATGATAAAAATTTTCCTTCAGATATTCAGTTTTTGGCTGAGAAAGATCCGAAAAACTTGCCTTGGAAAAAGCTTGGAGTAGATGTTGTTTTAGAGTGTACTGGTTTTTTCACGGAATACGAAGGAGCGAAATTGCATCTGGAGGCCGGGGCAAAAAAAGTAATAATTTCCGCTCCCTCAAAATCAAAGGAGGTGCCCACTTTTGTTTTAGGGGTAAATGAGGAGAAATATAACTTTAAAACCGATAACGTTGTTTCAATGGCTTCCTGCACTACGAATTGTTTAGCTTCCTTAGCTAAAGTTTTGAATGATAATTTTAAAATAATCCATGGTTTCATGACCACTTGCCATTCTTATACTAACGACCAGAGAATTTTAGATTTATCTCATTCAGACTTGAGAAGGGCAAGGGCGGCCGCTTTAAATATTATTCCAACAAGCACTGGAGCGGCATCCGCCATTGGCAAGGTGATTCCGGAAATAGACGGTAAGTTAGATGGTATCGCTTTTCGAGTTCCAACATCCATAGTTTCAATTTTAGATTTATTTTGCCAAGTGGAAAAAAAGACCTCAGTAGAGGAAGTGAATTATACTTTCAAAAAAGCATCAGAGGAAAAAGAATTAAGAGGAATTTTAGGAGTTGAGGATGCTCCTTTAGTTTCTTCAGATTACAAGGGCAATTCTTTTTCAGCTATTGTTGATATTCCCTTAACCATGGTAAAAGATAATTTAGTGAAGGTAATTGCCTGGTATGATAATGAATGGGGCTATGCTTGTCGTTTAGCTGAATTCGCTGAATTCATTGGTAAAAAATCTTAGCGTTTAGGTTGGTTTGAGTGATTTGAAGAGTTAAAATTATTAACTCTTTTTTATTTGAAAAAAAGAGCCTGACAAGAGGAAATTATAAGGATTTTAAAGCTAAAAGTTCTTGAAAAACTCTTTATTTTTTCTTTGTTTCAGTTATAATAGATCAATATGTTAAAGAGAGGAGATTTGTATTATCCAAGCGAAGAATTTAAAAAGAGGGCTTGGGTGAATGACGATAAGATTTACAAAGAAGCCCTAAAAGACCCGATTGGGTTTTGGGGGAAATTGGCTGAGGAGCTTTTTTGGTTTGAAAAATGGAAAAAAACTTTTGAGCATGACCCGCCGTATTTTAAATGGTTCATTGGCGGGAAAATCAACATTACCTCAAATATTTTTTCCGCCCAAGGCGGACCCGCCTCGGGCGGGGAGAAAGATTGGTTAGCAAGGAGAGATAAACCGGCTTTAATCTGGGAAGCAGAACCGATTCAGGAAAAAAATCGTATTCTAACTTATGGAGAACTTTTTTCTGAAGTATGCAAACTTGCTAATGCTTTGAAAAAACTGGGAGTAAAAAAAGGGGATAGGGTCGGAATTTATCTGCCTATTGTTCCTGAAGTGGTAATTTCAATGCTGGCCGTTGCCAGGATAGGAGCGGTTCATTCAGTTGTTTTTTCCGCTTTTTCACCCCAGGCCTTGAAAGTTAGACTGCAAGATACCGAGGCAAAAATTTTGATTACAGCTGATGGTTATTATCGTCGGGGAAAGGCTATTAACTTAAAACAAGCGGCTGACGAGGGCGTTAACGACACAAAAATTGAAAAAATAATTGTCGTGAGAAGAACTAATAGCGAAATTAATTGGCAAAATGGCAGGGATTTTTGGTACGAGGAGTCAATTAAAAACGAAGATGGATTTTGCGAGGCAGAAATAATGGATGCAGAAGACCTATTTTTTATTTTGTATACATCGGGTTCAACAGGAAAGCCAAAAGGAGTGGAGCATACTTGCGGAGGTTATGCTGTCCAAACGAAATTTACCGGTAAATGGATATTTGATTTTCGCGAAGAAGATATTTTTTGGTGCACTTCAGACCCCGGCTGGATAACCGGACATACCTATATGATTTACTCATCTTTACTTAATGGCGTTACCACATTAATTTTTGAAGGGGCGTTAGACTCGCCAAATCCTGACAGGTGGGCGCAAATCATTGAAAAACATAAAATAACAATTTTTTATACAGCTCCAACCGCCATTAGGATGTTTGAAAAATACGGGGCAGATGTTATTAAGAAATATAAGTTTGAAAATTTGAGATTATTGGGTTCGGTTGGAGAGCCCATTGATGAATCAGCTTGGTTATGGTTTTTTAATGAAGTAGGAAAGGGAAGATGTTCTTTTGTTGATACCTGGTGGCAAACGGAAACCGGCGGGATTTTAATCAGTTCCTTGCCAGGCATTGGGCCATTTAAACCTGCTCATACCGGATTACCTTTCCCAGGAGTAAATATTGATATTAAAGATGGTAACTTGGTAATCTTGCCGCCTTTTAGTCCGGGCATGCTGAGAGGGATTTTTAAAAATCCTGAAAAATATTTAGAAACTTATTGGAGTCAGTATGGAAAGGAAGTTTATTTTACTTCAGATGGGGCTGTTCGCGACCAAAATGGTTTGATTAGGATTATTGGCAGGGTGGACGATGTAATTAAAGTGGCGGGACACAGGATAAGCACTGGAGAACTTGAAGCGGCTATTGATTTGCATCCAGCTGTTACTGAAACCGCAGTTATTGGCGTCCCAGATGAGATTAAAGGTGAAGTACCCTTAGCCTTTGTAGTTTCTTTGAAGGCGCCTGATAACTTAAAGGAAGAAATTATTAATCAAATTAAAAAAGAAATTGGGCCAGTTGCCCTGCCAAAAGAAGTCATTTTGGTTGAGGATTTGCCCAAAACGAGATCTGGAAAAATCATGAGAAGAATTTTAAGAAAATTATTTATCGGAGAGGATTTAGGAGATCTTTCTACTTTGGCTAATCCAGAAGTGGTCGAAAAAATTAAAGAAAAAATTCAAAAAATGGAAAATCAAAAAGGATTCCTCATTATTATTCTTGATATTTTGTTTGTGGTTTTGGGAATTGCGATTTTAATCATGGGCCTTTTTACAAATCAAGAAACTTTGGCTCAACTCCCAAGCTTATTTAAGAAATAGAATGAGAAAATCGAATCAATATATTTTATGGTATAGAAATGTCTCTTTAAAAGATATTCCTTTAGTTGGGGGAAAGAATGCTTCTTTGGGAGAGATGGCTAAGCATCTTATCAAAAAAGGTGTTAGAATTCCAGACGGTTTTATTTTGAATACTAAGTCATATTGGCATTTTCTGAAAGAAAACGGGATTGATAAAGAGCTAAAAAAAATTTTTAAGGAATTTCAACCCGGGAGTTTGGCGAGCTTAAAGGAAGCGGGTAAAGCCGCCCGAAATTTAATTTTAAAAGCGGAGTTTCCAAAAGATTTAAAAGAGGCGATAACTCAGGCTTACAAGAGCTTATCTAAGCAATATAATATGGAAAAAGTTGATGTTGCTGTGAGGTCTTCGGGCGTTGCTGAGGATTCGCCCAATATGTCTTTTGCCGGTCAATTTGAAACTTTTTTAAACGTTTCAGGTCAAGAGAATTTATTGAAGTCGGTAAAAGAATGCTTGGCTTCAGCTTTTGGAGATAGAATAATTGCTTACCGCGCAGAAAAAAAGATACCCCAAATTAAATTCGCCTTGTCCATCGGGATTCAAAAAATGATTAGAAGCGACCTCGCAACTTCCGGCATTATTTTCACATTAGACACTGAAACCGGCTTTCAAAACGTTGTTTTGATAAATTCAATTTATGGCATCGGGGAAATGATTGTTAAAGGGAAAATTACGCCTGATGAATTTTATGTTTTTAAGCCAACTTTAAAGCAGGGTTACAAATCAATTATCCTCAAGAATTTTGGTAGAAAAACAAGAAAATATATATACGGCAAGAGCGGAGGATTAAAAGAGGTTAACGTTCCCAAAGAAGATCAATTGAAATTTTCTTTAAATGATGAAGAAATTTTAACCTTAGCTCGTTGGTCTTGTTTAATTGAAGACCATTATAAAAGACCTCAGGATATTGAATGGGCAAAAGATGGAAAAACAGGCGAGCTTTTTATTGTTCAATCAAGACCAGAGACAATTCATGCTTCCCGCGCCCGCCAATTTTACGAAGAATATCAGCTCAAAACCCAAAAGAAACCGATTTTAGAGGGTATTGCTGTTGGAAACAAAATTGGCCAGGGAAAGGTAAGAATGATTGAGAATCTTTCTGCAATGCATCAATTTCAAAAAGGGGAAGTTTTGGTAACTAAAATGACAGATCCTGACTGGCTGCCTATTATGAGAATAGCTTCAGCTATTGTTACGGATGAGGGAGGCAAAACAGCTCATGCGGCTATTGTTAGCCGGGAGTTGGGAATTCCTGCTATTGTAGGAGCAAAATCAGCAACTAAAAATTTGAAAATTGGTCAATTGATAACAGTAGATTGCACCCAGGGGTTGAGAGGTAGAATATTCTCAGGGAAAATTCCCTTTAGAATTAAAAGATATAATTTAAAAAAAATCCCTAAACTCAAAACCAAAATCATGGTTAATATAGGAACGCCAGATATCGCTTTCAAGAATGCTTTCTTACCGGTTGATGGAGTGGGTTTGGCGAGGATAGAATTTATTTTAGCTGAAAAAATCAGGATTCATCCTTTAGCTCTTCACCATTTTAAAAAAATTAAAGATAGAAAGATTAAATCTCAGATTGAAACAATGACTTTTGAGTATAAAGATAAAAAAGAATACTTTGTAAAAGAGTTAGCCGAGGGAATTTCGCAGATTGCCAGCGCCTTTTGGCCAAATCCGGTTATTGTTAGATTGTCTGATTTGAAAACAAACGAGTACCGCCAGCTCGTGGGCGGCGAACTCTTTGAGCCAAAAGAAGAGAATCCGATGTTGGGTCTCAGAGGAGCTTCTAGGTTTTACGATGAGAAATTTCAGCCAGCTTTTAAGATGGAGCTTGAAGCTATCAAAAGAGTGAGAGATGTTTTTGGATTAAAAAATATTTGGCTAATGCTGCCATTTTGCCGAACCGTTAAAGAGGGAAAAACCGTGTTAGAATTAATGAAGAAATATGGCTTGGAGAAGGGCATAGATGGATTAAAGGTTTTGGTAATGTGTGAAATTCCTTCTAACGTAATTTTAGCGAAAGAATTTTTGGATATTTTTGACGGGATGAGCATTGGCTCTAATGACTTGACTCAATTGGTTTTAGGGGTAGACAGAGATTCAGCTGATATCGCCAAAATTGGGGACGAGAGGAACGAAGCAGTGAAGGAAATGATAGGAGAGGCGATTCAGGCTTGCCGTCACAAGAAAAAGTACTCTGGCATTTGCGGCCAGGCGCCCTCTGATTTTCCGGAATTCGCTGATTTTTTAATTCAAGAGGGAATAGAATCAATTTCTTTAAATCCTGACACGGTTATTAAAACGATTCTACACATTGCTAAAGTAAATAAAAAAAGATAAAATATATTTATGGAAAACAAAAACTCTAAAATAATTGTTTTTGTGGAAATTCCCAAGGGTTCTGTTCAAAAATATGAACTTGACGAGAGTTTGGGCGGTATAAAATTAGATAGAACGCTTTACAGCCCAATGTATTTTCCTTTTGAGTACGGTTTTGTTAAAGATACTTTGGGAGAGGATGGTGATCCCTTGGATTGTGTTTTAATTTCAACGTCTCCGACCTTTCCTGGATGTTTTGTTTCAGCTCGCCCCATTGGTTTTTTGGAAATGGAAGATGAAGCTGGTATTGACCACAAAATCTTAGCTTTGCCAGATGAAAAAATTGACCCAATGTTTGCTGAAATAAAAGAATTAAACGATATTCCTGAGCACTTGAGAAACGAAATTAAGGAGTTTTTCGAAAATTATAAGAATTTGGAGCCAGGAAAGTGGGTTAAGCTCAAAGATTTTAGAGATAAGCAGGAAGCGGAAAAATTGATTGGAGAAGCTAAGGAAAGATATAATAAAAAATAGTACCACCAAAGCCAATAGGTACTATTTTTACATATGAAAGACGTTATTACTTTTGGTTCAGCTACTCAAGATATTTACGCCAAATCAAGGCAGTTTTTGTCAGTTTTGGGAAAATCTTTCAAAACCGGCGAGGGAATTTGCTTGACTTTAGGTTCCAAAATTGAGTTAGACGATATTTCACTGACTTCAGGGGGCGGGGGAACAAATTCAGCAGCCACTTTTGCCAATCAAGGATTAAAGGTTGCTTATTGCGGTCAAGTGGGAGAAGATTGTTTTGGGAATTTGATATTTTCTGAATTAAAGAATTTGAAAATTGATACAGAGTTTATTTCAAAATCCAAAAATAAACTTACGAGCACTTCGGTTTTTTTGGCTTATCCTGGCAGAGACCAAACTGCCTTAGTGTATCGGGGAGCTTCAGATGATTTAGATAAGAAAGATATGTTGTGGCAGGAGATAAAAAAAACCAAATGGTTTTATTTAGCTCCATTTTCCGGGAAATTATCTAAGCTAACCGAGGATTTGGTTGATTTCGCTAAAAAATATGGAATTAAAGTCGCTTGGAATCCAGGTTATAACCAATTGAAATTCCCTCAATCTATCCTGGAAAGAATTTTTAAGAAGATAGATATTTTAATTTTGAATCGTCAAGAAGCCTCTCTATTGACTAAGATTTCTTTTAACAAAGAAAAAGATATTTTTCGAAAACTTTATAAAATGACTAAGGGTATAGTGATTATGACTAAAGGAAAAGACGGCGCCGTTGTTTTAGATTCCAAATACCTATATAAAATTCCAACCCTAAAATTAAAATTCACTGACGCTACCGGAGCTGGAGATGCTTTTGGTTCAGGTTTCGTGGCTGGAATAATTGATAAAAACGATATAATTTTTGCTATGCAGTTAGCTATGGCTAATTCCGGTTTTTGTGTTAGCAAGTGGGGAGCGAAAACCGGTTTATTGAAAAAAGGTCAAAGATGGCCAAAAGTCAAAATAGTTAAGGAAATTTTTAGATAAATAGGTTTTAAATGAAGCCGTTAGAATATTATTTTGAGAAGGCGTTAAAAGAAAAGTGGGCTATCCCTCAGTTTAATTTTTCAAATTTAGAAATATTAAAAGCTATTATTGAAGCTGCAAAAGAGTTAAAAAGCCCGGTTATCTTGGGAACTTCTGAAGGAGAGAGCCGGTTTTTAGGGATAGAAAACGCTGTTGCCTTAGTTAAAAACTTTCGCGAACAATTCAGTTTGCCTATTTTTTTAAATCTTGATCATGGAAAATCGTTTGATTCTTGCAAGGCAGCGATTGATAAAGGTTACGATACCTGTGAGTTTGATGGTTCAGAATTAAAGTTTGATGAGAACATAGAAACAACTAAAAAATTAGTTCAATACGCTAAAGAAAAGAAAGTATCTATTGGAGGGGAGATGGAAGAGATTGGCTCAGGAAATTTAACCGATCCTGATAAAGCCGTTCTTTTTTACCGCGAAACAGGAATTCATCGTTTAGCCGTTAATATCGGAACCGGTCATGCAAAAGAAGGTAAAATAGATTTCTTTCACTTGAAAAAAATAAAAGAAAGAGTGGGGGATATACCCTTAGTTTTACATGGAGCTTCTGGAGTTTCTGAGGAAGAAATTAAAGAAGTAATAAAAATAGGGATAAATAAGATAAATATTAATACGGCGTTAAGAAAGGCTTTCAGAGACGCTTTAAAAGATTTTTTAAATGAGAATTCAGACGAAATCGTCCCTTATAAATACATGCCTAATGTCATTGAGAAAGTAAGAGAGGTTGCAGAAAATAAAATAAAATTACTCGGTTCTTTAGATAAAGCATAATTTTTATAATCTTGAATAAGCTTGAATAAATTAGAAAAAAGTTTAGAATAGTACAGGAATAATAAAAATTCAAAATGATTAGTCTTTCTGTTAAAATTCGTAAAAGTCTTGGGAGGAAGGTTTTAAACCTAAGGAAAAGGGGCATTTTGCCTGGTAATCTTTACGGTCCAGCCTTGAAAGCATCTCAGAATTTAGAGATTGACCGTAAGAATTTCGAGAAAGTATATAAGGAAGCTGGAGAAAGCTCCCTTATTTCGCTTGAGCTTGAAAATAAGCAACTTCTTGTTTTGATTCATGAAGTTCAGGAGGACCCTTTAACTCAAGAGATAATTCACGTTGATTTTTATCAGCCCCGACTAGACAAGGAAATTGAGGTAAGGGTTCCTATAATTTTTGAGGGAATTTCAAAGGCGGTAAAAGAATTAGAGGGTACTTTGGTAAAAAATATCTCTGAAGTTGAAATTAAAGCTCTGCCTCAAAAACTTCCCAAAGAGATAAAGGTTAATATCGGGAATTTGGAAACATTTAAAGATCGTATTTTAATTAAAGATTTAATAGTGGGAGAAGGTATAAAGATATTAAAAAATCAAGATGAGATTGTGGCTTTGGTAACTCCTCCAGAAAAAATAGAAGAAGAGTTGGCAAAACCCATTGAGGAAAAAGTAGAGGATGTAGAGAAAATTGAAAAACCAGAGAAGGTTGAGCAAGCTGAGGAAGTGGAGTAAGGTAAATTAGAAAAATTCAATGGCGGTTTAGGAAATCATAAACTGATGTTTAAAAAAATCTCAAAAATAATTTTACTGATAATTTTCTTTTCGTTTTTTGTCTTACCTTCTATTTTAACTTTTGCCCAGACTGTTCAGGGGCAAGAGAGGGTGAATTTAGAACAGCAATTAAAAGAGCTGGAAGAAAGAATTGCCCAATACGATAAAGATATTACGAGAACCGATAAAGAAAAAAAGACCCTTAAAAATCAAATTAGTGTTTTGAAATCCAAGATCGGCCAGCTTGATACTCAGATTAAAAAGGGGAATGTTACCATACAAGATCTTGGTTTCCAGATTAAAGATACTGAGTCTTCTATTGGGAAAACTTCTTTTAGGATTGAAAACACAAAAGAGAAGCTCACCGCCATTTTAAGAACACTTTCTGAAGAAGACCAAAAATCTCTTCTTGAAATTTTGGTTGCAGAACCAAAACTCTCTAATTTTTTTGATAATTTGGTGGCTTTGGAAGCCTTACATCAAAAAAGTCAAGACTTGCTTAAAGATATTAAAGTTTTAAAATCTGATTTGGAAACTCAAAAACAAAATTTAGATGAGGAAAAAGAAGAAGTAGGAAAAGTGGTAAAGGTTCAGACTCTTCAGAAGCAGCAGTCAGAAGAGGTTAGAAAAGAGCAAGAGCAGGTTTTAAAGATGACCGAAGCCCAATACCAGCAATCTTTGAAAGAAAGAGAGGGGGTCCAGAAACAAGCATCTGAAATTAGGAAGAGAATTTTTGAGTTAGCTCAGGTTTTAGATGTTGATACTCCGACTTTTGAAGAAGCTTATGCGTTAGCTAGTTTCGCTGGAAGCGCTACTGGGGTGAGACCCGCTCTCATCTTGGGGCTTTTAGAAATTGAGTCCGCTATCGGGAAAAATGTTGGGCAATGTAATTGCGCTGGGAAGCCTTCTTGTCGCTATCCCAATTTAACCTACAAAGATATTATGCGAAGCAATCAGTGGGCCTCTTTTGAATCAATCGTTGCTGAGCTTGGTATGAATCCAAATAGTACTCCTGTTTCTTGTTCGGTTAATGGCGGTAAGGTTCAGTGGGGAGGAGCTATGGGCCCAGCCCAGTTTATGCCTAATACCTGGCTGAATTTAGGATACAAGAGCAGGGTGGAAAATTCTATCGGTACAAGGCCAGCTAGCCCTTGGAGAGTAAAAGATGCCTTTTTAGCTGCAGCTTCATATTTATCCGATTGGGATGCTGTCAGTCAGAACAGACAGAATGAAATTGGAGCGGTAACGGCTTATTTATGTGGTACGAACCGAATGACTGCTTCTTGTACTCGGGCAGGCGGGAGTTGGTATAGAAATTCGGTTATGCAAAAAGCCGATCAGTGGCAGAAATGGATTGAGCAAGGGGTTTTTAATAGATAAATTCGCTTAAATTCCGCTTTTTTGTAAAATATCAAGAATCGGATTTATTTCTCCGTCCAAAATTTTCTCTAAGTTCCTCCAGCTTTTTTTAATTCGGTGATCAGTTAGTCTGTCTTGAGGGAAGTTATAAGTTTTAATTTTTTCAGCCCTTTTGGCTTTGCCAATTTGGGTTTTTCTATTGCCAGATATTGAATTTTCTTCTTGCCCCTTTTGTCTTTCTAAAATCTTTGCTTCCAGAACAGAGAGAGCATTTTCTTTATTTTGCAGTTGACTTCTTTCGGTTTGAGAGGTAACAACTAAGCCAGTTGGTAAATGAGTAATTCTGACAGCTGTTTCTCTTTTGTTGACATTTTGGCCTCCAGGACCCGAAGACCTGTAAAAATCAATTTTTAGGTCCTGGGGATTAATTTTAGTTTCAGCTTTTTTTGGTTTTGGCAAGACGGCGACCGAAACAGTTGAAGTATGAACCCTACCGATTTTTTCAGTTTTGGGGATTCTTTGGACTCGGTGAACTCCCCCTTCGTATTGCATTTTTGAAAAAACGTCTCCTTTGAGTTCAAAAATTATTTCTTTAAAACCTCCAAGTTCAGTAGCGTGTGAATCTAAAACTTTTTGTTGCCATCCCTGTTTTTGGGCATATTTTGAATACATTCGGTAAAGATCAGTTGCAAAAAGAGAGGCTTCCTCACCCCCGGTTCCAGCCCTGATTTCTATTATGGCTGACTGAGCTTTTTCTTGAGAATTATTTTTTAATAGTGATTCTAATTCCCTTTCTATGATTTTTTTTCTCTCTTGAAGATGTAAAATCTCCGCCTCTGCCAAAGAGTTCAATTCTAAATCTTCTTTAGCGGTTAAAATTTCCTGGTTTTCCAAGATTTTATTTTCAGTGTTTTTCAACTCTTCTTCTCTATCGATGATTTTTTCAAAAAGAGCTTTCTTTTTTGAAAGTTCTTCAAATCTTGCTGGATTTAAAATCAGCTCAGAATCACTGAGCTGAGACAATATCTCGTTATATTCTTCTTTGATATTTTTAAGATCATTCATATCCTTACTTTTTCTTTTTCAATTGTTTTTTGGATAATCTCTTTTTAAATTGTTCAACCCTGCCCATGGTATCAACGATCTTTTCTTTTCCAGAGTAGAAAGGGTGGCATTGAGCGCAAATTTCCACTTCCATATGTTCTTTAGTTGAGCCAACCTTAAAAGAAGTCCCGCAAGCGCAACGAACTTGAGCATTTTTGTAATATGTTGGATGGATTTCTTTTTTCATAACATCATCATATTAACAAGTTCTAAGAATAATTCAATAGGGCTTAAAGGTGAGAGATTTACCTCACTGGCTTGACAATTAAGGTATAATTAGCTAAATTTAATGTTAGTACTTTTTTATAGCTACTTGAATTTT
>ERZ1292623.1589-Hain-H51-01um-R1-1589-length-21593-cov-7_pt2 | contig 11473 bp, 14 predicted proteins | sample MGYA00564398_ERZ1292623 | MGnify/ENA primary metagenome ERZ1292623 (study PRJEB36523, sample SAMEA6512633) | groundwater metagenome | collected 2019-01-07 | study: AquaDiva: Metagenomics assemblies of 32 groundwater samples | reverse complement strand
GAGGCAATCCTCCCCGCTGCAACCTCCGACAGGTGCGTTTGAACAGCTTCCGTGAGCACCAAAGCATGAGGGCTTAGATAGATTGTCGCTTGAACACAGAACCTGGCTTAACTAGTCCTAAAGAACACAAAACACCGCGCTCAGCGCGGTTTTTTGATGCTCTTTTGACCCATTTTGCACTAAAACACTTGACAAGGTATAAAATTTTTCACACAATGACTGTAGTGAGTTTCACAAAATGAATGGAGGTGAGATTATAAAATGACGCTTTTTCAAGCATGGCAAAGCGCTTTAATCGCCGCCTGGACGCAAGTTTCAACAACTCTTCTTTCCTTTATCCCCAATTTCTTAGGCGCGGTCGTAGTGTTTGTACTCGGAATCTTAATAGCAGTTTGGGGCAAAAGACTTGTCGAAGAATTACTGCGCGCCTTAAGGCTCGAAGACGTTGCAAACCGCTCCGGCTTTAACAGCTGGATGAAAAAAGCAGACATAAGACTTTCCGCAACAGAATTGGTTGGAGATATAGTACGTTGGATTTTATTGTTAGTTTTCTTTGTTGCGGCAATGGATATTTTAGGCCTAAAGGTTGTTTCTGGAATATTAGGACAGGTACTAGGCTATATACCAAATGTCTTGGCAGCAGCTCTAGTTTTAGGAGCAGGATTTTTGGTTGCTAATTTTGTCGACGGGTTAGTTCGAGGTGCTTTTGCAACCATAGACCATGACGCAGCCCGTCCAGTTGGACGCATGGCTCGCTGGGTTGTTGTCGTTGTTGCATTCTTTGCAGCGATTGACCAATTAAAAATTGCCCCTCGCCTTATTGATACTTTCTTCCAGGGATTAACATGGACTTTAGTCTTGGTAATTGGTTTATCAGTAGGTCTCGGAGCAAAAGATTTGGTCGCAAAACTATTAGATGACTGGTACAAGAAACTTCACAAGTAATCTTGTGTAACTTTCGTACCCCGCAAAGAAGATAGCCACTCGCCTAAGGCGAGTGGCAGCTTCGTGCTTTATGCAAAAAAAGAGGCCTTAATGGTGGGACACCAAAAAAACCTCGTGAGGTTATTTCCTCAAATAAGATAAAAGAACAAATCACTGAAAGAAGTGTTGTTTCTCTGGAACTTAAAAGACTGATTAAAGATCTCCAAATTTAAATTAGTAAGTACATTACCCTCTATGTTATCTCGTATAGACAGATTGCATCTGATATAGTAGTTTTGTGCTTGCAAAAGTCTTCTCCGGTGCAACTGTTGGGTTAAACGGTGTTTTAGTTGATGTTGAGATTGATATTGCAAGCCAAGGGCTTCCTGCATTCAATATCGTAGGCTTAGGAGACAAAGCAGTTGAGGAGGCCAAAGAAAGAGTCCGTGCTGCATTAAAAAACTCGGGCGCCGATCTTCCTCCCCGCCGAATTACTGTAAATTTAGCACCAGCAGATCTTCCAAAAGAAGGCCCGTCTTTTGACCTCCCAATGGCAATAGGAATCCTTCGTGCTTCAGACCAAATCCCAAAACAAGATTTATCTGACTCATTGTTTGTAGGAGAGCTTTCTCTGGACGGATCTTTACGCCACACAGCAGGGGTTTTGCCCACAGCGCTTTTGGCAAAAGATAAAAAAATCAAAAAAGTATATGTTCCAAAAGTAAATAGCGAAGAAGCCTCAGTTATCAAAGGAATTGAGGTTTTTCCTTCCGAAAACTTAATTCAATTAATCAAACACTTCTCAAACGTTCAAAAAATTAAACCACTTAAAACTATCCCCTTTTCCGATTTGGTTGAAGAGTCAACAGCAGAATTTAATTTCTCAGAAGTCCAAGGACAAGAAACAGCAAAACGCGCTTTAGAAATTGCGGCTGCGGGTGGGCACAATTGTCTTATGCGTGGAATTCCGGGATCCGGCAAAACAATGCTTGCTCGCGCATTTCCTGGAATCCTACCAAACCTTACCGAAGAAGAAGCTTTAGAAGTTACAAAGATTTATTCAATAACAGGCAACCTTGAAGACAAATCAATTATTCGCTCTCGCCCCTTTAGAAGCCCGCATCATACAATTTCCAGAATCGGTTTAATTGGCGGCGGCTCAAAACCAATGCCTGGGGAAATTTCGCTTGCCCACAGAGGAGTTTTATTTTGCGACGAGTTTGCAGAATTCCCCCGGCACGTTTTAGAGGCTCTAAGACAGCCAATGGAAGATGGAAAAGTCACAATCTCTCGCGCCGCAGGATCTGTCACGTACCCAGCCGAATTTATGTTAATCGCAGCAGTCAATCCCTGTCCATGCGGCTACTACGGAAGCGACATAAAACCCTGCAAATGTCTCCCCGGAGCAATTTCCCGCTATCAAAAGAGGCTATCTGGGCCGATTCTTGACAGGATCGATATCCACATTGACGTCCCCCAAGTTAAAGCAGAAAAACTGATTGGGAACACTCGCGACGCAGAAGACTCAAAAACAATTCAAAAAAGAGTGCAAAGTGCCCGCGACATCCAACTCAAAAGGTTCAAGGGGTTAAAAGTTAAAGGCAATGCGGAGATGAATACCAAACTTGCAAAACAGTTTTGTCCTCTATCAGTTGAATGTGAACAGGTTTTAAAAAGTGCGGTAAACTCAATGGGCTTGTCTGCCCGTTCTTATTACAAAGTGATTAAAGTTGCCCGCACCGTAGCAGATTTAAAAGGGGAAAAAGATATTCTACCTACGCATATTTCTGAGGCACTTATGTTCAGACCAAAACAGGAGAACTTGCTTTGAGACTTGTCATCCAGCGAGTATCAAGTGCAAGCGTTTCAAGTGGTGGAAATGTAGTTGGAAGTATAAATAAGGGCTTATTTATTTTAGTTGGTGTAGGACAAGATGACTCAGTAGAAAAAGCAAATCTTCTTTCCGAAAAGCTCCTCAAGATGCGGATTATGTCCGACGAAAACGACAAGATGAATTTGTCGATAATAGATGTGCAGGGGGAGGTTTTAGTGGTCTCTCAATTTACTTTATATGCCGATACATCCGGCGGAAACCGCCCGTCATTTGTCAAAGCCGCAAACCCCCAACTAGCTAAAGAAGTCTACGAAAAATTCGTGGAATCTCTCCGCGCACAAGGATTAAAAGTAGAAACAGGAAGCTTTGGAAACTATATGAATATCAAGACGGAACTCGATGGACCGGTAACGATTCTAATTTAGAAATTTTCTCGAAAAAAGAAGCCCTACCCCTACAAACAAAAGAAAAGCCGTTTGGTTTTTATCATATTGCTCTTGCTTTGACCTGTCCTCATCAAATCCTCTGACACAACGCTTTGCTTGTTCCTCAGAAACTGCTGATTCTTCAGGTGTTGGCGGCCTTGGCGTTTGTTTTCCGTTTGTGTCGTAGTCATAATAAACTTGAGGATACTGTTCGCACTCAGACTCTCGACTATAGCCCGACCCTCCTGTGCCAGAAAGCATTAACACAGAAGGATAAACTCCTCTTATTGGATATGGAACGCTCCTCATCTTTATATGTATGAAGCGAACCGCTCCATAAAGCCCCATCAAAAGAAAAAGCACACCAAGAAAATGAATCCAAGCATGTGCACCTGAATATGTCTTGCCCTCAACCATACCTCACACTACTCCAGTAGACCGTTTTTTGTCAAGAAATCACCCAGCAGCTTATTATTTCTATACTGCTGGCCAATTGATACAAGATACATATTCGTATCAATCCAATAACTCTGGGGTAAAACTTTCATAAGTTCTATTTCTGTTTGTTCCGGCGTTTTTGTTTTTACCCAACCCAAAAAATTTGCAATTCTATGAACATGTGTATCAACCCCAATTGCAGGGATGTTAAAGCATCGTGCAAGAATTATATTTGCGGTTTTCCTACCAACACCAGGCAGGCTTGTAAGTTCCTCTAATGTGTGGGGAACCTCCCCATTATGCTTTTCTACTATTTGCTGTGCCAGCCTCTTCAAATTCACAGCTTTTGCGCGATAAAAACTAACAGGCTTTATAAGATTCTCAGTTGTTTTGGTGGGAAGTGCCGCAATTTCTTCTGGCGTGGATGCAACTTTGAATAGTTCAACACAGCGCTTCGCAGTGGTTTCGTCACGTGTTCGCGCAGAAAGCATTACTGCAACCAATGCATGAAATGGAGTATCTGAAACCGGCACCAACGGTATTTCTCTATAATTTTCCCTGAAAACTTTAAAGTAGCGTTCGAAGTCCTTTACCATTTCTTAAACCACAAGCACTCCACCTTTGGTGGAGCACTCGTGCTTATTCAAAACCAAACGTCTAATAATTTAACGTTTTCCGATCTTGAACATTGTTGTGCCACAAACTTCGCAAACTGCTTTTGTTGCAGGTTTGCCATTTTTCATTGTGACATCTTGATGATTTTTGCCTTCGCGTGAAGCCCGACATTTAACACAGTACATTGCCATAATTATTAAGAAGTATTCTCTTTATTTCACCTCCTCTCACGCTCGTGCCCAGTATAGCACCAACTCGAGGCTAAGGATAAACAAGGCTAAAACAATTGTGCGTACAAGATCTGGCATGTTGAGTGTATTGCCATCTAAACTGTCCGATTTATCGGCCTTTTTTGCCTGCCCAGCCTCAGACCCTGCGCGCACAAAATTTTTTGGATCGTACGCAAACTCCCTCTTGACAACGCTCGCCTGAGCTTGTCGAACGGCCCAAGCCTCCTGGGCTCGAACTTTCTGCTTTCTGGTTTTTCTTGGCATGCTTCTAAATTACAGTATACTTAAAAATATGGCTGCTACAAGTAAAGCCCCCTCACTCGAAGAGCTAAATCTTCCACGGACGTTAGGGGCCGATAAAGGAAGGCTTCAAAATGTTGACGTCCCGATTGTTACAACTTCCGCAAGCTTCCGAACGGATCCAAGAGATCATGACATAGTTTTTTCCCGCGGACATTTCTCGATGAGCGTTGCGCTGTTGGAAGAGGCGCGCAATCAAGGACTCACGTCTTGGTTTACAGATCCGATAAACTATGTCTCAAGATCTGACTGGGAGAGATTAAAGTTTGTGGTTTTAGTGGGACAGCTTGTCGCAAGATTTCCTTTTTTGAAAAAGATCAAAGATCAAACGGATGCTCTGACTCGTGGAAATTTACCAATTACTCATGCTATTACAAAACCACTTCTATATGCCACAGCAGACGACAACACTCCAGTTATCTCAACCCATTACGAAACAGGCAACATCCTTGCAAAAGAAGGTAGGGTAGTTTTGCAGGTAGTAACAGACCCCCATGTTCGGTCACAATATCTTCTTGAAGCCGGAAGAAAGAATATTTGTTTTGCAGTTTTTAATGAAGATACAAAAAAAGAATTCATAAAAAAAGCAAAAGAAAAAGAGGTGGATCTTGAAGTAGAAAGAGTTGTAGTTACCGGTCCCCCAGTTGATCCAAGGATAATTCGTGCAAGGACAAAAAAGAATACTCAAAACTTTAAAAACCGACCCTTAAGGTTATGTGTCACAACGGGAGGCTTAGGTCAGAACCGGGAGGAAATAGAAAATTGTCTTGAGAGCATTGCAGAAGATGTCAAAAGCGGCAGGATCCAGCTAATCTTATATGCCAGCACTCTTCCAAGTTTCCGGGAAATGTATGTAGATTATTCCCGCCGCCATACAATTCCTTTGGGATCAAATCCAGCCGATGAATCGGGAAGCGTGCGAATTATATATAGTTCAAGCGTTGTAGAAGCAAACCAAACATTAGTAGATTACGCCTTCTCCTGGGCAGATGGCTTTGTAACTAAACCCTCAGGAGATATGGCATATGACGCGGCAGCTGCGGGATGCTTTATTCTTGCATTAACTCCTTGGGGCGAGTGGGAAGAAAATGTACAAAAGATATTCTCAGACCTTTCGATCTTAAAAGAAGCAGATATGAAGAATTTATCAAAACAGATTGATACTCTTAAAAAAGAGGGCTGGATTTATGCGGCAATCAACAATGCGCTAAATTTAGATAAATTGTTCTTAACCGGTGCAAAAAATATTGTAGACCTTCAGCAGAAGCTTGCATCCAGGGGTTGACGCTAACATAAGCCGTATATAAAATGGATGAGTTCAAATGTTACTCGCTCCACCTTCTGTACTAATAATAGGTGGGGTTTTTGCTCTTTGGCTTGCAGGAATTACCTTTTGGATTTTTAAAATCGCTTCCCATTACAATAATTTAGTCAAAAGAAGTGATAAAAAAACTCTTACAGATATTTTAAAAAGCATCCTTGATTGCGCAAAGACGAATGAAAGCAAGATAGATCTTGTAGATAAAAAACTTGATGCTTTAGAAAAAAGAGTAGAAGGACACATCCAAAAGCTGGGTGTGGTAAGATTTAATCCATACGGCGATACCGGAGGAAACCAATCTTTTGCAGTAGCGCTTTTAAACAGCAAAAACACAGGAATGGTAATATTAAGTCTGCACGGCCGGGAGGGGACTAGGGTTTATACGAAAACCGTAGTCAATGGCAAATCAGCCCAAGACTTGTCATATGAAGAAAAGCAGGCAATTGAACAAGCAAAGTGAGTTTTTATTAAATGACTATTCCAAAAAATATAACACTTAAAGTAGCAGGAGGACTTCTTGGGTTGTATCTTGTTTCTGCTGGAATTTCCTACGTACTCTTTTCTTACGTTTTTAAGGGCGGAAAACCAGTTTCTCCTCAAAATGTCTCTCAAACTCGCGGCAAGATCGATCCGTCTGCCCCAAGAACCGAAAGTTGCCCATTAAACGGCAAAATGTTTACAAAAGCTGAAAAAGATATTTGGGAAAAGAGAAGACCTCTTGGGATAATGATTGAAAACCATGAAGAATCGCGCCCTCAATCAGGACTTTCCTCAGCAGATATAGTTTATGAAGCAATCGCAGAAGGTGGAATAACCCGATTTATGGCAATTTTCTATTGCGGAGCCTCAGCAGAAGAAATAACGGTTGGCCCCGTAAGGTCTGCAAGAACTTATTATCTTGACTGGATTTCTGAGTACGGAAGTGATCCATTGTATGTCCATGTTGGAGGAGCCAACAAGCCTGGTCCAGCCGATGCGTTGGGGCAAATTAGAAATTATGGATGGGACGGATACAACGATCTAAACCAGTTCTCTATAGGATTCCCAACTTTTAGGAGAGATTATGAACGCCTTGGTCGTACTGTTGCCACAGAACACACTATGTATTCAACAACTGATAAATTATGGGATGTTGCAAAAGAGAGGAGCTTGGAGGCTAAAAATAAAGATGGCGAGGTCTGGAGTGAGGGATTCAAGCCTTGGAAGTTTGAAGACGGTGCTGTCCCTGGGACTCAGACTGCTCCAACAATTTCATTTCCTTTCTGGGCTGGATATTCTCAGTATGCTGTAAATTGGTCACATGACAAAGAGAGCAATACGTATAAAAGAAATAATAGTGGGCAACCCCACAAAGATTTAAATAATGAAACACAGCTTGAAACAAAAAACATAGTTGTTATATTTACAGCCTTGAGGAGCCTTAATGACGCCGAAAAGCATATGCTTTATACAACGACTGGGTCGGGACGTGCACTATTTTTCAAAAACGGAGAGGTCTTTGAGGGAAAATGGGCAAAGAAAACAAGAACAGATAGAACAATCTTTACAGATAGTACCCGAAAAGAGTATACATTTGTAAAAGGCCCGATTTGGATTGAAGTACTAGACCCTACGACAAAAGTAACCTATCAATAATCTGCTCCAAGTATCTTCTTGCCTTATGTTGCCTGTGGTACCCGTGATACTCGTGCTACCCTACAAAAATGGCTAACTTACGCGATTTTATCGTTTCTAAAGTTCGGGTGAAAGTCATAAAAAGCTTCCTTGAGAACCCCAAGGAGATGTATCATGTTCGGGAACTTGTGAGGCGCACTGGAGAAGAAATTAATGCTGTTAGGAGGGAGCTTGCAAGAATGGAAGAGGCAGGAATGCTCAAAAAAGAATCGCGAGGAAACAGGCTTTATTATTGGTTTAGAGATGACTATGGCTTTTTCCCAGAGCTTTTAAATCTTGTTGCGAAAACTACCGGACTAGGTTTAAACATTCGAAAAAACAGAGGAAAAATAGGCAAGTTGTCGTTCGTTGTATTCTCTGGAGAGTTCGTAAAACATGCCTCGAGACGCCAAGCAGATCAGGTTGATGTTTTAGTTGTGGGCGATGTAGTTCTCCCCGAACTTGCAGTCTATATACGTCTTGAAGAAGCAAATCGCGGAGCAGAAATAAACTATACTCCAATGACGAGAGATGAGTTTGAATTTAGAAAAAAGCGTCGTGATCCATTTGTTCTGGGGATACTTTCTTCCTCAAGAGTTATGATTTTAGGTTCGGAACAAGAATTTGTAAATTGACATGCGCCTTGGCAGACTGCTCACCATTCTTATACTCACACTAATCAGTGCTTATATCGCGCTTCCTACAAAACTTCCTTATGGCCTAACTCGTCCTCCTATTGCCTTTTGGGTTGGAGACAAATTCTTCTTCAAAAGTTTTGATACAAAGCTTGGCCTTGATCTTGCTGGCGGAAGTAGTATGGTTTTCGAAGCAGACACTTCCAAAGTTTCCCAAGAAGACAAAGAAGATGCGATCATTGCCGCAAAAGATGCAATAGAAAGAAGGATAAATCTTTTTGGGGTTGCAGAAAGTACAGTCCAAACTTCTCGCGTTGGAGGCTTCAGTAGAATAATTGTTGAGCTCCCGGCAGTTACCGATACCCGATCTGCTGTCGCTTTAATCGGTCAAACAGCACAATTAGATTTTCGAGAGTATGTTCCGGAAAAAGAAGCGTCCCCTAGTGGACAAATAACATACGAGAACACAGTCTCTACGGGATTTACCGGGAATGACTTTAAAAAAGCAAGAGCTGATTTTGATCCTCAAACCGGAAAACCAATGATTTCCTTTGAAACGAAAGAAGAATCAGCAAAAAAGTTTACTGAGATTACAACCAGACTACAAGGAAAACCACTTGCAATATTTTTAGACAAAGCAAGAATTTCGGCACCAACAGTGCAAACCCCAATTACAACTGGACTTGGAATTATCCAAGGGGAATTTACCTTAGAAGGTGCAAAGTCTTTAGCAAACCTTTTAAACTCTGGAGCCCTTCCGATACCAATTCAATTGATTGAACAAAGAACTGTTGGAGCAACTTTAGGAGCGGAATCAATAAAAGCAAGCATAACAGCTGGGCTTGTAGGTCTTGGAGCTGTCGTTTTGTTTATGGTTCTTTATTATGGGCGGCTAGGAATTGCATCATGCTTTGCACTTTTGATTTATGGATTACTAAGTCTTGCAGTATACAAGCTTATTCCTGTTGTTCTAACTCTCCCCGGAATTGCAGGATTTATTTTATCTATTGGGATGGCAGTTGACTCAAATATATTAATTTTTGAAAGATTAAAAGAGGAAATTAGAAATGGTCGTATGTTTAAAGATGCTTTAGAAGTTGCATTCGGCCGCGCATGGGATTCAATAAGGGACGCAAATATCGCAACTTTAGTTACCTCATTTATCCTCTTTAACCCATTAAACTTTGAAGTTTTACATACCTCTGGTCCAATTCGTGGTTTTGCCGCAACACTATTTCTTGGAGTGGTAATTAGCTTGTTTACAGGAATTTTTGTGACAAGAACTTTACTTCGTGTGTTTGCTCGAAAGTGACGAGTTACTATGGATTGGATGAAATTTAGACCAATATATTTTGCGATCTCTGGGGTTGCCCTGGCTTTCTCGGTGTATGCCATAGTAATGTGGCAGTTTAAATTATCGATCGATTTTAGTGGAGGGACTGTTGTTGAATACAAGTTTCCCGATGGAAACATAAAAATTGAAAAATATGGAAGCGACTTTACAGAAAGCAAAGCCAGAGAATACTCTCAATCGCTTCCGGAAAAACCCGAGATTATTCGTTTTGAAACTGTTGGGCCGACTTTTTCTCAAGAAATTTTAAAGAAAACTTATATAGCTTTGGGAATCGCAGCCGGCTGGATTCTTGTTTGGGTTGCCTGGCAGTTTAAAAGTTTGCAATTTGGAATTTCTGCTGTCTTAGCAACTCTACACGACACTGTAATAATTCTTGGGACATTTGCCGCTCTTGGTCATTTTATTGGTGTTGAGGTTGATATTCTTTTCGTAACTGCGGCATTAACTGTATTGGCTTTCTCGGTACATGACACAATTGTTGTATACGATAGAATTCGAGAAACAATGAAAAAACATGGTGGTTCCTCAATGAAGGAAATAGCAAATAGAGCGCTTTCAGAAACCATAGTTCGCTCCCTCAATAATTCGCTAACAATTATCTTTATGTTGGTTGCTTTGTTCTTAATGGGTGGCCAAACAATAAAATGGTTTGTAGCGGCACTTCTTGTGGGCACAATCTCCGGTACTTACTCGTCTCCCTTTGTCGCAGTCCCACTTTTAGTCACCTGGGAAGAGTTGAAAAAGAAACTTAAATAGATAAGGGTATACTACACTCCTACATAGGAGTGTAGTGAAGTATGCAACCGTGCACCTGTGCAGAGTGTTTGGACCGATTCTTGTGAGGGATATATCTTAAGACAGGACTAGATGACAAAATTCCTTAGCTTCGTTTTCTGTGACTCCCCACCATGTTGCGTAGCTCTCTATGGGTAAATGTTTATTGGGGTACTTTTCAACTGAACCCTTAACATATTTTACTGCAGCGGCCACAGTTTGCAGAGCATTTGTGGGGCGGCTTCCTTGTTTAACCAGAATGTCTAATAAATAATCGAGGGATTCCATAGAGACTTCAAATTGTTGTGCGATTTCTTGTTTTGTTAATATCCTTTTTTTGTTTTCAATCAAAGTATGGTCTATCCTATCCCTTTTCCTTTGTGTTTCAGTTTTTGGTATTGCTTTGGGTATTACCCCACTGGAACGAAGTCTGGCAATTGATCGTCTGATAGTTAGAATAGAAATATGTCTATGCAGCTTTTGCGTAAGTATTTTTTCTAGCACAGAAGCTTTTAGTCTAGACCCCGCTCTTGTAGAATTTTGCAAAAGTTGCTTTACCAATCTATCTAACTCCCTTGTTTTTTCATCTGTCCTCTGGGTCTTGGTAATGGATCTACTTGACCTGCTTCTATGAGCCTTGAAGTTAAATCCTGAACATAACCAGAAGATAAATGTAACCTTCGTGCTATTTCCTTATTTCTTAAACCTGCCTTTCGTAATCTAGTAACTCTTTGTGTTGCAGAACGGCCTCTTGCTTTCCTTTTAATGTTGTCAAGCCTGCCTTCTTTTTTCAATTTTACCACATCGGTTTGGACAGTTGTGCGTGATACATTTAGCTGCCTGGCGATTTCCTTATCACCAAGATTTTTTCGTACAATCAAGTTTTTTACTTTTGTTCTCCTGATTTCCATTTGGGAATGCATGTGAACTGTGTGACTGTGTGTTTTTGGAATACTGCGCTTATGTTTAC
>ERZ1292623.4444-Hain-H51-01um-R1-4444-length-11478-cov-6_pt1 | contig 11478 bp, 14 predicted proteins | sample MGYA00564398_ERZ1292623 | MGnify/ENA primary metagenome ERZ1292623 (study PRJEB36523, sample SAMEA6512633) | groundwater metagenome | collected 2019-01-07 | study: AquaDiva: Metagenomics assemblies of 32 groundwater samples | reverse complement strand
CTACCCCTGAAAAGGACATCTCTATTTTTCGGGAGAGGTACAAACCTTCCTCTAGGGGGGTTGGTTCCAAACTAAAAAACGTAGAAATGGAGAAAGCGATCTCGGAGGTCTCTGAGATTGTCTGCATCCTGCATAATGTCAGAGAGGCTTACGGTGGGATGTCGGATCATAATGTTTCGGTAGATGTTTTAAATCGACACCCGTTCGTAGTACGAGGGTCATTTTTCGAGGCAGGACTTGCCGCCCCCTCAAAGACAGGGAAGATGTTTTATGTATGTGGCTATCACTTGGAGAATATGTCTAGGGAAAAGGGAGGAAAAGAACGAGTCAGTGTCGATGAGATCAAAGAGGAAGTTTTAACCAAGGCTTCCTTGCCAGAAAAGACTTCCGACAGGTTTTTCGTCGAGCAAGAGATCTTATCAAAACTCATTCCCAAGTATAAGGAGCATTTAGGAGAAGATATTTAAAAAAATAGCCGGGTCTTTTCATCTTTCCCGGCTGATATCCCACTCTTATCTTGAGCTATTGGGGGGGTTTTCTAATGAGCTCTTTTTCTGTCCGAACCTGACCAGTTATGAGGCTTGGTCTTTTTAAGAAGCTACGTCCCGTTTCGGATTATTTGATCGATTCTTTCCTAGGTCTCTTCTGGTTGACGAGATCATCCGCATACATCTTAAAACCGTAGGCCTGTTCAAAGTAGGACCTCAAGTCTCGCTTCTCATCTTCTTTGGCCTCTGTAGATTTCTCCAAAACATCTACAATGGCATATTTATTCACCACATGCTTGGCCCCATCTGAGTCAACTACGGTTACATCCTCTTTGGCTCTAGATAGAATCGTTCCTTTATAGAGCTTATCCACGTCAAAAAATAAAACTTTGTCTCCAGATTCTGCGCTATGGGAGCAGGCTGTAAGAACAAGATCCGAGAACCGAACCGTAGCTGTCCTTGGGGTTCCTTGAGAAGATAACCTGGCCTTCCGTTCGTTGAGGATGTTTTCCAGAGACTCTGGATTCTTCCTCGCCAGATGCTTGGACTTTGTCTTATCATCGTAGATGACTTCCCAGACTTCCCCAAGTCTGGTGTCTGTGTACATATTTTCGTGGAGCTTTACCATGTTTTCTCTGGCTTCAAATGCGAGTATTGGCCGAAGCTTATCCACAACAACGGTAACTGCTCCCACTTTTTCATGGTAACGAAGAGTCTCTAGGACTGGAGCAATCTGCCCGTGAAAATCCTCCACCATGAACTTACTTATGTCTTTGGGTGAAGGCGGCCCGATTCTGGCGCTATAGGCAACCAAGATCTTAGCAGAGTCTCTTGACAGAGGGAGGAAGTCCTCTACGGTAAGATCCATTCTTCGATCCCCGTAAATGTGTTTCATCTTCTCGGCCACTTTTCCAAGTAAGGTGTCTGATTTGGACTCGTTCACATTGACTCCTGCATCTTAGAGAAGGCCAGAGCCTACAGCTTTTGGTCTTCCCTTGGTTCTGGGTTTGTCTGGTTGGAAGATCTCACTTGGTTTCACCCCAGTGTACACTTGGAACTTATCCTTGATAAGCTTTTCTGAGATGTCTATGACCTTGGCAACGACCTTGAGATCTTTGTAAACTTTGACGATCTGGACCAAGATCTCCCCGATGTCCGAGTTGAATCTAACCTCTGCTGCAATGACTTCTGGAGGTTTGAACTCTCTGCAGTCTTGACTACAGTAATTAAGTTCAATCGTCCTCTCCTCATCTTTCTCTTTTGAGATAGTCTGAAAGAGCGCTTCGTCCTCACTTGTATCCTGATCCTGTCCATTTGGACTATCCGCAGAGGAAGTGAAGGAGAATAGCGGGAATGTTCCTACTCTCACACCTGAGGAGATCATATGCTTTTCACTGATTCTTTCCTCACAGACACAGCAAACTCTGTCTTCAGGTAGGAATTCGAATTTCTTGGCGACGAGCCTTGTTAGTGAGGCTACTCTCTTTAAGTGTAGCATAGATTCTTTGATCCTCTCCAAGACCTCTTCTTTTGGGACGTCGAACAGAAAAGACAGTTCCTCTAAATCCAATTTTCTCTGCGGATGCCTATGGTGCTGTAAATAGGCAAGAGCACAGTGAAAAGTCCATTCATAGCCTGAGGCAAAGAAGGCACAGGAAGAAGCTTCACATGGAATTACCATCTCCACATCAAGTTCTGGGCATTTGAACTTGTCTGAGAATATATTCATCTTGGTGGAGAGTTTTCTTAGTGGATGAAAGAACTTCGATGCTTCTTGTTCCATATTTTTCCCTCTTGAGATGCTAAACTACAAGACGGACAATTTCTCGCCGTCTTTGATACCTGCTTCTAAAACCGTCAGAAATCCAGGAATAACGGAGCCTTCTTCGGTAAAGAGGCTTTCAGGTATCTCTTTTAGACCCAAGATAATCTTGGCAGATACCCCCAAAGTATTAAATGGAGTAAGTACTGCCTCTTGTTCTTCTTTTGTACCCATCCTCCTCAACGTGATGGAGGTAAGCCAAGAGGAATATACCACTTGGGAGAACTTCCTGGAAATCTTCGAGATGTGTGTGAGACCAGTTATACTTCTTTTGGAGAGAGCTAAGAGAGATAGATTTTGTCTTCCAATAAGCGTCATCGCCCTATTCATGAGGTTTGTCTCCTCCCCTTGACAAATCTTCTCTAGTTTGGAAATCTCTTGGGACAAACCAACGTTTAAGAACCATAAGGCAAGAGAGGCAGCATCTAATTCGTGAGATTTTAAGCCAAACGCCCTCAATGTCTCTATTTTCTGAAGAAGAGGTAACTTCTTGGCCAAGATCTTCCATTGAGATGGTGTCGGAGAAATGATTGGGATCTGAAATAAAGAAGCTACGGAGACAAGCTCTCCTAGTCTTAGATTTACTGGTTCAGCATCTACAGAAGAGGCGCCACGAAACATATAGCGCTCCACGATGATGACGTCTGGTTGAAAAGTTCCTAGGAAGATCAGGAATTCTTGGAAGTGGAAATCTGGTGGGGAGCTTTGGGTAGAGAGTAAGAAGCCTGTTTCTAGGATATCTTCTGTGTCTGTTAGGAGGGCAAAGGCAAAGTTTACTTTTCCTGGATCTAGACCAAGAACCCTAAACACAGTGAGTCCTTCCCTGCTTAGATATTGTTCGCCCACCCTGTGTGGTCTGCCCAGTCTATGGGACCGTTCGTAGGGTCATTATCTGGGCGTACGAGGACCAGATCATCTGCGATAAGTTCCTTGTAAAGTGCTACATCCGTATCGATTGCCCTGGCTCGAACGATTTTCCTAGCAACCATGTCACTAATTGCCCCACGCGCTTCAAAGGAAGATAAATCGAATTCGTGTCTAGGGAGGAGGAAAACTCTTTGGCCAGTTGCGAAAAATATCTTCCTCGAAAATATTCTCTCCTTGGAGTTATTGTACCTATGGGGGGCCAAGAATGAGATCTGACTTGTGGCATGAGTATCTTGTAAAAAGACGACATTCGAGAGATTACTCGGACTTCCTATGAAGACACCTCTGTTTGATCCAACGTCTCCTAATGCAGGAATAATCCCCTCATTGTCTAGGGAGACAGAACCAGGTACCAAAGATAGCACGTTGATAAGAGCTTTTACAGCTGATTGGGTTTCATAGAATGCGAGGAAAGACGTAGGAGTCTTGGTTGTTTGGAACTTAAATCTAATCAATGTCCCCGCCTCTGGCATAACTTCGGTTGTGATATCTTGTGTCGTTACGTCTGACGTATCTGCCACTTCTGTATTATTCTGGATAAGTACCGCAATCTTCTGATCATCCCTCTTCTGCGTGATTACGAGCTGGTTATTCCCTGCATTATTCACAGGGTGCTTAAGAACTAGAGGTCCTTGCATCCTCATCCCATATTGCAAAGGATCTACCAACTTTAACTCGATGAATTGTGCCACAGTATTCCTCCTCTTCTCTTTCTATTTAGATGACTCTGGTGTAAACGTCGAACTGCTGGACGATCCTACAGGACAGATCCCAACTGGTGAGAGTTTCAAATGGCCTGTTCGGATTGACTGAGATTGGCTTAAACCTTCTTCCCGTCCTGATCTCATGGAAGAAGTCCTCGGTGGACAGATTCGTAAGATCATGGGAGACAAACAACTGGATGGTGCTATAAGAGGCTAGTGTGCCTAATTCTGCCAGACTCCAGGCCTCCTCTTCCCTAGGAATGTCCGCCAAAACTTCGATATCTTTCTTAATCCTATATCTTAGCATGATATGACTCAGGATAGGCCTGTGGTCCTCAGGGGTTGAGCGGGAGAGTTCTACTTTAAGGAGAATCGACGTAACACCAAGTCTTGTCTCGAGAGCACTTTTTGTAAGAGGGACAAAGTCAGCATCTCCTGAGGATTTTATCAGAGCATCCACCCTTCCACCTGGTTTTAGTTGCCTAGCAATAACGAGTGCGTCCAAGACACCATTATTCTTCTGAATCGGAACTTCAACTTCTAAGTAACCCTTTACGGCGGTAGGGAGTAGACTCCACATAACTGGTCTTGTATGAAGATTGTAATCTGGTAAGACGTTTACCAGGGAGATATTCTCATGAGTCACATCAACAATCTCCGTGATACAACCGTATTTATCGTACCCGCCTACGACGCCGGTCGCGTAACATACCTGGCAGAATCCGTCTGGAGAAGTTTCGATTCCCCAACAAGAACATCTCCTCCCCCCAGATGGGCGTTTGCGCTGGAAGTAATAAAACCTTCTCCTATCTACGTTAATGGCCACTTTGTTCTTGATCTTGATCTGTTCGACCAATTTCTTTGCAATCGTCCTGGGATTGTCACCGAAGATCTCGTGGCCGTCTCGAATTTTCTCTCGTTTCTCGATGTATTGTTTGATGGGCATCTACACTTCCCCTTCCCTCAAAACTAAAGGAGTTTCATCTGAAATGCCTAAACGCAAAGAACTTATCCTATATAAGGAGCCTGTGGATCTTCAACAAATAGGACTTCCGACTAGTATGGAACCAAACAGGCTAGTAGATCAAGATAATTCCAGAGCTCCCATCTTGAAGATCCTCAAAGAAGAGATCCCCAAAATGCACGAGCTTCTCTCTATTGCTAGGAGTAGATATACGGAGGAATCCATTGTCGAAAACTCCGAAGCGATCCTTAACTTAGTAACATCTCTTCGTGGGATTATCAAGGACATGGTCGTCTTGTCAGAAAATGACAAGATCTTAATTCGTGTGGATAATCTGATCTTAAGACCCCTAATCACTTCTCTTCTTCGCTCTCTCACCGAGGCTTTGAATGACCTGAAGACCGAGATAAAGAGAGGGTCAGATCTGGAAAATGCCTCCACGGCTTTGCTCACGGGGATTGGCTCTAAACTGAGTTTAGAATACGCTAGGTCAATCCAGGAACTTGAGAAGATCCTTGGACTATAAGAAAGGAGACCAAAATGTTAGAAGAACAGCCAAGATTCAGACTCCTACTCGGAGGAAAAGCCTACCAAGAAGAAGAAATGGAAGGTGATAGATTCGCCAAAATTCTGATCGCCGCTTTTTCTGTGGCTACCGTCATTTTATTATTCGTTATGGCCTTCAGGACGGAGAACTAGGAAGAGTAACATGTCAGAGTATACGTGGAAGGTAGTTAATTCGAATTCTACTTCTCTTGAAAGAGATCTAAACGGTTGTGAGTTGGGGGGATTTGAGGTAGAGAGTATTCATTTCACCGGACCCTCTGGACATAGCCTACAATTCACAATCATCTGTAAGAAGGACGTTGGAGAGTTTAACAAACCTGGAATAGAAGACAAATATGATGAGACTATGGACATCCACATTCTAAGGAGGTTAGAAGCACTTGAGGAACAACTATCTTGGAAGAACCCGCAAACAACAAATATCGTTCCTCATGTACGGTTACCAGAGGAAGAAAGAAACACAGTGGATCTATCTGGGAATACAGGGAATACTGGAAATCCAATGAGGAGGAACCAGCGGCGTAGAAGGTCTTCAAAATCCTCTAAACAAGTTTGATCAATTTTCCTTGTCTCTGTAGTAGTTTCTTAGAGAGAAGAAAGAAACCCAGGAGACAAGTATGCCGAACAAACAGATCAAAGACAAGCACCATGAGACTGAATCATTGGAAGACAGTATTTTAAGCATACTTGTTTCCTCAGTAATGGGTGGGATGACAGCTCTTCTTGTGGATGTCTTTCAAAAGGGACCGGCTTCTTCTCTACTCACATTCACGAGATCCCTCTCCCACGTGTTAAACGCCAATGTTCCTGCAATCGTCGTAGGTCTTTTGATTGTATCCATTGCTGGGGGTTTAAGTTTCGTGTTTTCCGTCGATACTAAACTGAAAGCCTTTTATACAGGACTCTCAATCTTTTCTATTCTGTCTTCTGCAGTTCCTTATTCACAACCTACGGCACTGCCTGGATATCAGCCAATTCCAGAATCTCAAGGAGAACTAGAAAGCCCCCCCTTATCTCCCTCTCCAGATTACGAGAAGATAAACGGTGGAGTGGAAAGAGGAGAGGCAACGAACTCTTTGTTAAATATCTTCGTGGCAACTGCCTACGCTGTGGAATATGCCGTGATTACCGTGACACTCAAGGTTGCCGACCCAAACTCTTTCCACGGGGCTACAATCTCTTTGTTAGATAAATCTGGAAAACTCTTAGCAGAGTCTAGCACCAAGACTGCGACATTTAAGTTTTCCTATCCTACCGGCCACTATATCTTAAGGGTAGAAGCGAGTGGGTTTAGCATTGTAGAGAAAGAAGTAGAGATAAAAGGGACTTGTCAGGTGCAAGTAGATCTTCTGGAAAGCAATCTGCCGACACCGGTACAATCTCTTTGGAAGAGATAGAACGTCACAGGAATCCCCTTTCCTTTCTTTGTATTTTTCATGTGCTTTGTCTTGTCATGGTGGTTTTCCGTTTTTCGAGAGGGATTCATGAAGACTGCCAGAGATTTTTGTATCGTTTCTTGTAGGGAGCAAGTCCTTGCCTCATCTGATAATAAGACACTTCGAAGAGAAATTCGAAAACTCATCTCCTCGTTCATCTTGATCCAAGAAGATTTGATCAGAATCTTAGGCCCTACCTTCGGACGCCGTAGAATCTTGGAAGAAATAGAACGGTTACTTAAGTTTCAGGAAATCCAAGAATTAGAAAGCGGACATCTCGTTTAATCATGGCATCTTGCAACGCAGACATTTACACGGATGGATCCTCCAAGGGAAATCCAGGCCCTTCTGGAGTAGGGGTCGTTATCTTGGTAGGGTCCAGGGCCTGGGACGGTAAGAAGAGATTCGAGTTTTCTGCACCAATTTCCTTCTCTACAGCCAATTATGCAGAGTTAATGGCAGTAAGTCTGGCACTCTCTTCACTTAAGAAGCTTCCATGTCGAGGATTTAAGCAGGTGACGATCTCTACGGACAGTTCATATGTCCTAAAAGTCTTAAAAGAAGGCTCTTCTCTCACTAGAAACAGGGCGGTCATCGATGAGATTAGATCTTTTTCTAAGAGATTTCCCATCACATTTAGGAAAGTAAAAGCCCACGCAGGTGTCGTTTGGAACGAGAGGGCAGACTCTCTAGCCAACTTGGCAGCTAAGAGGGCCGGCCAAAGCAGCGCGATACGGGTCTCTGCCAAACTTATCAAACTTGGATGGGAGAATCTTTCTGACTTCTTTCTTAAGGAGAGTTTCTCGTGAAATTAACCAGGAATACATTTTATACGTTTACCGTTCCTTTCTTCGAAGACGACGCACAGACAATCCCACTAGTCCAGGCTGATGCCTCTTCTTATCCGGCCTACGAGATAAGAGATCTTGATAATCTCGTGACGCACTCCGGTGTCATGGTGCCATCTGGGGAGAATCCTCCTGGTTTTTGGGATTATCGATTCTTCGTGCCAGAAGATTCCAAATTAACAACCGATGACGGGACAAAGTGGAGGTTCTCGGCTCTATTCGTCGCCGTTAATGGGAGGCAGGAGACCTATACTCAAGAATTTGAGATTGTAGAAGTTGCCGTTACAGAATCTTCGGATAGGTCTCTTACAATTCTAGCCATGCCTGGGGAGGACGAACGGGTTTTCATCAGGAAGACAAAGTCCCAAAACTTCATAAAGTTAGACGTTTTTGACGATGCCTTGACAAAAGTAGTGGATGGGGCTGTGGAGGGAGAAGGCGCTGGGAAGATCAACAAGATTATTGATAATGGGACTTACATCTACTACTTTGATCTTTTGGGGGCTTATCTCATCGAAGGGAGAGAGTATCAGCTTGTCTGGACGACCAGAGAGACAGCCGCCTCTGTTTCCGTTCGAGAATTCCAGATCCTTCGTGTTCCACCACAAAGAACGTTCTTCTTGTTCCCAGGTGTAAGACAGATCGTAGATAAATTGCAAAAGAAGGCAGGTACGATCCAGGCTTACTCAGATTCTGACATCTTCGAGTATCTTAAAAATGGGGTTTCCTTCATCAACGCCTTCCACCCAGCGACCCAGTGGACGTTTAATACATTTCCATATGACGCACTTCAGTACCAACTTCTAACGGCATCATCTATCGCGGCTTTAAATGCCCAACAGATCTTGGAGTCTGAACTCGCCTTCGACTTCTCAGGTCAGACCATTACACTCTCCAGAAATATCGTGGGGGAGATCGAAGGGGCAATCCAGCGGATGGTGTCCTTCTTAGAGATGACAATTCCACCAGTAAAGAAGCCGCTTTATCGGAGATCTTATCCTACGGCGCTCGTTGCGGTGAGAAACCCGAGATATCAGTCTGCTGGAAACTTCGTCTACCGAATATCCGGGATGCACAGCCAAGACCTTCCCAGGTTACTTAGTCAGTTTGGACTGCTCTAACTTTTGTCAAGTGAGTCTAGCAAATGTCAGATATTCTAGGAGTTGCGATGTGCGAATGGAGAAATGACTGTGAACGTCTACGTTTGTTAAATAGAATTACTCTGCCGAGGATATCGGAGTGGCACACGCCAAAAAGAGAGTTCCATAAGCCTTCTTTGCATAAGGCAGAGAAAAAGAGTGTAGGATGTCAGAGATGTGAACGAAGCTATCCGAACTAATGGCCTGCGCAGAAATAACTTGAACAAGCCTGTTCTCGTAGATCTGATTTCGTGTCGAGGTTCGCGTCAAGTTGTTCAGTTTAATTTTGCTCAGGCCATAACCTAAAATATACACGAGGAATAGTTATGGCAGAAATCCGGACCTGGTACCCAACCAATTATAATGTACTGTCTGAGGAAGTGAAGGGATTCATCGAGAGTGAAAAGTTCTATGTCAGGAATAAAACAGAGCCAATTGGGCGTCTACTGTTAAGCTTCGTCGAACAGCAAAGTGGGAGGTCTTATCTGGCTGAGATTCCGAGGACTTCCCTACCGATACACCTCTCCGCTTTTGCTCCTCCACAGGCGATTCTCTCTAGTATGAACCTACGTGATCTCTTGAGAAAGCGCGTGGTAGAGGTTGTTCATCCCTCTGAGGCCGAGAAGATCTTGGCAGATCCAACTGTTCAAGAGGAATTGGACATCCTCTACAATCGGAGGAAAGTTCCAACCGAGCGCATAGAAGTGGTTCCTTACAAGGGACCAGAGATCCCAGATAGCGCAGCTCACGAGGCTTTTGTAAACCCTAGGGTCTTATCTGTCGTGGCGCAGCTACAAGATAGTAATATTGGAGCAAAAGACGCTCACTACCAGATTAAGGCGATGGAATCAACCCTCTCCAACGATGATCTTGCCTACATAATCAACCATGCCCCAGAGGGTTTGGTGAAAACCTACGCCAAGAAACTCCTGGCGTCAAAAGTACAACCTGGGAAGGGGGAGGGTCAAGGACTCTCTGGGGTAGATCTTGAGATTGGAGAAACGGTAGCACTCCCCTAATCTTAAACTTCTCCAACTGGGTAGAAGAAGCTTGTGGCAGAACCTTCTGAAATCCAAAGCCTCATCCTGGAAGCTAGATCTGCAATCTTGGCCGTAGAGCCTGATACTCCAACTCTTTCTTCTCCAAGAGACTTTAAACGAGGCCGTCTCCCTACCGTCTTGACCTGTGAGAGGTGGATGGAAAGTGGTTTGGGGAAATATATTATTTGTTATATCAACCCCAGAGAAGTATCTATTACACAGGGGTTTAGGGCCCTGGAACATCTGACACGGATGGGCCCTGTTCTGGTGGCTAAAAAAGACGAGGTCAGAAAGTCTATTTTCGATGAGATGGAAGTGACATTCCAGTTTCAAACTGGAAACACCATCCCATCTGAACTTACAGCGGAAGTGAAGGTAGGAAGTGAAATCGAGAAGAAATCGAGCAGACTTACAACTGGACCAGATGTGGTGGCATTTCCACTTGGCTCTATCCGGCACGGAGGCCTAAAGGTCTCTGTCCCTAGAGGCCTTAGGAATCTATACGCTTTTCTGGCTTTGTTGGACGAGCCAAGGCTTTTATCTGATGGCAGGAAGAACTACGTCTATATCTCTTACTCTACACCAGCGTTTCCGTCGATCACCCTAGTTGGGTTCTTCAAATTCGAGCCCCTAACTATCCAGGAAAGTACTGATAGTCCCTTCCAGATTACTTGGCAGCATACCTTTACTGTTGTGGCTTCTTCGCCAGAAAGGATTGGGAGAGTAGAAGAATTGAGAAAAGTATTCCGGGAAGCAGGTTTTCCACAATCTTCTGCTGGGGCATTGGCTCAGAAAGAAGAAGGAGGCTTTTCGTCTGCTTTAACCTCTTTGCTTAGACCATAAAGAATTAGGAACTAACGTGGGATCTGTAGCCGAGATACAATCTGTTATCGAACATGTCACAGAACTTAGGGATTTTGCTTCTGGAGACTTTAGCCAAGAGTCTGTTTATTTTCGTTACAGGACCCCTATGGTAATCACCTGTGAGTCATGGATCCCACAGGATCGTTACATCTTCTGCAGGGTAAATCCAAGTGCCATCACAATCACGCAGGGGTTTCGGGGGGCAGAGCAAAAGACCAGGACCGGAATGGTCTTTAATCTCTGGTATGATCCAAAACGAAAGTCCTTCTTTGACAACCCAGAAGTGACCTTTCAATTCCAGACAGGGAGCCTTATCCCCATCCGTGTAAAATTGCAAGGTACTGGGCTAGAAACAGGGGAAAGTGCCGAGCAGTATCAAGTACTTACCCCAGGAGCTTCTGCCTCAGATGCTTTCTTTGGCGGGGATGTCAAGATGGAACCTGTCGTCCCCAAAGGCCTAGATAATATGTATGAGTTCTTGGCCCTCCTAGACGAAGACAAAGTACTTCCCAATGGGAGGCCGAATTTCGTCTACGTTCTCTATTCGACTTCGAATTTCCCATCTATTTCTCTGGTTGGGTTCTTTAAGCCTGATCCAATCCAGATCCTAGAGACTGCAGATGACCCACACCAAGTTACCTTTCAGCATACATTCACAGTTCGATATTCAACGCCGGAG
>ERZ1292623.1041-Hain-H51-01um-R1-1041-length-27678-cov-42_pt1 | contig 11478 bp, 10 predicted proteins | sample MGYA00564398_ERZ1292623 | MGnify/ENA primary metagenome ERZ1292623 (study PRJEB36523, sample SAMEA6512633) | groundwater metagenome | collected 2019-01-07 | study: AquaDiva: Metagenomics assemblies of 32 groundwater samples | reverse complement strand
CGCCGTACCGGCTGAAGCCATGAACCGAAAAATCGAAATTAAAGTTCTCGATCCGCGCATCGGCAAGGAATTTCCCATGCCGCGCTACGCCACCGACGGTTCGGCCGGCGTGGACCTGATCGCCTGTCTCGACGAACACCTGCACCTGGAACCGGGCATGACGCACCTGGTACCGAGCGGCATCGCCATCCACATGGCCGATCACCAGCTGGCCGCCACCATCCTGCCGCGCTCGGGCCTCGGCCATAAACACGGCATCGTGCTCGGCAACCTGGTCGGGCTGATCGATTCCGACTATCAGGGCCAGATCTTCGTGTCGGTGTGGAACCGCAGCCAGAACGGCTTCACCATCGAACCCGGCGATCGCATCGCCCAGATGGTGTTCGTACCCGTGGTGCGCGCCGAATTCAAGATCGTCGATGAATTTGCCGGAAGCGCCCGCGGCGCCGGCGGTTTCGGCCACACCGGCCGCAAGTAACTACGTCACTGCGGGAAATCGCATGTCCTCTTCTTCCGTCACGCCGCGCGTCGACACGCCGCCGGCGGAAATCTTCAAGGCCTATGACATCCGCGGCATCGTCGGCAAGACGCTGACGGCCGGCATCGTCGAACGCATCGGTCAGGCCTTCGGCAGCGAGGCCCGCGCGCGCGGGCAGACGCGCGTGGTCATCGGCCGCGACGGCCGTCTGTCCGGGCCGGAGCTGGCAGCGGCCCTGACCCGCGGTCTCACCCGGGCCGGTTGCGACGTAATCGACATCGGCATGGTGCCGACGCCGGTTGTTTACTTCGCGACCTATCACCTCAACACGCACACCGGCATCGCCATCACCGGCAGCCACAACCCGCCGGACTACAACGGCCTCAAGATGGTGATCGCCGGGGAAACGCTGGCCGGCGAGGCCATCCAGAAGCTGCGCCAACGCCTGCTCGATCACGATCTGGTGGAAGGAAAAGGCCAGGCGTCGTCATCCGACGTGCGTGCGGCCTATCTCGACCGCATCACCGGCGATATCAAACTGGCCCGCCCGCTCAGGGTCGCGATCGACTGCGGCAATGGCGTGGCCAGCGAACTGGCCCCAACGCTCCTGCGGAAACTGGGCTGCACACTGGCCGAACTCTATTGCGTGATCGACGGCACCTTCCCGAACCATCACCCGGATCCGAGCAAACCCGAGAACCTCGAAGACCTCATCCACGAAGTCAGAAAGGGCGGTTACGATCTCGGGCTGGCCTTCGACGGCGATGGCGACCGGCTGGGCGTGGTCTCACCGGACGGGCAGGTCATCTGGCCGGACCGGCAATTGATTCTCTACGCCCGCGACGTGCTGTCGCGCAATCCGGGGGCGGAGATCATTTACGACGTGAAGTGCTCACGCACCGTCGATGCCGCCATCCGCGCGGCCGGCGGCAAAGCGACCATGTGGAAGACGGGACATTCCTTCATCAAGGCCAAGCTGCGGGAAACCGGCGCGCTGCTGGGCGGTGAGATGAGCGGACACATCTTCTTCAAGGAACGCTGGTTCGGTTTCGACGACGCCCTCTACACCGCCGCGCGTTTGCTGGAACTGCTGGCGCGCGATGCGCGTCCAGTGCAGGAGGTGTTCGCCGGCCTGCCCAACACGGTCAATACGCCGGAACTGAATGTCGCCTTCGCCCGCGAGGGTGAGCAGCATGAAGCCATTCGCGAATTGGTGGCCGCGTCTTCGTTCCCGGACGCGAAGGTCATCACCATCGACGGCCTGCGTGTCGATTTCCCGGACGGTTTCGGCCTGGTCCGCGCCTCCAACACCACGCCGGTGTGGGTGCTGCGCTTCGAGGCCGACAACCGTGAGGCATTGACCCGCATCCAGGAGCGTTTTCGGGCGCTTATTCACACCACCCACCCCGCGCTGCGCCTGCCGTTTTGATCCACGTCAAAGGATTCACGGAACCTCCCGTGGGAAGCTGTGTCCGATTTGTTTGACGCGCCACGTTGTCATACCGGATTAATAGAAGCTAAACTCCACACATGGCTGTGCTGCACACCCGATCCGCTCGCCGTAGTCTGTTGGTCCTGCTGACCGGCCTCTGGCTGTGGGCCGGGCTGGCGCCCTGCCTGGCGGCGGCCGCCGCCCCCTGTAACGCTCCGGTCGGCTGCACCGACAATGACTGCCGGGAATCCCCGGCGGCGGCTGAGGAATGCGTCACAGCGGCGTCACCGGCTTGCCGCACGACTGACGCGGTCGCACCGTCAGCGGGCAATGGGACCTCTCCAGACCTCCATTATCCGCCGGTCAGGCTCTACCGCCTGCCGGCCACGCCGCCCGGCGTGGCGCTGTATCCCCCGGTCGTTCGCGCAGACCGCTTACCCATCCCCCCGCACCTCAATAATCGCGTCCTGCTGATCTAGCCCGCCGCCGTTGGTGTTGTTCCGTTTCACAACCCGACTGGAGGCTTTATGTTTGTTTCAACCGTTGTCGCACGTTTCGCGCTTTTGATGGCATTGCTGGCCACGCCGCTTTCCGCCGGCGCCGTCTTGACGCTCGCTGAGGCCGAGCGCCTGGCGCTTGAGCGCGCGCCCGGACTCGAGCGCGCACGCGCCACCGTCGCGGCCTCGGCCGACCGCGTGGCGTACGAAGGCCGGCTGCCCGACCCGCAGCTCACGCTCGGCGTGATCAATGTGCCGACCGATACCTACCGGCTCAATCAGGACGACATGACCATGCGCATGATCGGCGTGCGCCAGGCGTTTCCACCGGGTGACACGCTCAAACTCCGCACGCGCCGCGCCGAGCAGGAGCTTACGCGCGAGCAGGCGCGCCTCGAGATCGAACGCCGCGGTCTGCTGAGACAGGTGCGCGCACTCTGGCTCGATCTTTATCTGGCGAATCAGGCGTTGAAAATCCTCGAGGCGTCACGGCAGCTCGCGCGCCGCGACCTGGAGGCCGCCGAGGGGCGTTACCGCGCCGCCCAGGAGTCCCAGCGCACGGTGTTCGTGGCGCGCCAGGTGCTCGCGCGGGTGAACGAGCGCGAACCGATGCTGCGGGCGCAAACCGAGCGGCTGCGTGCGCAGCTGCAGCGCTTCATCGGCGCGGCCGCCCAGACCCCGCTGGCCGAGACCCCGGCCGTCTTGCCCGCCCTCCCCGGCGACTTCGATCCGACGCGTCACCCGGAATGGCTCGCGGCGCAGGCGGAACTCGAGACCGCGCGCACCGAGGTGGGCCTGGCGCGCCAGGACTACAAACCGGGCGTGATGCTGGATCTGTCCTATGGCGCCCGCCGACCGATGCCGGACGGCAGCGAGCGTCCTGACATGGTCACGGCCATGGTCACATTCGATTTACCGATCTTCCGCGCCAAACGCCAGGACCGCCGGCTCGCCGAGAAGCAGGGGCTGGCGGCGGCGGCCGTGTTCGGTACCGAGGAAAAACGGCGCGAACTCCAGTCCATGTACGCCGCGGCGCGCGCCGAGCATGAGGCCATCGGCGCGCGCCTGCGCATACTCGAAGAACAGCTCTTGCCGAATATCCGCCGCGAGACCGAGATCACCCTCGCGGGCTTCGCGCGCGAGCAGAACCTGCTGCGCGAGGCGCGCCTGAAGGAATTCGACGCCAACCTCGAGGTCCTGCGCCTGCGCGTGGAACTCGCCAAGTCGCAGGCGGAACTTCTGTATCTGACCGGAGAACCACAGCCATGAAAACCCGACACCTGAGAGGTCTCATCGCCGCCGGCGCGGTCGTCGCGCTCGCGGTGGTGGCCGCCGTCTGGTACACGCGATCGGACAAGACCGGCGCGGTCACGCCGGCGGCGGTAAAAGGGGAGCGCAAGGTCCTCTACTGGACCGACCCCATGACACCAGGCTTCAAGTCCGACAAGCCGGGCAAGTCGCCGTTCATGGACATGGAACTGGTTCCTGTCTATGAAGACGAGGCCGGTGCAACGGTGGTCAGCGTGCGTCCCGAGATCGTGCAGAACCTGGGCGTGCGCACCTACACGGTCACGCGCGGCAGCCAGCCGCGACGCGTGGCGGTGACGGGCTACACCTTCCGGGATGCGCGCGGGCTCGCCGTGCTCGTGGACCTCATCGACCGCGACGCCAGCTTCGTGCGCGCCGGCCAACGCGCCGAGGTGCGCGTGGCCGACGTGCCGGACCGGACCTGGGGCGGCACGGTCGAGGCGGTCGAGGCGGACATGGACATCGGCGCACGCACCCTCAAGGCGCGCGTGCGCCTGGATCGCGGCGACACGGCGCTGAAGCCCAACATGTACGCCGAGGTCACGATCCTGGGCACGGCCGCCGGCAAGCAGGCGCTGTTCGTGCCGCGCGAGGCGCTGATCCGCACCGGCTCGCGCAACGCCGTGGTGCTCGCCCTGGGCTCCGGCCGCTTCCAGCCGGTGGCGGTGACGCCCGGTGTCGAGTCCGATGACTGGATCGAGATCCGCCACGGCATCAAGGCGGGTGACGTCGTGGTGACCTCGGGCCAGTTCCTGATCGACTCCGAGGCGAGCGTGCGCGCGAGTTTTTTGCGCATGCAGTCCACGGAACCGGGCGCGCCCACAGATCCTAAAATCACCAAACCGGCGCCCGCTGGAACGAACCCCCATGCGGCACACTAACGCCTGTTCACCTTCTCCCCTGGGGGAGAAGGCCGGGATGAGGGCGATCTCGTTCGCAGATCGTCGCGCGAGATGTCCCTTCGCCTTCGCCCTCTCCCAAAAGGGAGAGGGGCCCGCCAATCCTGACTGTGGGAACCCGCCATGATCGCCAAGCTCATCCGTTGGTCGCTCGACAACCGTTTCCTGGTGCTGCTCATCACCGGCCTGCTCGTGGCCGCGGGCATCTACGCCGTGGCGCGCACGCCGCTCGACGCCATCCCCGACCTGTCCGACGTGCAGGTCATCATCAAGACCAGCTACCCGGGCCAGGCGCCGCAGGTGGTCGAGGACCAGGTCACCTACCCGCTCGCCACCGCCATGCTGTCGGTGCCGGGCGCGGTCACGGTGCGCGGCTACTCCATGTTCGGCGATTCCTTCGTCTACATCATCTTCAAGGACGGCACCGACATCTACTGGGCGCGCTCGCGCGTGCTCGAGTATTTGAGCCAGGTGATCCCGCGCCTGCCGCGCGCGGCCAAACCGGCGCTCGGCCCGGACGCCACCGGCGTGGGCTGGGTGTACGAGTACGCACTGGTGGACCGCAGCGGCAAACACGACCTGTCGCAATTGCGCGCGTTGCAGGATTGGTTCCTGAAATACGAACTGCGTACCGTGCCGGGCGTCTCCGAAGTCGCCGCGGTCGGCGGCATGGTCAAGCAGTACCAGGTCGTCGTCGACCCGGCGAAGCTGCGCGCCTACCGCTTGACGCTGCCGGACGTGCGCATGGCGATCGAGAAGGGCAACCAGGAATCGGGCGGCGCGGTGATCGAGATGGCCGAGGCCGAGTACATGGTCCGCGTGCGCGGCTACGTGCAGGGCCTGAAGGACCTGCGCGCGATCCCGCTCGGCATCACCTCCGCCGGCGCGCCGATCCGCCTGGAACAGGTCGCGGAGATTCGCCTCGGGCCGGAGATGCGCCGCGGCATCACCGAGTTGAACGGCGAGGGCGAGGTGGCGGGCGGCATCGTCGTCATGCGCTATGGCGAGAACGCGCTCGCCACCATCGAGGCGGTGAAGCAGAAACTCGATAGCCTGAAAAAGAGCCTGCCGGAAGGCGTGGAGATCGTCACCACCTACGACCGCTCCGGGATCATCCAGCGCGCGGTCCGCAACCTCACCGGCACGCTCATCGAGGAATTCATCATCGTCGCGCTGGTGTGCGTGGCGTTCCTGTTCCACCTGCGCTCGGCGCTGGTCGCCATCGTGATGCTGCCGATCGGCATCCTGGTCGCCTTCATTGTGATGCACAGCCAGGGCATCAACGCCAACATCATGTCGCTCGGCGGCATCGCCATCGCCATCGGCGCCATGGTGGACGCGGCCATTGTCATGATCGAGAACGTGCACAAACATTTCGAGCGTGAAGCGGTCACGGACCAGAAAGCCACAGACGCGCCATCCCTGGCGCGTGGCCCTCGCCTCGATCCAATCGGCGACCGCTGGGAGATCGTGTGCCGCGCGACCCAGGAAGTCGGGCCGCCGCTGTTCTTCTCGTTGCTCATCATCACCGTCAGCTTCCTGCCGATATTCGCCCTGCAGGCACAGGAGGGCCGGCTGTTCTCGCCGCTCGCCTTCACCAAGACCTACGCCATGGCCGCCGCCGCCGGGCTGTCGGTGACGCTGGTGCCGGTGCTCATGGGTTATTTCATCCGCGGCCACATCCGCTCCGAACACGAGAACCCGCTCAACCGCTGGCTGCTCAACGCCTACCGGCCGCTGCTCAACTGGGTGCTGGCGCGGCCGCGGCAGGTGCTCGCGGGGGCTTTCGTGCTGATCGCGCTCGGCGCGATCCCGGTGATGAAGGTCGGCACCGAATTCATGCCGGACATGGACGAGGGCGACCTGCTGTACATGCCCACCACCCTGCCCGGCCTTTCCGCCGGCAAGGCGCAGCAGCTCTTGCAGCAGACCGACCGGCTGTTGAAAACGTTGCCGGAGGTAAAAACCGTGTTCGGCAAGGCCGGACGCGCCGAGTCGGCGACCGACCCGGCGCCGCTGTCCATGTTCGAGACCGTCATCCAGCTCAAGCCGAAATCCGAATGGCGCCCGGGCATGACCACGGAAAAACTCATTGCCGAGATGTACGAGCTCACGAAGTTCCCGGGGCTGTCCAACGTGATCGTGCCGCCGATCAAGACGCGCATCGACATGCTCACCACCGGCATCCGCACGCCGGTCGGCATCAAGGTCATGGGGCCGTCGCTCGCGACCATCGAGTCGGTCGCGCGCGAGATCGAGCAGGTCATTCGCGCCGTCCCCGGCACCACCTCGGTGTACGCCGAGCGCCTGACCGGCGCGCGCTATGTGGACGTGAAGATCGACCGCAACCGCGCCGCGCGCTTCGGGCTCAACGTCATGGACATCCAGGACACGGTCGAGACCGCCGTCGGCGGCATGAACGTGACCGAGACCATCGAGGGACGCGAACGCTACCCGGTAAACCTGCGCTACCCGGCCGACCTGCGCGACTCGCTGGAGCGGCTGCGCCGGCTGCCGATCCCCACCATGAGCGGCATACCGATTGCGCTGTCCGAGGTGGCGGACGTGCGCATCGTCGACGGCCCGGACATGATCCGTTCGGAGAACGCGCGCCTCTCCGGCTGGATCTACGTGGACTTCCGCGACCGCGACATCGGTTCCTACGTCGCCGCGGCGCAGAAGGCGGTGGCGGAAAAGGTCAAGCTGCCGCCCGGCTACACGATCGTCTGGTCGGGGCAGTATGAATACCTGCAACGCGCCATGGAGCGGCTGACCGTGGTCGTGCCGTTCACGCTCGTGATCATCCTGTTCCTGCTTTACCTGAACTTCCGCAACGGCATGGAGGTGCTCATTATCGTCACCACGCTGCCGCTCGCGCTGGTGGGCGGCTTCTGGCTGCTGTACCTGCTCGGCTATAACCTCTCGGTCGCGGTCACGGTCGGCTTCATCGCGCTCAGCGGCGTCGCCGCCGAGATCGGCGTGGTGATGCTCACCTACCTCGACCTGGCGCTGAAGCGGCGTGTCGAGGCGCGCGCCGGGCGGCTCACGCGCGCGGACGTGCGCGAGGCCGTGATCGAGGGCGCGTTGCTGCGCGTCCGGCCCGTGATCATGACCAACGCCGCCATCATCGCCGGACTGCTGCCGATCCTGTGGAGCAGCGGCACCGGCTCGGAGGCGATGCAGCGCATCGCCGCGCCCATGGTCGGCGGCATGCTGAGCGTGGCGATCCTGACGCTCGCCGTGATTCCGGCGGCGTATTTGCTGTGGCAGGAATGGCGACTGCGCCGGCCCTAGCTCCCGCGCTCGATCCCCACCGCTTACCTGTGCTGGCGAAGCCGTGAGATTGGCTCGCCCGGTAAACCGGCAACGGGTAGAGCCTTGAAATAAAAACGGCCGGCGCTGGCGGCGCCGGCCGTGGAGAGCATCGGTACTCAACCGTGCGGATCGGGTACGAAATGTCCCGGGAAGGCATTGGGCCGCTTGGCCGGATAGGTGGGGATGATCCCGCGTGCGGCCAGGTTGTGATAGCTGTCGTAGTAAATGGTAATGACCTGCGCCGGTGAACGGCTGTCGCGGCGAAACTCGGTCGTGGTCACGCGCGAATTCTCGCGCTCGCCGTGGCCGGTGCCGATGCGCTCGTCGCGCAGTCTCCGCATCGGCGCACTGGCTGCCCCCATGCTCGATGATTCGGCAGCCGGGCTCGGCGCATCGGCGGCGCGCGACTTCGAGAGCGAAACAGTCGGACGTTCGACCCGCTCGCTAAACACCGCCACACCGATGACACCGACGTTGCCCGGCCGGCCGGTGCGCGCGGCATAACTGTCCGGCAGGGCCGTAAAGTAAAAAGCCGCGACCTGATCGAGACTCTTGCGCCAGCCGGTGATCTCGTGGGATTCGTGGGCACTCAGCACATACCCACCCTGATGCGGGCTGGCGGTCTGGCCGGTGACGACGTTCACCCCATCGACCGAGACGACCGTCAGCACGCGTCCACCGCTGCGGTTGTGCATGCGGATCGCGTAACGATCCCCGGGCCGCCCGGCCACGTAAAGATTTCCATCGCGGGAATAAACCTTCAGGTGTTCGCCAGTGGCACGATTGACGACCGACACATCGACCAAGCCGGCGCTGGCCGGCTCCGGTGTGGCACAACCCACCAGACCAACGGCGGCCAGGGCAAGGATAAGCATTTTCATGACATTTCTCCGGTTCGTTACGGGGATGAATACCTCTGCCCCTGTAAACGCCGGGTATGGCCGGTGGGGTTAAATGAGGGCCCCGATGTCAGGGCCTTGGATAGGTCCGGATACTGGATATACCGACGGTGGACCTGGGATTTTGGCAAGGCATACAACGTTCCGCTGCGTCCCTTCACCTCCAAACAATCAAGCGATGTCTGCATCCGGTCAGTAGCCGTGCTTGGGCGGTTCCCCTCAACAAAATTGGTCGGTCCCCTTTGCTGTTCATAATTTGCGTCTGATAATGTATTGCGGGTGTAAGGGGGAATGCCAAATGAGAGAGATTCTGACGCTGGTCGAAACGCTCAAGACCGGTTCGGTGAACCAGCAGGGCCGAACGCCGCTGAAGGACTTCGGACTGATCTTCTGCGACAACACCGTCCACATCCGGCAGATCCCGTTTTACGAGCCGTGCATCATCATGGTCCTGTCCGGCCGCAAGCTGATCTTCGATACGCCGGGGACCATGACGTGCGAGACGGGGACCACCATCACCGTTCCCGCGCCGTTCCACTATTCCATGCGCAACGAGATCGATCCGCACGGCCATTATTACAAGGCGCTGCTTATACCGTTCCGGGATGACGATCTGGAACGGCTGCGCTTGGTGCACAAGATCGAACCCATCGCGATGCAGAAAGAGGTTGGCATACTCAAATTCGAACACGATGCCACGCTGGTCGAGGCGGTCAAACATTACCTGGGCGGCAACAGCGATCCGCACCTGCGCGACCACCGCTTGTTGGAGATTCTGCTGATCCTGGCCAAGAAGGATCCTCGATTGCTTGCTTACGCGTTCTCGGGGGAGAACTGGAGCCGGCGCGTGCGCACGCTGCTTTCCACCGACCTCGCGCGCGCGTGGGAAATCGGTGAGGTATGTCAGCACCTGGGCACCAGCGAGAGCGCCCTGCGGCGCCATCTGAAGGGTGAAAAGACCGGCTTTCGCGAATTGCTGCACGAGCTGCGGCTGGGCACGGCGCTGACCTTGCTGCTACAGACGTCCCATCCGGTTTACCGGATCGCCTACGACTGCGGATACCAGTCGGTGCCGCGCTTCACCACCAATTTCCACAAGCGCTTCGGGTTGCCGCCCAGGGCGCTGCGCACCACCGTGACCGAAACCGGGAAGAAACTGGACGTTCGCGGACATCCCACGGCCGCCTGATCTGCCATCCTGCCTGCATCGTCCGGACCTGTCCGGGCGACAGTTCAACAACGCAATGCAGGCAAGGAGGGTGTCATGTTCAGATTACTTCTCGGTTTGGTGTTGGCGCTGTCCGTCGCTCCGACCTTCGCCGCCGTCAAAGGCGAGGAAGTGGCGTACCAGACGGGCGGCACAGTGCTCAAGGGTTATCTCGCCTACGACGATGCCGTTCAAGGCAGGCGCCCGGGCGTGCTGGTGGTGCACGACTGGTGGGGGCACGGCGACTTCGTGCGCGACCGCGCCCGCGCGCTGGCCGCGCTCGGCTACACCGCGCTGGCGGTGGACATGTTCGGCGATGGCAAACAAACCGACGACCCGGGTGAGGCCGACAAGCTCTCCGGCCATGTCGCCGGGAACCTGCCGTTGATGAAGGCGCGTTTCGATGCGGCGCTGTCGTTGTTGCGCAAGCACAAGACCGTGGACCCCAAGCGCATCGCGGCCATCGGCTACTCGTTCGGCGGAAAGGTGGTGCTCGACATGGCACGTCAAGGCGTCAATCTCGCGGGCATGGTGAGTTACTGGGGGCTCGTCGGCACGCAGCATCCCGCCCAGAAAGGCAGGGTCAAAACCAAGGTCCTCGTGTTCAATGGCAAAGACGACCCGATGGCGCCGCCGGAACAGATCAGGCAATTCCGGCAAGAAATGACCGCGGCGGGCGTGGATTACAGGCTCGTCGACTACCCGGGCCTCAAACACGCCTTCACGCGCCCCGACGCCAATGCACGCGGCAAGAAGCATAACCTGCCGCTTGCCTACGATGCCGAAGCTGACCGAAAGTCCTGGGCGGAAATGCAGGCTTTCTTCAGGCGCGTCTTTCGCTAGACACCGGCCATGACTGGCAAGGCGCCTAAGTGGATAACAGAACCGCCGCTATGGCTTGATCGTTAGAAGAGATGAAGGACGCGGTGACAAAGGAAGAGGGTGGAGAGCAGTTTCGGTAGCCACGCTAAAGGAGGGAAACCATGTTTAAGATCAGACCTGTTCTGTTGAGTCTGCTAACCACGGTGCTTATCGCCGGTTGCGCATCTCCTGGATTGACTGGCGAAACTAACCGAGGATTGGTTGGGGCGTGGCTCGCCTCCGCCAGTCGCCCCGGCGGCCAGGGTGTAGTGCTCCTCACGTTCAATTCTGACGGAACGTTTCTTCGAAGTGGCGATACGCATCCGGTACTCAGTGTGGCCCATGGTTCCTGGAAGCGAATCAGCGACCGAGATTTTGATGCGACATATATCGCGTGGCGGTTTGACGAGAACAGGAAGTTGATTGGAAGCCAAAAGACCCGGATACGCATTACCCACGGTCCCGGCCAGGACCAATTCACGGGTCTGGCGAAGGTCAGCCTGCTCGATCTGAAGGGTGGCGAGAAGCGCTCGAGCGAGACGCGACTTGAGGGAAAACGTATCCAGGTCGAACCGTTCTGAC
>ERZ1292623.410-Hain-H51-01um-R1-410-length-46660-cov-7_pt1 | contig 11480 bp, 15 predicted proteins | sample MGYA00564398_ERZ1292623 | MGnify/ENA primary metagenome ERZ1292623 (study PRJEB36523, sample SAMEA6512633) | groundwater metagenome | collected 2019-01-07 | study: AquaDiva: Metagenomics assemblies of 32 groundwater samples | reverse complement strand
TTTACCCGCTCATTGAGCGGGTCTTTTGTTTTATAAAAAGCAAAACGCCGGGGGATTTTTTCCCCGGCGTTGTCCTGCCTGTACTGATTACTGCTTGTGCTACGGCTTCGCGCGCGACTGGCCCAAATCGAGCGAGAGGTCGCGAGCCGTCTTCACGGTCAGGAGATCCATGAAGTCCATCGCGCCGGAACCGGATCGAGTGGAGTTGCTACCGTTCCCACCCATCACGACACCCGGCGTCCAGGCGCCCTGATACTTCGAGAAATTCTCCGCGTAAGTCGTGTTGACCTTGACCCACGCTTCGAGTTTCTGGGCGAGCGCACCGTCTGACGCATAGATGAGCCGGCGCTTCTCGGCTTCACCCTGACCTTCCAGGATGTCCTTGCGCTTCTTCTGCTCGGCTGCCTGCGCGTCGAGCGTCGCGACCGCGAGCCGTTGCTGCGCCGCCGTGACTTCCTTGGCCTTGATGATTTCCTGATCCCACTTGGCCTTCGCAGCGTCTGCCTCGCCGTTCTTCTTCGCCGTGATAGCGCGCTGCTCGGCTTGCCGAGACTCGGCGATTGACGTCTGAATATCCATGGCAAGCTTCTGCTGCTGCTTGATCTGTCCCTCGACTTCGTTGTCGTAGGGGAGGGAGTCAATCGAGAAGTTGGATGTCACGATACCGAAACTGTTCAGCACCGAAATCTCCTGCCTCTGCGGCGTACCGTCTGGACCATTCACGATCTCGACGACCGCCGCCGTTTTCTCGGCGCCGCTGATCTGATCGATCATACGCTGTTCGCGCGTCTTCGTCCGATACACGCCGTTCTGCACCTGGTCCTCCACGTACCGAATGAGGTCGTTGCGGCGCTCGGCATAGGACTCCTTGGACGACATGAGCGTGCCGGTTAAGTAGATCGACTTGTTCACGACCGTCTGGACTATCTGCTGCTGAATCGCCTCCCGACTCCCGAACTTCACATGAAGGGAGCGGAGAAGGGAATCGGTGAGGGGAATCTCGTACTGAATCGAGCCCCACATCGTGCCGTGGCCGGCGTCGTTGAAACGAACCGGAAGGCTGAAACGGTAGATATCCCGCTTCGGGTAACTCGTCGTCGATCCGAACCACTGCCCCTTCAAACCCGCCGTCGTGTAGAAGGAGAAGTTGCCGGAGACCGGCGCCTGCACGACCATCACGTCCTTCGCGTCATTGGTTTCCACCACCTTCCCGACGAGGGAAAGGGCGACGACCATGAGCACTCCTGCGATTCCGAGCTTCCACGCCTTGCGGGAGTCGAAACCATCGAGACTGTCCTGCATGTTTCCTCGCTTGCTGTGAGTTGTGATCGTACTTCGTGGACGAACAGACCTGCGTTGCCTTGCTGTTTTTTTGCTGCCTTACCGCGTACTACGACTGCGGAGCCGACGGACGAACTTTGTCGACCCTTTTCGTGGTGCGGTCTGCCTCGCGGTCGATATGCGCGACCTCGAGATCTTCCTCCGCCTCAGCGAGTCGCGCCTTGGCGGCCGTTACGTCGCTCTTCCGGAGAATCGGAAACAGAGGCTGGTCCTTGAAGAAAGGAACGAGCACCTGCGTGATTCCAAAGAGAACGACGATGGCGATGACGGTGTACTCCACAAGCCTCAAGAAAAACACGGGTTCCTCCTGGTGAGTTGTCAAACACAGCCGAAAATGGCTGCATGCTGTCCGGAATTATACAGTATATTAGTGATTTTTGTCAATACCCCCTAATAACAAAAACAACCCGAGTAATTCGGGTTGTTTTTGTGACTTTTTATTCTTCTTCCTTTTCCGTATTATCCTCCGAGCTACCATGCGTGCCGTCAGCACAATTGCATTCCTCAAGCGGCTGGCCATTTTTTGGGCAGTCAGGCGCTTGGCACACGCCCTTCTCTGGAGACACCCCCTCGCACCCTCCTGTGCAAATATAATGTTTCATAGATTAATTATACCAAAAACTGCAAACTAAAACTGCCCGACGGGGGCAGTTGAAACTAATTCATCGACTCAAGGTTTCTATTAAGAATCGAGCGACCTCACCGGATGCCGCTCTACGTGGTCGTCTCCAGAATTATCAAAATGACGGAAGGTTTTGAAACTAGGCCCGAATACCCTTGCGGTTTCCATGAATGCCTCTGTGAGAACCAATTGCGTTTTGGGATTCATTCTCGCGCCCGTCTTCTGTACAAGCGTTGGCTCTCGCTTCAAAGCTGTTTCTGGATCGCAGGTCAAGAACACAACCGCATCAAGTAAATCGGTAATTCCGGGTTGGGAATAGAAAGCCTGCATTTTTAGCAGGGTCTTGTCGTCAATCAATCCTTCTTTGTGGATTAATGTCCACCAGCAAAGATGGTCAAAAATAGACCGTTCAAATATCACAATGTCATATCGCGGATCTTCCGCTCTATCAAGAAGGTTTGAAAGGTTATACGCACCCGCACGGAGAGTGTAAAAATACTGATTCTTTCTTCCTACCTCGATTGTTCCTGCAGCTTCGGGAAGAGTATGAACCGAAAATCCAGCCCTGCGGAAGAAAGTATAGAGCATCTCTCGGATGGTTGATTTGCCAGATTTGCTTGTTCCGCAAACCTCCACAAGAATAGGTCTCTTCTTTCCCGGAGCTCCTCTTGCCCTACGAACCTTCTTGAGAAGTCGATTAGCATCCACCTCAATATCGGGAGTGGACATGAATTCGCTTTCCCTCGTTCAAACTAAGTCTCTAAGAATAACTAAAGTGAATTATATTGATATTTCCAAAATAGGGAAGGGGGTATTGCTCGCTTCTTAAAACAATATTAGAATACAGCCAGATTTTTATATATCATCTTGAGAGAAAAATGCCACACATCGCAGAGCTGAAGAGAGACCGGGAAGGCCATCTCGTCGTTAAAGACAGCGAATACAGCCTGGCCGACATTATCGCTTTGGTGCAAAATGAATTCCAGATTACTTCGTTTGACGATATCTACTTCCCTCAACCAAACCACGAACACGAGTGGGACGAACTCGTTATCGCCAAAATACAGCCGCAAAGGTTCTACAGAACAACAAGAACTCCCGGCGAATCAACTGTTACTCTCGCATCTCTTTTCGCAAAAATCACACTGAGACAAGTCATTCTGCAAGTAGAGTCTCTACTAAATTCTGATTTCAATAAAGTAAGACTACTGCGAGACAATCAGGGACTCCACATACAGATAGACGCATAAATAAAAAAACCGCCCAAAAGGCGGATTTTTGTTTTTATTCCTCGTTACGACGCCGCAATATCTCATTGACCGAGGAACCACGAGCTCGTTGCGCATGTTCTGCAATAACTTCAATGAATCCGAACATGATTCCAATGCCAAATATAATATATAACATTGTGAATATTTTCTCCATATCAGTCTGAACCGCTAAATCGCCATAACCTACGGTTGTAACGGTCGTAACACTAAAATACAGCGCATCTATCCATCGCATATTTTCTACGCTGTGATAAAACAATGTTCCCGAAACGAGTAGCACAATTAGGAGTAGGAAAAGCGTGCGAAATTCAGGGTCCTTCCCCGCGTGCCAAACCCCACGAGCAAAATGTTGTAATGTAATTAAAAATGAATTCATATTTAGAGCGCTTCAAGATCAAGTGTTTGATCAATCTTTATTTGTTTAACAAAGTCAGGAACGTGGCTAACTAATATCATTGCTCCCTCATACTTGTCCAAAGCTTGGGCGATTATCGGGATGTGCCGGAAATTTATATGGTTGGTGGGCTCGTCCAATATCAGAAGTCCAGGGCGTTGGAGCACAAGTGCCGCAAAAGCAACCAACCCTTTCTGTCCTTCAGACAAAGAACCAATTTTTGTTTTCAACATTTCGGCATCTATTAAAAATCCGGCGGCTTGTGATCTGATTTCGCTATCGATACCACCGTTTACGGCTGCATCAGAAAGAGCTTTATAAACCGTTGAATTGAAATCCAGTGTTGAAAAATCCTGGCGGTAATAACCAATACGAATTCCCGCGGTAACGTGTTCGCCTTTGGCGTGCCCTGTGGCAAGTTTCTCCAACAATGTTGTTTTACCAATCCCGTTCGGACCAGTGAGCAACAGCCTCTCTTTGCGCTTAAGAACGACATCAACCTTTTTCTCTATCGGTTTATGGCTCTTTATAACGCTCACGGATTTGAGCTCTAAAATTTTGCCGCTAATATCTTCCTGACAGGGGATAAAGAAATTGCGGATGGTTTTGTCTTCTCGGCGCACCTCTACCACATCTCCTTCCAACTCTTCTATTTTTTCTCTCATCTTCCGGGCAACATCACGCATGTGTCCGCCTTTTTGTGCGAAAAAGTTTGCTTGTTCTTTGCGATGTTCAATATCCTGTTGAAGCCTAGAATTTTTCATCCGTTCACGCTCCAAACGTTTTTTAATCTCTGAGACAACATCAAAATAGTTCCCGTCGTATTGCTCAACCTTATGACCAAATATATCTAAATACAAAACACCCTGGGTGAAAGCATTAAGGAAATCGGAATCGTGTGAGATAACTATGCATGTTTTCTTATATTCGATAAGAAACTTCGTGAGGTGAGCGATACCGGCCTTGTCTAAATTATTGGTCGGCTCGTCCAGTAACAGAATATCCGGATCTTGTATTAAGGCTTGGGCCAAAAGCAGTCGAGCTCTCTGACCGCCCGAAAATGTTTTTAAAACCCTGTCTTGAGGAGCCGAAAGATGAACGACTTTAAGTATTTTATCTATCCGCGGCTCTATGTCATAAACTTTTTTAGAAAAAACGGATTCAAAAAATTCTCTAACCGTAAGATTCATCTGCTCCGGAGAGATAACCTGCTTTGCGGTCGCTATCGTCATATCCTCATTGATGCTTATGCTTCCTGATTCCGGTTTCATATCACCCATCACAAGCTGGAATATAGTGCTCTTGCCGGCTCCATTCTGGCCCATCAGCGTTATTTTGGAGCCACGGCGCACGGAAAAATCAGCCTCCGTTAAGATGGGATTGTTGTGGCCATATTCAAATGAAACCTTATTAAAGCGTAAGATGACTTCGTTTTGAGACATATTATTTTTCAGCTTTTATCTTATTTAATATCTTTTGCACTTTCTTAATGCTATCCAAATCGTACACGGAAATCGCAATTGCTTTAGGATTTATTTTTTTGAGTATTTTTAATTTCTCCTTGCAAGCCTCCTCTCTTAAGATATCGCTTTTTGTTAAAAATAAATACTCTGTCTTCTTCAAAAGATCTTTGTTAAAGGTGCCAAGCTCTCTCCTAATAACTTCATAGTCTTTCTGAGAATGAAGCGACTCGGCGGAGATGAAATGGAACAAAATACGGGTACGTTCTATGTGTCGAAGAAATTTTATTCCCAATCCCTTCCCCGAAGATGAGTTCTCTATAAGTCCGGGAATATCGGCGAGTATCAACTCGTAATAAACACCCAGATTTGGCTCAAGTGTAGTGAAAGAGTAATTGGCTACTTTGCTTTTTGCGTTAGTAAGTTCGTTTAACAAACTGGATTTTCCAACGTTTGGGAGACCGACAAAACCAATATCGGCAATGAGCTTCAATTCCAGTTGGAACTCTAAGTCATCTCCCGGTAGTCCTGGCTGGAATTCTTTAGGAGATGTGTTCTTGGAAGATCTGAAATGAAAATTTCCCTTACCGCCCCTGCCTCCGCGTCCAAGAAGCACTCGTTCTCCGATTTTAGTTATCTCCGTCTTGGCCTTACTTTCAAGATTAGTGATTACAGTGCCAACCGGAACTTTGAAAGTTAGATTTTCACCATCATTACCGTCCATGAATTGTTTTCTACCGTCATGTCCGTCTTCACCCTGAACAATCTTTTTATATTTGAATTGGTTAAGCGCACTTAGGTCGGAAACGCCCATAGCAAAAACGCTCGCACCATTACCACCCGTTCCACCCGTTGGACCCAAGCTCATCATGTTGTGATTAAAAGCTACGGCGCCTTTTCCGCCATTTCCGGCTTTAATCCTTATTTTTACATCATCTATCAACATAAGACACGAATTATAACACAAAAACTCGCTTATTTCAATTGTCTGTGCTAAGATAGCCCAATGACAAATGATAAGGGATTCTACGGACTGGGAATTGCTCCCGGAATACTAGAAATCATCACAAAGATGGGTTTTGTAGAGCCGACTCCAATCCAGGTACAATCAATCCCAATAGCAATTGAAGGCAAGGATTTAATGGGCATTGCGCAGACCGGAACGGGAAAGACTCTCGCTTTCGGCATTCCTTTAATCCAACACATGATGCAAGGCAAAGGCCTGGCTCTTGTGATTGCGCCAACGCGTGAACTTGCTCAACAAATAGAAGAAACTCTTCGCAAAGTGGGCGTATCACTTAATTTGAGAACAGCAACGCTCATTGGTGGAGAGTCTATCTTTAGGCAAATTAAAGATCTGCGCCGCAATCCTCAAATTATTATCGGTACCCCAGGGAGAATTATTGACCACATGGAGCAGAAAACTATTTCTTTAAAAAACGTAAGCGCGCTCGTGCTGGATGAGGCCGATCGCATGCTTGATATGGGTTTTGCCCCACAGTTAAAGAAAATTCTTTTTGTCCTACCAAAAGAAAGACAGACCATGCTTTTCTCAGCCACAATGCCAGAAGAAATTGTGAGCATCGCCAAAACCTATCTCAAGCTCCCTATAAGAGTTGAAATAGCTCGATCAGGGACAACGGTCAAAGATGTCACCCAAGAATTATTTTTCGTAACCCAACCGGACAAGCCTCGGCTTTTGGAAAAATTACTTCAGGAATATAAAGGCTCGGTTTTGGTTTTCGCCCGCACTAAATTCAGCGCTAAAAGAATTGCCTCACACTTGCGTGCATTGGGACACGCAGCTTCAGAAATTCATTCCAACCGCTCATTAAAACAAAGGCAAGAAGCATTGCAAGGTTTTAAAACAGGAAGATTTAGAGTTCTTGTGGCAACTGATATCGCGGCACGTGGAATAGATGTTACAAATATTGAACTTGTTTTGAATTATGACTTACCGCAAAATGCCGAAGACTATGTGCATCGCATAGGTAGAACGGCGCGCGCCGGCGCAGGCGGACACGCAATATCTTTCTCTCGCCCAGATCAAAGAGGGGACGTAAGACAAATTGAGAAACTGATACAAAAAGTTTTGCCAGTATCAAAAATTCCGGAATTACCCCCGCCTTCTATGTTGCTGAAGACAAGCGAAAGACCGGAGAGAAATTTCACTCCACGCCGATCGGGAGGCTCATTCCGCCCTAGCGGAAATTCATCCCGTTCCGGTGGGAACAGAAGCTCACGCTTCGGAAGACGTTCTTACGGACACAGGTAAAAACTTGGCCTTTACATTGACGTCGCCTCACAATTCTATTATTGTAGGGGCAGTTCTCTCACATCTAAGACAGGAAAATCAATGACCGGCAACTCAGCCGTAGCAACGAGGACAGCCGCACTTTTCGGATCAACTCAAGGTCAAATGCGCGCCCGCGAGATAATGGGACGCAACTTTTTCGGAATTGAAGAAGCCGTCAAACACTTCAGGTTGGAACCGCAGGGAGAAGACTTGAAAGCTTTGGTCAAGATTCCATTCTCGAAACCCGTTCTCGAAGAGTGCAAGGGAACGCACATCCTGGTCGCTGTTTTTCCGCTCTCAATCGTAGAGGTCCGCAGGGTTGTGGACACGCGTCACCACACCGGCCCTGAAGAGTATCGCAAGAGCCGTTGGTACGAGAATGAGCCGTTCGCGAGAGATGTGGGTTTTGCCTGCTGGCGACTTATTCGAAAGGAAGCAATGAGAACTTCTTTGAATAAAGGCTGGGAAGATCAAAAACTGACCCTTTCTCCGAACGAAGAAGTTCCAACCGCAAGAGTATTTTTCTATGCCACTCTCGCTCACTCCTTGAAAACAGGCGTCCGCCTTTTCCATAGCACATTTGCCCGCTGTTTCACGAAGACTCTGAAGGGGCAACGAGTGCATGTGGGCGACTTTGAAAGTGGAATGCCGGTCATCGATTTCTATCATGATAATCCACGCTTCGAAAGCCCGACCTGCAGTAATTGGATCGGCATCAAGCCCTTGGCACATCCGTGAATTTACGGACTGCGCCGAGGGCTTATTTTTTTTTACATAAACTTGAAATTTTAGAGAGATTGTATTAAGATTCGCACAGTATTTTTGATAAACCGGGAGGAAACATCAAGTGACTAAAAGAGCCTCATTTGCCCTACGCGGACTGAAGTTCATGGAGTTTGCAGACATATTCAAAGAAAACCTGACTCGCAGAAGTAGGACCGCCAAAGGCATCTCCGATACAAGCTCAAGTAGTTCAAAGAAACCCTTGCTCAAATCAGGGGAAGATTTAAGAAGGCAGGTTGAGGAAAACACCCTGTTCCTTATCACCAACGCATGGGATAGGGGGCAAAATCAACCGTCGGATCCCACAGCCATGAGGCAAATGATGGAATTGTGGTACGACATCATCAACAAAGATCTTCAAAATCCCGATGCCTACAAGGAAACTTTTTCCGAACTGGAAGCGGAGGCTGGACGCTTGAGCGGCGAAACAGGCAAGCCGTGGAAGGTGAATCACCGATATCGCACCTGGACTATCTCGTATACCAGCCTCAACCTGAAACCGATTGACCTTGAATTCGCAATGGAATCTTTTTATAGGACTTTGTTTGAGAAGATACGGCGTGCGGAATCCGGCCAACTGTCACAAGCAGAACTTCTCGCGTTCGCCGACCACATGATAGACGGCCAAATCCATCCTTGGGCGGGGACGGATGCGGAAGATGCGCAACCGCTGCCGTAATGTGGCTTTCGCTTCTGGTACCGCTACCCCAGTTGCCGGTTTTCAGAGAACGCGAAACTCACTATGCAACCATGCGCAATCTCAAAGCTCACACCGAATATTTCCGTAATTGTTTCGTTTAAGTAATCAAAATAGGCGTTTTGCGGCGCCTATTTTTTGTTTTATTATTTAAGCAATGGCACAAGAAACAAAAGATTATAAAAAAGCTCTGCGTTTTATACAACAAAAACACCGTGGGCAAAAACGAGTAGGTAATATGCCTGTGTGGCATCACTTGCTACGCGTCTCGAAACTTTTAGGTTATATTTTAAATACAACGCGCGAGGGGAGCGCGAAAGAGAGGCAAATAATAATTAAGTCTGCTTTGGGCCATGATCTTTTGGAAGATACTAACGCCAAAGAGAAGGAAATTATAAAAGTATTTACGCATCGGGGGTTGGAACTCGTGAACGGCATGACAAATACATTGGGGGATTATAATCATAGTCCGTATATCCGCCGGGTGTCGCGTGACGAAGAAGCTGTGCGACTTATAAAATTGTCGGACCTTTGCGATAATTTTACGGGCGTCGCATATGCTTTAACGCTACTGGGAGAAAAATGGACTAAGTCTTTCTTTCTGCCAATTGTAATGCCTATGTACCGAGCTTTAAAAAAAACAAAATTCCGCCGCTACAATAAATCAGCAAAATTACTCTTTTTATTAATAGAGAGCTCTATAAACCTCTTGGATAACGAGATGCGGCACCTCAAGAACAAAAACTAAGTTGATTTGACTAAATGTGCCTTATAAGCTATGATACTTACCAAGATCTATAGAGGAAGAGGGTAGGGAAATAGAGTCGGTTTCTCGGTAAAAATAACAAAAGCAAAATCACATGGATGGAACTATTAAGACGCTTATAAGAGATAGGGCATTCGGATTCATTTCTCGCGAAGGCGAGGCAAAGGATTTGTTTTTCCACTCGAAAGAGTTGAAAGGCGTAACTTTTGATGAACTGAAGGAAGGTGACAGTGTCACTTTTGAAGTTGTTCAGGGCGAAAAGGGCCCGTCAGCCGTAGGCGTATCACGCAAGTAAATTGCAGATAACAAAAACCGTCCCCGTAAAAAGGGGCGGTTTTTGTTTACATTGACAAAATCACGTTTGTATATCATAATTGTCCCCAACATGAGACCAGCAATCGGTCTCCAAACAATCAACGAAAACGGGGGATCCAAGTTATGGTCCGTAAAACGACGATAGGAATCATCGGCAGTATTCCGTCTATCGTGAAGAACGATGGCGGGCTGTACGAGGGCGACCTCCGGAGTTACTTCCGGGCCGTCTTCCACCACGCGAAGAACCTGACTCATCCGTATCACAACTTCCGGTATGTCTGCCACGTGATGTGGCTGTGCTATCAGGCGTGCATCTACTACATCGACAAGCTCACGCCGCGGCAGATGCGGAATCTCCTCATCGCTGGCCTCTTCCACGATTTCAATCACACGGGTGAGGGAGGACTGGACTCCGTGAACATCGCGCGGGCGTTGGAAGGCCTGCGGGAGCATCTGGCTCCGGAAGATGTGGATCACTTCGAGGACATCGCGGCGATCATCCGATGGACGGAGTTTCCGTACAAGACTCCTTCGGAGGAGATCGGCCTCCTCGGCCAGATCGTGCGTGACGCGGACCGTAGCCAGGCGATGAGCACCGCCTGGATTCAACAGGTCATCATCGGCCTCTCGGAGGAGTGGCACCGGAGCCGCTTCGAGGTGTTGAAGATGCAGGAGGGCTTCCACGCCAGCCTGAAGTTCACGACCGACTGGGCGAAGGAGATGTTCACCCAGAACGACATCGACGCCAAGATCGCGGAAGCTCGCGAGCTCGTGGCAATCCTCGAGGAGGAGCCGGTCGCGGCAACGGCGTAGCACCAGCCGTGCGCCAACAGAAGTAAGGGCGTAGGAGAAATCCTGCGCTCTGTTTTTTTATCTTGAAATATCAGTGAGATTGTATTAAAATTCGGTCAGTATTTTTATACATCCAAAACAGAGGAGTGAATGCTCCAAAACTTCCTGCAAGTTTGGGGAGGGCTTTTTTACCTCCTCAATAAGATTTTCTTCTCCCGCGCGGAACGCAGCAATAACAAAGAGAAGGAGCGAATCTGGCGGATTCGTTCATGGTTCGTGTATCTCATCGGCCTGCCCGCGTGGATCATCCTCCTTATACCCGAAAGAAACTGGATGGTGGTCTTCGTTGAAGCTGGGGGAGCGCCCGCAATGTTTTTGGGGCTCCTCATAGCTCTTAGGGGCGAGGACAAGACGCCAAAATCACTTGATTATATTGCTCGCATTGCCGCCGTTGTAGGAATCGCTATTAGTCTTTATGACTTCGGCGGTCTTACGACATGGAATCAGGTGCTTGAGCTTGGAGTGACGATTGGATTTCTAGTCGGCACTTATCTTCTCGCCACAAAGAAACCCGCTGGATATGTTTGGTATCTCCTAATGAACGGCACATGTGCCGCCTTAATGTGGAGAGAAGATTTCCCATGGCTCGCAGTGCAACAAGTCGCTTCGCTTGGATTCATTATTGACGCCTATCTCGTAGAAAAGAAAAAGCCTCGTACTGTTTAGTACGGGGTTTGTTTTTT
>ERZ1292623.4205-Hain-H51-01um-R1-4205-length-11888-cov-4_pt2 | contig 11483 bp, 10 predicted proteins | sample MGYA00564398_ERZ1292623 | MGnify/ENA primary metagenome ERZ1292623 (study PRJEB36523, sample SAMEA6512633) | groundwater metagenome | collected 2019-01-07 | study: AquaDiva: Metagenomics assemblies of 32 groundwater samples | reverse complement strand
TTTTCGAAACCGTCGACAAATTCTTACTTAGCTGGCAAGCAGGTTCTATCGATGAAGCTAACTGACGAGCTGACCTGGAGGGGTTTCGCTAACCAAACAACCCTGAAAGACACCAGCGTACTAGATGATCAGAAACTAACATTTTATTGGGGTGTAGACCCAAGTAGCGACAGTATGACTGTAGGTAATTTGGCTGCTGCCATGATGGTTCGTCAATTTATTCAGGCTGGCCACAAGGCTATTTTGCTGGTTGGTGGTGCAACGGGACTTATCGGCGATCCTGACGGTAAAAAACAAGAACGAGATTTAAAGTCTCGCGATGAGATCGAAGCAAATAAACAGGCCATAGTTAAACAATACCAGACAATCTTCGAGGGTCTAGAATTTGAAGTTGTCGATAACTATGACTGGTTCAAAGATATAAAGTATATTGATTTTTTACGCGATTACGGCAAGCATTTTTCATTAACACAGTTGCTAGACCGCGATTTTGTTAAAAGCCGAACGGGCGAAGGTGGCAGTGGTATTAGCTACGCTGAATTTAGCTACTCTTTAATTCAGGGTTATGACTTTCTACATTTATATCGAGAAAAAGGTGTCGCCCTTCAGGTGTCTGGTGCTGATCAATGGGGAAACTCTATCTCGGGTGTAGATTTGATCAGAAAGCTAGAAAACGCCATAGTGAATGTTTACACCAGTCCTTTGGTAATTAACAAAGTTACTGGCGAAAAATTTGGTAAGTCCGAGGACGGTGCAGTTTGGCTAGATGACAAAAAAACTAGTGCCTATCAGTTCTACCAATTTTGGTTAAATGTTGACGACAACGGTGTTATTGAATACCTAAAAATTTATACAGCTCTTTCGCACGACCAAATAGAACGATTAGGCCGCGAGAGCATCAACAGCCCTAGCGAGCGTGCCGCCCAAAAGACACTTGCCTTCGAGGTAACGAAGCTTGTTCACGGACGCCAACGGGCCGAAAGTGTTCAAAAGGTAACCGAAGTTTTATTTGGCGATAACGACGTATCTCAACTTGACCAAGACGAGCTGCAGCTCTTGTCTAACGAAATACCAACATCACCGTTCGGTGACCTAGGCGATGCTCTGTGTAATGCCAAAATAGTCAGCTCGAAAGGCGAATTCAGGCGTCTAGCTGACGGTGGTGCAATTTCAGTAAATGGTCAAAAAATCACCAGCGATCAAAATATTTCAGAGGTATCGTTAGTCAAAAAAGGCAAGAATACCTTTTTACTGGTACGATAATGAAACTTGACACTCCGCTCGCTAATATAAAAGGGGTGGGCGCAAAGACTGCGGGCAGCCTATCAAAAGCCGACCTTTATACTGTTCAAGATCTTATAGAGTTTTTTCCTCGTGGTTACGAGGACTATTCGAAAACAACGGCTATTGGTACGATCAAACCTGGCAAAGTAACGCTCCGAGCCAAAGTCGAACATCTCAATACTAGACGGGTGCGTCGCGGTCTGCATATTACAGAAGCTACTTTGGCTGACGACAGTGGTAAGGTCGCTGCCGTATGGTTCAACCAACCATATCGAGCCGATCAACTGCGCAAGGAAAAAGGCGAATGGCTGATATCTGGCGAGTTTGGTTTAAACGGCCACAAATACCAAGTCACCAACCCTAGCGTTGAAAAAGTCGAAGGAAAACACGTCAGCGCCGGACGTATAGTACCTATCTATCGATCAGTAGCTGGACTAAAATCTCATGTTGTTCGTAAAATACTTACTGAACTACGACCAGCAATCGTCATGCTCGACGAAATTCTACCTCCAACTATTGTAGCCGAACAAAATCTAATATCACGAGCCGACGCTCTGACCTATCTACACTTTCCGGAAAGTGACGATGAGATCGAAAAAGCACGCAAACGTTTGGGTTTCGAGGAGCTATTCTCACTTGTTCTAGCTGGCCAGCTGAACAAAGCAGAAAATACCAAGCTAACCGGATGGAAGGTGCCGTTCGACCAAAATCATGCCAAGCAATTTGTTTCTAGCCTACCTTTCAAATTAACGGACGCACAGCGCGGGGCTATTTGGCAGATTGCCAAAGATTTTGGCCGTGTTCATCCTATGAACCGGCTATTGCAGGGCGATGTTGGCTCGGGCAAGACGGTGGTAGCCGGCATGAGTGCTAGTCTTGCAGCCCAGCAGGGTTTTCAGACGGCCTTTATGGCGCCAACTGAAATATTAGCGACCCAACATGCCGAAACTCTTGCTAGTCTGCTAGAGCCCTTTAAAATCACTGTCGGGTTATTGATTGGCGCAACAAAGCCAGCAGCAAAAAAACGTTTATACGAAAGAATATCCAGTGGCGAAGTTCAGATAATCGTAGGTACGCACGCCTTAATTCAGGACAAAGTGAAATTCCACAAATTAGGCTTCGTTGTGATTGACGAGCAGCATCGCTTCGGTGTCGCTCAGCGGCAAAAACTACTGGAAAAGTCCAAACACCTGCCACATTTGTTATCGATGACAGCTACGCCTATACCTCGCTCACTTGCCTTGACTGTGTACGGTGAGCTCGATGTATCGATATTAAATGAAATGCCATGTGGTCGTCAGCCTATTAAAACCTTTATTGTTTCACCGAACTCTCGAGAGGCTATGTATGACAAAGTAGAAGTGGAAATACAGGCTGGTCGGCAGGTCTATGTCGTATGTCCTTTGATCGATGACAACCCAGAGTCAGAAAAACGATCTGTTGAGTTAGAGCACAAAAAATTACAAAAAACTATCTTCAAACATCGCCAAATCGGGTTACTTCATGGGCAACTAAGTAGTGATGAAAAACAAGATGTCATGAATCGATTTAGTAGTGGCAAAATAGATATTTTAGTAAGTACCACTGTTATTGAGGTTGGCGTTGATGTGCCGAATTCGACGATAATGATCATCGAAAATGCCGATCAGTTTGGCTTGGCACAGGCTCATCAACTGCGCGGAAGGGTAGGGCGTGGCACGCATCAAAGCTACTGCTATCTTGTGTCTAGCGACAGCTTAAGGCCAACACGGCGCCTGCGTGAGCTTGAAAGGTCTAACGACGGGTTTTACCTAGCCGAGGTCGACCTAAAGATCAGAGGTCCTGGTGAAATATATGGTCACGCCCAGCATGGTCAGCTAAATCTACAAGTTGCTAGTCTTGGCGATACGAAATCGATTGCCAGGGCTCAAAGAGCTGCAAATGATTTTCTACAAAGCGGCGCTGATTTGTTACAATATAAACAGTTGAATGAACAAGTTTCTAAATATCAAAGAGTAACCACACTGAACTGATCAAAATGACTTTTACTATAATCTATAATCTAAATTCTAAAATCTAACCATGTATTCCGGTACAACATTTCACCATAAATCAGGCAATATCCTTGGTGTTCATCAAAAGATTAACAAAGCTGCATATCGGCTAGCTATGGATTACGGCCAAGATTTTTTTCCTGGTATTAAAATCATCCAGCATTTTGAGGGTAAAAATGGCCCCGATGGGATAAAGCGCAAAAACCCAGGCGCAGACGAGCCATGGCATTTTATAGACCCTAGCGACCCGTACACCGACGATAATTTGCTGCAACAGGTCAAGCACCACGAGGCTTCGCTATCCAAGGCGCTTGCCAAAAAAGACGAGCAAAAGGCTGCTTTTGAAGCCGCATGGCTTTCGCACGCGATTGTAGATGGCTTGACCCCGGCTCATCACTTTCCGCTAGAAGAGCACCTAGAGGAATTACGCGGCGAACCAAAGGAAACCCGCGATTCAGTTCGCAAAAAACTGTTAATTTCTGGCGATAATAAGCGTCAAAAAATTAAAAACAATTGGGAATTCTGGGGCGCAAAGGGAGTTATGACATCTCATCTTTTGTTTGAATTGGGCGTAGCCAGTGCTATTACTCCCTTTCGTACCGCTAAAATAGAACTTACCTCGGACGAGATAGGTCGGGTCAAAGAGCTTGGTATCGAAAAAGTATTTATTGAAAATCTGCAAAAAATAGCTGAATTGCAGATGTATGAAACCTTTACCCACTGGGGCTGGACGCCCACTCTGGCACGTCAAACTAAAAAAAATCTAATACCGCTTATTATCAAAACGGTAGCTTTATCGTGGATTTGCGCTTCAGACCCTGCGATAAAAAATTAGTTGCGTGTCCCCGTAATCTTTAATGCCTTCGATCTCGAGGTCATCAAAATGTGGCTGCTCGGCTTTACCCGGCCAGCTAACGATGAACAGCCCTTGATCGCCTATATGTTTGGTTAGTTTTTGTATCACGGCCAATTTTATCTTGTCGTAGGGCGGATCAATTATTACTAAATCAAAAGTCATTTCACGGTTATTGTCTGACCAACTAGAAATATTAGCTAGTGTTACTTTGCACCGGTTATTTAATTTCAGTTTTTCTACACTTTTTTTCATGGCGTTTACGGCATTTTTGTCAGAATCAACTGCAACCACTTGCGTCGCACCCCTGCTAACGGCCTCAAAAGCGACAGCTCCACTGCCGGCATACGCGTCTAGAACTTTGCAATTTGTAACGTCACCTAATGAATTAAACAAAGCACCGCGAACACGTTCGCTCATGGGGTGAGTTCGATTACCTTTTGGCGAGCTGAACTGTAATCCGCCTAATCTTCCTGCAATAATTCTCATATGTATCAGTATATAGGCAAGACGAAAGGTTTTCCACAGCTACAATCTAGGATCGCTATTTAAATGCAAATAGGCTTATGTTATTATCGCAAATAGGTAGGGAGTGTGTGCCTAAACGTTACTTATGGAGTTGTTGTGGTGGACAATCGTAGTTACGCTTACAAAGACAGCAAGCCCTACCGCTACATTACGCAAGCAAAAACACTTGCGTTTTTTAGTTGTTTGGTGTATAATAGGGGCATAGTCAGAAATGAGTTCTGGCTCGTGACGCACAAGGAGTGTGCAACAATGAAGCAGCAGCTAAAAGCATTTGTCCAGGCTCTTCGCAAGGCAGCTGGGGGAAGTTCCTCTAGTTCGAGCGTGTACCTGGGCTCAAGCAAGCGATCAGACGACAAGTCACGTACGATGCCGGAACTCGTTTCCAGCCGTTCGCGACCGCGCTCGTTTGACAAAAGCTGCACACCGACGTTCTCCCAAAATCCTCCTCGGAGGTCTCGAGCTCACGCTTTGAGTCCAGGGATGAAAGAGAACGAAATTCCTGGGTCGAGGCTATAACGCCTCGACCCAGCTCGGCACCCTCGTGCGTCACATTTTATTGAACTAATAAAAACTCCTACATAGATTTGTAGGAGTTTTCTTATTTCATTTTCTGGTATACTTTTACTATGTTAAGTCGTAAAGATGTTTCCAACGAAGCTGTCATTGGCATTACCATATGCGCTTTCTTGGGTACCGTAGCCCTATTTTTTACCGGACTGTTAATTGCTCAGTTGGCAGCATTCAACCCAAATATTAAAGTTGGTATCCTTTTCTTAATTGTCGCTACTTTCGGTTTAATATTTTCGGCAATCGTATATGCTAACGCAGCTGGTGAAATTAATACTAAAAAAGTTGATAGCGAGCACGAGTTTATCGCAATAGGTAACTCTATATCCGAGTTCTTGGGTATCTACCCATTTATTATTGCTATTCCGCTGGTGATAAATGCGATTACTGATGATCCATTTTTACGAACTTCTACTTTTATTATCACCTTGCTTAGTATCGTAGCTTATACGTTTTCGCGCTTTAGCATAGTGGCGCGCGCCTCGTCCCAGAAAAGCACCCGCATATTAGTTGGAATTATTATGGGGGTATTCCTTACGCTACTGAATTTTGGGCAAAACACTCAAGGATTTTTCGAAACTACCTCAGTAATTTTCTTGGTCATATTGACCTACCTAGCTTATAGATTTAGGTATAACACTTAACACTTACGCGATCCTATAAGTTTTAGTCAATTTCTGGTGCGCGAGAGAGGACTTGAACCTCCATGTTCCGAAGAACACCAGCCCCTCAAGCTGGCGCGTCTACCAATTCCGCCACTCGCGCATATCTTTTGTTAACAATCTCTACTTTATCACGCTGGGCTGGTGCAAGCACCACTCATAGTTTTGCTCGCAAACGGCTAAAGCCTATTTGCTCGGCCAAGCATGTAAAACATTTTGTACCACTGGTACAAAAAGCCTCAAGCTGGCGCGTCTACCAATTCCGCCACTCGCGCGTGGATTTTATTATATCATCCCTATATTTTTAACCAGTAGTGTGTTAGAATAAACGTAAGAGGATGCCCGCTAAACGGGCTTATTTTTATGACAGATCCAAAATTGATACGAAATGTTGCTATTATTGCTCATGTTGACCACGGTAAAACAACCCTGGTGGATGGGCTTTTAAAGCAGTCTAACACTTTTCGTAATAACCAGGCTGAAATGAACCAAGATCTGATCATGGACAGTGGCGATCAGGAGCACGAGCGTGGTATCACCATCACCGCAAAGCAAACGGCTGTCTATCACGACGATTACAAAATAAATATTATCGATACACCGGGCCACGCAGACTTTAGTGGTGAGGTCGAACGGACCCTCAACATGGCCGATGGCGTACTGTTGATTGTTGATGCCCAGGAAGGCCCTATGCCACAAACAAAGTTTGTTTTGTCCAAGGCCCTCGAGCTAGGCCTCAAACCCGTGGTTGTTATCAATAAAATTGATAAACCTGCTAGCCGAATCACTGAGGTCAAAGACGAAATCGATGATCTATTCCTAGAGCTTGCGATTGATGATTCTCAGTTACATTACCCTATCTATTTTGCAATCGGTCGCGAAGGCAAAGCCTGGAAAGAAATGCCAGAAAAGCCTGAAGAAAATGCAGATCTTACACCTATATTCGATGCAATTATTGGTGATATTCCTGCACCAGAGGTTGATACAACTAAGCCGCTACAGATACTAGTAACATCCCTGCAATATGACAGTTTCTTAGGTAAATATGCAATTGGTCGCATCTCGCGCGGAACTATCAAAAAATCTCAGCCAGTAGTGCTAATAAAAGCTGACGGCAGCAAAGTAAATGCCAAAATCGACAAACTCTTTGCATACCGTGGTCTAAACCGCGAAGAAATCGACCTTGCAATTGCTGGTGATATTGTAGCCCTAACTGGCATCGGTGACGCTCATATCGGCGAGACTATTGCAGACAGTGAAAATCCCGAAGCTTTACCTGTACTAGAAGTCGAAGCGCCAACACTGTCTATGTATCTAGGCCCAAACACCAGCCCACTAAAGGGTAAAGAAGGTGAATTCACAACTTCTCGTCAAATCGGCGATCGTTTGCAACAAGAGCTAGAAACAAATGTGGCTTTGCGTGTAGAAGATGAGGGTATTGGCTTTAAGGTTTCTGGACGTGGTGAATTACACCTATCTGTCCTGATCGAAACACTACGTCGTGAAGGCTTCGAGTTCGAAGTCGGACGACCACAAGTTGTGACTATCCAAAAAGACGGGGCAGAACACGAGCCTGTCGAAGAACTGCTAATAGAAGTTGGTACAGAATTTGTTGGCGCCATATCTCAAGAACTTGGCCAACGCCGCGGCGAAATGACCCATCAAGAAACAACAAGCTCGGGCGCGATTCGTCAGACATATATCATTGCAACTCGCAGCCTGATCGGTCTGCGTAACTTGTTGATGACAGCCACAAAAGGTACAGTTATCATGCACAGTTTGCCTCACGGTTATCAGCCAATGGGTCCAAAACTGCAACAACACCGCAACGGTGCGTTGATTGCCACTGAGGCTGGCTCTACCACTGCCTATGCACTAGACAACTCTGCAGCGCGTGGAATCATGTACGTTGGTCCAGGAACGACTGTCTACCAAGGCATGATCGTTGGCCTATACAACCGCCAGGGCGATCTAGATGTCAACGTCTGTAAAGGTAAACAGCTAACAAATATGCGAACTAGTAGCAGTGATGGAACCGTACAACTAACACCTTTTACGGACCTATCACTAGAACAATCTATCGATTTTATCGAAGATGATGAGCTACTAGAAGTTACACCGAAGAATTTACGTCTCCGCAAACGTTTCCTAGACCCAAACCAGCGAAAACGCAACAAAAAGTAGCCTATACTATTGCAAAAGTATAAAAATAGTGTTAATGTATTGCTAATTAATCATCAAGGAAATTTATGCCACCATTTCGAGAAGGTCTAGTCAAAGTAGATCGTAAACTTAGTCCAGAATTATTATTTTTTTTACGTGATGTCGGTCACGGTCACCGCATCAATATTGTCGATGCTAGTTATGACATACCTAAAGATTCCGTTGTGATAGATTTCCCAGGCACAACTGCAGAAGCCTTCGAGGCGGTTTCTAGACTTATCCGTATTGATGGCGAAGAAGACTCCACTTCACCAGTAGTAAATATTACAGAGATGCTGTGGGACGAGAAGTTTGATGACATTGCAAATAAAAAACCCAGACCCGATCATGTTGCATTTCTGGCGTCCAAAGCACTGCACGATAGCTACAGGCGGCTTGAAGCCGATAAAGTTGGTGTTCCACACAGAAAAGGCCTACCGCCACTATTATATCCCCAGGAGAGCCAATTGTATTCTCGTACACACAAGGATCAAGTTACTCGCACAAATGAAGAGGGGCAGGGATTTTATTCCATTGCCAATAACTCGGAAGAGCCACACACTTTTATTCGCACTCAAGATGACCTACCATTTGCATGTGTTAGTTTAGTCGTCGGACATTCTCAGAGAACCGAATAGTCTATAAAAAGAAAAACCCGCCCCAGTCAATTTAATGACAGTGGGACGGGCTGTTCACGTTTGCTGAACATACTTCGACTCGATGGATCTTTTGGCCTTCTTCTGAGATGAGGTGCCAGTTGTGTTTTGCAGCGAGCCGCAAAATGATCACAGCGGCAATGACGTTCCAGCCCCACCAAGTGACCACAAGGGTTGCTATGGCGGCTCCGCTGATCCACAGCGACGCAGTTGCATCCGAGAGTAGGTGGACACCTAGTGATTTTGTCACACTGTGACTCGATCGCACCAGCAGCTTGCCGAGACTGAGGTTGATACCCCAGCTGACAAGACCGATTAGCAACACCAAACCTGAATGCTCGGTCGAAACCCCTTTCATCACTTGTTCAATCGACAAAAAGCCAATCATAACGATTGTGGTGAAAGCGATGATGATTGCCACCAAGGAATCAACATTGCATTTCATGAAGTGTGAGCTGGAAAAAACCTTCCTTCCTATACCTATAACTGGGATCATCAAGACCACAGCCAATGCGAATACGGCGTCGGAAAAGTTGTGCCCGGCGTCGGCTATAACACCGGGGTTATTGAGGCCTTTGCCAGCAAACCACTCCACAGTTGCCAGTGAAAAAAGAATCACTGCTGTAGCGATTGTCGCTGGCGTCTGAGCGCCGTGATCATGGTCGCACCCATGACCATCCTGGTTGTGGGTGTGGTTTTTTACCACGGAAATCACCTACCTTGCCAAATTGTTAAACTACATTACGTGAACAAGTTTATTTTAACATAAAACATAGTATATTACAAACATATTGCTAGTGCTTGCGTGTTATAGGGATGTATTTTAAACTACAAACAGCGCAAAAACGCAAAACATTCCATACCTTAACAAAGGAGACTAAGATGCCGGCGACGATTATCGCTGAAGGCAAGACCAAGTTCGTCGTCGATGCCAGTAACAAGGATGTTCCTGATCACGGCTGTGCGACCTGTCAAAAGGTTTTGATCGTCTCCAAAGACGACATCACTGCGGGTGATGGGCTGAATCGCGAAGCCCTTTCGGGCAAGGCCCGGGCAGCAAACATGACGACAGTCAACGTCTTTAAGCTGCTCAGAGCCAAGGGAATTCCGACTCATTTTCTGAGTTGGTTCGACGATAAAAGCTTTCTGGCTCTTCGTGCGGGAATGATTCCGTTCGAGGTTGTTACTCGTCGGATTGCGACAGGTTCGTTTTTGAAGCGTAATCCAGGAGCTAATGAAGGGCAACGTTTCCGAACGCTGGAATACGAGCTGTTCTACAAGGACGACTCAAGGCACGACCCTCTCGTGAAGTTTGATAGTCCATGGTACGATTGTTTCAATTTGTACGAGGCAGGGGAACCTGTTTCGGACGAATCAAGAATCGAACTACTGGACATGTGGCCACTTTTACGCTCCGTTGATTATGACCAGATGCGCATCATTGCCCTTCAGGTCTTTCTTATTCTCGAGGAGGCATGGAAGAAGCTCGGCGTCGTGCTCTACGACATGAAGATCGAGTTCGGCCTGGTCGACGACGGCCTGGGAGGTAAACGTTTGGTAGTTGCTGATGTCATCGACAACGACAGCTGGCGCATCAAGGACGCAGAGGGAGGCCAGCTGGACAAGCAAGTCTTTCGAGATGCAGCTAAAGCTGGCATCACGGATGACGACCTTCAGAAGATCAGCGAGAACTATGAGCTGGTTGCAATACTCAGCGAACGCTTGCCCGAGATGGCACGTCGTTGTATGTAGGTGTGAAGACGGGTTTGGTAGTAGCAAGGATGCTACGCCAAACCCGCTTTTTATTTGGCTTTAAAATTTATCTCGAATATGCGAAAAACTATAGTCCCAGTCGGCATCAGCCTTCTTATGTGGGTTGAATATATTGTCTGGGTCAAATATTTGTTTGGTTTGTTTGAAAATATCTAACATCTCGTCACCGTACATTTCACGCAACCACGGTCCACGCACCAAACCGTCATTGTGTTCACCGCTCAGGCTGCCACCATATTCAAGAACCAGCTGGTTGACTTCCTTCATAGCAGGCAATAGCTTGCGCCTGTCTTTCGGATCCTCAAGCTTCATCAGTGGAATAATATGAAAATTCCCGTCGCCTAGGTGACCTGCAAGTGTGGCCAGCAGTTTGTACTTTTTAATAATTTTACGTATACGTGGCAAAAACTCTGACAAGTGCTCGGGATTGACTACAAAATCATCAATAAAAGGCGCAGTGTGTTTGTCTTTTACCTTGCTACGCAGCAACTGGAAACTTTGTCGCCGCATTTTACAAAACTTTTCGCTTTTACCCTCTGTGGCGTCTTCTTCAAAGCCGTTAATCTCGTAACGTGCACGATATTTACTCAGAGAGGTATGGGTATCTTGAATCCTTTTTCTGACAATTTCTTCGGTTTCACCATTGAACTCTATCATAAGTATCAGTTTCGGAATTCCACGTAAAAACTGAAGGCCAGTCGGTATAAAACCGAATAAAAGCTGCAACCATTTTTTTATACCTAGTTTTGGTAAGAAACTTGGTAGAAATTTCATACCCAACAGCATAGTTGCGTCATCAAAACATTCGAATGTAGCTGGTTTGTGAGTTAGGACTTTCGGTATAAGTTTGCCTAAGTCATCGATATCTTTCAAAAATAAAATCAATAGCCCAGAATGTTTTCTTCGATTGACTAAACTGAATTCA
>ERZ1292623.4442-Hain-H51-01um-R1-4442-length-11484-cov-5_pt1 | contig 11484 bp, 6 predicted proteins | sample MGYA00564398_ERZ1292623 | MGnify/ENA primary metagenome ERZ1292623 (study PRJEB36523, sample SAMEA6512633) | groundwater metagenome | collected 2019-01-07 | study: AquaDiva: Metagenomics assemblies of 32 groundwater samples | reverse complement strand
TACGACACTGCAACCTGCTCTTATGCCTTCCGTCCGTTCGCTTACGTCGATAAAGATGCCATTGATTGGTACGAAACCCAAAGTGGCGCACAGTCGGCTCCAGAAATCCACGTCGCTCTCGTAAATAGAAACGCAACCGCTAAAAACGCCGGAGCAACTGGCGAGGTCTCTGTTCGTATTGTTTTCCGTGCGGACGGTCTTATCCAAAATAAAGACGTTATCTAATGTCATTCGCCCACCCTAATGCCGCTTTCGGGAGACAATATCGCTTCCAAGACGAGCGTAATCTTCCCGAATACAATTCCATCCAATTCTACTACAGGTTTGAAGAAGGCAAGGGTGGGAATATCTTCAAGGACAATATCTTTATCGATTCCACTGATCCTCTCTCCTATGGTGCTAACTTAGTGACCAATCCTGGTTTCGACGGTGCGTACGTTGCGGGAGTAGCCCCAAGCTGGACTATTGATGCTGGAGTAACTGCAACTGAGGATGTGGATGACGTTGACCTCACCCCCGCTCAGCGCCTCACGAACATGAATGGGTTTGCTCAGGCATTTCGCCAAACGCCTATTGCTTTGACTATAGGGTCAATCTACTACGTCCAGTTCGGCGTGCGCAGGATCTCTGGAGCTGGGAACCTTAACGTGAAGTGTGATGGGCTCAGTACCACCAGTTTCGACATAGCCAACGCGGACCTAAACCTCGCCGACCCAAACGCCTATGTCGTTGGGCATTTCTATGGGATAGCAACTGCCGCAACAACACAATTTGAGTTCACAGCAAGCGCCACCACCCTCGTCATCGAACTCACACAAGTCCAAATCAATTTGGTCGGTGGGGGAAACCATATGGTGATGGAGCACAGTCTCTACTCAAATGCTGACCGTGGAGATAACTATTACGAATTTGACGGCACTACTGATTTTGCGAAGATCACAGATGCTCGTCAGTCGAACATGGATCTTGGCAGTAGTTGGTCTTCCGTGGCGATCATGCGAGCAGATTCAGATGGGTTATCTGCGTCAAAATGGCTCGGCACAGGCAGTCAACGAAGCTGGCAAGCTCCTCGGACAACGGCACTCCGCCGTCTCGTTACTTTTTGGTCCCACAATGGGTCCACCGTAAGCAATACTCAGACGAACAACAACACCGTTCCCGCTTATCCGTGGACAGATTATCTCTGTATCGGAATGTCCTTCGCTGCTGGCGTGGTGACTTTTTACAAGAACGGCGTATTGCAGGCGAACCTTAGCTCCTCTATTTCGGGGACTACTATCTTCAATTCGACTGCTGCCGCAGACCTGGGGCGAGATGAAGCCGCCACACTCTACTTTGACGGAAGACTCGGGAAACAAATTCTTTGGAACGGAGCTGCTTTGACAGCTTACCAACATCGTCAAGTATTTAATATCCTAAGAACGGACTATGGCATCTGATAAAATTTCCCTCAAAGACGTGTATTCAAAAATGTCCTCCATCGAGGGCATCGCTTCTGAAATCATCAAGCTCGCCCCTGTTGTCACTCAAACCGAGAAAGACGTAATCCGCCTCCAGGAGGCCGATAAGCAGCTCGGCGAACGAGTGAAGGCAGTCGAGGATCGGCAGACCGACTTTTCTAAGGATTTCAAGGAATCAAGGAAAACAGACCAGGCAATTCTTGTGGCCATCGGTGTCGCCGCCGTCGGTGCACAAATCTTAATCCCAATCTTCCTTAAATGAGCCAATATCAAGACTACAACACTCTCCTATCCCGCAAGCTTGCCACGTCGTCAACGAATTTCTACGATGATACGGCTCGGCTTTCAGCGGTAAACGACGCATGTCGTGAATTCACGGATGAATACAACCCCCCGGAACTTCGAAAGAAGGCGGTGGTTGCATTCGCCCGTGACGGCACGATCATCCATACTTGCGACACCTACAATTCCAGCACCTATGGCACTTTTGCTGCGGTTGCAGGCACGGACAGCGCTTCGGTGGCCACTGATGCCACTGAGCTACGTTTCGGCGATGGTAGCGTAAGTTTCACTATCACGCCCGGAGCCTCAGTAAACAATTACGCTGAAATCGAAGTTGCTTCCCTTACGTCTTTGAATCTCAGCACTTTGCTCAGCACGGGACTCTTCCGTATGTGGGTTTATCTCCCCAATGTAACCGACTTCACCAGTATCTCCCTGTACATCGGATCCTCTTCTACCGATTACTATTTGATGACAGCCACTACGGACATCAATGGGAGTGCCTTTGCAGCAAATGGGTGGATCAGGTTAGAATTTGATTGGGCTAACGCAACAACCAATGGATCTCCTTCTTCATCCGCACTTGACTATCTTAAGCTTCGATTTACCTATGCCGCCAGTTTCACCGGGGGCGCTAGTTTTAGAGTTGACGATATTCGTATTGTTGGCGACGGTACTCCGAAAATAGATTACAACTACTTGGTAGCTAGTTTCCCTTCAGATCTTGTGGGCTTCACCCGCATCCGAAGGCTCGAAAATGTTTCTACAAACAAACTCTACTACAGCCTGGACCCCGATTCTTATAATGGGGCCTCCGGAACCTACCTGACCGAAGACTACAATCTCACTGCCCAAGCGCAGCGGTTCTTTTTGCAGGAAACTATCACGGATAATTCGCTCGATCTTGTGCTCACCTATCTCAAAAATCACGTCACAATGACGCTTGATGCCGATGACAGTGGGATCAATTCAAAGGCGGACACTCTAATTGCGCTCTATGCCGCAGAAATTCTCGTGTCTGAAGCCAAGGATAAAGAGGCTCTCGAACTTGTTCGGCTTGAAAAGAACGAGGCCATCAGAACTTGGCACCAACGGTATGGAATGCGGACACGGAGACTAAAGTCGAAGTATGAACGTATCCCTTACCACGGACGGCCCTAATGGCTACACCGCAATACATTGACATGCTGGACTTCAGCCCGGCTCAAAACAACGCTTTTGATCCAAGGGCGCTTCTGCCGTACGGGGATTCAACGTCCTCAGAAGGAACTCTTGTGGAAAACTACGATCTTGTGGAACGTGGAGCACTCGTGACTGCGCCGGGGTATGAACTCATCGCTACGCTCGGGACAGGGGAGCCCACTCGGCACGTTTGCCAATACACCTATGATGAAACCTACCGCTACCTTCTAGCTGCTACGAAAAACAAGGCTTACCACCTTCGCAAGGCCACCATGCTCACAATTCACGATTGTGACGCTTACAACTCCGGTACCTACGGAACCTTCGTGGGGACGAATGGGATGGGCTCTGTAGCCACAAACACTTCTAGCCACCAGCGCGGAGCCGGATGTGTGAACGGAACTATCGCCGCGACCTCTACAAATGCTACGCTCACGGTGGACCCGCTCACGTCTGTGGACCTCACGACTTATACTTATGTTGAGCTGTTCGTTTACCTGACGACCATCCGAAATGCCCTTAATACGGCGGATGTATTCACGTCCGTGGAAGTTCGAATCGGCTCTAGCGCATCTGACTATTACACAAGAACCTACACCTCACCTACGGTGGGATCTTGGGCAAGCGCCAGATGGCACGGCCTTCAATTTACTCTTGCCGGGGCCACTTCGGTAGGAACTCCAAACATTGCCGCTCTGGATTACTTCCAAGTCATCTTTAATGCAGGGGCGACCTATGCCGGTGGAGAAATCCGGGTGGACCACATCGTTGCCTCTAAAACAGCTACCACTTACTCAGTGATCGACCTCACCGGGCCAAGATGGGCGGCTACGGCTTCAACCGACACCTACATCTCCAGTGTGGATTTCAAGGGGCTAAACAGCCTCCAATATCGAATCCTTGCCAATAGTGACCAGGCCCCTCTCAAGGTCCGTCACGTTGGACCGGGGATGCTTATCTCAGAGGAAATGGGGATTGGAATCCGAGCTTACATTATGGCTGAGATGAATAACTTTCTCTTCTTCGCTTCGGCTCGTACGATCACTTATAGCGCGGCGGAAGATGAAACGACTTCGGGAGGCTCCCTTGGATTTCCTTCTAAGATCATGGGGCTCGCCCCCACTACAAACGACATTCTCTTGGTGGGAACTCAGGATCGAATGACGTATTCCGTTGGGTTCAGTTTTGATTCTACGACCCTTGTTTACACTCCTATCCGAAAGCCTTACCGTGCCGGGGTGGGGTGTATGTCTCATAATTCAATCAAGCCCGTGTACAACGACTCGATTGGGTGGGGAACTGACGGAGTGATTTATTACGGGCAGTACGAGAACGAAGGAAACTCGAACTACAAAACAGATTCACTTTCATGGAAGGTTGACGCCAAGATCCAAAACTCCAATCTCGCTGCATCTGAATATGCCAACGGGTATTTCTTTTCCAAAAAGAAGGAATACGGCCTGGCCCTCCCTATTGGGACCGCGAACACTTTCCCAAACAAGCTTTTCGTCTACAAGCGCCAATATGACGCCTGGGTAGAGCGCAGCGGGATTGCGATGGGGTCTGCGTGTGAATACCGTGAGACCAACGAATTTGACCTTGTTTTTGGCTCTGCCACGAACGACAAGATTTACCGTTATTATGATTATTACGATTATGCCGGAAGCGCTTACACTCGGCGTTACGTTTCCAAAATCTTCCACATGGGCTATCCAAGCCAGTTTAAGAAGATCCACTGGATCGAGATCGCTGGGTCAATGCCGGTGGGATGCGAATTCTACGTCATCGTCCACATCGATGGGGAAACTCGCACCTTCAAGGTAACGAGCGATACCCTGCTCTTGAACTACGTTGATACCTCCGGGTTCTACGGCGACGAGAACTACGGAGCACAATATTACGGAGGAGACGAGGCGGGATCGCTTTCGTTCACTCCTTACAGGTTTGTTCACCGCATTGAACAGACTCGTTCAACCTGGGAAGGAAGGGAATTCCAATTTGAGTTCTACAACAATACTACGGGAATGCCACACAAAATTGATTTTGTCCGGATCAAGTATACAATAGATCCGGAGGAGAAATTGGCGGCAACCCACAGGAACTCAGAAATCGTTGCCAATTTTGAACTCTAACTCCCTTCAACCATGTCTCTAGTTACTGCTGTAAAAGAGGAAACCAACCTCGCTGGTGTGATGAAGTCTCAGTTGACTCCAACTGGCCTTTCTTTCACAGCTCTGTTTTATGACACAAAAACAGGGGTTCAACGAACACCACAGTCAACCACACTCACCTTCATGGTGAACAAGGACGGGTCAAAGGCTGAGCGTATCCGTCTTTCAAGCCACTCAACGGTGGCGGCAACAGGAATCACTACGTGCACAATCGCATCTTCCGGACGCGCCCTTCCATTATTTGGAACCGGGGCCGGTAGTTCTACCGGAAATCAGCATGAACCGGGAGATCCGATTGGATGTGTAACAAACCACGAGCCAGCGGCTCAAATAAATAGCTGGATGGAAGGAACTGTGGGATCAGGGGCAGCGGCCCTTCGCGTGGGACTTGAAACGGATGTGGATGTTTACTACTACGCTCAAAACTCAGACGCCTCTAAGCCGTTTTTGGCCTACCTGGCCGCCTCAAATGCGTGGGCCTTTTCTAACGATGGGGTCTCTTCTACGCTTATTGGCTCTGGAGCCTCTACTTACACCGGAGGGGATGGGCTTCTTCTCACCGGGTCTGACTTCGATATTGACCTCGCCGACACCGTGATTTTCGTGCAGGCTTCTTCTGGGGCTGGGGACGCGGGTAAGGTGCCAAGACTTTCGGCGGGAACCGGAAAGTTGGCAACAGGATTTATTACTGCTGCGCCTTACCTCACGTACATCTCAGACCATCCCGCCCTTGTCGGCGGTGCTGCCTCTAATGCAGACTCTTCGCACACTCACGGCGGGCTACTCGCTTCTGTTACGGCAGGAGAAGCCGTCAACGGTGCTACTACGGCTCAACCCATCTCCATCCTTGGGAATAACTACAAAGGAGTTTTGGTCGCCGAAGCCAATGGGCGTACTTTTTTCAGTACGATCACTGGTACGAGCACGGCAGTTGGAGACGTGGACGCAAGGGGGAAGCAAGGACAAAGCTTCACAATTACAGATGCCCTAGCCACTGCGATCACGCTTGAAAGCATCACCCTGATGATGGAAGTAACCGGGGCTCCTGGAGACTATGTGACCTTGGAAATTTCTGCTGACAACGGATCTGGATACCCCAGCGCCACAATTATCACAAACGGGACGGCCACTGCCGTAGTAGGCTCTACGTTCACCGTAGACGCCAGACCGCAAAAGTTCACTTTTGCAACACCGCCAACGCTTGTCTCAGGCACAACTTACCACTGGGCTATTCGACGAAGCACGGTTTCTGGAGGTGCATCCGCGCTCGACGCAGCGAACTACTATCGTCTCTTCACCGCAGGAGCAGATACCTTCGCAGGATCTTCTTCCAGCTACACCGCTTCGACTCTTACATGGAGCGGAACATCTACAACCGACTATCAATTCATCCTCCAGTACAACCTGGACTACGACAACAAGGGCTTTATCGCGGACGGAGACACGTTCCCACGAACTAAACTCAGTGGGTTCACGAAATCGAACGTGGCCGCCGCCGGTACCCTGGCAGTAGCTACGGAGTTCATCGATGGCCTAAGCCTCACTGGAGGGGCGGATTATTTCTTGGACTCAACACAGGGCGCACTCACGACTACAGCGCCGTCAATCGGTACTTCTTTCGGCAGCCTTACCCCTTTGGTGCACGCTGGCTTCGCCCTGAATTCGACAACATTGAAGATCGAGCCATGGTACGAATCGGTACTCCTCATTGCCGACGTTTATAGTAGTGGACAGCCTATCACACAAAACGCTGCCGATGCGACATTCGACGTTTTCATTGAGACCGGGTTCCGGCCTAAAGAATTCGACGTCCGCTACACCGTTACAAACAAGGCTGCCACAGCAAACGACGACACCTATGTGATTACCAGATTCATCGGAACGACTCAGTACCCAATCATCACCATCAAGGGGGCCAACTTTACCGACATTACGGCTGCCGCTGGAGGATCTTGGGACGCGACTGCGATCACCTATGTTGGGATCCAGGCGATCTACGAAAACGGTTACTTGCTTAGGATCTTCTCTACAGAAGCCACAGCAGAAGCGCTCGCCAACTTACAAGTCATCGCAAAATCCTAAATCCTTATGGCAAAAAAAACTACTCCCAAGGCTGAACTTTCCCTCGGTGGCGGAGAAATCCGCACGCGCGATGACGGGTCTCAATATGTTTGGGATCCCGGCTCAAAAAAGGGGTACAGCATCGAGACTTCACAAGGGCAATTCCTGCTCGGGAAAGATCCTTCAAAAGCCAAGAAAACCGGCGGCAATGACCGCGCTTTGATCGATGCCTTCAAGGGGTCAACGGCAGGAGGTAGTCCCACGGCAGCGAGAATGGCTACCGGTGCTCCAAAGCTCTCTCCGGAGACTCAGCAACAAGTTTCGAGCCTGGACAAACAAATTGATATGCTTACGAAAGCCGCTCAAGGCGAAGGTCTTGATAGTTTCCGTAATCAAACGATCAAGAAGAAGAAGAAGGAACGCGAACAGCTCCTCGCTGGTTTCGGGCCGGATGGGAAGAGGGCTCCTTTGGACATAAAATCCACGGAGATTAAAACAAAGACCAAGGACGGCACCGTCACTACCGTTCCAAAGGAAGGGGAAGCTCCCGAGACGGACATCGTCGTCCCCCCTAAGGATGCCGAGGGGATTGACTCAAGCGCTTTTGACGCTAAAAAGGATGAATTTCTTGCCACTCTTGGGGAGAAGGGCACTGAAATTGGCACGATTATTTCCAATTTCGAGACTGCACAAGGGAAAAGCGTGGACATCGCCAACGAAGACCTACAAACGAGACTGAAGGAGGCCGCAGAGCAAGGGGCTAGTGAGGAAGAAGTGAATGCGATTCTTTCCGAATACCCTATCTCAGGGAAGACGGAGGAAGCTCCATACCCTCTCACCCCAGCGGAAGAGGATGAAGAGACTATGAAGCTGGAAGAAAAGGCTCTGGAGGCAGGGACACTCTCACAAGAAGCTCTCACGGGGGCCAAGGACGCCTATGCTAAGGGGTACTTGAACAAAGAAGAGTATGAGGAGTACATCAACAAACATCAGCCCTCCGCAGCAGAGACACTTGTGGAACAAGCCGAAAGTCCTGAGTCTAAATACGAGGAGCCAGCCGAGGTTACGATTGCCAACACGCTTTCAACCACGGGGTCACTCGACTTCGGCGGTATAAGCAGCATGATTTCGCAGCTCGCCGGTGGTAAGCCGGTTTCAGAAATGAGCAGCGCGGAACTCAATCAGCTTATGCTTGCTCAAATGCAGCTCAGCTCCAATTCAGAATATCAAACGAAGTTGACCACACTGTATTCAAATATGAAAGACCGTGCCCAGGACGCCTACGACTCCGCTAAGGATGACGTGGACGTAGCTACCGTGGAAATCGACAATATTCTCACCGGCAAGGATTCTACAGCCACCACCCTTGAGTCCCTGATGGTCCGCGTAGCGACGCAAAACAAGGACGTGGGCATGATGAGCCTCGAAGCCACTGAGGCCTCTCTAAACGCGGAGTATGAGTACACCTACGGTAAGATGCTTGAGCAAAACTCACGTCTTGAGGGGTACATGAAGGCCAAGCTTAACTGGATGGGGGCGGCGGATTCATCTTCCGGACTTACTACCTTGGCCATGGCAGTGGACAACGCTCAACAAACCCTTCTCCTTTACCAAGGAAAGCACGCCGCAAACATGCTCCAACTCGAAGCCCAAAAGACTCAAATGCTCAATGGATTCTATAATTCAGTGACCGAACAGCTCATCGGGCTTAGAGACAAGGAGGGTAGCGCTCTTGGTACTTACAACGATAAATTGGATGAAATCGAGGGTAACGAGCTTGCTTCGAATCAAGAGGCTCAAACGATGCAACTCAATGTCCTTTCCGGACTTATCACAAACCTGCATTCTCTCGATCAAGAGCAAAAGACTTGGGAATATAATATGGCTCAGGATGCCTACGACAAAGCATGGAAGGAAATGGCGTGGGTTCACGATCTCGAAAACGAGGCTAAGACAGAAGCAGGCAACAACCTCGAAATGATGCTTGGGGCTTACGCCGGTAAGACCTTTGGACAGCTCGACCCAGCAGCTCAACAAGCTATGCTCGACATGACAAAGATGCTCGGCCTACCAGAGGGCTTCGCCACGGCAGCTCTTGAAACACAGCTCGCTGCAATGCGTTCAAGTAGTGGCGGAGGTAGCGGTGGCAGTGGTTCAGGGGGTGCATCAGGAGGAGACTTGGCAGTTCAGGCTGCCCATCAAGAGTTCCTTACTTGGCAGGTAGAAAATCCAGGAGGGACCATCACTCAATTCGTAGCCGATCCTGATGTTGGGTTTGGTGGATACGGAACGGATTACAAGGTTTGGATGCGGGACTCTCTACTAGACTATGACGTCTCGGCGTTCCTAACCGACCCTGGAAGCCAAACAGTTGACGGCCTAGACGGATCGAGCATGGAAGAGATGGCTGCGATGTACGAAGCCCAAGACCCGGGAAAGAAGAAGAAGTTCTCGTCTTTTGGAGCATGGCTCTTTGGCTCAGATGAGGAGCAGGAATATGTGCCTGGAGAAGGGTACTATGGAGATACTACTCTTAGCCAAGGATAAAAATGGCGTACACTCAAGAACAGCTCCAATCCTATTTCTCCAAAAAATACGGCTCCACTCAGTCTCAAACGACGGGAGGCGGTAAGCTTTATAGTGGCGGGGTCTTCTCGGATATTTTGGACACGGTTTCGATCCCTTCTTACGCTGTAGGGGGGCTTCTCAGCGGCAATGGGATCGCTTACGGAGTCAAAAACAGAATTATGCCGCATGAGGGGCTTGGCATGGACACGGGCGGGATCAAGAACAAATTCCTGGCCTTTGCTGTAGACGTGGCGCTAGACCCGCTGAGTTACGTCGGCATCGGTGCTCTCACGAAAGTCGGAGCCGCAGCAAAGCTCGCGAAGACTGGGGAGCTTGGGACTACGCTCTGGAAACAGGCAGCTCTGGGGCAAAGATCGCTGCTCTCTCTACACGTTCCTTTTATGAAGCCACTCCAAGGGATCTCGCTTGCTCCGCAAGCATTGTCCACGGGAGTGTTTGGTGGTTTCACCAAGGGAACGGAATCTATTAAACAGTTTGGCAAGGCTATTGGGTGGGATCTCGGGGAGTCTTTCTCTACCAAATTTGGGACCAGAAACACACTCGACCTTACCCGGCATGGAGGCGGGACGGCCTTGTCAAATATTGAAAAAGCTGCCGCAGAAGTGGAGCGGGGCAACAAAATCATCCGTCAGGCCGGGTTCAAGGCTCGCGGAAACTCTGCCGTGGCCCTAGCTCAAGTTGAGACTATCACGAATAGTTATATGAAAGCGGTTAAGGCGGGGAAGCACGAGCTTAAAGACGTATCTCGTAGTGTTCTACGATGGATGGAGGACGGGGTCACGGAGCTTCCTGATGCGATAAAACCCATTGCCAACCAAATGAAACAGATGAGCGATGAGCTTGGGGTGCGCTGGACGAACGCCGGAGGGTCTATTATTGAAGGAAAGGTCCTTCCTAATATCTTGAAGAAAGACATGCTGGCCGAGACCACGGGGTCTACAATCGCCAAAGGATCTCGTATCGTGGCAGGGAAGAACCCATCAGAGAGATTTTCAACGATCACGGAGTTCAAGTCTGGGGACGGAAAGCTTATCGGGGGTGTCCATAAAAAGGGTGCCAGCAAGGCTGTGACCCTCGAAAATGGGAAGTCGATGATCGAGATGCCAGACGGCAACTACGTTTACCACTCTGTCTACAAGGCCATTCAAAATGGCAAGACTACACTGCCTAAGCAAATCAAGGGGCTCCAGGATCAGCTCGTGGAATTGGTGCGTGGAGGAAAGGCGAATAAAGCAGCGGTGTCCGACCTTACCAAAAAGATCGACATGCTCAAAAAAGCGCAGGAACTTGTTACCTATGACAACATCAAGGCCATGTCCCCGGAGATGATTTTTACACGCCAAGCAGCGGGAGCTGAACGTGCCACCGAAATCGCGAAGAAGGTTGGCAAGGAAGGCGTAGAGTTCGAGACGGACCCAACTAAGCTACTCGGGGTCAAGGCTATCCGAACGGGGAAGCAAGAGGCAAAGCAGTTCTTCGTGGATGGGATGAAGGGTATCGGGGTCAAGGCGAAGAAAGGGGCCATGCCGGACGGCTACGCTCCTTCCACTCACCCTGAGCTCAAAGGGTATGCCTTTCCGAGCGAAATCGTCGGTCACATGGACTCTACTTACACGTCTTTTGACGGGCTCAAAGAGGTGAAGAAATGGGTCGCCAACTTCGATGCTATCCAAAACCTATGGAAAGGGAGCGCTACTTACGCAAACATCGCTTTCCACACACGAAATATGATTTCTAAC
>ERZ1292623.4440-Hain-H51-01um-R1-4440-length-11484-cov-14_pt1 | contig 11484 bp, 10 predicted proteins | sample MGYA00564398_ERZ1292623 | MGnify/ENA primary metagenome ERZ1292623 (study PRJEB36523, sample SAMEA6512633) | groundwater metagenome | collected 2019-01-07 | study: AquaDiva: Metagenomics assemblies of 32 groundwater samples | reverse complement strand
AAAAGCCAGAGACCCGACGCTCAATTGATGATAGTTCGAATCCTGCACTCTTTAAAATAATCTTTGGCTACTCAATTGATTATCCAAAGTTTCGTTAACTAATCTATCGGCTTCTATATTTTTTTCACGAGGGATTAACTTAAATTTTACTCCTTTAAAGTCAATTTTTAAATTCCAAATTTCTATAAAAAACTTTTGGATATTCTCGTTTTCTAACTTATACTTTCCATTCATTTGGTTCACCAATAATTCAGAATCGCTTCTAACTTCAACTTCACTTACTTTTGCTAGTACTTTACCGAATACGGCTTTAAACTTTTTTAAGGCAAAAATCACGGCCTGATATTCTGCTTCGTTGTTGGTTAAATTGTCTCCCAGATATTCTCCGAACTTTTTAATAATCCCTCCTTTTTCGTTGCAAAAAACCACTCCAATAGCCGCCTTTCCCGGATTTCCTCGTGATCCCCCATCAGTGTAAATAGTTATACGCTTCATGATTTAAGATTCCCGCCTGCGTCAACCCGCCTGCGTGCGAAGCGCGGGCAGGGGCTTTGGCGGGCAGGTACGATTTACGATTTATGATTCACGAATTTTACAACCGCTTCTGTTGATTATTTGCTTTTTTAAACAATTTCTTCAACTCATCTACGTTTAAGCTTCTGCCGCTTTCTTCAGCTTTTTTCATTCCCTGACAGATGATGCAGTCGTCAAAGTAAAACTCGCTATCACTAAATGTATTAATGGTTTTAGTTTTAGTTTTATTGTTTATTTTTTTCATATTTTTATTCGTAAAAAAATGAGCTGATTGAGACGCTTGACAAGTACCTTGTATTTGCTACAATACAACCAATACATACAAAAAAGACCCTTATGTGGTTTTGTCCACATCGGGGGCTTTTTTTGTTTGCTGCAAGATTGATCTTTGGTCGTTTAAATATGCAATAGGAACATTTAGTCTTTTAAGAAGGATTGAACAAAGATTCTTATCATGAGGCGATAATATTGTTTTTAACTTATTTCGCTCTTTAAGGAATTTTACTAAACTTGCATAATCACCATCACTGGAAACAATAATTGCCTTATCAAATTTGTCTTCATACACATCAATGACCGCCTGTAGCACCAAATCTGCATCACAGTTGCCTTTAGGCTTTCCATCTTCATTGTATACAACTTCTTTAAATATTAATGTAAAGCCACACTCTTGCAAGTATTTATACAAATCTTTATACCTCGGTATTAACCCTATAAAAATATATGCATTTTTTATGCCGTATTTTTCTGATAACCATATCCTCAATCTTGCATAATCAAGCTTCCAACCAAAACCGGCAATACCTCCATGCAAATTAGCCCCATCGATATAAGCAAAATTATTCTCTTTTGGAATCATTTTTGAAAATGTTTGATAAGACAGGTTTTAAAGTTTTCTAAGTTTTCGTTTTTGATGCGGAATCCCGATGCCTTAGGATGGCCGCCATAGGTCATAAGTAAATCACTACAGGATTTCATTGCATCCACGGAGTTTTGACCTTCTTTTAAGCTTCTAACAGATCCTGCAGATTCTTTGTCCATTTTTCTAAAAATAAAAGTCGGTTTTTCGTATTTTGAAGCAATGATTGAGGCAACGGGACCTGCCAATGTTAACTTCCAGGCGGGGTCCCCTTCAAAAATAATTATTTCACTTGGTTTTTTTAAAATTCTCCTTTCCACTTCTTCTACTATACTTTTAATCCTCTGCTGTTTTAATTCTGTTCTTGATATCAAATCTTCTGCCAAGTCCTTACATCTTTCTTTGGAAAAACTTGTCAAAAGCTCATATGACTCATTTTTTCCGCCAGAGGCGGATCCGCCTTCGGCGGAAAAACCCGTGGATTCAGACGCATTTAAGGCAGAAATTATTTTTAAATAACCCCCGGCAGCAGTTTCTCCTTCTCCTAAAATATCTAAAAAGGCGCGGAGCCCAGGGCGAAATGTATTTTTCAAAGATCTTAGCCCTTCTTCAATGAAAACTTTATTATCGCCAATTCGGGGCATCATATCGGCAATAGTTGCCAATGCAGTTAATTCAAGAAAGCTGTTTTTTAAACTTTCTGACAGGTTCTTTTCTAAAATTTCCTCCACAACTTTAAAAGTTAATCCAGCGTTGCACAAATACTTAAAATCAGAAAAATCTTCTTTCTGTTGAGGATCAACTATAACCTCGGCCTTGGGAAGCTCATCTAAAACTTCGTGATGATCAATAATGATTACTTTAAAGCCCATCTTATTGGCAATTACCACTTCTTTTACATTGGCAATACCCAAATCCAAGGTTATTAAAAAAGCAGGTGTGTAATCTTTCAAAAATTCTAGCGCCTTTAAGTTTATTCCATAACCATCAGTCTCCCTGTCTGGAAAAGCAATTGCAGAAACTTCCCCACCTAAATTTTTAATAGCTTCTTCAAGAATCACAACTGAACAAATACCATCGCAATCAGAATCTCCATATAGAATAATTCTTTCTTTATTTTTTGCCGCCTGTTTAATTCTCTCGGCTGCCTTTTCTATATTTTTAATTTTACTTGGTGACATTAATCTTTTTAACTTAAGAATGCGTTGCATATTTTTCTAATACTTCTAATCCCGGTAACTTTTCTCCAGATAAGTAAGCTAGCATGGCGCCTCCACCCGTGGAGACATGGCTAAAGCTTAATAATAACCCTTCTCTGCTTAAAAATTCAACGGTCTCTCCCCCGCCGATAACGGAAAATGCTCTGCTTTCAATTATGGCTTTGGCAATTGCCAAAGTGCCTTTCTTATAACTCTCGTCTTCAAATTTACCAAAAGGTCCATTCCATAAAATAGTTCTTGCAGATAATATTTTTTTTCCGAAAATTTCCATTGTTTTTTCATTAATATCCAAAGCACCCAAATTATCTTGGGGTCCTAATATTTTTTTCGAAAACCTGTATCTCAACTTTTTCATAATCTCTTTTTTAATTAATCCGCTGATAATAACTAAGTCTGCAATTTTTAAAATCCGATCAATAAATTTTACCTTTGATTTAACATTTTGGCCACCAACTAAGGTAATAAGAGGTCTTATGGGATTTTTTAAAATCCTATTTAAGTTTTTAATTTCGTTCTCCAATAAAAATCCTGCTCCGCAGGGCAAATATTTAGGTATTCCTATCATAGAGGCATGCGGACGATGAGAATTTGAAAAAGCCTCATTAATATAAATATCACCTAGTTTAGCCAGATTCTTAGCAAATCGTTCATCGTTATCAAATTCTTCTTTGTGAAATCTTATATTTTCTAACAATAAAATTTCACCCTCGTTTAATAATTTAACTTGCTCTTCAACTTCCACACCAACGCAATCATTTGTTTTCTTTATAGTTACAGTTAATAATTCTTCCAATCTTCTTTTTATAACGTTCAAATTTGAAGTTACGGCGCTATCTGGATTATCAAGGTGGCTCATTAAAATTATCTTGGCTTTATTCTGAATCAAGTACTCTATTGTCGGTAGTGATTTTTTAATTCTAAAATCATCTGCAATATTGCCACTTTCATCTAAGGGGACATTAAAATCGCACCTTACTAAGATGCGTTTTCCTTTAACATTAAAATCTTTAATGCTTTTCAATGCTTTAGAGTATCGATGCTAATTAAAGTTTTATTTTTTCTCCAGGCTGTATTACTCTCTTTTTACTTGCTTGATCTTCTTTATTATTTTTATTGTTTTCAACTTTTGCTACCTCAGACTCTTCTGGTTTTTCTTCCTTATCATCTTTATTTTCTAAGGAATCTTCTAGCGCTTTTTTAAGCTCAGATAAGTTAATTTCTTTCCTTTTTACCATCCTTTGTCCAGATGATAGTTTTTCACTAACAGATTTCTGCTTTGAAGAACGAAAAGGAATATTTTCTATTTTAACATTAGAATCTTTTTCTTTTACTTCGGTGTTTTTATTTCTCAGCTTTTTTAAGCACGATTTGCAATAAACTGGTTTTCCAGGTTCCGGAGGGAAAATAACTTTTGTCCTTTTGCCACAATTTGAGCAAATAGCATCATAAAGAACCGGCTGTTCTTGTTGTATTCTTGGACTAATTAGCTGGTTCTTCATATCAGCTGATTTTTGAAAATTACCTTTTGGCCTCTCTTTGCCCATTTGCCCCGCCTGCGCGCCACGCGCGGGCAGGTTTTTTTCGTCTCCTTGGGTCCATTTGCTTATTTTTTCTTCAACAATTTCTCTTTTGACACTATATTTTTCTCTTGAGGCTCTTATTATTTTATCTCTATTAGAGTCTTCGGGAGGAACCGGGGGTGGCAAAGTCTCTGCTGAAAAAGGATGGGAAGCAATTCCGTCAATCATAAGCTTTAAATAAACATTATATTTTGGTAAGTTTACCAGGTCTTCGGCCGTAAACTCTGGAGAAAACTCTCTTTCAAGCCATTCGGCATCTTCTGCCCCTACGCGAAATGTAGCTATCGTACCAATGTTTCCAAAAACAGCATCCCTAACTTCATCTTCCATTTGCGAAATATACTGATGGCCGACAATTAAGTTAAGCCTGTACTTTCTGGCTTCAGATAATATATTAGCAAAGGATTCCGTAGCAAAATTCTGGAATTCGTCAACATACAAATAAAAGTCTTTTCTCTCTTCTTCTGGGATATCAACACGGGACATAGCAGCCAGTTGTAACTTTGTAATTAATAAAGCCCCTAAAAGCCTTGAGTTGTCTTCGCCTATCCTACCCTTAGAAAGATCTAATATTAGTATCTTACCTTCGTCCATTACCTTCCTCATATCAATAGTTGACTTTACTTGACCAATAGTATTTCTAATAAGGGCATTGGAAGTAAATTGTCCTACTTTGTTTTGTATGGCAGCTGTTGCCTCTATTTCATATCTTTGTGTGTATCTTGCATATTCTGTTACCCAAAAAGCCCTCACTATTGGGTCTTTGACTTTCTCAACTACTTTCGCCCTGTATTCTGGGTCAGCCAGCATCCTGTTAACTCCTAATAAAGTAGAATCAGGATACTCTAAGAGCGCCAAAATAGCATTATTTAAAATGTATTCCATACGGGCCGACCAAACATCTGGCCAGACTTTTTTAAAAACACCCATTAATCCTCCTGCCACCAAATGCCTGTACTTAAAATCAATTTTTTCCATTATATTAAAGGCAATTGGATAATCCAAGTCAGCTGGATTAAAAAGAACAACGTCCTTAATTCTATCAGATGGTACGAAATCAAGAAGCTTTTCGGCTCCTTCGCCATGGGGATCAATATATGATATACCATGGCCCATTTTTATATCCTGAATTGCCATATTCTCCATCAAGTTTGATTTACCCACTCCAGTTTTTCCAATTATGTAAAAATGCCTTCTTCTATCATCCGGTTTTATGCCAAATCTCTTTCTTTCATTTCTAAAAGAAGTAAGACCAATAAAATTTATCTTGCTGCCATTATTATTGTTATTCATAAAGTATTGAATCTTGTATCTTGAAGTTTGTATCTTGAATAGAATATGGAATTTAGGAATTAAATCTTCTAACTTTAGTGGCTTTTAACAATCCATTCACTAATTTATTTGCTGTAATTGACTGCTCAGCAATATTTCTAAAGTCAATCATAGGCAAGTACCCAACGTCTTTTGAAATGATAAGTTGATTTTGCAATTCCACTAAAGATCCTTGACCCATATCGTAGAACCTCTGTTTTTCTTTAGATGATCTTCTAGAGAAACCTTCTGCAATATTTGAAGTCAAGGAAACTGCAGCCCTTCTCATCTGGCTTACTAATCCATATCGTTCTTTTTCTGGAAATAGTTCTGTACTTTTATAAATCATTAGTACTAATTTATGCCCCTCTTGCCAAGCATGAAGATCTGTAAATTTTTGAATTTTAACATTACTATTATTCATAATTCCTTATTCAATTCTAACTACTAGATACCAGATTCTAGATTCTCACTCTGTGGGAAGGTTTGGTGGCGGGCCAGATTTTTTTGCTTCCACCTTTATCATTGCAGGCATAATCATCCCCGTCATCTTTATCGGGAGATGAAATAAAGTAGCTAATTCGTCTGGGCCTAAAACAGAGCATCCTAATTTCCTATCGGGAAAATAAGAAGGGAATCTCAGAATGGCATTCCTCAGCATTCTTCTTGCCCTCAAAAATACCCTTCTTTGACGAAATAGATAGTGCACTTTTGTTCTTGTGTTAATGTCAAATTTGAAAGCGTTCAAGTTTTCAGTATTAAAATGACCAGCATAAGTTCTGAGAAGTAATCTATGAGAAGGTTCCCAATTTTCCCTTTTTGCAATATATAGACCCCTTAAGGCGGTCCTGAAAACTGGTTTTTTTATTTTGTTCTCAACTTCCGTAATCACCTCTCTCTCTCCCGGAGTTAACAACATTTCTCTTTCTCCTGATTCTGTTTTTGCTACCGATTCAGCCCATTTATATTTAGCGTCTTCACCTGTCCCTTCTTTTTCAGGCCCCAAAATAACCATTCGGAAAATTTCTATTATCTCATCCATCAAAGTTTTTCTTTTTTTTACCTGTCTTTTTGTAATTTTATTAATTATTTCATCTGCCTCTGTTCTAAATTCTGGATTATACTTAGCAATAGTAGAAGACATGATAATTTGCATCCAATATTGTTCTCCCTTACCTAATTTTGACATTGATTCCAATAATGAATTAATTGGATCAATTCTTTTCTCTTCGGCAGATATTCTTTCTCCTTGAGGTTCAAAAAACTTTTCGTATGTTTTAATAGGATAGGCGGCAGGCTTTCTTAAAATAAAATCCTCTGAGTAAAGATCCCATTCTTCATCAGGTACACTTTGCGGAACATTTTTTACGTAATCTGGCACTTCGTGTATTTCTAAATCCGGATAGTAGCTATATAAAGCAGTTTCTAAGCTTAGCCTATGGGCCTTAGTAACTCTCGCAAAAAAATGAAGTTTACCTTCAATACTTACTATTTCAAATGACATCCAACTTGAGCATTCTTTAAGAGTACCTTCACACCATCTCTCTCTAAAATTAGACATATCAAAAAGAGATGTCCACATAGTGGCAAAGACATCCTCCATTGCTTTTACTGGAACTAATGACTCTTTTGGGGGAATTATTTCTAGAATATCCCACTTGGTCTTAGCGTAAGCAAAGTCCCAATTTATCCACCAGATATATAAGGTTTTAAGCTCCATTGAAAGAAATAAGGGAGCAAAAATCCACCACCAAACTCTTAAAAAGGGTATGTAAAAAACAACAAATATCAATATAACAGCCCACCAAAACGGCGTCCCAACTTTTTGAGCTTCCTTTGCCCAGAAAAAATATTTTTGAGTATCTACTGGCATAATGCTTTTAGAAACTCTAAACACTAAATTCTAAATTCTAAGTGTGTTTTGAATTTTTGGATTTAGAATTTTGAATTTGTTTAGGATTCCCGCCTGCGCCAACCCGCCTGCGTGCGAAGCGCGGGCAGGGGCTTTGGCGGGCAGGTAGGGTTTAGGATTTTTTCTTTTAATGTCAATAAAACAAACGCGATATTTCGGGAAAGTAATTTAAAAGCATCATAACTGCTCCAAAAACCAAAAAAGCTACTAAGAAAAATTCAAAGGTAAATATAAGAGGAACAACTATATAGCTTATCCTCTTTTCATGCCAGTAATAAATTAGTGAGAAAAAAACAATATAAAAAATCAGGGTTACTAAAAACAAAATAATTGTTCCCCAGAAAAGATAAGGCATTACTTGTTGTAAATGCTCTATTGCTCGCCCCGTTAGCTGGCGGGGCTCGCTTGTTCTAAATGCATTACAACATTAGAACAGTTAGAACATTAGAACCACATTATTTTACTTATTATACCCCAAAACAACACTTAGCACAACTTAAAAACCGGCCTTACTAAAGCCGGTCTTTATGCTGTTTGAACCTCTCTTAAATAGTACTTTCCTTCTGCATTCCTATAAAAGTACTTTTTATTGTTTAGATTGATAAGAATGGTATTCCTGGCAACTAATCTTTGACTCAAGACTTCTTTTACAACATCATCTTGATGAAGCGCTTCCTTCTCTTTTAAAACCTTTGTGATTACATCCTTTATGGTTCCTGGAAAGTAACCCCATTCTGCCAAAGCGTAGGTTCCTCTGCCAACTAATACAAATCTTGGGTCTTTTATTAGTTCATTGTGAACTGTTTGGGGATGAGCTTTCCTATCCACTAAATTATAACCCAATCCATCTATTAATTCTGCAATTCTACGAAAATGCAGGGGTTTTTGCTCTTTTTTAAATACCAAAAATGCCTTATCTCTAACGCCCCTTGGCTTTATTTCAGGCCAGCTAATTAGCCCTATTTTTCCTTCTTTGCTTTCTTGTATCTTCTTTGATATCTCAAGATAAGAATTCATTGCCGTATCATTTAAATTATATTTTAAAGCAAAGTTTGTGAATAATTCATTTTTGGTTAATAGTTTCTTTTGTGAATCAATATCCTTTACCAAACTATCCAGTATCTCTTTTATTTGTTTGTCTGAAGCGGGATCAGACAGCCAAAAATAGTGGTAATCATTTTTGCCGCATACTCTTGAAAATCTATTATCTCCCAAAGTAAGCAAAAATAAAGCGTATGACCTATTTCTCTTCCCAGTTAACTCCTCTAAGGCAATTTCCTCTCTTTTAAATCCTCCGTTAAGAGCAAAGTATGAGTTAAATTGCTTAAAGATATTTTCCAACACCTCTTTGTGATTCTTTTTAATATAATTAAAACCTGCTTCTTCTATTTGGCGTACTCTTTCCCTTGTAATGCCCAGACTTTTTCCAATAGATTCCAAGGTCTCTACCTTGCCTGATTTTACGCCAAAACGCCTGTCAAAAATATCTTTTACTTTTTTTGAAAGTCCTTTAGTAAATTTTAGGTAAAGTTGTGGGTAGTTGATTTTTTCCATTTTTAATATTAGGTTTAATTATTCAAACTTACCATATAAACTTATATGTGTCAATGGTGTAAAACTTATCTACTTTTTAAGCCTCCCTTCGCTCCACTTCTGCCAGGTAACTAAGAGAGGCCCTGCTATGAATATTGAGGAATATGCCCCAGCTCCAATTCCAATGATTAATGCCAAAGAAAACCATTTTAAAGTATCGCCTCCAAAGAAAAACAGGGCAAACATAACTAACAGCACTGTTGCAACCGTGCTAATTGACCTGCCAACTGTTTGGTTAAGACTCCAGTCAACTGTCTCGCTAAACGAAGATCCTCCCCTTTTTAAAATATTCTCCCTAATCCTGTCAAAAATAACAATTGTATCATGAACAGAAAAACCAAGTATAGTTAATAGGGCTGCTATAATTGGAATTGTGATTTCAGCATTATAAAATTTTCCCAAAACAGAAAAAGCGCCTAAAGGTATTAAAATATCATGAAAAAGCGCTATTAAAGAAGTTATGCCATATTTCCATGATGCAACGGGTCTGGAAACCTTTCTAAATGCAAAGGCAATATAGATAGTTATTGCCAAAAGAGCCAATACTATAGCAATTAACGTCTTGTTCTTTAATTCCTGTCCTATTGATGGCCCAATATACTGAAAGTTTTTTTCTTGAACTCCAGACAAAGTATTAATTTTAGAAAGAATTTGCTGATGAGTTGCCTCGTCAACGCCTTTAAATTTTAACAACATTGAATTTTCCCTAATTGGCTGAATAATAACTTCTCCGATATTAAAACTAGATAATTCTTTTGCAATAGTTTCACCATTGGGCCTTAATTCTGTAAATTCTAACTCCATAGTGCTTCCACCAGTAAACTCAATGCCAAACTTTAATCCAAAAATAACCAATGAAGCAATTGCTCCTATAATTATAACTCCGGAAAATATGTAATAAATTGTTGAATACTTAGTGAATGAAAACATATTAGTTTACAGTAACCATTTATATTTTTCTAATCTCTGTCCTACAAAAACCAACAATAAAATCCTGGTAATAAATATGGCAGAAAATAAACTAACTAAAATTCCAATAGATAAAGTTAGCGCAAAACCCTTAATAAAGGATGTTGAAAACAAAAACAAAATGGCACAAACAATCAGCGAGTTAAAATTACTGTCGCGAATTGATGGCCAGGCTCTTTTAAAGCCCTCTTGGATTGCTAATGATAATCCTTTTCCCTCTTTAACTTCTTCTTTCATCCTGGCAAAAATTAAGATGTTAGCATCAACAGCCATGCCTATTGATAAAATAAATCCTCCTATGCCAGCAAGAGTCAGGGTAACAGGAATTAACTTAAAAATTGAAAGGGCCAAGGCTACATAAATCACAAGGGCTAAGGAAGCCAAGAAACCAGGTAGTCTGTAAAAAGTTATCATAAACACTACAACTGCCAAAAATCCATAAATTCCAGCCCATAAGGATTTTTGCAGAGAAACAGACCCCAGGGTAGGACCTACTGTTTCTTGTGAAATTGGACTTCCAATTTTTACGGGTAAGGCTCCGGAATTTAAGCGTCTTGCAATATCATTGGCGGTTTTAGCATCTAAATTTCCTGTAATTACAGCTTTTCCTCCAGTTATTTTATCCTGAACAATTGGTGCGTATAAGTCGCTTTCATCAATTTTACCGTCTCCTGAAGTATCAACAATAGAAGCCCCGTCCAAAAAAATTGCCAAGGGTTTTTGAATGTTTCTTGCAGTAACTTCTTCAAATAATTTTTCTCCTTCACTATTGAAAACAAGCTCAATTTGCGGCCTATAAGTTGTTTGATCAAAAAGCACGTTTGCCTTTGATAAGTATTTTCCTGTGAGTTCGGTGGGTTTGAAATAAGGGTTTTGCATAGCTAACTCCCAACTTTCTATTTTAGTTATGTCTTCACCTTTTTCTTGAACTCCTTGAAGTTCTTTTATTTTATCTAATATTTTTTGAGTGTCTTCTTCTGCCCTCTGTTCTTGAAATTCCAAATATGGCGTTTGCCCGATCATATCTATAGCTTCCTTTACATTTGCTACTCCCGGCAACTCAACAAGCAGTCTGTCTTGACCTTGTATTTCCACTACTGGCTCTGAAACCCCGAATAAATTAACTCTTCTTTCAATTACGTCTCTTAACCCCTGCATTGCTCCGGATTTATCTGAAACAGAGCTTAAATCTGCTTGGTATACCAAGTTAACTCCGCCTTGCAAATCCAATCCTAGCACATAGGATTTTGACCAAAAATGTGTTATCTTCCAGGGTGATTTTGAGTTGTAAAAATCTATGCCTTTATTTAAGTAATCTGGGTAAGCAAAATTGCCAGCTAAAAATGCCAGCACTAAAATTCCAATAAATATCCAATATTTTTTAGACATAAAACTAATTTTTTTATAATAATACTCTTTAACAAAAAACACAAGGAAAGAGTGCAGGATTGGAACTATCATCAATTGAGCGAGCGAATTTTGAGGAAGATTCAAGGCTTGAGGAGC
>ERZ1292623.2289-Hain-H51-01um-R1-2289-length-17356-cov-5_pt1 | contig 11490 bp, 17 predicted proteins | sample MGYA00564398_ERZ1292623 | MGnify/ENA primary metagenome ERZ1292623 (study PRJEB36523, sample SAMEA6512633) | groundwater metagenome | collected 2019-01-07 | study: AquaDiva: Metagenomics assemblies of 32 groundwater samples | reverse complement strand
AGCCCGAACTTCTCCGTCTCTGCGTACCGCTGCGCCGCGAACACGGTCGTGGAAGCTGCCACGGCCGCAAAGATTCCTCCCAGCGCGAAGAGCGCCTTTGCGGCGTTCTTGCTTTTGGTAGCCCACAGCACAGCGCCAATGATGACCGGGAGAGACGCAGCACTAAGCGCCGTTCCGACCGCAAGGGTAGCGGTGAGTCCAGGGTCAAGAGCGCCGAGGCCGGAGAGGGAGCGGTTCGTCGAAAACATCGAGCGAACCGTGTCACGAGGGCGGGTAGGGCGCCATTGGCCGATATCAGGAACGTCACCTGTGATACGGCCCGCGACACGGCCCGCGACACGGCCCGTTCGCCACTGACCGAGGTCGGGAACGTCTCCGACTCCTGCGAATCCGATTCCCGTGCTGGTAGCTCTAGTGTTGACGTCTTGCATGGCCTACGACTCCTCTGCTTCCATCGACGAATCAATCCCACCAGGCCCTCGGAAGAATCGAAAGAGGCCCAAGCCGATACCGGTCACCAGCACGGCTCCACCAATTGGTTTCAACTTCCCCTCGCCCATGGCGAGCATCAAGGCTCCAACGCCAGCAGGCACGAAGGCCCATTTGGCGGCTGCGCCAATTCGAGCGCCGATGGAGACCTCTTCGAGGGCCCCTTGGGAGCGCCTGGCACGCTCTTTGGTCTCCACTGCTCGCTCTTCAGTGTTCGCGGCCTCTTCTTCAGCGGCCTCTTCTTCAGCGGCCTCTTCTTCAGCGGCCTCTTCAGCGGCTTCGGCATCGGCTACGGTATTCTTCAGGTGTTGGGGAACAAGGTCTCCACCACGTTCTCCCTTGTCCCCCTCAGCGCGCATGCGTATGAGACGTTCGAAATCTGCCTTGGCGACTGCGGCCTCAACGGCAGCCTTTTCAGCAGCGGCCTTGTCAGCCGCGGCTTTAGCAGCAAGTGCATCTTTGAGTGTCGTGTCTTCCGAGACAGTTTTAGGGACCAGAACACGGTCACGCAAAACTGTCCCTCCGTAGAAAGTCGTTGCAACGGTAGACGAATACGTTCCTCCACCGTGCATGACATTCCAAGTAGTCGGGCCAACTTTCCCTTGACCAATCGGCTCGGTGATACCAGCGGCTTTTTGGTAAGTCAGAACCGCTGTGTATGTACTCAGGTCATACGAATCCGTGGTTACAATTTTGAGGAAGTTATTCCCACGGAGAAAATCTTGAACCCAAATGACCTCAGGACCACTGGAACCAATTTCCAAGCGTAGCGGGGTAGGCGCAACCGTGGCCTCGGGGCGCCAGAGTTCTCCGACTCCACCGCCACCCAACCCGCGGAACTGAAACATCCGTCGAATCGCCATGGGGGGAGCTACTTTCCTTTCGAGGCTACAGCAATCACCACGCCGCCAACCACCAACACACCTACGCCACCCAATACCCAACCCCATGGGAAAGGCGAGATGACAGGTCGTGGAGCACTCCTCTTTTGCCTCGCTTCGGCATCTCCACCGAAGATGCCTTTGACCACGGACGAGAGAAAGTTGCCGATGTCCTCACCGACGTTGGTCCCACCGGAGCTACTGGCCGATTCAATCGACCGCGCCGGAGTGGTCGAGCTGATACGACTGGCACGAGGTTGTGAGTACGGAGCTGCGCCACTGGCGTAGGGGCTGTACGAGTCCGGGTAGGGCTCGTAGGTCGCAGACTTGGCACCCGAACCGATAATCGAAGCCACAGACCCTCCGGCGATGGGCAACGCCTGCGCCTCCTCCGGGTAGGGCTCGTAGGTCGCAGACTTGGCGCCCGAACCGATAATCGAAGCCACAGACCCTCTCGAGGCCTCTGACGCTGCGGATTGCTCTGCGATGTACTGGTCGAACTCGCTTCCACTACCCTCGACGAACTCGCTTCCACTACCCTCGACAACGAGAGGCTCTTCCTCGGTGTACCGCGCGGCGTCCTCGTACTCCATCTCTCCGGTTTCCAAGTTCAACGCGCCTTCAATCGTCTCACCGAACCCCGCGAACCCGTAGGCCACCGCGCTCAATGCACCAGGGACGCTCAAATTCGCCGCGCGCACCTGTGCTGCCTTGGCGAAGAGATTCAGCTTGGAGCGCGAGGTGATGAATATAGGCATGGGCTACCTACTTCCTGAGCGAGAAAAAGAGCACGGCTCCGACGCCCACCACACCAGCGCCAATCAACACGGGCGCCCAAGGGAATGCACTAGGGGCCGGTTGCCTCGCGGATGCTTGGTAATCGGCACCGAGCAAGGTTGATAGCCATTGGAGCGTTCCACCACTCGCCGTCAACGCTGCTTTAGCGGCGGGGTCATCTTCGGCCGTTTGCTTTCCCTGCTTTGAGGCCTCATTGCCTGCGGCAGCGGCCCCGGCGCCGAGCGCTTTCTTGAACGATTCCCACCAATCGGTGGCACCGAGTTGACCTAAAACGCCCAATCCACCCGAGGCACGCTTCACATCAGCGGGGTAAAACGGACTCATCAGCTCGTTGATTTCACGCGGGCGCCAGCCGTAGCTCGTGCCCATGGCCATGTCGTTGTTGGGCTCTTGAGGGTTGTTGGCGAACTCACCACTCAACGGAGGCGCTTTGTCACGTGCAGCACGACCTGCGGCGATAGCGGCCTCTTCCATCACGTCGGCGGCCCTCACGTTCGTTTCGGCCGAGGTCATCAACGGCTGCCTTTTCAACGCATCATTCACCATCGATGCCGTGCTCGCTTGCTCCAAGCCCCTCTCACGCAGGTCCTGCGCCACCAGAAAATACGCAGCCTCGTAGCGTGACGCCTCGGCGTTGATTCTCGCGTTGTACGCCTTGGCGGCGATGGGCAACGCCCGCGCCTGTTGCATCTCATCGCGCTGAGTAGCGGCCCATTGCGCCTCAGCAGAGAGCTTGCCAGCAACCTTGGCCTCACGGCGCATGAAGTTGAGCGCAGTCGCGGCCCGCGCGTAGGTCGCGTGCAGCTTCTGGCGCTCGTAGTTCCAGTTGACGGGCATGGCTTACCTCAACCTCCGAGCGCCAGCTTTGGAGAGCCCTCGAACGAATGGGCCTACGAGGTAGATGACTCCGATGACAGCGATTGAAATCCCACCGGCTACGGCCACTACCTTGATGGTGTCGGCGGTCTTGTCGGAGGGCTGCTGTGATGGCAATGCCGCGTCGACTCCGCGCTCTCCACCCGCATCCTTCACGATTTCATTGAGCGCGCTATAGAGCGATTCGGCCTTGAGCGTTTCCTGCTCACAGGTTTCCGGCAAGAGGGGAGCCGCGTGCTTCCACTGGGCCCAAGCGGTCTCGTCATCCAAGAGCGCCTTTGCTTGGCGGTAGGCAACGGAGGCGGTGACTTCAACCCGCTCGGCCTCCGAAAGGAGAATCTGCATGTTTCGAAGTGCGTTGTCGTAGCTCTTACAGAGTACGTTGCTCCAGGTTACGGCCCCGAGCCCTCCGAGCGCACTCACTGGAGTAGCGGGTGCGCACTGAATCCCATTGCCTTCGACATTGCAAAGTTCAAGACCCATGGACTTCCGGAACAGTATTTTCGGTGCGGGTAGCTCCGGGCCCGCGCAGTAGCGCTGTCCGTTCATCAGCATGCGAAAAATTGGCACCCGCTCCGGTTGCGTGAGAACTGGAGTGGTGGCACCTAGACTGCCAAGCCCAGAGTCCTCGATGGTACGCATGTCGGACTTCTCCTCTTCTTACCTAGGCCTCTTCGAGACGAGAGCGCCCATCAGCAGGACGCCGTAGTTGGTGGAGTTGCCCACGATGGCCGTGGTGCTGTCCGTCAGCGTGAAAGTGGCCTGGAGCTTGTGCGAGGCGGGAACGATGAGGGGCATCTCGGGCGGGAACCACATCGCTGCGCCCACGGGCGGGGTGATTGCCGAGAGCGGCAGGGCTCGTTGGTCAAAGACGTTGAGGCTACGGTCCTTGTGCAAGAGCTGCACGGTGCAGTTCTGCGACTTGACGAACCAGCGCTCGCTGGGTTCCAAGTTCAGCCAACTCAAAATTGCAGTCGGTTCGGTATTCAACGTGGGCATCTGGAGGTAGCCCTGGATTCCCAAAACAACCAGGTCCTGGTCCGACGGGACGCTGTACTCATCGGTGCCGGGAGTCGTGTTCGTCAGCGCCGCCTGCATGGCGAGGCCGACCCCACGTACATCAGCGTGAGAAATACCCAGCACCTCGCGCAGATAGGACACGATGCGGCCAGGCGGCTGACCAGGCATTGCAGTTGGGCAATAGGGTTCAAGTGCGCTCATGAAGGCTCCATTGGTGCGACGTTTCGTTGCTACGTGCTACTCCTTCAAACGTACAAAAGGCCGTGGCCCAAAAATTGGACCACGGCCCGGTGGCCCGACTGCGCGTCAGCCCTTTGACTACTTGCCCAACGGCGCTTTCATCACGCCATGGAGGAAGCACGAGATGACCACCGCACCGGTCAACACCGGCACCCCGTAGCTGGTAATCCAGCTCGCGTCCGGGAAACGAATCTTCCCGTTCACGTCATCATTGTCCTTGAGCTGCTGCGGGACGAACAGGGTCGGAGCCGCTGCCGCGGAGGGAACACCGATGGAAACGGCGGTAGCGGCCGACTCATCGGAGAAGCCACCAATGCCGTACCCGCTCGGGTACTTGATGATGGGGCCCGAAGTGATGACGCGCCGATTGAACTTCAGCTCCAGCATCGCGTTGCCAATCAGTTTCCGGTAGTCGGAGAAGATGGGCAACGTGTTGCCGTGCGCCTCACGCAGGTGGATGCCGACGCGAAACACCGCGACTTCATCACCCGAAGGAATTCGCTTGCTACTACCCAAGCTCACGTGCTGCTCGTTCTTGTTGTCGATGTCGCGGAAGAGAATCAGCTCGCTGCCTGCGCTGACGCTGCCCGAGGCCTGGAGAACCGAGTCGAGGACATCGTCCTCGCGCAGTTCCACCTGCCGAAAGCTCTTGCCGAGCGCAGGGATGTAGACCTCTCCAGGTTCTTTGCCTGGTACTGCGATGTTGGAACCAGCCATGATGAAAACCTCGTCGATGATGCTGCGTTTGGTCTACAAGACTGCGCTCTGCTGCGAAGGTGTGAAGTGCCGGCTACGACAGCGCGCTGGCGAAGTTGCGGTCGTCCTCGAAGGCCACGGTTGCGCCACGAAGGCTGCCGTCCTCGATGGCCACGGTGGCGCCGCTCAACATGCGCGCTGCACGCATGTCCGGGGTGCCGACGCCGTAGAGCGATGAACCGTTGCGCCGACGTACTGCGCCCAGGCCTGCGACACCGGGCGCGAAGGCCCGACCGAAGCCGAAGCCCGCGGTGCCCGCCATGCTGTTGCCTTGGTCCTCGGACATCTGCTCGGACTCGACACTCGCCGTCACCGCTGGAGCGGTGAAGCGAGCGAGTAGAGCGCTCATGCCGACGCCGACGCCCCCGGCGACCATGCCGTCCGCGACCGTGCCCCCGAGATTGAAGCCTCGGGCCACCCGCGAGAGCAGCCACGCGCCCACCGGGATGGCGAGAGGATTCCACATCAACGGGATGAGTGGGAGCCCCCTACGCACCAACACTCGACTCAACAGTAAGTCGGTGATGGTGATGGCGCCTGCCGCGCCTGCGCCCAGCTTGAGCGCCTCCATCAGGTCGCCCTTCGACGGGACCACAGTCTTCAGCATCCGAACGAGGCCCAGCGAGTGCGTATCGGCGTTCATGTCGTTCTCCGAGGAAGAGCTGGTTGAAATGGCTCTCCGAAAAGAAGATTGACATGAATCAATGCTGTGGGTTGAAAATGGGGGAGGGCCTCTCCTTTACAAAATTTGCCTTAGGGTAAAAACCGAAGTCCTCTTCTCTGACATGGCACTTGGACCAGCCCCCAAAGACCTTCTCACCTGTAGCTACAACAACTGCTTCAATAGGCTTCTTGCACGTAGTCTCTGTGGAAAGCACTACCAAGAGGCATACCGGTCCAACACCCTTCCGGCCAAACTAGCCCCCAAGCCTACAAGGAAGAAGGTTGTCCTGAAGACCTACGTCACGTTGGAGGTCGAGACGATTCTGACAGCGCTGGCGCGAAAGACCGGTCAGACCAACAGTGAAATTTTACGAGGGGCGCTGGAGAAGTACCTCAAGGAGGGAGGCTAAAGCGTGCGGCGGACGCTTTAGCCTGCGCTACAAAAGGATGCACCCCGGTTTGACGTTCATACTCATGCTCTAGAAACGCGAGCCTCTGATTCGTTATACCATTTTGGTGTCGCAACGCGATGACCCAACCGATGAGGATGGCTACGGTTGGTGCCGAGACGACAGCCCAAACTGAAAAGACCGCCAGAGTGAGCGCTTGCAGGTCGAGCATGGTTATGCCTTGGTCGCTCTTCTGGCTACCTCGTCAATTACCGCTTGCGCTTGCTTGGGACACGCTTCAGGTGCTTTTTCAATCCACCTTCACACTTTTTTCGCTTTCGGCGAGGGTGCCATTTGCTGGGCGGGCAACACAGCGTGAGCAACGTGCCCGCGTTGGGCTTGATGGTCAAGTAGCTCTTCCGCGCGCACCTCTTCTGCGCGAGCTTTCGACCCTTGGTCCACTTGGCCTTCGACTTGGCCTGCTTTGTCTTCTTGGCCATTTTTCAACGTCCTCCGTCGCTAGGTAGTCTTGGGGGGGCTGGCATCGGAGTCACCATCGGGAGGGGATTTCTCAGCCCTATGGCGTCGAGGTCTTCTTGGGGGGGCTCTCGAACATCAAGCTCTAACCTCGATTGTGGCCGCTTACTCGGCATCGCGCGATAGAGGGCCTTCACGTCTGCCCGGAACTCACGTTGTTCCGCGCCTAGACCCTTGAGCGCATCCTTGATTTCAGCGTGGACTTCTCTGGAGTCCTCGATGTGTTGAGTGAGGACTTCGTTGGTGGCCTTCACACCATTTGCTGTTTTGCCTTCAGCCCTGGCCACCACCCGGTCACCGAAGGTGACGAATCCAAGCACGATGCCCGCGAGCGTTCCCAAAATCGCTACGGTGCTCTTTACCAAGTCCCAATGTGAAGCGGGCGCGCGTTTGGCGTCCTCTTTCTTCGCGGCAACTTGAAGCGCAGCGACCTCACCTGTTGAGAGTTTAGGTGTAGCTCCATTCGTAGATGGAATTTCGGGGACATCTGACACGACTCACGCTCTCTCGATGACGTAGATGACGGTAGAGGTCGTACTCGCACCGTGTAGCTCGGTGGTCGAGGGCACTTCACCCAACTCGTTCACCGTGCCTGCGTTGACGCGGATGCCCCCGCCCCCGGTCCCTGTGCCCAACGTCGAGATTCGAATCGTTGGAGTTGACCCACCTGAGGCGGCGTCAATCCAGATGGAGACTTTGCGCACGAGTTGCTGCGCGTCTCGCTCCAGGATTTTTTGCGGCGTGCTGCTCAACGTGTACGGCGTGATTCGAAAGTAGTTGGTCCCGAAGGCGCTGGCTCGCTCGATGGACGCGAGCTTCAGGTAGATACCACTCAACAGTACCCTGTCAAAGTGTGGTTGGTACTCGGGTGGCAGCTTGCAGATGATGCCGTAGAGCCAAGGAGAGAGCGTACTGACCAGCTCCTCCTTCATCGAATCGAGCAGATTGGTGAGCGAGAGAGCCATGGCGGTGTTGTACCTCTGTGTTCAGCCTACTGCACCTTTTGCGGCCTACGGCCCTGTCTACTCTTTCACGTCGAAGTCTCTCGGGGGGTGAACGAACAGCTCGCTAGACACCTCCCAACCAGCGGGCTTGTCCATGGTGGCATCGAGCGCCATCCATTCGGTGGTTGGGAGCTGAACCAGCAGGTAGATGTGGTTCCAGGTCGAGAAGCCCTTGGTCCAAACGACACGACTGCGAACCTTGTAGCCGACGGACCTCAACATCGCACCGAGAAGAATGCACATGTCATCGCAATCGGAGGTTCCCAATTCTAATGACTTTGCTGCGGTTTGAAATGCGTCGTAGTCAACTGGGTCCCAGGTGTAGCGAACACGGGACCTCACCTCACCAAAGATGGCGCGAACCTCTGCGAGAGAATCTTTCTGAGGAACACACCAAGTGCCGCCACACTTTCGACTCAACACCGCACGTGCGAGCGCGTAGACCTTCGGGTCCGCGGTGCTCGCAATCATGTGTTCGTGGATTTTTGCTACCCGTTCATCGAGCGAGCCCACACGCGCGCGTTCAAACTGCAACGGTACAGTGCTTTTACCGCTGACAATGGACCGTGCCATCGGGCCAGCGTCTGCGAGAGAGCGTTTCTCTCCATCCGGCATCAATTCTTCATCACTCCAACCCCGCCGCAAAATGTCGAGGCCAACTGCGGCATAGGCCAATCTCGCCCACCATGCTTTTTGAGCATCGAGAGCTTGGACTCCAAACGCGAGCCCAAACAACGTAGCGATGGCCTTTCGTATAGAGAAGTCATTCACCGCCGAGACCTCCGACGACGGCGAGGGGCCAGCGGCACAGGTGTAACGGAACCCGTCATCCACGGGTGAGCCTCAAGGCTCTCCCACGTACGCTGAATCGGTTGACGGTAGCGTGGATGCTCTTCTGGATTCTCCCAGGTACGTGGGACCGCCGAAACAAAAACACCCTCGCGCGCACAAGCAGCACAATTCTGCTCGCCACGGGTCAGCTCTGCCCCACATCGCGGGCAGCCCCATTTGCCAATGGGCTCTGGGCGCCGAGACTGCCAACGTGCAGGCTCTGCTGGCAATGGCTCATAGATGTCTTTCCTGGTTGGCCATTGGCCGGTGAATCCCTGTAACTCTCTCGGGGGCACCTGGGGATAGAAGAGCTGGGTCTCCGGCTGGTAGTCGTCGGTACCGGGCTGGGTGGGGCGAGAGTCGGAATGGATTTCGTGTGAACGGCCTTCTCCCCAACGGGCCAAGAGGTCCAAAGGCTTGCGTGTTGGACCTCCCCCTCGGCGTCCACCCTCACTCCCACCCCCACCACTACCTTTGGCCTGTTGCAACAAGTCCCGTGCGACCTCTCGCGCATTGAAGCGTTGAGGCTGCATGTTCCGTCCACCGACACCGGGAAGGTCAGCGGCCCCGATACCAGCGTAGTTCGGGTCATCTGGAGTGCCACGGTCAGTGACTATCCACTCGCCCCTAGGCCAAACAATGAGCCAGACGCGGAATTCACCTTCGACGTTCGCGTTCCGAAGGCGCAGTTCACCTGCGATAGCTGTAATGGTGGGCCACACCATGGAGGTCAGCGCCTCCGGGTGCGCGCAGACGGAAAGCGTTGAAGGTAGTCTGCTTCGGCACGCACCAATGCCGCTTTCCGAGTTGGTGCCCTTGCCGAAACTGTACGACCAGTTTCGTCTTGACCCACCCAAAGTTTTTCACCCGTGCCCCAATACTTCCCGGAGCGGTCATAACCACCACGATTGAGCTTGGTCCGATAGACTTTCACACCCCCAAGGCCATCCACGAACGGGTGCGTGTGCGAGGTCGGTGCAGAGCCCTCAGCCCTCGAATGTGCGCCGTACCAGCGCTCGTCACTCGACTGTGGAGCTGGCGTCATTGGACTCCAACCTTGCGGCGGTGGAGCACCAGGGAGCTTCCCGCGTGGGCCAGGATGCGAGTAGGGCAACCGGAACGATGGCGCGACTGGCATCGACATCGACCGTGGCATTGACCGTTGGGGAAACGTTGCCACGCTGCCCTTCACGCACGAGCGCTCAAACGCCCGTGTCACCTCGTTCAGGTGCATCATCAACCGCGCGCCCTTGCCCTTGAAGCCCTTCTTACGGCGCCCACTCTGCTTGTGCGCCTGCATCGAACCCACGAGCTGAGCGGCTAAAACCAACTCGGTCGCTGCACGGGGGCATTGGCCACGCCCAAGCTCATCGATGACACTACGGAGCTTGAGTCGCGCGGCGTTCTCAGCAGAGCTGCTGCTCTTCTTGTGGAACTTGGACGTGCCGCTGAAGCGGCCCGACTTTCCACGGCGCTGTTTCTTACGACGCGCCATCGACTACCCCTATCCCCGCTCGACCTTCGGGAGGCAACGCTTGGCACGCTGCACACGCATCAACTCGGAGATTTTCGCTTGGGACTGAGCACCAGTCATACCCTTGTAGGTACGGCCACCAACCGAGATGACACACTTGAGTGCGCGGTTGGCCCTGGCGTGAGCAACAACCGTGGCCACTGCTTCGACCGGAGCAGAAGTCATCTCGTGCTGGGAGTGAATGGGACCAACTCCACCAAACCCAGCACGCTTGAATGCCGCAGCGGCCTGCTTTTTGGCCCTCTTGTAGAGCGAGAGACGCTCATGGATGGAGGGAGCTGCACCAGCCTCGCGTGGTCCAACGGCAACTTGACGTGGCCCCTTGGCAAACTTACGAGCGCACCTCACCCGGATGATAGGACAGCACGGGTTGCCGGTACCACGAGCTGAGCGCGCGCGCCGCGCCTTCGCCTTCGACTTCTTCTTCTTCTTTGCCTTCTTCTTATGGAATAGGCCGCTCGCGAACATGCTGGTGCCTCCGAGGGGTGAAGCGTTCGAAAACAGTCTAAGGGATAGAGACCCCCACGCTTGAAAGCTCGCGAGGACCTCTTTTTGACGCGAGCCTCTGCGTGGCGTTTTTACATATTGGACGGCTGAGCGGAAACTTCTTTCTTCTTGGCGGACACCTCGGCCGTTGGTCCTGCTCCATTGGCTCCAATACTCATGCTCTCTTTTGCAGCGGCCTCTTGCTCGGCCTTTTCCTTGGCTTCACTTTCCGCGACGGTCGGAATGTGCCCACTGGCCAAGGATACCACAGCCGCCTTGTGGAACAGTGCTTCAGGTGGGGTGCCTCCTGCGTTGACGATGAGTTGAGCAAGAGTCCGGTCGATGAAAACCGGCGTGGCCAGGTCTGGACGACCGCTCGACATCACGATGTCTTTGAGCGTTCCCCGAGCGGGGTCGAAGCTGCCGTTGAGCACCGCTTGGAGAACTTCATCGAGTCGAGTCTTCAGGGGTGGGTGCTCGTACATTTTCAAAAGTACATCCAGTAGGGCGGCACGCGCTTTCGTCTCGTCCTTTTCAGCATGGAACGCCTTGACTGAGGTGCGAATCGCTTCTGGGGTCTGCTCGGATTGCGGTGAAGTAGTTGTGGCAACTGACGCCACGGGCTGCGCGTTGACGGTCTGTGTGGTCGCACCCCCGGTCTTTCCTATCGACTCTTGTGCCTTGGTGATGCCCCCAGCGAGCATGTTGCCTACGGCTTTACCCAACTCCGGAGTCAAAACGTGCTGAATGGCTCCGGCGATTCCTCCCATGTTCACCTGGGGCGCGAGCTGCTTCACCACTCCGGTGAGCTTGTCGAAGGTGCCAAGCGCTTCCTCGATTCCACCTCGGGGTTTGTCGAGTTTCTCGTTCATCCGGGCAAGAACGGCAACCAACTCTGGTGAAACGGTCGAAGCCTGCGGCTGAAACACCGACATCATCATCTTCAATTCCCCCATTTGCTCGGCGAGGGACTTCGGGGGTGGTGG
>ERZ1292623.4438-Hain-H51-01um-R1-4438-length-11492-cov-4_pt1 | contig 11492 bp, 9 predicted proteins | sample MGYA00564398_ERZ1292623 | MGnify/ENA primary metagenome ERZ1292623 (study PRJEB36523, sample SAMEA6512633) | groundwater metagenome | collected 2019-01-07 | study: AquaDiva: Metagenomics assemblies of 32 groundwater samples | reverse complement strand
TTAGCATTCATTTTTTCACTTAGCCTCTCTGGTGTATTGATAATTATTTCACAAACAGGTTTTAATGGCGCTGGGGTGAATACGACTTTAGCTTATAGCTTGGCTGGAGGGTTTATTCTAGTAGGCAGCCTATTTCAGTTTTGGAAACCACTTGGCACGTCTAAATTGGCATTTTACTTTATTTGCTTTGCGATCCTCGGCACTTTTCTTAGCGCTTTTATATTAGGTTATGATTTCTCAATAATCTACTCTCCGTGGTCGATTTTATTTTTTGCTACGTATATATTTTTTAACAATAAAGCATTAGGTATATACGGCGCCTTCCTGCTGGGTGCTTGCTTGTGGCTGATATTTAACTGGAATGGGGTAACTCTTGAGAATTTCTTGGTACTATTGATTAGTTGTATATTCATGGGCTTATTATTCTTGCTTATGGCTGTCGTATGGAAAATTGCAAATAGAAGAGCCGAAAGTCTGGAGGCTGCCAAGCGGATCGAGGAAGTGGGTCGTAAAAGATTGGTTGCACTGATTGACAGTATGAAAGATTCGGTAATCGCGACGCGGACTTCGGGTGAAATTGAACTTTATAACGCTGCGACCCTAGCCTTATTTGATACAAATGAAGATCTGAGGGGGAAACCGATTCAGGGTGTGTTGTGCGTTAAAGACCTAGACGGCAAGCAAGTCGATATTATTCAGCTTGCCCATGACAGCGGAAAACACAGAACGTATAATGATTTTTCACTTTATTTTTCCGAAAAGGATGTTATGAGACTCTCTGTAACTATTGCTCCGATAAGATTAAGTTTTCCGAAAGACGGTATTGCTGGCTACGCCTTTATCATTTCCGACATTACGAAAGCAAAAACCCTCGAGGAAGAACGTGACGAACTGACTAGTGTTATCAGCCACGAGTTGCGAACGCCAGTGACGATAGCAGAAGGCAGTTTGAGTACTGCTATATTACTGGGAGAAAAGAGTGGGGTTAATCAGGCTATTACTAGCAGCTTGCAAGAGTCACACGATCAGATCGGTTATCTAGCAGGCGTAATAAATAGTATCGCTACATTGGGTAGAGCTGAGGATAAAAACAGTACCAACATATCAATGGAGTCTTTCGATGTGGACGCATTTGCCAAAAGTATCTACAGACAGTATGAACCCCAAATAAAGAAGGCTGGTCTGTTAATGGACCTTGATGTCGAGCCAGGAATTGGTGAGGTATATACAAGCAAACTCTATTTAGAAGAAATACTGCAGAACCTGATAACAAATGCTATGAAATACACTCGACAGGGTGGTGTCGTCTTAAGATTAAGAAAATTAGCGAATGGAATTGAATTTGCGGTGATCGACACTGGTAATGGTATTAGTAAATCTGATCAAAAAAAGGTATTTCAAAAATTCTATCGCTCTGAAGATTATCGGACTCGTGAGACCGGTGGTACTGGCTTGGGCCTTTATGTAGCGAATAAGCTATCTAACAAGTTGGGCACAACCATAGATCTGGAAAGTCGTCTAGAGCATGGATCAACCTTTAGTTTTGTGCTGCCAAGAACAAAATAGCATATTTTTAGCTAGCATAAGCATTGTAATATCACTTTGTGACCGCTATAATAAAAGTCAAACACGAAAAACGGAGGAAAGCTTCGCGGCAAAAGAGTTATGCGGATTTTAATGCTAGGGTGGGAGCTACCACCGCACAACAGTGGCGGACTCGGCGTGGCATGTTATTACATGAGCAAAGCGCTTAGCCAAGAAGGAGCTACTATTGACTTTGTTTTGCCCTACAAGGCTGATCATGATATTGATTTTCTGAACATATATTCGGCGACTGACCTGATTCCCCTTCACCGCAATGGCATGGGCGCGTACTACAGATGTAACTGTGACAAATCATGTACCCACGCTAGCCTGAGCAGCCTCAGAGACGTTCAGTCCCAGTATGGTCAGTATGTCGAGCAGCTAGTCAAAGATGTGAAGCCCCATGTCATACATGCTCATGATTGGCTAACTATGGAGGCAGGTATTATAGCCAAGCGTACGGCGGGTATTCCCCTGATAGTCCACGTACATGCGACAGAATATGATCGTTCGGGTGAATTTTATGGCAATCCTTTAGTCCATGATATAGAACAGGAAGGTTTAATGATGGCGGATCGTATAATTGCGGTTAGTCAGATAACAAAAAACTTGATTGTTGATAAGTATGGTATTCCGGCCGAAAAGGTTGAGGTCGTCCACAACACAATAGACCCGGAATCTCTGGGTGTTTATTACTATGATCAGAGCACCTATGCCTATCTGGATAGCTTGAGGAAGGAAGGTTACAAAGTTGTTACTAGTATTGGGCGCTTGACGATTCAAAAAGGCTTGAAATATTTTATTTATGGCGCTGCCAAAGCTAGTGAAAAGTATGACAAGTTACTTTTTTTGATAGCTGGTGATGGCGAACAGCGTGACGAGTTGATCGAATTAGCCTGCGAACTAGGTATATCCGATAAAGTATTTTTTACCGGTTTTGTGCGCGGCCAGGCGTGGCGTGATGCCTATAGTGTTGGTGATATCTTTGTTATGAGTTCGGTGTCAGAGCCATTCGGACTAACGGCCCTAGAAGCTGCTGCACATGATAGCGCACTGTTGATATCTAGGCAATCTGGTGTTGGTGAGGTGTTGAATAATGTTATGAGGTTTGATTATTGGGATGTTAACCGTTTTGCAGACGAGCTGGTTGGTATCGCAACTAGCGACAGCTTGCGTGACGAATTGGCAAAAAATGTTAGTAACGAGTACAGCCGGATATCGTGGCGCGATGTGGCAAAGCGTATCAAGCAGATATATCATAAAGAAGGGTCTGCAGCGTGAGCAGCAAACGTTCAGTAGTGCTATATATGCACGTCCACCAGCCAAAGCGTATTAGGCCTTATACGGTTTTTGAAACAGCTAACGACCATAATTATTTTGACAACCCAACGTGGGACCACGGCTCGCATAACCGAAGGTTATTCCGTAAGGTTGCTGAAAAGTCCTACTTGCCTACCAATGCAATGTTATTAGATTTACTGAATCAGCATCCAGAATTTCGCTTTAGCCTTAGCATCACGGGTACTCTGATAGAACAGGCAGAAATGTGGGGCGAAGATGTTCTAGAAAGTTTTAAAAGACTGACAGATACGGGGCGAGTAGAAATTGTGGCTGAAACCTATTATCATTCGTTAGCTTTTTTTTACAGCAAGTCAGAATTTGAAGCTCAGGTTGTAGCCCACAAGCAAAAGATTCAAGAGCTCTTTGGGCAAACACCCCAGGTTTTTCGAAACACCGAGCTAGCCTATAACAACGACCTAGCCTACTGGGCAGATCAAGCCGGATACAAGGGAATTTTGTCCGAAGGCTGGGAGCCGGTTTTGGGATGGCGCAGCCCGAATTTTGTTTATCGACCTAGCTATACGAATAATATTCGATTGCTGCTAAAGAACTATAAGCTTTCTGATGACGTAGCATTTCGTTTTAGTAATCAAGGCTGGGAGCAGTGGCCTCTGACGGCTGACAAATATACCCACTGGCTAAACGCTGCCACCGAGGATCAGCCTATCGTTAATCTGTTTATGGATTATGAGACTTTTGGCGAGCATCAATGGGAAGATACCGGGGTATTCGAGTTCTTTAGGCATTTGCCTGCAAAATGGCTAGAACGCGAAGGTAACGACTTTGCTACGGTGTCCGAGGCTATTGTACAAAATGACCCTGTTGACTTTATAGACACACCACAGACAATAACTTGGGCTGACACAGAGCGAGATTTGACCGCTTGGCTGGGTAACTCTATGCAGCAAGAGGCTCTAAAACATCTATATGATCTGGAAGAGCGTATTCTAAAGACCGGTGATGACGGTTTGATTGCCGATTGGCGTAACTTGCAAACTAGCGACCATGTGTATTATATGTGCACCAAATTGTTTACCGACGGCGATGTGCATGCTTACTTTAGCCCATACGATTCACCGTATGATGCATTTTTGTACTTTATGAATGTTTTACGAGACGTGCGGTGGCGACTGTCCGAGCACGAAAAAGGCAGCTGGTATGGCTAGACCTGTCGTACTGAGCAATGGCAGGCTGCACGTAGGATTGAATCTTTATGCGCAGGTTCATGATTTTTATTTTCCATATGTCGGGCAAGAAAACCACGCTGCTTCAAAGAATCTACGCCACAAGGTGGGTGTATTTGTAGACGGTTCGATATCTTGGACAGATAATGGTAATTGGCAGTTTACTTACGCCTATCATGACGGCAGCTTGATAGGGTCAATAAAGGCAGTCAACGATAGTATAGGTGTGACTTTAGAGTTTGATGATTGTGTGGATGCTGAACACGATGTTTTTCTGAGGAACATTCACATCATTAACATGAGGGAGAATGAGCGTGAAATAAAGCTATTTATGCACCAAGTTTTCTTTATCGGTGATGCGGCAGGAAACGGCGACACAATTCAATACCTGCCTGATAGTAAATCTATTCTAACCTATCGTGGTCAACGTTCGTTTGTAATTGGTGGCAATAATGCAGTCGGTAAACCTTTCGACCAGCACAGCGTAGGTTTGTTCGGCATTGAGGGTCATGCTGGTACATTTGCAGACGCCGAGGATGGTATATTAGCCAATAACAGCGTCGAGCACGGTCGGGTAGATTCGACCATAGGCTTTACTCAGACAATTGGTGCGCATTCTTCTGGCCGTGTTTATTACTGGGTGGTGGCTGCCACGAATAACCGCGATGCTATAGACCGACATAGTGAAATTCAAGACAAAAACATGGTAATTAATCGCATTTTGGCAACCAGTAAATGGTGGCACAACTGGCTGTCCCCCGCCCGGCACTTTGCCCAAAGGTTAGAGCCAGAATTTCAGAAAAGCTTTTTACAAAGCATAATGCTAATAAAATCACATATCGACCATCACGGATCTATTATAGCCAGTACTGACACTACTATGTTGCACCATTCTCGAGATGCCTACGGATATTGCTGGCCACGCGATGGGGCCTTTGCAATTTGGCCGCTAATACGCATCGGCTACAAAGACGAGCCACTAAAGTTCTTTGAATTTTGCAGAAAGGCTCTTCGAACAAAGGGATATCTGTCTCACAAATATCAGCCAGATGGTGCATTAGGCGCTAGCTGGCACGGATACATACACGAAGGTGGCGTCGAGGCACCGCCAATACAAGAGGACGAGACTGCTATTGTATTGTTTGTTTTTGCACAATTTTATGACGTCCATAAAGACAACAAACTGCTAAGAGAGTTTTTGTTACGTGATTTTTATGAGGCTATGATTCGACCCATGGCAGACTTTCTAAGTAGTTACATCGACGATACAACAGGCCTACCGAAACCTAGCTATGACCTATGGGAGGAGAGATTTAATATCAGTACCTACACAACTGCTACGGTTTATGCTTCCCTGTTATCAGCAGCGACTTTGGCCGAGGCAGCATCAGACGATGAAAGCGCAGTTCGTTGGCGAGCCAGTGCGGACGACATGCAGGCTAATGCTCAAAAGCATTTGTATAATGCGGAAAAAGGAATGCTTTTTAGTGGATTAAAAATCAAAAATAACGAAATCGAAAAAGATCAACGTATCGATAGCTCGGCTGTTTTTGGGGCTTTTATGTTCGGGCTGTATCCGTTCGATTCAGAGGAGATACAATCCAGTATGTCTGCTATGCACCAGGCACTAAAGATGCCTCAACCAGAAGTCTTGGGCATTGCCAGATATGAAAATGATCAGTACTTCTTGGTTAATAGTGAGCTGCCCGGTAATCCATGGCTTATTACGACGCTATGGCTGGCTCAGTACTATATCGAAACAAATAATCGCGACGAAGCGTTAAAATTAATCAAGTGGACCAAAGATCGCATGATGAACACTGGCGTGCTGCCAGAACAAATTAATCCATATGATGGAAAATACGTTTCTGTCGCGCCCTTGATTTGGAGCCAGTCCGAATATGCCAGCACACTACTAGACCTCGTCAGCGAGTCTGACTAGGCGCAGTAGCCCGAGAACTATGTTCATACACTGTAATTTGTTATAATGTAGGTAATGTTTGGATTTTTGTTACTAATAATACTGGGCGTCTGGATTATATATTACCAGCAGTCTGTGCCAGAGCCACAAGACTTTCCCAAGAAGGTCTCGGGCCGCCTGGACAAGATATGGGAAATAGCAAAACAAGCTTTGCATGAGAAGAAATATCTTCGGGCTGAAAAGGCATTGCTGACAATTCTACGTGTTGATGAAAGAAACGTAGGCGCATATAACCGTTTGGGTATTTTGTATGCAAAGCAAGGTTCATTTGATGACGCTATAGAGTGTTTCGAAATTGCACAAAGCCTAGAGCCAAGTGCAAGTAGCCTGCATAATGTTGGCTTAATTTATTATGAAACCGAGCGATATGACAAGGCTGCACTGGCCTTCGAGCAAGCACTAGAAATGGATAACCACCACGCATCGCGCTACGTGGCTTATGCAAAGGTACAAGAAAAGCTGGGAGATAACAAAAAGGCCATCGTTGCCCTAGAAGAAGCTGTAAAGATAGAGAAAAATCCACAAAGCCTAAAAATTTTAGCCGACGCATACGATCGTGATGGTCGCCATGAATTGGCTATGAAGATGCACGAGAGGGCCGCTAGAATGGTGCTACCTAGTGGTGCACCTCGGCGGATTAAGCAACCTCATAAAGTTGTAATGTAAAACTCCTTGAGAAAATGCATCATTTCAGGTAGTATTGTATCTGTACTTTCTTTATCCGTGCCATCTTAGCTCAGGGGTAGAGCATTTCCATGGTAAGGAAAAGGCCTCGGGTTCAAATCCCGAAGATGGCTCCATGTACACCCAGGCTGGGATAGTGAAGCGGTCAAACACAGCAGACTGTAAATCTGCCGGCATTCGCCTTCGTAGGTTCGAATCCTACTCCCAGCACCAACTTTATTGCTATAAGATGCGCCAGTATCTTGTAGCAATAAAGTAGATAGATAGTATGGGTGAGAACCGTACGGCGTAGCCGAGGTTCGTACAGGAATGAGCGTGCAGGAGTTTACTCCGAAAAGCGAAATCCGTGCAAGCCGTAGGCGCATCCTACTCCCAGCACCAATAAATTAGACCGACAATGTCGGTTTTATTTATTGCTAGTATTTCCATCAAATATATTGACAGTTATAATCAATGTACTAAAGTAAATACAGAGGCCAATTCGGGCTTCGGTGAAATCGAGATACTAGGGGGCAACTGTGATCAGTACAATCCAGGAAAAGGTGTACGGACCCGCTGTCTTTTGGGTCTACTTTTCCGGAACCATTGCGTGGGCGGTCCTGTGGGGACTAACCGATAACGCAAAAAAGTTCTTTCACCCTTCGCGGGTTACGAAAGCGCACTAATGCCTCAATCGTTACTCCGCACAAAAGCCCCTGGCGACACAATCGCTGGGGGCTTCTTACTATTTTCTTGCCAATAACAGATGAAATTGCTACAATTGTACGCACGTGCCGCCTTAGCTCAGCTGGTTAGAGCAACTGTTTTGTAAACAGTAGGTCCCCGGTTCGAATCCGGGAGGCGGCTCCAGAGATAATACTTTATTTTCATCATTAAATGTGCTAAAATAGTACTAACAAACGAATAATAACACTAATAGAGAGAAGATATGGCAAAAGGTAAAAGCAAGCGTAAATTAGTTGGTTTAGTGAGCGATGAGAGCAATCATCGTACTTATTACGTTACCAAAAATACTCAGAATACTCCTGACAAGATCAGTCTTCGCAAATACGACCCAACCTTAAGAAAACACGTTACTTACACCGAAACAAAGAAAAACCTCGGTCGTAACGAAATCAAACCTCGTAAAGGCTAGTTAACAGCTAGTCGAAGCAGCTGAGAGCGAATGTTGCCATCAGCCAGTAGTTTTTCCTGAGTAAAAATAATTTTAGCAAGTAACCCAGCCAAGCTTGAGCTGGGTTTTTGCTTAAGAGATATTTCTACAATGTGCGCGATGTCCCGCAGTAAATCCATTGCTTTGTCTCTATCGTTACCTATTTTGTAGCTAGTTATAAGCTTTTTATAGGTTGTCCCTTGTATGAATTCTCTAGCAGCCTTGATTGACTCTGTTCTGCTTGCAAAATATTCATCATCTTGGGAAAGCCTGATTATTTCGGCTGGTAAATCTTCTGCCATAAAACTAATCTGGGCGAGTTTTTTTTGGCCTTTTATCTCTAGTTTATCCAGCAACTGAGCGGTTTGCTTACTGCTAAGAGGCAATATCTCTATCTTTTGCACGCGTGACAATATAGTTGGTAGCAATATTTGGGGTGTATGCGCGGTTAATATAAAGACAACATGCTCTGGCGGCTCTTCTAACAGCTTTAGTAATGCGTTTTGGGCTGGCTGCAACATTGTGTCAGCATCGTCCAAGATAATAACCAGTTTCTCGCCTCGCTTGGTGCGGGTTTGTCCGTATAAATCACGAATAGTTTTGATTTTTATCGAACCCTTTTCGTCTGGTGTAATTGTAATGACGCTGCTTTTGCTAGTTATTTGCCTAGCTAGCGATTTTGCGGCCGTATACAAGCCCGCACCTTGACGTCCATATAGCAATATCGACTGGGGCGACAGGTCAATAATTGACTGCAACTGACTGCGCGTAGACTTCTGTAATAAAATATCTTTCATATCACCCGCCTATCTTTTGCATGAACTCTGGTGGCAGCGGTGCCTCAAAGACCTTTCGCTGGCCGTCTGGTATGGTTATTTCTAGGCTAAAAGCATGCAGGAACATTCGCTCGGCTGGCTTGCCATATACCATATCGCCAACAATTGGATGCTTGATGTACTGCATGTGTACACGTAATTGATGTGTACGACCGGTTTCCGGGGTTAGTTTGACCAAAGACATGTCGTTGTTTGATTTTATTACTTCATAGGTAGTCGTAGCTGATTTGCCATTTGTACAAACGCGAAATTGGCTAGGGTGACGCGGATTACGCTCTATCGGTAGCTCTAACCTGGCTTTTGCGGGCTGCGGTATACCCTGGGCTATTGCTATGTATGTCTTTTTGGTTTTACGTTCGCTAAATTGTCGCTGTAACAACGATGCGGTTTCGTGATTTTTTGCACCAATCATTACGCCACTGGTTGCACGGTCTAGCCGGTGAACTATGCCTGGACGATTAGTTTCTATGCCAAAGCTAGTGGTGTGCTTGAAAAAATCAGCTACAGTTTGTTCACTCAGTATCCCTCCTTTGGCATGACTTAGTATACCTACGGGTTTATTGATAACAATCACATTATCGTCCTCATAAATTACAGGCAGCTGAATGTCATCTAGCTTTTTATTAGAACCAGCGTCAACAGTTACAATGTCGTCTTCGCCCAGCGTATAATCATTGCTGGTTATCACCGTGTCGTTGACTTTTACTTTGCCGGCCAAAATATACTTTTGCCAGGCAGAACGAGAATGCTCGGGAAAGTACTGAGCCAAGTACGCATCTAGCCGCATATTACCTCAGTCCAATAGCTTTTTGGGCACGTAATAAGGTTTCGTTAGCAATTTGATTTGCAACAGTTTCACTGGTCTGTAGCTTGGCTGATATGGCTTCGTCGCTAACTTGTGCTAATTTAGCTTGAAAGTCTGTTAAAAAGGCTCGTACAGCATCTGCAACGGACTGTTTGAAGTCACCATAGCTAGTTTTACCTTGCCATTCATTTACAACTTCGTTTTTGGTCTTGCCAGTAGTGAGCGCTAGGATTTCGATCAAGTTACTGATACCTGGTTGATTCTGCGGGTCGTATTTAATATTAGCCAAATCATCAGTTGTAGCACGCATGATTTTTCCGGCTGCAAATTCTGGATCTTCGCTGAGGAATATTACACCTTTGCCAGATTCATCGCTCTTACTCATCTTTTTAGTCGGATCAGCGAGGTCTTTGATACGTAGGCCTTGGTCTTTGCCAAAGAACTCGTGCTGCTCGCTGACGGCTTTTGGTACCGTAAACAACTCACCAAATTTACTATTCATACGCTGTGCAATGTCACGTGTAAATTCTAGATGTTGAGATTGATCATCGCCAACTGGTACGTAGCTAGCACCATATAGCAGAATATCTGATGCCATAAGAACTGGATAGTTGTATAAGCCGACTGAGACTCTATCCTCACCAACTTTAGAAGATTTATCCTTGAACTCTGTCATTCGTCCCATTTCGCCCATACCAGTGAAGCAGTCGAGGATCCATGTCATTTCGCTGTGGGCTGGTACATAGCTTTGACGATATAAATGTACGTCTTCATTGTCTAGCGGCAAACCGGCAGCTACAAATAGTCGCAGATTATTCCAGATCTGTTTTTGCAGATCGCCGTGATCGATTGGAGTGGTGAAGCTGTGTAGATCAGGTACAAACAGATTAATCTGGTACTGATCTGACTTATTTTTTGCCATGTCAATGATTGGCAATAATCCACCAAAATAATTGCCTAGAGTAAGGTCGTTGTTTGCTCGTAAGCCCGTGAGTATTACTGGTTTGCTCATCGTTAGTACTTATTATACATCAGATGGCTTTTCCGTGGTAAGTGCGTTGACCTGTAATCTTGCTACTTCTACGGGGATGATTTCACTTAATATCGCTATTGCCCTATCTTCACCAAAGTGGTCTACAAGAGTCTGGTACACGACCTTTTGCCCAAATACGGCGTTAAAGCCCTCAAGTTCTTGCCAATCTTCTATCTTTAGTAGCGCATCCACAGACGGCTTTCGATCAGTTGTGCGATCTTGATTGCCCCATGCACTTTCCTGTCTGAACATTTCGTACTCTTTCTTGGACTATTAGTGTATTTCAGTTTTTTATCATATCATAGAATGAGTATGACAAACGGTGGGTTAGAACATAAAATTAAACATTTATACCAGCAAAACAGACGAACTGTTGGTAAATATAGCTACACGATTCCTAGCAGCAAGACGTATCCGTATCAATGGCTATGGGATAGCTGTTTCATGGCGATCACAATGAGTCATTTTGATATTGCCCAGGCAAAACAAGAGCTGCGTGCGTTGGTATCAAAACAATTTGAAAACGGTATGATACCCCACATAATTTATTGGCAGCATACAGATGTCCCGGATCATTTGAAAATCGCTTGGGGTAAGCGCCAGACTAGCAGTATTACACAGCCACCACTGTTGGCAGAAGCCGTCGGCAAAATCTACGCGGCTGATGGTGATATCAAGTTCGTCCGTGAGATGCTGCCGCATATTCATAACTTTCACAGGTTTTTTTATCGTGATCGAGATCCACGCAAATCAGGCCTGATTGGTATCATTAACCCTGATGAGTCGGGTGAAGACACTAGCCCCCGCTTTGACCAAGCACTAGAACTCGGCCCTAGCTGGACGTTAGCCGAAAATTACGCCGCACGCATGGAGTTAGTTGAGGATTGGCGA
>ERZ1292623.4437-Hain-H51-01um-R1-4437-length-11492-cov-47_pt1 | contig 11492 bp, 12 predicted proteins | sample MGYA00564398_ERZ1292623 | MGnify/ENA primary metagenome ERZ1292623 (study PRJEB36523, sample SAMEA6512633) | groundwater metagenome | collected 2019-01-07 | study: AquaDiva: Metagenomics assemblies of 32 groundwater samples | reverse complement strand
TTACAGTTACTTATAAGAAGTCTTAAAGGCGTTGTAGCTGCATTAGAGATGCAGTTAGAGACATTAAAACAGAGAATTAAGATGGAGGATGTAAAAGACGTAAATAGAAAATCAACATAACTGGGCACGTTTTATAAACTTACCCCGATTAGGCTTTTTGGCTTAGTCGGGGTTTTTATTTTTAAGGAGGAAATTATGCCGCTATGGAATTTTTACCGATGTGATTTTTCAAGTTCTTCAGGAGCAGATAATAGGTCGCCTAATAATTCTTATGTATGGGATACCGCCACCACTAATTGGAAATTACGTGTTCCAGCAGATACACCTATAGATTTAACAGATGTAGATGGGAAACTTTTTATGCAGATTGATACTGCTTCTACTGAGAATGGTTCAAATGTGGCTGCTTCTGCCGATATTAATATCTTAGCAGCGGCAGTGGCGGGGGCTTCAACTGCTATATTAGGCGGGAGATTTGATAATAGCACAGCAGGAGCATATGGAATAATAGCCGCTTTTGGTGATGCCCTTATAAAATCATATGCTATACCAAGCACAGTGCTTGGTTCAGCTGGGGCTACAAATGCTATTTTGCCTCCTAAAATTAAATTGCGTTATGACAACAATTCAACTTTAGCAGGATTTTGCAGTGTTTTTGTAAGCTTTAAAACAAAGGCATGAATTTAACTAATAAACAGATAGAAGAATTAAACAGTTTCAGCAATTATTTGTCATTTAAAGAGACATGGATTTATAAGCACTCTATAAATGTTCCCTCAAAAATAATTCTATTTAGCACAGGCAATCAATATGGCAAAACCTCTAATGTAGCGCATAGTTATGTTAAGCGTATTCTGGGACAACATCCTGTGGCTAAAAAAAATGTAGTTTATTGGGAGTGTGAAAAAAGACCTATTGCTAAACTTGATGGCAATGCAGGAATAGAATATCTAAAATCCCATAAAACACTTGATAGTTCCACGTGGAACTATCTTACGGTTCCTAAAGACTTAAAATGTCCTGAATGCGGGGCTAATATAATACAACATAAAAGAGGTTCAACTATATTCAGGTTCTGTTCTGAAACACTGCCCGGACAAAGCACAAACTTAAATAAAGACGGCATATCGGCAGAGGTAAAAAATACTCAATATCCGGAATTTAAAAAATGGCTTCCACAATGTTTACTTAAAAAAGATATTACTGCAAGAAACGCCTCTATGCTTATTAAAGATATATTTGGTTTAAGCGATATTGTTGTTGAATTTGTATCTTATAATCAGTCTGTCCAGTCTACTGCTGGCCCACAGAGGATGGGTATATGGCTGGATGAACAGCCTCCGCCTGAATTTCTTGAAGAACAATATCCACGTCTTATTGCAGAGGACGGAGATATTATTATTACCTCAACCCCTGCTGATAGAATGACTTATCTTTATGATACTGTTTTTGAAAAGTCTAAATATTACTTTAGAAGCAAAACTATCTCTGATAAATTCAAACTTAAAAGGTTTGAAAAAACAGACAACACTGCCGACATAGCGGTCTTTCAGGCTGCTACCGATGATAATCCCACATTAGCAAAGACAGATATTGACTCTATGTTCAATGAAATAGACGACCCCGATGCACTGGCTATAAGGCGTTATGGAATTTTTAAACAGGTATCGGGACGTATTTTTAAACAGTTTGATTGGAATATTCATGTTATCCCAAAAGAAAGATATTTCCCCGAAGGTATGCCTTTTTCATGGAATCATGTAAGAGGCATAGATTATCACGAACACGTAAATTGGGCTTGTGGAATGATGTCTATATCTCCTACTGATGAAGCCTTTATTTATGGAGAATTTAACCCTTCACCTGAAAACATGGTTACGATTGAGATTGCAAGGGAATTTGCTCTTATGGGTAAGGATTATAGATATACCTTAAACCTTATAGACCCTCTTGCAACAAAGACTCAGACCAATACAGGCATGAGTGTTATGGATGATTTAAACAGGGCTTTTTTGCTCTATAAGCGGGAAGGTGTAGGCACTGGTGGTTATTGGCAGGGCTGGGATACTAAATCAACAAAAGGCAGAGATGAGATTAGGAAAAGGCTTAAAAACTCTGTTCTGGTTGGTAAACCATTTAATAATGTCCTTATGAAAAATGGGTTAAAGACCTATCTGCCGACTTTATGGATTCTGGATAATTGCAAAATTACAGCTAAATCATTTAAAAGCTGGCGTCTGGAGGAATGGGGTTTAAGTTCTGTAACAAAGGATATGAAAGAAACGCCACAGCAAAAATGGAGTCATTTCCCTGTTTTATATGAGTGTTTGTTTAAACATCCAGCTTGTAAGCCAAAAGTATCAATTAATATTCCCGAACTTAAATTTGATAGATTTCATGGAGATAGACAATATGCCCAGATATGATTTTTTATGCAGTAAATGTGAATCAGTATGGGAAGTTCAAGTTTCATTAGATGAGATTGATAAAAAATTAGAATGCCCTGATTGTAAGGAAACTTTAAAAAAGATGTTATCTGCACCAGCTTTTAAGGTGAATTAAATGGGGATAAGAACAACTAAAAAACAGAAAATAGATGTTCAGACGCAAGAAAGCCAGATAAAAAATATTGTTCTTAAAGAATATGACACTGGCAAAACCAATATCAGTAATAGAATCAATGAATTTGAGTCAATTATTGATATGTTTGAAGGCATAAGAATAGAAAAAAATGCTGATTGGATGTCAGATATTAATTTTCCTGAATTTGTATCTCAGATGCTTACGCAATCCTCTATTGAGGCTAACCAGTATTTTCAGACCAGAGATTTTGTAGAAGTATATCTTGAGGACGGCTCGCCTAATGCAGTAATTAAGGCAGATGCAAATAAAGAACTTATAAACAGGACATTAAACCAGAGAAAGCTTTATCATTATCCAAAGTTTATAAGGTCTAATTTTATAAAAAATCTTACAGGCGAGGTTTTTGTCAAATGCGGCTGGGAACGTGAAACTACTATAAGGAATATGCCTGTTAAAAAGATGGTGCAAAGAGATTATGACACCTTTGGCAATCCCATTGTTGACCGAAATATACAAACACCAGCATTAGAGGAAGTTACAGTGCTTGTTCCACAGCCTGTAATTACTACCGATAGATTTAATTATGAAATTATAGACAGGCGTAATATCTTTATGGATAACTCCTATGTCTATGACTTGCAGGATAAAAAATGGATTATCTACCGAGAAGAAAAAACAATTAATGAATTAAAGACAGAGGCAGAAAAAGAAGGCTACATTAATCTTGATAAACTTGAAGAAATAAAGCCCGCTATTGAAACAGACACATCGCAAGAGACATACAATAAAGACGATAAAGAACAGAAAGTTCCGTTAAAGGAAAATGAACCTTATGATGTTATTCACAGATATGGCAAGTTCTGGGCTATTGTTAAAGAAAAAAATGATTTAGGCAATCCTGTAATTATAGATTATGGACTTGATGCTTTTGGTAAACCCCTGCCAAATGCTGAATTAACCGAGTGTATTATTAGTTTTCTTTTGTCTGGCAGTTCAGCAAAGTTAATCCGTTTTATTCCACTTCCATTTGTTGATGCATTTAATGAGCAATATAGACCTTTTATGAGAGGACTTTGTTATATACATCCGACTAAAGACTGGGGTCTTGGGGACGGCAAATTTGCCCGGGAATTACAGATAGCAATAGATGACACCCTTAACATTTCTAATGACAGGGTAATGCTTGCAACTCTGCCTACACTTAAAGGCAGAAAATTCAGCCTTGAAGATAACCCAACGGTCTATTTTGAGCCTAATCATGTCATACAACTTGAAAACCCCGACGACCTTGTAGAATTCCAAATATCAGACAATATACAGGGTGCTTTAACACAGATAGGGATTTTAAGGCAGGCTATGAGCGGGGTAACATCTATATTCCCGCCTGCATTAGGTTCAGTTCCTGAATTATCAAGCACTACTGCTACGGCAGTGGCAGGGGCTGAACAAAGCAAATCAACACGTTCTAATTATAGAAGCCTTACATTTGAATATACATTTTTAAATAAACTTTATTGGATGATTACACAAATGACATGGCAGTTTGCAACAGAGGAAACAGCATTAAAACTAATGGGTGATAAAGTTTATAATTTTGACCCGACAGCAGAGTTCTCTTATAAGCCTTTAAGCCAGTCCATTCAATCTGAACAGTCAAAAGCCAATCAAATTAGGGAACTTACACAGATGATAGGCTTTGTAGCGCCTATGAGTGCAACTAATCCAAAAGCGCCAGCACTTGTTAATTTTATGCTTGCAAAGATATTTAGATTATTTGGCGATGAAAATGAGGAATTTGCTAATTTCCTATTAGACGAAAACGCACCTGTTACAAGCGGGCAGATGCCTCAAAATGCAATGATGCCGACACAGAATCAAACAGGATTGCCACAGGGCATGAATGAACAGATGACAAGAGGTATGTTCAATGAATGAGCTTAATTCAGAAACCTTAATGAAATATGCTGAAAAGTATGGGATAAAGGGCAGACGCACCCTTTCTATCCTTGGTAAAAATCAACAATTAATTAATGCAATGAATAGTCAGGTAGGCATTGAATTTTTGCGCTGGCTTGTATCAAGAGTAGAAAGTAACAGAATTAAATACGACAAAATGGATATAGACAGCTCTAACTCAAAATTTATAGAAGCCAGGGCAAGATATAACGAGGCAGAAGAATTATTATTTGGCTTTCTGGATGTCTTAGATACCCATGAAAGCCTGTTAAATCAAATTAAAGAAGGTATGAAAAAGTAAGGAGGATTTATGGAAACAGAAGAAACCAAAGTTACTTCTGATGACGCTTTAAATCAGGCAGCAGAACAAGTTGCCAGTGAAAGCCCTAAATCAGAAGAAACCGTTTTGGAAACGATAGTAGCTGAAACAAAAAAATCAGATGAGGAAACAGACCAGCAGTTTCGTTCAAGGCTTGGCAGGCGTGTCTCAAAGCTGGAGGATAATATAAACAGCTTTATTACTGAGATGCGCTCTTCAGTCCAGAACCTACAATCCGCTCCGGCTGCTTCCAATAATTCTGATAACACAGGGGAATATGTTTCAACCCCTGCTGATGTAAAACGCATAGTTGCGGAAGTGGAGACAGAAAAACTTACTAAAATCAGAAGGTACGAGGATAATTACCTTAACCAAGTTGCCCGTCTTTCTTTAGAAGAAGGATTATCTGATGCGGAGATTATGAAGTGTGAGGAATTAATCAAAACATCATTTAATCAGACTTATTCTAATTATCAAGACCCAACGGCAGATGCGGAACGTAATTTCCTTAAAGCTATGAGAGTGATTGATAAAAGCAAGGGTGCATCTAAACAAATAAATCTAAAGGGGGATTCACCTAAAGGCACAGGTGTAAATGTTGGTGCAAAGATAGATGATGAGACAATCCCTGAGATTAAGCTGGATAAATATGCACAAGACCTTGTTAATTACTACAAAATGCCTCCCGAAAAAGTAGCTAAGGCGTTTAAGGAAAAAGTATGAATCGTTTTAAGGTAAGAACTTCAAGGACAAATACAAGGATTCACAAGGATAGCCGAACCATTCCCATATGGGGCAGCCCGACAAGAGGAGATGGGCTTGACCACGGCAAATGGTTTAGGTGCTGGAATTGTGGTTTTCTTTGTAATAAAGACAGAGATGCACTTGGTGATTCCCAATCCAGAGATGGTGTTGTGATAGAGGATTATGCACAAAACCCAGAAGGCAGGAATTTCACTGGTGACGCTATCTTAGGTCTTGGAGTTATAGCCTCTGAAACTGATTCAGAGGGCGACCCTATCAGGTATCCCCTGATGATTTCTACTAAATCAACGGGTTGTCCGTTTTGTCATACGCTTAATTGGCGTGGCGATTATTAAATAAAGGAGGATAACTCAAATGGGTTTTCAGATAGTATCAGATGTACCAAGAACGATATGGGCGCCGCTGGCACAAAGCACGGTAGCTTTTACTGAAGCTACTCCGAGACTCTATGTTGGTGAGATTGTCACCTGCAAAACATCTGGCATAAATAGATTAGGTTATGCGTATGCGTGGAATGATAGTCTGCATAGGGCAGTAACTCGTTCCGTTTTAAGAACTGCTACCGCATCTACAGGTGTGAATAATGTTCCTTTTGGGGTAGTTATTGGCACAAACAGAAGGACACCAGTTTTTAGCACAACCTATAATGCTGAATATGTTGATTATGTTAATCCAGTTTCAGCAGGCACAGATGATTTTGCATTGGTGGGTGGAGGCTGGTCTCAGGGTGACAGAAGGGCTATGGTAAAGATTGCTTTAATTACAGCAGAAACTGTATTAAGAGCGCCGCTTTATAGCAGCACTAATGCACCTGGCACTGCCCCAACTGTTTACACTGTTACAGCAAGCACCTCAGGTAGAACCATGACCTCAGCAGCTACGATTGGAAGTCATCCGTTTCAGTCAACAGTTTATTTTAGAAGTGGCTCTCAGGCTGGCGTTTATAGAGATGTAAGCACTACCACTACTACAATTAATCAGTGGAGAGAACACCTGAGAGGTTCTACTGCTGCAAATGGTTTACTGAATGATACTTTTACAAAAGTGTCATGTCCTTCCTTTGGCAAAGGCAGGGCGACTATTCCGACAAGAGCATTGTTTTTTACAGCTAATGCTGCCAATACAACTAACTGGTTTGGGATTGATGTAATCAAACTTGACCTTTCAGTTGCAGGGCAGGAATATGTAGAATTCAGATTTGACCCGTCTTTATTCGGGATAGCTAACTATGCCACAACATAAATTTAGAAGAAAGGAGGAAGTTTAAATGGCAAGTCCACTTGATAGTTCACAGTTTGTAAGACTTTTAGATGAAAGACTTCTTGAAGTTGCAGAAAACCAATACAACGAACTTCCTTCCATGATTCCGACTCTTTACAGAACAATTAATTCAGATTCAGCATGGGAGGAATTTTACAGTGTAGGCGCAGTGCCTGATATTCCAGAATTTACTGGAAAACTGACTTCGCTTGGTATTGCACCTGGATACCACATCAAGATAGAGCCGAAAGAGCATGCGGCTGAGATTCAGTCAGAAAGAAAACTGATTGATGATAAGAAGTATGCCGTTCTTGATGGCAAGGTTTCTGGTCTTATAACTGCGGCACAGAGAACAAGGGAGAAATATGGAGCAAGAGCATTTTCTCGTGCCTTCTCAACAGCATTTGATTTTATGACATCAGAGGAAGGCGTATCTTTATGTTCAAGCAGTCATACGACAAAATCAGGCACAAGCACAAGTTCAGGATTTGACAATTCTGGGACTTCAGCAATATCCAAGACCTCTGTTGCTGCAACAAGACTTCTTATGAGGCGTTTTAGAAATGACATCTCAGAGAGAATATCAATAAGCAATAATCTGGCAATTATATGTCCTGATAACCTTGCTGATACAGCTTATGAGATAACCAACACTCCAAAAAGTCTTGACACAGCAGAAGGCAATGTCAATCCACAGTATCAACGCTACAAGGTTATTCCGTATATGCTTTTAGATGATACGGACACAAATGACTGGTTTATGGTTGACCTTGACGCAATGAAGAAAAGCCTTATATGGATTGACCGCATTAAACCTGAAATCAAGAATACGGTTGACTTTGCAACTTATATCTTGAGGATTGCGGTTTACTTTAGATGCGGTTATGGGTTCTTAGACTGGAGATGGATTTACGGTCAAAATGTGACTTAACTTATTAACAATTAACCCTCATGGGGGAGCGTCCCGCTTCCCCTATAGAGGCAACTCTAAGGAGGAAATATGGGAAAATTAGGAACATATAAAGTAACTGGCATACCTCTTGCTGATAGGATAACAAGTGGTAATGCCTTATTTGTATCAAGTGTTGATGGCGTTGACGAAATAACGTCTTATGGCTCTAAACCAGACAGGGCAGTCGCCACTATTGATTATGCGATTAACAATAGTGCATCTGGAGATACAATTTATGTTATGGAAGGACATAGAGAAACAATTAACTCTACGGCTGCTTTAGTTCCTGATGTGCCTAAACTGTCTATTATAGGCATTGGGAATGAAAATAATCGTCCTGTGATTTCTTTAAGCACTTCTGGCTCAAATGAAACAAGAATAGGCATAACCGGAGCTAATACTTTAATTTCCAATATTACCTTTCGGGCAAATTCTACAAGTGTTGGCTCATCAAGCGTTGGAATAAGAATAGGAGCTGCCGATATAACGCTAAGGGATTGTAGATTTGACCATAATTCTACCTTATCATATTTTGCAAATACTATTGAGTTAGCGACAGGAATGCACAGGGCGACTATCCAAAACTGCCAATTTGTCAATTTTGGCACTACAGCGCAATCAGCCAGAGCTGTTGATTTAAGCGGAACTGCTGTTACAAACCATCTTTTGATAGGTAATTGTTCATTTACTGGCAATTGGAGCAATGCCCCTGTATGGGGCAGCACTGACTATACTGCGAGAGGTTTTAGAATTGCAGATAATCATATCTTTAACAACTCTACAATAGGCTCAGACCCCTGTATTCGTTTTCCGTCCTCGGCTAATATTAATGGCGGCGCAGGGATTATTCATAACAACTGGTGTAATTCTGGAGCTTCTGGTTCGTCTACACAAATTTTAATAGCGCCTTATTTTAGAGGAGAAGGTAATTATGTTGCAAATAGTTCTGGAATAAAGATGACAAACTTCTTGGCATAACGTAAATCTGGGGGCAGGTATTTGCCTGCCCCTTTTTAAAAAGGAGGTTTATGAGAGATTATCAAAAGAAGAAGGATAAGGTCATTATGGTTGGGAAAGGCTATGGCTGGTGGGAATGTCCTCGTGACCCGCAAAACGAATATGAAGTATGGGGCATTAATGACCTTATAATGCGGAAAACAGATATTGACTTGATGTTTAATGTCCATTTGCTTGAGGATTACTGTAAGGCAGATATGGCAGGTGTTGAGTTTGCCAATGCTTTAGGCATACCGATAATCATGCCAAAGGAATATCCTGATTTGCCAATGAGTATAAGATTTCCCCTTGAGGAGATAATGAAGGAATTTGACACGGACTACTTTATGACTGGCATAGCTTATATGCTTGCCTATGCTATTTATAAGGGCTATAAACAGATAGATTGCTATGGCATTAATATGCGTGGCGCAGATGAGAAATATAAAAATGCCCGTGCCTGCGTTGAATACTGGATAGGCATAGCTAAAGGCAGGGGAATTAAGGTTAATATGTATGGCAAGTATTGCGACTGCCTGAAAGCCTTTGACCGCAGATTGTATGGTTTTAACACATTTCAGACTCAACCTCATGTTATTAACGATAGAGCCTTATATGTAACATTTGGGGCTTCTCTTGACAGACAGGTAATAGACCTGCTTCATAAATTCCTTTCTGCTCAGAAGAATAGCAAATACTTTAACAATTTCAGACCTATTCCCTTAAATGACTTTCACGATTTAACCTTCTTTGGAAATCTTGATGAGATGGTAGTTAAGCATGGTGACAGCACCAAGTTTGTAGGGGATATAGGCTTTTACAATATGCTTCATCTGGATAAGATTATAAATAATGAACATAGCAGTAGAATTATTTGTCTTGAAGGTGATAAAGAGAAAAGCATAGCTGATTGGCTTACTTATGCAGGAGAGGCTAATCTTTGGACAAATCCCAAGTGTCAGTATTGGAATGGGGATAAATCAAGCGATGCTGCTTATTATTTCCCTAAATATGACCTGCCGAAACAAGAGGCTTTGGAGAAATTTTACCATGAATATTACATGGTTGCAAGAAGGGCAGAGTATAAATATCCGGGCTATGTAAGATTTTGGAAGGCAGATAAACTTGACACCGAAGAAGGCAGAAAAGAGATATTAGCATTTTTGGGTTATCAGGAAGATGAGATGGTATTAGAGATTCCTGACCAGCCTTTACCTATACCGCCACCTATAGTGGCGCAAACGCCAATGCCAGAAGAAGCATATTTTTAAAAAGGAGGATGTATGATTAAATTTTTTGGAAAGGTAGATATGAATAAACAGGGCAATATTGCCTCAGAAATACCTGCATGGGCTATGACAACCCATATTGACGAGTTACAGGAAAGCATTGACAGCAGGGAAAGGGCTTTAGAGTCTGGGTCAATTCCTTTTGACAATATTCAGTATCAAAGAGAGGAATTGAAAAAAGAAAAGGAAAAACTGAACGCTATTGTTGAGAGCAGACCTAAACTTTCAGAGTTAGAAGAAAACAAACTAAGGAAAATTCAAAAAGAGATTACACCTGAAATTAAAAACTCAATGTTTACACGTTCAGAGATGCACATGGGTTTAGCGTCACCACATGAGGAAGTCAGAAGGATGATAGAGCCTATTATAGGAATTAATAAAGAGGCTGCGGAGATTTGCGAGTATAACGGCATAAGGGTCACTAAGAAAGGAAACTCTGTATTTGTAAGCAGGAATGGGGCTACGAAGTTATGGAAGTTAATCGGTAAATATTTTGGAGAACAAACTAATGTTGAGGCTTTAAGGCGTGATAAAGCCACAGCCAGGACTGGTTTTAGATAAAAATGGATGGAAAAACTTTAATACGAAATTTAAGGATGGTTTTAAATGAAGCAGGAACATCTGACTTCATGGATAATAAACTGTCTTATGAGTTGCTTTGGCAGGCTGCTACTGAATTTGTAGATAGAACTAACTGTCTTTCAGCCACACAGTCTATTACAACAGTGGCTAATCAGGCAGAATACACTTTAAATGCTGATTATATGAAACTCTATCTTACGAATAATGATAATAATCATTACATTAAATACAATGACGGCACGGCAAGCAGCTTTATACTGTTCAGAAATAAAGCATCAGTTATTTATCAAAACAGCACGTCAAGCGTAACTGTCCCCTCACATTTTTATATAGAAGATGAGCCGAGCCTTAACTCTCAAGTTACAGGAACTTGCACCTCTGCCGGGGCTTTGTCAGGCGGGCAGACGACTTTAACAGACACTGGAAGTGCTACAAGATTTGCCAATGTATCTGCTGGCGATACAATACATAACACAACTGACGGCAGTTATGGTTACGTTATATCTAAGACGTCTAATACAGTAATTGTAACTGCCTTATTTGATGGAACAGACAATGATTGGGACTTATCGGATGCTTATGTAATACAGCCTCAAGGCAGGCTCAGGCTTGTTTTAAATCCACCGCCTTCTACTGCTTCACATACAATTACTTTTTATTACATTCAAAGACCAGCGCCTGTATTTTCTGATTATGGTGTATATCGGTTCTCAGAGCAGCATTTAAGGGCAATTATAAATTATGCAGCATTTTTATATAAATATAGAGACAGACAGCCTAATTTCGGAGA
>ERZ1292623.4436-Hain-H51-01um-R1-4436-length-11495-cov-5_pt1 | contig 11495 bp, 14 predicted proteins | sample MGYA00564398_ERZ1292623 | MGnify/ENA primary metagenome ERZ1292623 (study PRJEB36523, sample SAMEA6512633) | groundwater metagenome | collected 2019-01-07 | study: AquaDiva: Metagenomics assemblies of 32 groundwater samples | reverse complement strand
GACCGTTAATACTAACTTTTCCGACATTAATGTCACGAACAACGAGGCCGTTAAAATAAATGTAGGTCGCTATAAAAATGATTGGAATAACAAGAAGCCAGATTTCAAAACCCCTAAACATATTATTTATCTTTATTATACCGCAGCGAATACACCGCTATCCCGAAAGCCACAGATACATTCAATGACTCCTTTATTCCCCCCATTGGTATCTCGAGTATTTTGTCTGCGCGCTTAAGAACAGATCGAGATAAACCTCTGACTTCATGCCCAACAACTAAAGCGACTTTTCCGGTAGCTTTTATCTTATTATAAGGAACCGATTTTTTGTCCTGCTCTATCGCATAGATTTTATATCCATCTTTCTTAAGTCTATCTATAACTCTCCAGGTAGACGGACACTTCTCCCAATCTACGTTTTTGTGCGCCCCTAGATCGACTTTAAGAAAGCTTGGACGAACTTTTCCTAGTTTATCGAGTGGCGATGGAGTAATGCCGCAGAGATACAGTTTCTCAATTCCAACCGCATCCGATGTGCGAAAGATAGAACCAACATTATGCAAACTCCTTATATTGTCGAGAATCGCAATCATAACAAAAGTTTAAGAATAAAAACGAAAAAGTAAAAAGGGTGTGACCCCACCTTAATAATTGTAACGATGGACTATACTAGCGTCGTTTGCTCCAATAATTATATCTCGACCGGAAACGACAAAAACCGTTCCCCCGTCGTTTCCAAGCGACTCGCTCCACGGCATCTCGACTCCTACGCAAGGCGACGATGAGTGACAATTTGCCCCTATTGCGAAAGTGCTCCCCGGGGATATTTTTGCTCCTTCTTCAAAATTCTTCTTTTTTATTCCCGAATACTCGCGACCGGTCGGAAGATACTGTATAGAACCGCCAATAAGATTAACTTCGGCAGCGCTAGAATTTTTCAAAACAATTCGCTCGTTTCCCTCATCCGGACCATCGACATCAAAAATTACATCAATTATCTCTACGCCATAGAGATTAACGGACGCCTTGGTCTCCGAATCCGTGATCTCGCTATCCGTAATAACAACTGTTTCAAAACTAGAAACAGTAGAAGCGTTATTTAAAGAATTTTCAGCATTCAGGTCCACAACCTCCACTGCGCGACGTTCGTCAACTCCAAAAACTTTCTCTGATGTGCGTTTAAGCAACGAACCGAAAGTTGATCCCTTTAAAAAATACAGGCCGAAACACGCTAAAATAATTAGAGAGACAACAAAAAGTATTTTCCGGGACCTACTGCCAGATTTAAGTTTTACCACCCGTACTGCGGGCTCTTTGGGCGAGGCGCCGTTGTCCATCTTCCATATAAATATGTAGTGACACTAAGAACAGCCTTTACTGCATCGCCGGCAGAAATATTATTCTGTTTATACAAAACGTCAGATGCATCACCGGCGGCCCATACTCCTTCTAGGGAAGCCTGTTGAGTCCTGTGGTCCACAACGATCTCGCCGAACTCATTCGTATCAACTAGATCTTTAATAAACTCTGTGTTAGGAACGGCTCCAATTTCTACAAAAACACCTTCAACTGCAAGCTCTTTAACTTCGCCGTCTTTCCTATCTTCGTATTTTAAACCCGTCACAAATTTGTCTCCGAACACTTCTTTAACCGCCGCCATAGTGATTACCTCTACTTTTTCATTAGTAGTCACTTTTTCTTGTGTCACAGTATCTCCTTTCAACGTATCGGAATACTCCAAAAGATAAATTTTTTCTGCGTATGGAAAAAGATCTACTACAGCTTCGAGCCCAGAGTTTCCACCACCGATAACGGCAACAGTTTTTCCGTTAAATAGTGGGGCGTCGCAGGTCGAACAATAAACGACTCCCTTGCCATCGAATTCCTTCTCTCCCGGAACTCCAAGCTTTTTCCTTCTACTCCCTGAAGCGACAATTATTGTTTTGGTCTCAAGCTCTTTGCCGGCGTCTGTTTTAACGACAAGTCCATTATCAGTCTTCTTAACATCAGTCACAATTTCTCCCTCGATTATGTCTATGTCGGACTGGGCTTTTAGGTGATCTTCGAGCATTTTTACAAACTCAAAACCCTGAACAGACTTGGTACCAATCCAGTTTTGGATATCTGCGGAGGTTTCTGACTGTCCACCAAACGATTTAGCAATCAAAGCAGATTTTATTTTTTTTCTTGAGGCATATACGCCAGCCGCAACTCCAGCTGGACCACCTCCTATAATTATGAGTTCGTACATAGTGACTATTAAAACACAAAACCTCCTCGAGTTCGAGAAGGTTCTGTATAGCTAAGAAATTGTTCTTACGCTTCGCCGCCCTCTTTTTGGGGCGCATCCGCATCTCCTTCGGCAGGAGCCGCTGGAGTAACGGGCGCTGTTTCAGTATCAGTGCTCTCTGGAGCGACTTCCGGCGTGCTTTCTACTTGCACTTCGGGAGTCTCCTCTGTCTGATTCTCGGCTTCAGTTTGTTGAAGTATTTCCATTGGAATATTACACGTTGGGCAATTTCCCGGCCCTTTAGCAACGTAACTACACTGTCTGCACCGGTACATCATAAACCCAAAATTATTTGGCGACCTTTTGTTTTTCTTGGACTTACAATGTAGCCTTTAAAAATTGTTTTGTCCAATTAATTCGTTTTGGCAAGCTCTGCTTCTATGATGGAAGCTATCTGCTCGTATGGAACGGCTCCAACAACTCTTGTGCCATTTACAAAGAATGTAGGTGTGCCGGTAACGCCAAGGGCGACTCCCTCGTCAAGATCCGCCGTTACTGCATCGGCATATTTGCCGGAACTAAGACAACTATCGAAAGAACCTCCATTGACCCCTAACGCTCTCGCCCACTCCTTGAAACTAGCGTCGCCGAGAAGCCCCTGTCTTTCAAAAATAATGTCATGCATATCCCAAAACCCCTCATCTCCGAGCTCGTCCCTAACACACCTAGCAGCTTCAGCGGCCTTCTCTGCCTCGAAATGGATCGAAGTTAACGGAAAGTCCTTATACACAAATCTGGCTTTACCTGTAGCAACATAGTTCTCTTTCACCTTTCCTAAACTATCGCTGTAAAATTTCGCGCAAAACGGACACTCAAAATCCGAATATTCAATTATGGTAACGGGGGCATTCGAATTACCGAGTACGGGGGCGTCTCCAACCTCTGGCGCCCCAAGAACCACTTCGGTACCGTCGTCAGGGGTTCCGGCATTAGGTGTTGTATTAAATTTCCCCGAATTAACTGACGACCCAAAAACATATACGAGCGTCCCAGAAACAATAATCGCCGAAACCAAAATACTAATCCCTAAAAAATTCGACTTGTCAGCGAACATAGACAAGTTTTTCTTAATTCCCTCCATAATACTCTTTTTCTTTATTAATTATTTGTATTAACTAGCTGTCCTCGCCGACTTCACCAGTAAAGACTATTCTACCATAATTCAAAAAGATTTTTTCTGGCGCCCAAATCGAAGCTGTTATGGGCACAATCTGGTACGTTGGCTCGTCTGGGTTAGCGGGATCTTCCAAAACCCAGACGCTCGCAACTTGATTCCCGTTTTTAAACTTAGACCTTCCTTCCATAATCACCTGGCTTTGTTTACCATAGATGATACAACGACAGATAACCAGATGAGAAAAATAATTGCGGCTTTCCCTAGGCTAAAAAGTTTTCTACTACAGAATGAAAACGCCTCTCAGACAGTTGTCAAATTTATAATCATCCCGGCCGCAGCAATCGCCTACTTCGCAAGCCTAAACTACAGTGGCGAAAATATATTTAGACAGATAATAGGTAAGCGAAACAACAAGGTTGCATGATAATAGGTGTAATTAAACCGCCCGGCCTAACATCGCACGACGTAATAGATAAGCTCCGCAGAATAACCGGAGAAAAAAGAATTGGACACGGTGGGTCGCTCGATCCGTTCGCGGAAGGCGTTCTTGTTGTCGGCATCACGAGAGAGTCAACTAAAAAGCTCGGTGAAATTTTAAAAAATACCGACAAAGAATACCTCGCAACGCTTGAACTCGGAAAAACTAGCACAACCGGCGACCCCGAAGGAGAAATCAGGGAAACTTCAGCCAAAGAGATTATCGAAAATATCACGAGTGAAGAAATCAAGAGAGCGTTAGGGACATTTATAGGAGAGACAGAGCAAACACCGCCAGATTATTCTGCGATTAAGATCGCCGGAACACCAGCATACAAATTGGCGAGACGCGGAGAGAAAGTAAACATGAAAAAAAGAGTAGTTGAAGTTAAGGAGATCGAGTTAATAAAATTCAACCCCCCTTATCTCGAAATACGTGCAGTAGTTTCATCCGGCACATATATAAGAACTCTGGCGGAAGACATAGGAAAAAAGCTAAACGTCGGGGCTTACACAAAACGACTTATAAGAACGCGAGTGGGAGATTTTGATCTAAAAAACAGTAAAAAAATCGAAGAATTGGAGCGAGAGTCACAAAACCTACACACCCCCACACCTAGCGGAAGCAGAGAAGGATAGTTTTCTCCTGAGCTTGAGTTGCCTGTGGGGGTACACCCCGATAGTAATAGGCCATCTGGAGATGGCCGTCGGACGGCTAGGCGTCCTATTACTATCGGGGTAAAATTAAACCGTGCAAAGATTGCTTAGAAAACTCGTAGTGCTGACAGGCGACATTTCGTGCCTATATTTGGCCCTATTCCTGCTCATGCTCATAAGATACGGGGGCGACTGGGAAACTAGCTGGGCGATTCATCTTAGACCGTTTTCGCTGACGTTTGTTTTGTGGATTCTAATTTTATACGGCACATATCTGTACGAAACGAGATATCTAAGATTCGGGATAAACACACTACGGGCAATAGGAACCGCGGTTATGCTAGCGACAATAACGAGCGTTACGGCGTTTTATATATTCCCACCAGGGCTCATATACCCTAGAAGAAATATGATTCTCTTCGCTATGATATTTGGACTTGTAGTTACTCTATGGCGCTGGTTCTTCTATAAAACTGCTGGAAGAAAAATAAAAACTAACATCTTATTTATCGGCGGCGGAAAAGAGGCAGAGGAACTAACACAATATTTCAAGGAGCAAAGACACCTCGGTTACGAAAATAAGGGTGAACTTGAGGTCTTGCCAGACAATATTGGCGAAGTAAAAGAAAAAATTAACAGAGAGAACATTAAGCTAGTTGTAGTCAGAAGTGAAGAAAACAACAATAGAACAAATAGCCTATTCTCACTTCTCTCAAGCGGCATAAGCGTTGTGGAGCTCGAACAATTTTATGAAGATATTTTGGGTAAAGTGTCGCCAGAAACATTTTCTGATTTGTGGTTTATACAAAACCTAGAAAACATAAACGCGGAAGTATACAAGATCATAAAAAGATCGACCGACATAGTAATAGGTACATTAGGGTTCGTGCTTTTTCTCGCGCTGTATTTCCCAATCGCGCTAGTTATAAAGATTGATTCGCGTGGCCCAATAATTTTTAAACAAAAGAGGGTCGGCAGAAACAATGAGGAGTTTGTGATATACAAATTTCGCACGATGAAGGTCCTGAACCGCGACGGATCGGCTGAAATACAGGGCGCACAATGGACTGACGAAAACGACGATAGAATAACAAAAGTTGGGAAATTCCTTAGAACAACGAGGGCGGACGAACTCCCGCAATTTTGGAACATTCTTGTAGGCGATATGAGCTTTGTAGGTCCGCGACCAGAACGTCCAGAATTTGTAAAGAAACTAGCGAATGCAATTCCGTACTACAACATGCGACACCTCGTGAGACCAGGCCTAACCGGCTGGGCGCAGATCAATTTTGAATACGGAGATTCAGTTGACGACGCACGTACCAAGCTCCAGTATGAAATCTACTACGCCAAGAAACGATCAATGGCGCTTGATGTCGCGATAATATTGAAAACGATCCGAACAGTAATCACCCGCCAAGGACAATGACAAAGTTAAAATCTTTCTTATTTCAAAATAAATCCACTGGACAGACAATAGCCAAAAATACATTCTGGCTTACCGCAAACCAAGTATTTGGTCGACTTATAAAGGCGGGGTTAATAATTTACGCAGCAAGAGTTCTCGGAACCACTGGATACGGTGTCTTCTCATACGCTCTAAGTCTTGCTTTATTGTTTTCTATAATCGCAGATATGGGAGTCGGTGCGCTTCTAACAAGAAATTTATCTGTAGATGGGAAAATGCAGAAGTCGCTTATCGCAACATCTCTCGTTATCAAATTGGCAATGATGTTAATCAGTGTACTCGCAATATTATTTGTAGCGCCGCTCTTTACAAAGATTACGGATGCCGTATCGCTCCTTCCAATAATAGCCGTGTTGGTCATTTTCGACGCAACGAGAGAATTTTTCATTTCCATAAACAGAGCAACACAGAGAATGGAATTAGAGGTGGTGATATACATACTCACAAACATATTTATCGTCGTCGGGGGCATTGTGGCGCTCACCTTTTTCGGTACAAGCCACGCCTTGTTCATTGCCTACACAGTTGGAAGTGGCCTTGGCCTTCTAACTGCAATACTTATGTTTGGAAAGCATTTGTCGAAAATCTGGGGAGCATTTGAGAAAAGTTTAATTAGCAAAATAATCCGCGAGTCGTGGCCGTACGCGCTACTCGGACTTATGGGAATAATAATGGTAAACACAGACATTGTTATGCTGGGGTTCTTTAGAGAAACTTCTGAAGTAGGGCTTTATTCAGCCGCACAAAGACCAATAGCGGTACTCTACTCAATTCCCGCCCTAATTGCAGGGGCATACTTACCAGCAATAACCAAGTTAGTAAATAGAGACGACGCGCTTCTAAGGCGCTTACTCGAAAAGACTATAGCGGTAACTTTACTCGCCGGCATCCCGATAGCGTTAGGTGGGATAACCGTTGGGGATGACTTAATAAAACTCGTGTTCGGAGCACAGTACGCAGGCGCCGCTTTTGCATTTAGGGCGTTACTTTCAACGCTCCTTATTGTATTTCCATCTATGATAATATCGAGCACAGTTTTTGCGTATAATAAACAGAGAAGTTTTATCGGACTCCTATTACTTGGAATAATTGGAAACGTTGTGTTTAACCTTCTCTTAATTCCGAGATACGGAATTAACGGTTCTGCGTTCGCAACGATAGGAGCAGAGTTACTCGCGAACACATTCATATGGCTAAAGATGAAAAAAATAAATCACTTTACGGTTTTGCCGCATCTCAAAAAAATTGTTCCGGCTGCGCTCGTTATGGTTTCGCTAACAATGGCTATGCAGGCAGTTAACGTCAACCTTCTAGTGAACGTTGCACTCTCCGCAATAATTTACTTCACCCTACTACTTATTTTCAAAGAGCCACTTATCGGAACTGCTAAAAGGTTAGTTTCTGGACAACAAAAATGAAAATAATCGTAACCGGCGGAGCTGGTTTTATAGGATCCCACGTCGTAGACAAATATATAGAGCTCGGGCACGAAGTTGCTGTCATAGACGATCTATCAACTGGCTCGGCACAGAATGTAAACAAAAACGCAAAGTTTTACAAAGAAGATATAACTAATCTGGAGGGGGTGGAAAAAATATTTAAAGAATTCCGCCCAGAAATTGTGAATCACCACGCCGCCCTTGCCGAAGTGGCAAAATCAATGAGAGATCCAAGAAAAACTCTCGACGTAAACGTCTTGGGAACCGTAAACATTATTCTAGCCGGTGGTGGGTTGGGAACAAAGAAGTTCATCTTCTCATCGACAGGCGGAGCAATCTACGGCAATCCAGAGAGCCTGCCGGCTGACGAAACGTGTAATCAAAATCCACTTTCGCCGTACGGCCTATCGAAACTTCTCGCTGAAAAAACTATTGAGTTCTATTCGAATATGTACGGCTTTAAATACACGATATTTAGATATTCTAACGTTTACGGACCGAGACAAAATCCGAAAGGCGAAGCGGGTGTGATAGCAATTTTCAGCGACTTAATAAAATCTGGTAGGGCGCCAACAATATTCGGCGATGGATCAAAGACACGCGACTACGTATATGTCAGCGATATTGTAAGAGCAAATGAGCTTGCGCTCGAGACTAAAAGAAACGAAATAATGAACCTTGGACGTGGAATTGAAGTAAGCGACAAAGAAATCTTCGACGAGATCGCGAAAGCACTAAAATTCGAGAGCAAACCGATTTACGAAGACTTCAGAAGCGGAGAGGTTAAACGCATCTCACTCGACGCATCCAAGGCCAAGAAAATTCTCGGCTGGGAACCGATTTTCAATCTCACGGAGGGAATTAAGGCAACACTAGAGAACGCCTAAATCTTCTTATAAATCTTAAGTATCGAGTGCTTCAAAAACTTTGACGGCACTAACTTGTATATCGAATATGAGAAAAACCTCAAATATACAAACCATAAAGCTTTCAGCGCATGCGGATAGTCATGCTTAAAACGTTTTACCAGTTCTATATTTTTCCGAAACTGTTCTTTCTTGTTTACTGCGCTTATCGCCCCGTCTCTTAACATAAACTTTATGCCGTAAGACGGCATATTGTGAAGCTTGCCAATTTTTCCAAGGCCCAACCATAACGCGTAATCTTCCACGTGTTTGTGCTCCTCTTTCTCGCTATATCCGCCGAGTTCTACTGCTGCGCTTTTTCTAAAAAGCACCGCCGAATGCATGAAGCAACTTTTAAAAAGCATTCTATTTCTTATAGACTTATCTTCAACCGGCTGAAGAAATCTAAACAACTCCTCCCTTTTCTCGTCTACAAACACAACGCCTGTTCCAACGAGGACGTGGGATTGGTCGTTATCTAAAAAATCGACTTGGCTTTCAAGTTTATGCACATCTATCCACTCGTCATCATCGTCAATCCTTGCAATATATTCGCCCCTCGCAATGCCAAGTCCTTTATTTAGAGTCTTTTGAATACCGAGATTCTCTTCGTTCTGTACAAAAAGAACGCGACTGTCTTTCTGTATAAATTCTCTTACAATATCCGGAGCATGGTCGGTTGAACCATCATCAATCACAATAAGCTCAAGATCTTTAAAAGACTGTTTCAAAACACTCTCGATTGATTTTGTTATAAACCTTCCTCCGTTATAGGTCGGAAGAAGCACCGATACTTTTGGGTTCTGCATTGCTTTGAGATAAAAAATATCCAACAATCATACCCATAATAAGCCAGAGATGCTTGAGCGTAAATGCATCTATAAAAACTATACTTACAAGCAAGAACGTAAACTCGGCTAACAAAGCCACGCCAACGAGGGTTTCTTTTTTGGTCGCTCTAAGTCCCGCACGGAAAACCAGATAAAGCAAGACTGTCCAGGAAAGAAACCCTCCCCAGCCCGTCGTAAGCGGAACTTGAAGCCAAGTATTATGCGCTCCCACATCACGCCCAATTGGGCTCCACTTGTGATATGCTGGGCCGAATCCGAGCGGCGACTTAACGACCCTCTCGAGCGCCGAGGCCCACAAGTCGCCCCGAGAAAGATTAAAATTATCCAATGAAACATTCCTATCGAATGTAGAATACTTATACCCGTCTCCCCTGAAGACCCAATGCTCCAAAACGAATGCGTTCAAACTCTCGCTTGGAAAAGTAGGCACAACGGATCTGCTGTATATTGAAATTCGCGTATCTTCTGGCAGAACAAGATAAGCGGCAGAAATTGAGAAAAAAATAATGCAAAATAGCGCAAATACCGCTTTAACTCTTTGGAGCGACGCCTCCTTAAATAGATAGAAGATTGCGAGCAAACTAAGAGTCAAAGCAATTGAGAAATTTGCTCCTCTCGAATCTGCCCACAGAAAGAGAGGCACTAAGAAGACCACATTTAGACCGCTTAATAAGCGTAGGCGCGAATCACTATAAAGAAAGAATACGGAGGAAAGTATGAGACCGGTCGCAATAATAATCGCGGTAATATTTGGGTCGTTTTGAGCGCCAATGAGTCGCGCGTTATTAATGAAAAAGTCCTGCCACTTAGGAATGAACGCGAGCAAAAACACCAATGGCGACAGAGTCAGAGCTACAAGTCCACGATGAAGGTTATCCCTGTTTCTCACAACAGTATATGCAGAGACGAAAAAGACAATGAAAGAGAAAATTATATTTACGAATCCTATGAGAACATCTTTTATATGAAAAATCCATCCCGGAAACGAGAACACACTTCCCAAAATAATGAATATCAAAAGCGCTCCAAGTAACGCGCTATAGGAAGCCAAAGTTGGCCTTATTCTATGCAACAGAATACGTCCTTCTTCTGATATAAAAATATCAAATAATACAAAGGTAAGAAGAATTGAGAAAAGAATTTCGAACGGCTTTGGAGTAATGCCGAGGAAACTTTCTGTGCCGTATCTCCAAACTAAACCAAAAATGGATAGAGTAAATAACGCGGGGGCTATATGCCCATAGCGATTAAGTGTTTTCACCCTTCAAGAACGCAGACCGTTAATCTTCTTGCCCGACAACAGTGCTAACCGAAAAGTTGTCGCCGTCCGCTTCGACCACCGCATAACCGCAATACTTCAATCCGCCTCCTTTCAGATTCTCATACTTGCTGTAGCCAAGACTAACAAGAAACATTCTTATCGTGAACCTATGGGAAACAATGAGAATGGTCTTGCCACTATATTCGCCAACAATCTTTCTAATATAACCAAAGAATCTCTGAAGCAACTCCCTATCCGACTCAATAGATGGGTGGGCTTTGTGGTCCCATCGTTCTTCTATTGAAAGCTCTTTATCAAATCTGTCGAATTCCACCTTAAGAGTATCGATGAATTTGCCGTGATCTACTCCCTCAAAAGTACCGTAGGATTTTTCTCTTAATGCTCTTGATGTTTGTATTTCTACGTCTCTCTCGCCTCTAATAATTCCTGCGGTTTGAATAGACCTGCCAAGGTCGGATGAAAAAATCGCGTCAAACCGCACGTCTTTTAACGCCTCTCTTACTCCGGCTGCCTGAATTTTTCCATCATTCGTGAGAGAAGAATCAGTCTGGCCCTGGACAATCTTCTTCGCATTAGCCTCCGACTCACCGTGACGCACGAGATAAATTGTACAAACCCCGTTTCCCTCTACCATTTTCTAGGCTCTTTAAATTTGCCATTAAGGCTCTTCTCAAAATTATCTATGAGCCACGAACTTGATTGAACCTTGCCTCCACCAACGCGCGCAACCATCCTGCAGCCGACCTCCTTACACGCAGCAACTTCAAATTCGTTTGTAATCCCCTTGTCTCCGCCGTTACAAAAAATATCGGGTTTTACTTTTCTTAACGTAAACCCGATGTGTCTATACGACGGATCTTTGGGGTGTTCTGTAAGAACTACTTTATCAACAACCCTCATGGCTTCAAGCAGTTTTTTCCTCTCCTTCTCCGGCATAAAAACGTAGCCCTTCTTTTTTATAAGCCAGTTATCATTATTTAAAATCACAACGAGTTTATCTCCGAGTTTT
>ERZ1292623.1615-Hain-H51-01um-R1-1615-length-21313-cov-10_pt2 | contig 11495 bp, 15 predicted proteins | sample MGYA00564398_ERZ1292623 | MGnify/ENA primary metagenome ERZ1292623 (study PRJEB36523, sample SAMEA6512633) | groundwater metagenome | collected 2019-01-07 | study: AquaDiva: Metagenomics assemblies of 32 groundwater samples | reverse complement strand
TCGCCGACAGGGCCGCTTCACATTGGCAATGTTAGAACCGCGCTCTACAATTATATTTTTGCAAAAAAGAACGGCGGGGATTTTATCGTCCGAATAGAAGATACTGACAAAGCGCGCTCGAAAAAAGAATATGAAGATTCAATACTCGAAAATCTTGAATGGCTTGGTTTAAAGCGAGATGGCGAACTTTTGCATCAATCAGAGAGAACAGAAATATATAAAAAATATTTACAAAAATTAATCGACGAGAATAAAGCTTATATTTCTACTGAGACTGAAGGAGAAAATAGGGAAGTGGTGCGTTTTCGCAACCCAAATAAATTTGTACAGTTCGATGATTTGATCCGCGGCACAGTTGAATTTGATACCACAGAATTAAAAGATTTTGTTATAGCAAAAAGCGTAGATGAACCGCTCTATCACCTCGCGGTAGTAATAGATGATTTCGAATCCGGCATAACGCATGTGATTCGTGGCGAGGATCACATTTCTAACACACCTCGACAAATCTTGATTCAAGAAGCGATTGGTGCGCCGAGGCCTCTCTATGCTCACTTACCTCTTATTCTTGCCCAGGACCGCTCGAAGCTCTCTAAACGCAAACATGGCGAGTCGGTCTCGCTTGGCTACTACCGTAATAAAGGCTACTCGCCAGAAGCCATAATCAATTATCTTGCGCTTTTAGGATGGAACCCTGGCACGGAACAAGAAATCTTTACTCTTCCCGAATTGGTAAATGTTTTTGACCTCGAACGAGTTCATAAAGGGGGCGCGATTTTCGACGAGAAAAAACTGGCTTGGGTGAACAGGAAACATTTCAATCTTGGCAAAACCAGAAATAAATGAATCCCGTTAGAAGTTCAGCTTGCATAAAATTTAGTAAGAATTCTGTTATCAGTAAACTTCTAACGGGATGAAGAAGAGATTCATCAGCATTTTCATTATTTTTTTGATCATGCCAACTGTCTTAAATGCCGCCAGTTCGGGCGAGTTACAACAACAGATTGAACAAGTAAGACAAGAGCGAGAAGTTCTCATCAAGGAACAGAAGAAGCTTGAGACCGAGCTTGAAGCAGTCAATAGAGAAAGTCAGTCTCTTGGTAGCGCCGTCAAGTCGCTTGATGCGACCAGAAAAAAGCTAGCCAAAGATATTAATATTACCCGATCTAGAATAACTTCTACCAACTTAACTATCCGGTTACTTGAGAATACTATGAATGAAAAAGAGCAGCAGATTTCTGTCCACCGCAAAGCTATTGCCTATACTCTCTCAACGTTATCCGAATATGATTCCCGTCCGCTCATACTTAGCCTTCTTTCCTCCACGGGACTCTCGGATCTTTGGAGAGATAGAAGTCAGATTGAGAGTTTAAATGGTCGCTTGGAAGAAGAGATTGGAGTACTCCGTGAGACTCGCAAAATTCTTAGTCAAGAGAAAGAGCAAAAGGAGAAAGTAAAAAAAGAGCAAGTCAGTTTAGAGGGACAATTAAGTGGGCAGAAATCGGTAGTCGAAGAGAATAAAAAAGCGAAAGAGGGACTTCTTGCCGAGACCAAGAATAAAGAAACAGAATATCAAAAAACGTTGGCAGAAAATCTAGCTCGTCAGAAAGAGTTTGAAGAAGACCTGTTCCGTCTGGAGTCCGAACTCAACATTGCTCTCGATCTGTCGCTTATCCCGGAACCGCGAAGAGGTATTTTATCCTGGCCATTAGAGAACGTATATATTACTAGTCCATTTGGTATGCGCTCGACCGGATTTCATGGCGGGACAGATTTTAGAGCATCCGTAGGCACTCCGGTCGTGGCTATCGCGAGCGGCATCGTAGAAGGAACCGCCAATTCTGACGACCAAAAAGGATGCTACTCTTTCGGCCGATGGGTTTTTATCAGGCATTCCAACGGACTTTCAAGTGTTTATGCCCACCTTTCCGCTTCGTTGGTCAGGGCGGGTCAAACTGTCAAAGCAGGCGAAGTTATTGGATATTCGGGCGGGTATCCGAGAGCATATGGTTCTGGAAATTCCAGAGGTCCGCACCTGCATCTCGGACTCTTTGCTTCACAAGGAATTGAAATACGCTCTTTCACCTCACAAAAATATAAAGATACAGGATCAGGGTGCCATAATGTGCCCATCCCAATTTCTGACATTAAAGCCTATCTTGACCCGCTTGCCTACTTGCCGGTTCTCTAACTTGCCCCGAGCGCAGTCGAGGGGTAAAATAGACCTATGAAAAGGGATAAGGGTTTTATCAGCTGGTTGATACTTATTATTATCGCTTTGGCGCTCCTAAAATATTTCTTTGACTGGTCTATTTTTGACGCAGCGGCTTCAGAGAAGGGGAGGGAAACCATAAATTATATTCGAGAAGTATTAAACACCGTCTGGTCTTATATCAGAGTCCCGGTCTTATTCGTTTGGCAGAAAGTGCTTGAGTTGTTGCGGTCTCGCTAAATTTGTATGGAAGTCCTTATGAAAGTTGTTAGGCTAATAGTTTTCTTTCTTTTGGCACCAATTTATATACCGGCCTATCTCTTGATGACTTTTACTTTCAAATGGTGGTCGAGTCTTTTGGATGAATAGAAAAGGGGCCACTACCTTGCGATAGCGACCCCCGGGAGTTTCAGCTGACACGTTCTCCTCAGCGCCGGCCGCCGAGGAATGCTCTGCCATGGCCCACATTGGGATTGACAGGCACACCACGAGAGCAAGGACCGATGCGCTTGCACTCCTCCTGCGTCCATACATTCATATTGAGTTTGACGAGGGAAAACATTTTGGGCGGGTAAGAAACATCTTTAAGCGGCATTCGACCACGGTTGCATAGAATGCCGAGACCGATCACTTTCCCGCCGATGGCTCGAATAGCTTCTATCACCTTTTTTGCCGTGCCACCCGTAGTGAGAATGTCATCAACCACGAGTGCTCTTCTTCCTGGGAGCAATTTTGAGGCTCCTCCGTGCTTGAAAACGAACTGATTGTCCTTCGTCTTCTTCGCGAAGAAAGCGAGAGTCCTCTCATTAGCACTTTTCTGTTGCGATAGGTGATACGCTACACCTCGAGCGAGAGCGATACCACCCTCAGGTGCCACCACGGCTTCAACACCATCGTCCACGAACTCTCTAGCAATTTCACTAGAGAGTTGGCTTGTCTTTGCATCATGTGGATAAAGCTTGTCCGGGTCGATGTAGTCAATGCCGTGTAAACCAGATGCGTAGACGATGTGGTCGCCTATAATGACTGCTCCGATCTGAATAAGAATCTCGAGAGCCTGCGCCTCTGTCATCATGATTTTTCCCCCTGGTAGTGATGTCTGAACGTATGCAATTTAGCCAGACCATTCGGCTAATTCTGTGGCTACTTTAACAAAAATATCAATAATGTAAAAGGGGATAGCTACCTTTCTCTGTTTTACTTTTCAATATTCCTTTTTATTCACTATAGACGATAATATGTAAAATGATTCAGAGATGGAAATGCTCGCGAAGTATTTTATCGGATTCAATTGCCTCCGCAACAAAAGCACGCATCTCGCCAACACCACTTTTTAGGTGTGCTCGCGCTAACGAAATAAACTCGTCACACGGATATGGATATACCCATACGCTGTCCTGTAATCGAACAAAACCAGTTCCTTGCAACAGACGACGAAGTTTGTCCCGTGTGCTTCGGCGTTTCTCGGTCATGTCGAATACAAGCACTCGCCATTTTCCGTCCCAGAATGCCTGCTCTGGTATTGTGTACTCTTTGAATTCAAGATCATCAAGCATTGTTTTCCCTCGTTCCGTAATTTGAATGCGGCGATTGCCACGCTCGCCAGATGTCGTGATTAGACCGGATTGTTCAAGTCGCGAAACGGCTTGAGAAATACGCTGGTATAATCGCTCCCTATTTTTTGCCGGGCGATCGAGTTGCTTCAATAGGCGAGTCATTTTAGGCGCGATAATCGCCACGCTGACAATACCTGCGATAGCTAGTGAACGCAGAATCATATTTCTAAAAGCCACATTCCTTTTCCTTTTCTCTTTTGTCTTTGCCCTCATACGGTTTTCCATATTATATCCTATAGACGATTATATGGAAAGGGAATAGGGGAATTGTTTATTTACCCCGTTGAATTTTCTGAAAGGAAAAGGGGCCGCTATCTTGCGATAGCGGCCCCCGTACGAACAGTCTTGAGCCTCATCACGTCGACTGGGTTGCCAGGTATGTCCGGATCTCTTGGTAGAGCTCTAGGCTCATGGAGCCTATATCGCGATAGAGTTCCAAGAGTTCCGAGATCGTGAACGCAGCGTGGAGTGTCACACCTTCGGTTGCGAGCGCAGCTGCGCCGCCCTGCTCACGGTCCACGAGGACAAAGATGTCTTTAATCTGGACGCCTTTGTCTCTCAGTATCGTGATTGCCTCGAGCTTGGAATAAGCACCGGTGATCAGATCATCAAAGCCCAGTGCTGTTGTCCCTTTGAACCATGCACCGTCAATTGTGGTGCCGGTACCGTGACTCTTCCGGTCAGTTCTCGGGGTGATCATGGGGATGGAAGTCCGGTCGGAAAGGGAAGATACTACAGGAAGAATAGCCGTTGGGACACCAGCCAAGAAGTTGCAGGGATACCCGCGGATCATCTCCGCAAATATCATTACCGCAATGTGTTTGGCCGACTCCGGATAGGACTGTAAGAGGCGGAAGTCCAAGTAGAACGGTGAGGGTGGTCTACGTGGATCCGCGAGATAGAACCCCATACCACTTGGCGACGTGGTCCTGTCTCTGAACATACCCAATTGCTGAATATGGACCGCTAATTGCCGCTTGAGACAGTCGAGCCTGTTATCCATGTTTGTCTCCTCTTGGACTGTTTTAGTATGAACTACTGTTTTTCTTCTGGTCTCTGTCTGGCGTTACATTAACAAAAATATCAATAAAATCAATAACCGAAACTTCCCTGTCCGGCTAATAGGGGAGAGAGGCGGGAGGAAAATTTTCAATTACCAATTACCAATTTTCAATACACAAAGATAAAAAAGAGGAGACAGATCTTTTGTTTCTTATTGATGATAGGGGAGACATGGCGCTCGTGACTTATCCACAGTCGGCTGGTTTTTGATTCCATGGTATTTTGCTATTATAAGTGAGTATTAGAGATATTATACTCAGTTACTTATGCTCAAGAAAGACCAAAAATCACGGCTCCCCTACCTAGAAGACTTCTTGTTATACATCCAGGCTAATAATTATTCTAAGGAAACTTTGTACAATTATGAACGAGATCTAGAAACTTTCGAGCTCTTCCTCGTTCAGGAAATGAATTATCTTCCCTTCTCTGATATTACGAAGCGCACTATCGAACAATTTAAGGCCTATTTGAATTCCAGTGATCGAAAAACTGCCAAAGGTGCTAAGGCTCAAAAAGAGCTCACAAGCGGGTCTATAAACCGCACCCTGACCTCTTTGAGGAGGTATTTAGCCTATTTGATCGATATGGATAATAAAACACCGATAGCACCGGAATCTATTAAATTACTGAGAATGGAAAAAAAACATCCGCAGGTGTCAGAATTAGAAGAATTGAAAAGACTCATTGAGTCACCGATGAAATTTGAGAAAAACAAAATAGTGGCTCTGCGCAATCGCGCAGCACTCGAGACATTATTTGCTTCCGGCATGCGTATCTCTGAACTGATCAACTTAAAAATAAGCCAATTAGACACGACAGGCAGAATCTTTATTCAAGGCAAGGGCAAAAAGCAACGTTTTATATACCTGACGAATCGCGCCAAAAGACATATCGATAATTATCTCAAGGAACGCGCTGATGACTTTCCTTTTCTCTTTATTCCCGACAGAGGCATTAATGCTAAAGAAAAAAACAAACACATTTCCCCGAATTACTTACAAATGAAAATAAAAAAATATCGCGAACTGCTTAACATAAACGTGCCAACCAGCGCCCACTCTCTACGACACGGATTTGCCACATATCTAGCCGAACAAGGCGCCAATCCGGCTGCTATACAGATTCTTCTAGGCCACGAGTCTCTGGATACGACCACCAGATATGTGCATGCCTCCGATAAGTACGCAGAAATGACACATAAAAAATTCCATCCGCTTAAAGATTAACCTAATACAATCAAATATGAATAAATTTTGGACAATAGAAAAGATTAAAGAAGGTTTTGAGCGTTTCAGAAACGAGTATGGACGACTTCCCATGGCTCCAGAAATCGATAAACTTGAATATCTTCCTTCCTCTCGCTGGATTCAAAAAAAGTTGGGGGGTCTTGAAAAGTTGCGTAGTCAACTAGGATACCAAGATATTCATTTTGGAAAGGGTGTATTTAGAAGTAAAATAGCCACTCGTGTAAATAATCGAGGCCGTAATGTGGAGTTAGCTTTAGAAAAAATTCTACGTGAAAAATTTGGCGAAGTTTTTGTTCATACGGAAAGAATTTTTGATACTTCAAAGAATAGAGTTGATTTCTACGTTTATTCACCTGATGGAAATTTTGGTATAGACATTTTCTATACTGAAACAATGAGATATTTACAGTCAAATATAAATATTAAGATAAATAAATATCATAATTTTCCTCTTCAATTATTTCTAGTTGTGGCAAATAAAAATTTTAGACAAGAAGATCTAGATAAATATGCAAATCTTAAAATCAAACCCATGTCGCAAACTACTAAAATTGTTACCTTAGAAACCCTATTAAATTTTCTGAAAAGTAAAAAAGTTTATCCCAACCCCATGAGAAGTATTAATAACGAGAAATTCCACGGTGGCCGCGACATTAATGATAAATTATGAATACTTTCGATAACTTAACTTGGTGAGTATTTGCTATTCTCTTCGCCTTATTTCCAACCATTGAGGTACTGGAGAGAAAGTAATCATGCCCCATGCATCTACTTCCTCTTCCGTTACGTCAAATATCTCCTGATAGATATTCTCCACGCTACCGTATTTAGCATCCTTCCAATCGAATTCTAAGCTTTCGGCAACGCTTCTGATAGTTTTCTCATCTTTTCCCTCAATTTCCACAAATGACGGTATCCACGGCCATGTATCAATTTCTACTTCTGTTTCGTCTAATAACCATGATTCCCTTTTTGTTTCTTGATAAGACTTCATTTTTAAACCGATTGCCTCTAGAAAATTTGCTGTTTGATCGAAATCTTCGACTATTACTGAAATCTCTTTAGTTCCATGAATGGTGCGATCATTTAATTGTTTATATGCGAGTGTAATTTTATTTATCTCATCGCGCAGACGAATCCAACCTCCGATTTTTTTCAACCGACCGTCAGGATAGTCGTAGTTTTGTCTTCGCATTAGCCTTGCGGGTTGTTTCAACTCTGCACCTAGATTAACTAGATGCTCTCTAATATTCTTCGAGTCAATATTGGTGAATTTTGCTTCAATTTCTGTGTTCATTATTAATATGCTACTAAATTATAGAATTCTATCCAATCCCCCAATAACAAATCCCGCTGATGAAAGCGGGGTTTGTTAAAGAATTACCTTTTGGCAATTTCTTTCTGACTGAACTTGGCCCAACAGGCCGAAGAGGACATCCACGGCTTGGCGCCCTCTTTCTCGTAGAGATAACGCGCGTATTGGACGTTGTCATCAAGGTCATGGACGTCTAGCTCAAGTCTCTCTAGAGTTTTGCCGTGGTACAAAATATTAATTTGCATCACCCCTCTATCGTAGCGGTTCCTATCCCCTTCTAACACGGCGCCACTTGAGTTGAATTGGCGGTAGCGTGACTCACACTTTGCAATTTGGGCGAGGATGGGAATATCGGCGAAGTAATCATTGATGAATCTTTCGACATTCTTTGGATCGGTAATTGGCTGATAGTCTTCGGCTTTTACTTCTTTAGGTACTGGTTGTTCTACCGTTACCTCTATTTCTGCCGTAGGCATTACAAGCGATGGTATCGCAGGCAATACGGCGAAGGCTCCAGATGAGAAGCTCAAGAGAAGACTGATCGTTGTAAGCTGTAAAATAACAGTAGGTTAAATTTTTAATTAAGGGTTGCAATAACGGTAAGAAGCTCCCCCTTGCCCCGAGCTAGTCGAGGGGTAAACAAAAAGCCAGCACCTGCTGACTTACTTATATGCTATCATATTCAACTTCTGAAGTCAAGGAATTTAGATAATGAAATATTTATAGGACGGCTTAATAGAGCCATATATCGTAGCCATACATTGTACTGAGGATGGAGCTTAACGTGGTTTGCAATTGGCTGCTAGGGTATAGCCGGCCGCCTCGGCGGTGGCCGGCGTCGAAAAGACGATTTTATTCTCCTCCTTAATTTGTTTAGCGCCCGAGCAGTGTAGATAGTGATATCGAACGCCATTTTTGGACACTACCACGCTCTCATTTCCAACCGTATTTATGACACTTGCTGTTTGATTTATGTTTGTCGTTGGTTGCTGGTCGTTTGTTGTTAGTTCGGGATCGTACTCAATCCTGACCGGTTCCCTATCCCCTACCACAGACAGTCTGCCAATACCGAAAGAAAGTAGAGCAACCAAAATAATTGTGAGGGAGAGAAGAAGTTTCTTGAACAGTGGAATCCGCCAGCTGGCGGAGCTGATTCTGCCGTCCTTGTCATAAGAGACTGTTTCTGCTATATTCATATCGCTCAATTATACCCCTCAACTTCGCTCGGGGTAAACCAATATGGCAACAAAAAAAGCAGGAGGTTCATCGAAGAATAACAGAGATTCTAACCCGAAGTATCTTGGTATCAAAGTCGCCCCTGGCGATTCTGCCAGAGTCGGCTCTATTTTAGTACGTCAGCGCGGCTCTGATGTACTTGCCGGCAAGAATGTTTCGATGGGTCGAGACCATACCCTCTTTGCGATTAAAGACGGTATAGTCTCCTTCAGTTACAAACGCAAAATCCATTTCGACAATAGAGTTATTAAAAAAAAGGTTATGAATGTCTTGCCCCGAGCTTAGTCGAGGGGTGTTCCATTCTGTGTCTTCCTAAATTTCTCAAGCGCTTCATGTTTTTCTTTGCGTTTAAATAGTTTTTCGTTTGTTTCTTTTTCTTCTTCTCTCCTACTCTTCTCGCTCTGTTCCTTCATCTGCTTGATCATATTTAAAGAAGTCGGGCTTAGAGACACCGCTAGATTTTTGGGAACTAGGAAGTTATTTGCATATCCGTCAGAGACTTCCTTCTCTTCAAACCTCTTCCCTACCCCCTTTATATCTTTGAGTAAAATAACTTTCATTTATAGTGAGTTTATCGAACTATTGCGTGAGAATTTCAATTGCTTTTTCAAGTTGCGGATCGCGGCCCGCTTCCCTGTCGGCCGGAGCATATTTGACGAGAAATTTCGGCTCTATGCCATCTTGGGAAATAGACAAGCCGTTGGGAGTAAGCCATCGGGCGATGGTAATCTTTAGAGAAGTTTCTGAAGTGATGTTTACAAGTTCTTGGACAGAACCCTTACCGAAAGTCTTGTCCCCCACTAGAATGGCTCTGCCGTGCTCCGCCAGGGCTCCGGCCAATATCTCAGAGGCTGAAGCAGAACCTCTATCTATCAGAATCACAAATTTCAGGTTCTCACTGAATATGTCATAACCCTTGCTTCGATAGATTTTCTCGTCTCTCGACTGACCGAAGTCTTCTCTGACCACAACCCTGCTTGAAGGCAGGAACCAGCTGGCCATATCTATTGCTGCCTCCAAATACCCGCCCGGATTGCCTCGAAGGTCAAGGATAAGTTTATCGTTGTCGGAAAGAATAAATTCCCGCAGCGCAGCGCGGAAGAGGTTCGGAGACTGGGCCGAGAAGCTGTATAGTTCAATGACGAAAATACCTCCGGGTAATTCTTTGGTGTCGATAGTCGGAATATCTATGACGTCGCGTACCACTTCTATATCAAATGGTTCTTTAACGCCGTTTCTAAAAATAGTTAGAGTTACCCGCGTTCCCTTCGGTCCGCGAATAATGCCAACGGCGTCCTCGGTAGAGAGATTGGATGTTTCCTTATTGCCAATTTTAACAACTCTGTCACCGGCTATGATACCGGCTCTTGAAGCCGGAGAATTCTTGAGTGGCGCGATGACAATGATTGCGCCATCTTTTGCAACCACTTCCATGCCCACTCCCTCAAAGTTGCCGCGAATATCAGATTCGAAAAGTTCAGATTCTACGGGTGGGAAAAATACCGTATAAGGGTCTTCGAGCGAACTGGTTAAACCTTTGATAGCGCCCCAGATTTTCTCCTGATCACCCACTGTTTTAGCTGTGGTACTGGCGGGCACATACTTTTCATTTATTAAATTCCAAGCCTTCCAGAAAGGCGCGAAATCAACGCCAAGAGGCTTATCTTCGGTCGTGTTCTCTATCCCGACTACCGCCGTAGAAAGACTCTTTTCTCCGGAATTGAAACCGAGGATATAAAAGCCGATAGCGATAATCACTCCGAGTACCAAGAGTGCAGTGTGTCTCTTTAAGAATTCCATTTTCAGTATTCTATCATATAATAAAGTTGTGGCTATAAAATTACATAATACTCTGACAGGCAAGCTTGAAGAATTTAAGCCGATTGAGCCTGGCGCGGTCAAGATGTTTGTTTGCGGGCCGACCGTATACGATTTTTCCCACATCGGCCATGGTAAGACTTATACCCAGTTTGATATCATTGTCCGAGCTCTGCGTTATGTCGGCTACCAGGTCACCTATATAGTCAACATTACCGATATTGATGACAAGATTATAAAACGTGCAAGTGAGCGTAAAATGGAACCAAATATTCTGGCGGAAGAATATGAGACGACCTACGTAGAAGATATGGGGGTTCTTAACAATACGAGCGTAGACAAGTATGCGCGCGCTCACGATTACATTCCCGAAATCATAAGCCAAGTGGAACGCTTGGTCGAGAAAGGATTAGCCTACAAAATTTCTGACGGGTATTACTTTGATACGAAAGGGTTTGGGGATTATGGCAAACTCTCGGGACGGAGCACTCTCAAGGCGGGTGACTCCGTATCTCGTATAGATGAGAACCCGGAGAAAAAGAATCCAGGTGATTTCTGCCTTTGGAAATTCAAGAAAGAAGGAGAACCGACCTGGCCAGCGAGTCTCGGCGATGGCCGGCCAGGTTGGCATATAGAAGATACGGCCATTACCGAGACCGAATTTGGTCCGCAGTACGACATCCATGGTGGGGCCATCGACCTTATTTTCCCTCATCATGAAGCCGAAATTGCGCAGATGGAATCTATCTCCGGCAAGAAACCTCTTGTTAAGTACTGGCTCCATACAGGTTTTCTTAATATTAAATCCGAGAAGATGTCGAAGAGTCTCGGTAACTTCCTCACCATCCGCGAGATTTTAGAAAAAGGAATCTCTCCGCTTGCCTTGAGATACTACTTCCTTACCGCGCATTACCGCTCACCGATGGACTTTTCCTGGGAGGGACTCAAGGCAGCCGAGAATGCTTATCGCAAACTCAAAGAGATTTTTT
>ERZ1292623.4435-Hain-H51-01um-R1-4435-length-11496-cov-6_pt1 | contig 11496 bp, 9 predicted proteins | sample MGYA00564398_ERZ1292623 | MGnify/ENA primary metagenome ERZ1292623 (study PRJEB36523, sample SAMEA6512633) | groundwater metagenome | collected 2019-01-07 | study: AquaDiva: Metagenomics assemblies of 32 groundwater samples | reverse complement strand
TGAAGCGGGACTATGGAGTGTTTCAGGTGGGATTGAAGATTTTGCTCCGCAAAGGCGGCAGGGTTCTATTGTTGCGCGATGATCAAGGATTGGATTTGCCCGGTGGGAGGATTGATAATGTAGAATACAAAGCGCCGCTTGAGAAAATTATTGCGCGCGAAGTGAGAGAAGAATTGGGACCAAAGGTGAACTATATTTTAGGCAGGCCGCTTTTTTGTTTTCGCAGGGCGCGTCCTCGGGGCGCCGATCCCGCATTTGTATTTCTCGTGGCGTATGATGCGGAGTGGACAGCGGGAGAGATAAAACTTTCTTTTGAACACCGCGCGTATGAGTGGATTGACCCGAGAAAATATGTTTTGAAGCGTTCGGATTTTGGACAAGAAGAAGAATACCGCGTGCTCAAAAAATATTTTTCTCAATTTCATGCTTGACATAAAATTTATTCGCGAGAACACCGAAAAGGTGAAGGCATCGCTTGAGAGACGCGGCGTGGGTTTTGATCTGGCGGCGCTGCTTGCGGCGGATGAGAAGCGGCGCGCGGCGATCACGGAAGGGGACGGCCTGCGCGCGCGGCAGAATGCGTTTGCGGAGGAGATTGAGCGCTCTCCTGCAGGAGAGCGCGCCGAGAAAATCGCGGCATCGCGCGAGCTGAAGGCGCGGCTTGCGGCGGTGGACGAAGAGACGAGAAAAGCGGAAGAAGAATTTTTTGGGCTCATGCACCAACTTCCCAATATCCCCTTGCCGGACGTGCCGGAGGGCCGCGACGAGCGCAATAACGTGGTGCTCCGCGAAGTCGGCGACAAGCCGCGATTTGATTTCCCACCGCGCGACTATATGGAGATTGCTACGAGGCTAAGCCTCGTAGATACTGAGCGCGCGGCAAAAGTGTCGGGTTCGCGGTTCGGGTACATAAAAAGTGAACTGGCACGGCTGGAATTTGCGCTGGCGCAGTTTGCGTTTGATCGCCTGACGCAGAAAGGATTCATACCCATTGTCCCGCCGGTGATGGTGCGCGAAGATATGATGGCTGGCATGGGATACATTGATACGAATGACGATCGGGAGGAACGCTACTTTTTGGAAAAAGACAAATTATTTTTGGTGGGTACCTCCGAGCAGTCCGTGGCGCCCATGCACGCGGACGAGACATTTGACGCGGGTGATCTGCCGCGCCGCTACGCCGCGTTTTCAACCTGTTTCCGGAGAGAGGCGGGATCATACGGGAAAGACACGCGCGGGATTCTCCGCTCGCACCAATTTGACAAAATGGAGATGGTCTCGTTTACGCGGCCGGAGGATTCGCAAAAAGAGCATGAATTTTTACTTGCCCGCGAGGAAGAGTTGATGCAAGCGCTCCGTCTTCCGTATCGCGTGGTAAGAATATGCGCGGGTGATATGGCGCGCCCCACCGCCTCGCAATTTGACATTGAGACGTGGTTTCCCGGCCAAAATAACGGAAAGGGGGAGTATCGCGAGACGCATTCAACTTCCAACACCACTGATTTTCAGGCACGGCGGCTCAATATAAAGTACCGTCCAACCTCCAACCTCCAACCTTTAACCTCCCATTTCGTACATATCTTGAACGGCACCGCGTTTGCCGTGGGCCGCACGCTCATCGCGATTTTGGAGAACTACCAGCGGGCAGACGGGTCGGTCGCCGTACCCGAGGCCTTGCAGCCGTACATGGGCGGGATGCGGGTAATCACCAAAACGCGTAGCGCATAGCGCATAACCCCATCGGGCTACGCGTTATGAGCTACGCGATATGCGATGGATGTTCGCACATGGATTGAAATAGATGCCGCGGCGCTCCGCCACAACGCGGAGCAGTTTTTGAAATTGATTCCGGCGCGTACGCGCCTCATGGCCATCATCAAGTCCAATGCCTACGGGCATGGATTAGTGCTCGCTGCTCAGGCGTTATCCAAACTCCAAATTCCAATCTCCAAGCTTCACTTTGGCGTTGATTCCATCACCGAGGCCCTACGGCTGCGGCGCGAAGGAATAAAAAATCCGATTTTGGTGCTGGGGTACACGCTGCCCGCGCGGATACGTGAAGCCGCGGCGCGCGGCATCATTTTGTCCATTTCCGGTTTTGAAGCGTTGCAGGCGCTGGCCATGGCCAGCGCGCGCCCGGCGTTTCATCTCAAAATAGACACCGGCATGCACCGACAGGGATTTTTTCCGGCGGAGACGCCGAAAATCATCCGCCTGCTCCGCCGTTTCAATCTGAAACCCCAAGGAATTTTTACGCATTTCGCAAGCGCCAAAGACCCCAGTCACCCGCGGTATACCATGCGGCAGTTATCCGCTTTCGGAGGCGTCGTCTCCGAAATGGAACAAGCGGGTTTTTCCGGCATGATCCGACACGCCGCGGCATCCGGCGGCACGCTGCTCTTTCCCGAGAGTCATCTGGACATGATACGCATCGGCATGGGACTGTACGGCTATTGGCCGTCTGCGGAAATGAAAAATGAAAAGCGAAAAATGAAAAATGTGCGGCTGCGGCCAGTGATGACGTGGAAGACAATCGTGAGCGAGGTAAAAAACGTTCCCAAAGGTTCTCTGGTGGGATATGATGGAATTGAACGGGTGAAAAGAGATACAAAAATCGCGGTACTGCCGGTCGGCTATTGGCACGGATACGACCGAGGACTATCAGGTATCGGAGAAGTTCTCATTCGCGGCCGCCGCGCGAAAACACTAGGCCGTATTTCCATGGACATGACGGTGGTAGACGCGACCAACATTCCAGGCGTGCGGACAGGAGACGAAGTAGTGCTCATCGGGAAGCAAGGCCGCGATGCCATCGGGGCGGATGACATCGAGGAAAAAATCCAAACGACTGCGTACGAAGTGCTCACGCGCATCAATCCGTTGATACAACGCATGGTCATCAGCGATTATTCATGACCAGCAGGATTCTTTACGGCCATCGTGACGCGCGGGGAAAGCGGCGTACGCCCCGAATACTCATCGCAGTACTCGGCCCGGCGCTGGCGCTCGTATGCGCCATTGTGGCGGCAGCAATCCTGAGCATGCCGTCGCTGCAGATTAATGAGGTGGCGATCTCCGGCCTCGCGACGCTGGATGAAGCCGCGGTGCGGGAGCGGATCGGCGCCCGCTTTTCTGGGGACACATTTTTTCGCATCCCGCGCAGTTCCTATTTTCTTGCCGATACCGAGACGCTCGGCGCGGATCTTCGCGCGGCGTTCCCGGTGATTGCGGAGCTCCACGTGGACAAATCATTTCCCGACGGACTTACGGTCGCGATTCGCGAGCGCGAGTTTTGGGCGATTATGTGCAATACGCTCTCCCGCTTGGAGACCTCGTCTCCAAGCGGGAGAGCGGCTTCTGAAAATACGGCGCCGCAGTGCGTGGCTATTGACGAGACGGGCTTTGGGTACGCGCCAGCGCCCCGGCCGCAGGGTGGTTTGATTTTGACGATCGCAACGGATGGCACCCTACTGGTACCTGGGAAGCAAGAGATCCCGCAGGCGCTCATGCGGCGCCTGCGGATAGTGCGCGACGGCATTACCAGCACCACGGGTCTGGAGGTTTCCGGTTTTGAACTGCGGGATCGGGTACCCGCGGAGATCCGCGTAAGAACCGCGGACGGGTTTGTAGTTTTTTTCAGAGCAGAGGAGGACGACTTTGCCAATGCGCTGCGCGTGCTCAAAAAGGTCTTGGATGCGGAGATCGGAGACCGCCGCGCCGAACTTGAGTATATTGACGCGCGGTTTGGCAATAAAGCGTTCTATAAAATGCGCTAGAAATCCATTCTCAACAAATATTCACGATCGTAAGCGATTGTTGAGAATAAAATTCCGTGAATAAAGAGATCAGTTGAATGCACGGTCAAAAATGAAGGGTGGGATCAAGGCAGGTCGTACACAAGGATGGAATGTCCTATTTCGGCGATGGGTTCGTATGGACGGAGCCATTCGTATGAGTCCTCGGGTTTGCGGGCAAATCCTGGAGCCTGCCTGCCCCATGCGCCCTGGCGTAGAGACACGGAAATCGCAAAAATCCCATGCGCGGGGCCGCGCGCCGACCACCACGGCTCAAACCGCTCGCCCAGATAATACCGCGGACTGCCGCCGCCGAAATGATCAAGCGACACTTTCGGAATATTATTTTTTTTCACAAAATCCGCGAGGCGTACGAGATCCTGCCCCCAGTCGTAGTTGGAATCCACGGCAATGCGCCAGCCGTTTTTCGTCCCTCCCGCAAGCTCGTTATAGTACGAGAGAAATGAAGGGAAAGCAGAGAGCGTCCCGGCAACGAGCCAGACCAGGAGAGCCACGACAGCAAGATAGCGCGGGAGGGAAGCGATGTAGGTGCGATAGAGTTCGCGGAGCCGCTCCACCCAGTCGCGCGGTACCGCCGCGCGACTGGATGTCAGGGCGCGGACGATTTGCCGCGACACGAGAAGATATATGAAGGGAAACGTCGGCAGCACGTGGCGCACGCCGATATTGAGCGGCGAGCGGATGGAAAACGCCCAATAGACCGTGATCACGGTGAGCGCCGCGAATTCCGGAAAATGCCCAGCCATCCATGCGCGGCATCGTTCCAGACCGCGTTTCTTGAAGAAACGCGGTCTGGAAAGCGCCAACACCACGGCAACGAACGTAAGGATGTGCATCGGCAGCGGCTCTTTGAGGAGATAGAGGAGCGGGAAGTACCATCGGGATCCGGCTGCAGACACCTGGCCCAAGAAAAATGCGGTATTGCCGCCGGCGGATCGCTGCTGGACCATGAGAAGCCCCAAGAGATACTCGCCGAGCGGACGAGTAAATCGATGTCTGACAAGCGCCAGGTCCAGTTCAACCGCCGGACGGAATCCGTAGGAGCCCAACAGAAACTCCGCATCGCGCAGCTGCCGCTCTTGCGGATAATTCCAGGTGAAGACGCCGTATACTACCCAGATTACGGCAAGGCCGATGACGCCGATGGCGAGCGATTTTCCGGCCATGCGCGCCAAGAGCCGCAGACGCTCCGCGCCGGACAGGCGCTGGCGCGTGCCGATCCATGCGATGAGAAGAATGGCGTAGATCGGAATGAGGAGGATGACGGAGAACTTGAGAAGTTGTGCCGTGCCAAAGAGAATCCCTGCGGCAGGGATTCGGTAACGGTCTGGTTTTTCCAAGAACGCGAGAAAGGATGCCACGCCGATGAAAAAACCAAACGCGGCGCCGATGTCGGTCGTGACAAACCGTCCGTGCGCGAGGATGGTGGGGGAGAACGCAAAGAATGTAAGCGCCATGAGCGCGGTACCGCTGCCGAATCGCTTTCTTATCCAGTAAAAAAAGAGCCAGCCGAATAAGACCGTGAGCAGGATCATCGGCACGCGCGACCAGAAAATGATCCGGTCCGCGTCATTGCCGGATTCATATAAAAACTTTGTTCCCTGTGCCCATTGGCCGTTTACGTCATCCCGCCAATAGGAAGTATCGGTGGGAAAATGCGGTCGTACGGCGATCTGGGCAAAAAGCGCGGATACGGCTTTGACAAGCGGCGGATGCTCGGGGTTGAGGCGAAAATCAAGATGCCGTACATACCCGAATCCCGCGGGAATGTGCGCGAGTTCATCCATGATCGCCGAGTCATTCCACGCCGAGCCGAGCATGAGGATAAACATGACGGTAAGGATGAAGACCGCGAGGATGGTGACTTTTGGCATATGTTCAACTTCTCAATAATTCTGTAATACTACAAAATCGCCCGGGACTTTGACTTGCAGTTCCGGGTATTTATTTTGAATCTCGCGGAGGAGCGCGCGGTCGCTGCTGTCTATCAAGGCGACCAGCGTTTTTTGACCTGCGGCAATCGTGATCCGATCCGCAATATCTGACCCGACGAGATAGACAAGATTTTTCCTTTCGCGCTCTACCTGCGAAAAAGTATCTGTGGCGAACATCACGGTTTGGCTGGGCATGGGGATGCCGCGGACCAAAACGCCGAGGGTGTTTACCGCCACGTATTTTTGAACATCCCGCGGCAGACCTGCCAGGTACTGGCCGAGATGGTACGAAGACGCATCAAACGCCTCATACGTTTTTTGGTGGCTGCTCCAGCGGAGAAAATAGGCGCGGTATGTCGTGAGCGGGATGACGAGCAGCACGAGGACAAAAAGGATCAGCAGTTCATACCGGAGGCGCGTACGCTCGCGCGCATACTGCGGCCATTTTTCTTTTTGCCGTTCTATCCATTGCAGAAGCCCCCGGAGTGCGCGTTCTGCTCCGAGACCGGCCATGAGCATGACCGGCGGGATCACGCCGATCGCGCGCAGCGCATGGGGGATGCTCTCTCGCGTGAGCGCTGCCGGCAGCATGAGTGAAAGCGTCCAGATCCCCAGAAGTACCGTCCGCCATCTATAAAATTTATGGAAGTCCGACTTCCATAGAGAGATGATGCCGGTGAGGAAGAAGAGAGCGACGAGGGGATGGAGCGCCGGGGCGCAATTGAAATTGTGCCGCCAGTTGCAGTCGCCTTGGTAGAAAAACATCTGGAGCGTGAGCCCTGTTGAGCGCGCGAATTCCCGTACCGGGGACGCCGCGGCGAACACCGAGACCTCGTCCGCGCGGTTGAGAAAATCCTGCGGATGGTTGATGAAATAGAGTCCCAGGGGGATGAGTGTCGCGAACACCACAAAGGTATACAGCGCGACAATGCATGGGACGCAGAAAGATACGGGAAGCAGTCGGACTTCCCGCGGGAAGTCCGACTGCTTCCCGGCGATATCGTGTCGTCTTTTCTTCGCCCATTGCCAGAGTGCTACGACAATCGGCACCGCAAACACGAATGCCATAAACCGGAACGCGATATAGGTATAGAGACCGAGGCCGGTGAAGAGCCCGGCCGCGATGAGGTCAAGCGCCCTGCCTTTTCGCAGGCCTTTGAGGAGAAAATACATCGCAAACGTTGCAAAGAAGGGCACCATGATCGCGCGAAATCCGATGCGGGAAAAATTGAGGTGCCAGTACGAAGTCGCCGTAAAGAAAGCGGCGAGGAGGGCGACTTCGTAATTTCCAATTTCCAATTTCCAATTTCCAATAAAATCCCAAGCGCCAAATCCCCAACGGTCTTTTTTGTCTGGGTCATTGGGATTTTGGATTTTATTTGACATTGGGATTTTGACATTGGAATTTTTTGCGGGAAAGAGTTCTTTGGCAACAAGGTATACGCCGAGGATCGTCAGGGTACCAAACAGAGATGAAACTATCCGCAGTGCCGACGGGGTCGCTCCGAAGAGTGCCAGCGACAGCGCCTGTATGTTGATGAACAGTCCCTCGCGGCCGTTGTTTTCCGGGTAAAATACTTTGAAATGTCCGGTCGCCAGCGCCTCCAGCGCGTTGTTGCCGTTCATCGCCTCGTCCGGGTAGAGCCCGGGCGGTATTTCCGTAATCAGGTAAAATCGCAAAAACGCTCCCAGCGCCACAATCCCCGCGAGCGCCCAAATATGCGGCTTTTTCATATCATTCCAGTATACAACAGACCCGGCACCGCAAGGTATTGACAGATGACTATCGGTATGCTATCATTGATATTGTGGTTCACAATAACCCGTTCTTTGGAGGCGCGAGATGGTATTCCCATTCACCACAAAGTCCCGTTTCCGCAAGATTTTCTCTTTTGTCCCGGGCCCGCGATTCGGCATACAGCGAGTCGTTGAGGAGGCGTACGTCCGCGCGACACTTCACGACATCGAAGTCCGGCTGCGTGAGTGCGCAACGGACATCCGTGCGATATCCGTGAAGTACTCCTCTCTGGAAGAAGAATTTCTGTCCGGGGAGATGACTGCGGACACGGCGCGCATGCGCATCCTGGACGCCCGCAGGACGCGGCTGGAGACGCGCCAAAAAAAGGCAATCTCGCTCGCCAAAAAATGCGGGTTTGCCTTTTTGGAAATCTACGACTCTCTGCCGCAAGAGCAGGGAGGTGGATACCAGCCGATCATTTGACCAGCCGGCAACGGCAAGTACCGCCCGCGGTTTGTGCAAGCGCAAACACGCACACAGCAACACGGCACAGGTGAATAACCTGTGCCTTTTCCATTTCAAGACGGTTCTGCTCTGTGGGTAAGTCAATGTCCCAACTTTCAACCTATAGGTTGAAAGTTGGGACATACGGTAAGTGTCAGGAAAAGTGTCAGGAAAACCGGAAGAATTTTTCTGCCGCCGATTGGGCCGTGCCCAGATCAGCGGTCTCAAAATAATGCACGAAGGGCGTTATCCCCCAGAAGTCCGTGAGGGCGTCAATCTCGTCTGCGCAGGCGTGAGGATATACGAATATGCTTTTTTGCAGCCGCATGCAGCCGAGCGTCCGGAGCCGCTGCTGGAATGCGCGGCGCGCCGAGCCCTTCTCTTCGGGTATGTCAAAAAAGACAACCCGCCACTTTTTGTCCCAAACCCGTTGGGGAAGAACAAGCGCGTGTATATCCAATCGTTTCAAAGACGCGCGTCCTTTCTTGGTGAGGCGCAAATATACCTCTCTTTTCCTCCTGAATGACTCTACTAATTTCTGATCACAAAGCGAGCCCAATGCCTGGCGCAACCGCTTTCTATCATGGTCTTTACGCTTTCCTGATCCGAGAAACGGCTTGAGAATCTGAATGGCGTTTGGCGCCATGACCGCCATGGAGACGACCACCCCAACCCCGATTACGACCAGTATGGCCTTGGTGAGGGTTTTTACCGTGGAGTAGTATTCCGGTTTTATGCTGATATCCGTATTCGGTGCGGAACGCATATATTCAATGTACCAAAAATATTACCATAGGTAAATAGTTGGACCATTGGGGATGGATATGGATACCGTGTGGTACCGCAATACATTGCCAGTGTATCGCCCCTTCCCGTATACTGGAGGCAATGGCGTATGACATCATCATCAAAGGCGGATCGGTGCTGGATGGCACGGGCAATCCCGCAGGGGTCAATGATATTGCGATAGATGACGGGAAGATTGCGCACGTGGGCGCATTGCCGCGTACCACCGCCAAAACCGAGATCACGGTTCCTGGCAAGATCGTTGCCCCGGGATTTATTGACATCACCAATCACGCGGATACGCACCTCACTCTTTTTAAGTATCCTCTGCAGGAAAGCATGGTGATGCAGGGAGTGACGACCATCATTGGCGGCAACTGCGGCGCCTCGCTTGCTCCCTTGGTCTCGCGGGAAGCGATCCACGGGCTCTCCAAGTGGGCCGACCTCTCGGACCTGGGAATCAACTGGACCAGCATGGACGAATTTTTGCAGGCCGTGGAGCAGGTACGGCCCGGGGTGAACTTCGGCACATTTGCAGGATTTGGCACCCTGCGGCGCGGGGTGTCGCCCGGCAACGACGCCGGGCCGCTCTCGCTGGAAAATCGCGCCAAGGCAGCACTCCTTGCCGAGCGTGCAGTGGCAGAGGGCGCCTTCGGGCTTTCATTTGGCCTCGCCTACGGGCACGAGCGGTCCTCATCCACCGAAGAGTTGATTGAAGTGGCGCGACCCCTGGCCCGCGCCGGCGGCATCCTGAAAGTACACCTCCGCTCCGAGGGCGCCGAGGTGCTGGCGGCCGTCAATGAAGCGATTCAGATCGGACGGGAAACCGGCGCCACAGTCATCATCAGCCATCTCAAAGTTATTGGCCGCAAGTCCTGGCCCTTGGCGCAAAAAGCGCTGGACCTCATTGCCTACGCGCGCTTGAGCGGGGTTGCGATCTGGTTTGACGTCTCGCCCTACCGCACGACCGGCTCTCCCTTGTATCTCCTGGTTCCGGCGTGGGCGCGCCGCGGCGGGCTTCACGATCTCTTTGACCGCATGAGGAGCCAGACCGAACGCAAGCGCATCGTGGAGGCGCTGGCAGCCACCACGCTCCATTACGATCGGATACGGGTGATCGCGGCCAAACACGCATCCATCGTGGGCAAGACCATCGCTGAAATTGCCGAGGGTATGACTCTGCCGCCGGAAGAAGCGATGCTGGAGGTGATCCGCGGGAGTGAGGGCAGGGTGACCATCATCGGCCGCACGATTTCCGCAAAAAATACCGCGCGGGCCGCGCAAAACCCCCACGGCCTCGTCGCGTCAGACGGATACGGTCTATCCCAGGACGCCGAGAAAAGCGGGATGCTGGCGCACCCGCGCTGTTTTGGCGCGTTTCCGCATTTTTGGCATCGGTTCGTGAATGATTTGAAAACGCTCAAGCCGGAAGAAGCCATTGTGAAAATAAGCGGCGGCCCGGCGCGGCTCTTGGGGCTCGCCGACCGAGGGACGATCACAAAGGGCAATGCCGCGGACATCGTGATTTTTGACCCGCGCCTCATCCGCGACCGCGCCACCTATCAGAACCCCTACCGATACCCCGTGGGAATAGAGTGGGTCATGGTGAACGGGAAAATAGTCGTGGCTCAGGGCCAGCACACCGGAGCGCGCGCGGGACAGGTATTGCGAAAACACAAAGTACAGTGAACAAAGAGTAACGAAATCCAAAGGTCAAACCTCAAATGTCAAATCAAATCCAAACGAATGCAATGCCAAATGCCCAAGCTCCAATGACCAATAAAACCCCAAATCCCAATGTCCAAAGATTGGGATATTGATGCATTGGACATTCATTGGAATCTTGGTCCCCGATTCAATCGGGGATGGACATTGGACATTATCGTTATTGATTTGTCATTTGGATTTTGACATTGGGATTTAGTTTTATCCTGATGGATCTCAAAGGAAAACAGGTATTGGTGATGGGACTGGGGCTCCACGGCGGGGGAGCGGGGGCTGTGGAGTTTCTGGCAAGGCGGGGTGCCCAGGTGACAGTGACGGACCTGCGGACGCGCAAGGAATTGGCTCCGTCCCTCGCAGCGCTCGCCGCATACCGCGGCGTCCGGTATGTACTGGGGCGGCATCGGGAGGCGGATTTCCGCGCGACGGACATGGTCCTCAAAAACCCCGGTGTCAGGCGCGATCATCCGTTGCTCATCGGGGCCGCGCGGCGGGGCATACCCATTGTCAGCGACGTGGGGATCTTTTTCCGCCTCTGCCCGGGCAGGATCATCGGTATCACCGGCACCCGCGGCAAGTCCACGACCACATGGCTCATTTGGAAATTTTTGCGCGCAAAATACGGCAAGCGCGCCCACTACGGCGGCAACATCCGGCGCTCCGTGCTTTCCATTCTGCCCCAGATTAAAAAAGGCGACCTCGTGGTGCTGGAGCTTTCCAGCTTTCAGTTGGCTGACCTCGCGTACGAACGCATGAGCCCCGCGGTGGCAGTGCTCACCCCGCTCATGACGGATCACCTCAACTGGCATCGGAACATGAGAGAATATCTTGACGCCAAGCGCGCGATCTTTCGGTTCCAGCGGCCGGACGAAGATCTTTTTGTGTATCGTCAGGACAGAGCGGTACTACGGCTTGCAGCCGCCGCGCCGTCTCGGAGCCGCACGGCATCCCTTCCCGGCGCTTTCAGAAAAATTGTGGATGAAAAATATTATGGAGG
>ERZ1292623.4434-Hain-H51-01um-R1-4434-length-11498-cov-3_pt1 | contig 11498 bp, 16 predicted proteins | sample MGYA00564398_ERZ1292623 | MGnify/ENA primary metagenome ERZ1292623 (study PRJEB36523, sample SAMEA6512633) | groundwater metagenome | collected 2019-01-07 | study: AquaDiva: Metagenomics assemblies of 32 groundwater samples | reverse complement strand
TCCTCTTTCTTGTCGGTAATGCCTTGCTGCTTTTCCTCTTTTGGCATAAAGAAGCTGACGGAAAACTCTATATAAATATTGCTGGACTTTTTGTTATTTTGCCTTTATGAGATATTCTTGATATAGCTGCTGACTTTCCTTGATATCTTTATAAGCATGTTCTTTTCCTAAAACATCGAGAATTTTGCATTTCTTGCCTTGTAGTACTCAAGTCATTTACTATCTTTTTCAAAGATAAAACTCATCACATCATCTAATGTTGCTCGTCTTGTTCCTAACAGATTTACCATACAACGTCGAACATTGGTAATGGTCAATAGAGTATATCGTAATCCTGTTCCCGCTTCAGGAAAATGAAATATTGTAGTATTAGTATTCTCTACTTCTGTATTCAGGTTCAATTTAGGAGTACTTTTTTTGAGATAATGGTAGACTTTTTCCACAAATTTTGGAAATTCCTTAAGTTCGTATACTCCTTTGGGAGGTCCAAAATAGATCGTTCGTGATTCTGACATACACCTGTCTTCTCCTTTACATATATAAATGTGATTTTTCCCATTTGTGGGACGAAAAAATGGGGAAGCCCGGATTTGAACCGAGATCACGGAGTCCCGAACCCCGTAGCCTCACCAAGTTAGCATACATCCCCAATAAAAACCTTCATCTTTTTTAGCAATTCATAAATTTATGGTTTTCCAGCATCGGGATTGGGTGCTTGTACTATTTTTGTTGTTGTGTCGCGATATCCGTAAATTTGTACAATAATATTCAATATCGGATAATCAGGGCACATCGATCTGAAAGTGCGCAATACTCTCGCAAATCCTGCACAGTAGCCATTATATTCGTCGCGCAACATCCATAAACCGACTTCTCTGCTTTCGCTCGTTGGAAAGAATCCCCCTCCTACTGTATAGAAGAAGTCTCCAAAGTCCTTTTGTTCTGTCTCTGTTGCTGGTTCAATAACAAATGATTTTTTAATCAAAAGAATTTCATCGGACCGTAAACGAGCATTGACCATCTCGTCTAGTCTTGTTTTTGTTGCACGTAGATATTCACGTAAAGATTGCGGAGTGAATACTGCATCTTGTTTTACTTCGTCAAAAAGAACAATGCGCTTTCCCACGGGTTGGTCTGGTGCACGCAAGTTTATTGTATTCATATTCAATAATTTTTTAAACTTCAAAACACTTCTTAAACATATGGTTTTATGTCCTCGCTGTGGAAGCGCTTCTGTTTTTGTGAAACGTGATGCGTACTCCCAAGCTGTTAAACTGGGAAAAATGAGATTGAAGTGTGCGAACTGCGGCAATGAATGGAAGGCAGGAGCGGCTGAGATTTCTAAAGTGAAGAAATAATTTTTCTTTTCTTTTGTGTCATGTATTTTGTCCAGGATTTCCTGAAGTCTGATGAGTTCTTTAGGATTTCCTTTAATGTTCCTGATGCCACAATCTTTCCTTTTTTGAATACATAAATGCGATCAAATTGAGATAGTAAGTGCAATTTATGAATTGTTGAAATAATTGTTTTGTGCTTGAAATTCTTAAATATGTTTCTGTAAATCAAGATTTCATTCTGCGTATCGACACTTGCTGTTGGCTCATCCATGAGGATAATACTCCTATCTGCGGATGCCAATAACCCTCGAGTTAATGCAAGGCGCTGTTTTTCTCCGCCTGAGAGATTCACTCCTTTTTCTACAACAGGGGATTGCCATTGTTTGGGTAAACGCTTGATTATATGCAGAAACTGGGCCATCTTTGCAAATTTTTCTACGTAAGGTACTCTATGGGAGACTCCTAGTGTTACATTCTCCCAGATCGTCGTGGCAAAAATTTCTGGTTCTTGGGGGATTAAGGTCATATCATTGCTTATGACTTTCAGATTTGTTAAGTTTCCATCAACAAATACTTCTGCATGTTTTGGATTGTAGAGTGCACGAATTAATTTAAGGAAGGTTGTTTTTCCTGAGCCAGATTCTCCTACCAATGCAATGCGCTCTCCCCGTACAAATGTGAAGTCTACATTCTTTAAGTGCAGTTCATGTCCTTGGTCATGGTAAGAAAATGTTAGATTATGAATGGCTATATGCTTCCAGTTGCTGGGAAGCGTTTCTTTTACTGCTGGAATTTTTTTGAATTCCTTGCTGAGTTCTTCGGCATTTTCTATGCGTGTTTTTTTCCGTACCAGACTGCTGTACATCCATGCAAAATTGAAGAAGACGCTGCCAATACGATCCGTGTAGCCGTAGAGTGCATATAATGTGCCTACTAAAACGATGCCGCCAGCAAAGACAGTTATTACTATATATGAACCGAGAATAGCTACAGTCATAAGTGCGACGAATATTGCAACAATAAACCATTTTATTTCATCTAATTTTGCATTGTTCTTATACAATGCATACGGAGACATAATCTTTTTCCAGATTTCTTTAGATACTAATTTTTCCAAACGCAAAATGATGACTGTTGCGACATTACTGAAAATATCAAATACCCTTTCAGAGACGATATTTTCTGCGCGATTCAATTTTTTGTATTGCTTGCTTAAACGGCGATCATATACACGGATAATTTGAATTACTATAATGAACAAGATCAGCACAATATATGAAGAATGCCAATTAAAGATGATTAATGCGATATATGAGTAGACTAAGCTTAATACTACACGTATAATATTAAAGGATTCTGAAGTAAAATCGAAAATAGTGGATACTCCTTTCTCTATTTTGTCTATGGTGTCACCAGAATGATGGTCGGTATGCCATTTTTGCGGCAAAGCTAATACACCATCTACTAAGTATTTTCGGTAATTTGCTCTTACAATAAAAGCAACTTTTCTTTCTAGTGTACGAGAAGGGCTGTGGGTTGCCCAGCTTCCTACATTAATTGCAAGAAGCACTGCGATGATGCCAAGGACATATGTAAGATTTGCAGTGGAAACACCTTGCATTTGCACGGTGTTGAGAAGCCAGGCAATCACTAATGGCTCTACGAGCATGATAAGATTACCTATTATTGCTAATGTCCAATAGAGGAGGACCCATCCTTTTTGTCCTTCAGCAAATCTCCACATGTATTTGAAGAGAAATACAACAGGATTATCTTTGAAGACCATATCACCCCTTACCCTTTTTTTTAGAAAGTTTTTCTATGTTAAAAGATTAACTGTAAGAAAAAATATGAGCCCGCCAGGATTTGAACCTGGATTTCAAGGTTTCTCTAGGACTGAGGCATAAAGCAAAGCTTGCAGCTCTACCGAAGCCTTGTGTCCGATCCAAGTTAGACTACAGGCCCACATTTTCCTTACTAATTTATGTGTTTTTTAACGTTTCCTTTCTTTGGGCATACGTCAAACGAGGGGGGCAATGCCCCATTTGCTTCCATAAAAGAAATCTCGATAACTTCACAGGATTTTTTGGTGAAACAATATCAAAGAATCTCTCAATTTTTTTTGTGCCATATAGTGTTAACACATACACTTTGTTTTCATTTGGTTTCTTTGAATCATAAGAGTATTCCCCTATTTTCCCAAAGCCGAGAACCTCTAAAATTTTCTTTACATGATCATACAATTCTTTAGAAACTGTTGGAAACTGAATTCTAGGATAATGATTATTTTTTTCTTAAATTCTGTGTACTTTTTTCCATAGCTTCTTCTAAAATGCACACTTCCATCAGTATCAAACAGACCTCTCAAAAATCTAGAAAGCAAAACTGAGTCATTGGAATTCATTATTTTATCTGGTACTTTAACAATGGTTGACTTAGCACCATATGGGAATCCTAGATCGTGCATAAATTTAATTATATCTTTATCTCTAATAACAAATCCGTAAGTATTTCTTCCAGGAAAGAATCTGCAATGAATATTTATTCTAAATACCTTTTCAAATAAATTTTTTATATGCAAGTCATAGTATTCCTTTTCTTCAACATGCCCACTAATATCTAATTCCCATCTGTTTTTTATGCCCCCACGCAAATATCCATCTCCTGCATGAATTCCACAGACCTCTGCTAGTTCGGGAGTAATTTTCATTTTTTTATAGTATTGAAAGCAAAGTTTCTTTATAAGCATGAGGCAGGTGTTTGTCCAGTATGTCCAACTGCTTCCAGAAATGGCCATACACTGGAAATTTTCCGGATTTATTGTGCGAAGCTGTAATTAAGTACAGAAATCTTTATTAAGATGGTTTTGCGCTCTTGCGCTTATGCAATTAGAGGTGACTTCTCAATTACCAGAGACAGTGAAAGCAGATGCGTTATTTCTTCCTGTGTATGAAGGAACTCTTGGCCACGTAGCTGCACGCATGGACAGAGAATTGAAAGGGCAGTTGCAGTCTTTCATTTCTCTTGAAGAATTTCATGGGAAGTATGGTAAGTTCATGACTACTTCCTATAACGGAACCTTGAGAAGAGTTATTCTTGTAGGATTGGGAAAAAAAGACGAGCTTACTGAAGACAAATTGAAAAAAATTTTTGGAAGCATCAGCAGGCTTGCTCGAGAGATTAAAACCAAGAAAATTGCTGTTGCATTGGATGACTTGCAAGGAGATGAAACCAATTTGGGGAACATTGCAGCGCAAGGGTTATTATTGGGAAATTACCGCTATGATCTTTATAAGACGCAGGACAAGGACAATATTCCTGTGGACACTGCTATTCTTCTTACGGAAAAGAAAGTTCAGGCAGGGGTAAAGGAAGGCATTATTATTGCAGATTCAATGATCATTGTGAGGAATCTTGTGAACACGCCAAGTATGATTAAGGTTCCTGTGTATCTTGCGCAGGAAGCAAAGAAAATTTGCAAAGAAGCACATGTAAGCATTGATATTTATGGTAGGGAAAAAATTGGTAGAATGGGAATGCATGGCTTGCTTGCAGTGAACGCGGGAAGTGTAAATGAGCCGCAGTTTTTAGTCATGGAATATCGGCCTAGGTACCCAAGAAAGAAAATTGTTTTCGTGGGGAAAGGCATTACCTTTGATTCTGGGGGACTGGGCATCAAACCGGGAAAGAATATGCTCACAATGAAGGAAGATATGACAGGAGCTGCTACGGTGATAGCGCTGTTGCGCGCAGCTTCGTTGTTGAAACTTCCTTACCATTTGATAGGCATTGCCCCTCTCACTGAAAACATGCCTGGCAATAATGCATACAAGCCAGGAGATATTTTGAAAACTTACAATGGAAAAACTATGGAAATTTTACATACTGATGCTGAAGGAAGTGTTATTTTAGCAGATGCGCTGGGCTATGCCTCTGCATTGAAGCCTGATGTGATTATTGATCTTGCTACTCTGACAGGGGCTATGGTAATTGCTTTGGGAACTTGTGCTGCAGGGGTAATGGGGAATAACGATGTGCTTGCACAACAGCTGGTTGCCGCTGGCAAGGCTACGGGTGAGAAGGTTTGGCAAATGCCTTTATATGAGGAATATGATGAGATGATTAAAAGTGATGTTGCTGATGTGAAGAATCTTGGGAGCTGGGATGGGATTGCCGGAGGACTGACAGCTGCTGCTTTTTTGAAGGCTTTTGTGGATGAGAAGATTCCGTGGGCGCATTTGGATATTGCAGGGGTTTCCTTTATTGACAAAGATGAAGGATATTATTGCAAAGGAGGGACTGGATTTGGGATCAATCTATTGTTGGAGTATTTGAGAAACTTAGAATGAAAGAGAAATTAAATGATTCTGAAAAGGAAATCATTCTTGCCAATAAAGATTTGATTAACCAAGAACATATTTTTGAAAAGAGAGTATTCTTTACACTTTTAGCTTTAATTATATCTTTAGTCATCTTTTCTTATAAATATGTGATTGAGCAAAATCTAGATTTGCGATGGCCTATTGGTTTGACTGCCTTTTTATTAATCTTTTTAGAAATGAAGGCTATTTACGCATATAATAATCTAAGAAAAGATTACAAAAAATTAATCAATCATATCAAAAATGGGTCTATTGCTGAAATCAGCATTCTTCCTAGATCTTTTTGGAATAAATTCTTTATATGGTTAGAAACAACTCTTTTATGGTTTTCAATTTTTGTTCTGATATTTAATGGAAATTATTTAACGTGGGTGATTGTAGGCTCCATACTTTTCTCTTCAATAGTCTTTTTCTCTAATAGGAAGTTTGTTGAACATTGAAATAAAATTAACCTAGAAGCCAAAGGAATCGGTGAACTTCTTCATTTTGCTGTATTCATTCAAGAATTTTAGGCCTTCTTCAGTGATTGTGTAGTAGTGTGTATTTTTTTCTATGTGCTCTTTGATCATTTTTTTCTCCATGAGCTCCTCGAGCAGCACTTTTAATTTCTTATGTGAAAGGTTGGACTTGTAAAGAATATGTGTTGTTTTGAGCTTTCCCTTATTACGTATCACTTCCAAAATATCCACAATGGTCTCTATTTTGTTGCGTCGTTCAGCCATAGCGAAGGCACCAGATGAGATTCATGAGTAATCCGAGGTAACCGAAGAGCTGCGTGATTTCCCCATAAACGTAGAAAAGCTGGTGGCCTGTCAGGAGCAGAATGAAGCACAGGTGACTGAAGGCGATGAGCAGAAAGGAAATCACCACTATCTGGGAATGCGCGTCCCTTGTCTGCTTGTAATGCGTGTAAAAGTAGGGGATGATGTAAAGCAAGAAGATGAAGGAGAGCACATGGAAGAAGAGCAGGGAGGAGCTTCCAATGATGGTAGCGAGCACTGCAGTGACGACCAGCAAGGACAGGATGCGCATATCCTTGATCTTCAATGCTAAGGCAACGAGCGTGATGTATGCGATGAGAATAAGGGCGACATAGGCGATGATTCCAATGTCATGGATGATAGCAATGTTCTGCACCTTGATTGCCCAGACTTCTGCACGGTTTGCTTCGAGGTAAATGAGGATATTCGTGAACGCCTTTGCGAGATATGCGAGAGCAATGGCAAAAAAAGAGAAGCCAAGATAGAAATACTTGCTGTTCTTGCTGATGCGGAAGAACTTGTAGCTGTAATAGCCGATGAAAAATGCAATCCATGTGGTTAAGAATTCAAGCAAGGAATCGAACCCAAGAAACCAGTCTGGACTCGACGAGAGAACCATTATGTTTTGCGTTTTCTTTTTCTATATAAACATTGTGAATTGAGGATTTGAATTTCTTTTTGATAAAGTATTATAACAAAGCATTCTTCTGATGTGCATAAGGAGGTTAACCATGCGGGTGGAAATCGTGAATGAGTCGGGGCTTGATGCGGAGTTTCTTAAGAAGGCATTGAAGACTTCTCGCCGGAGCGCTGAAGATCGAGACTTAGCAATGATCCAGGTCGGATAGCAGAAAGTGACAGAAAGTAAAGTATAAGAATATTTAAATAGCTCTTCGCTTTTTGGTTTGCCATGGGTATTTTCAAAGGAATTGTTGTTATTCTCATCTTGATTTTTCTGCTCTTGTTTATTTTTTATCCTGAGGAAACCAAGGCGATGGTCAAAACTGTGGGGAATGTCATCTTGGATTTTGGCAAGGAACGTACTGAAGACATGCAGGAAACCTTTTCCGATGCGTTCTCTCAGCAATCGGGAAGCTAATTGAGAATTATTTTTATCTTTACTTCCAGCTCTCTTGAATAGCTGCTGACAGGAATCAGTTTGCTTTCTTCATTGTACTCGGCGAATGCGCAGCGGATGTTGTAGATGAAATTGGTTGTCCCTTTTTCCGTCACGCTGTAGGTGCTTTTGTCTTTTTCCTTTGCTTTGATGATCACGTTAGAAGCGTAATTCTTTGTTTCTTCTCCGTCCTTGATGCGATCAATTTTGCACACTTGGTTATCGGTCTTGAGGTTCTGGATAATGAGGCTGTACTTTACCTCGGATCCGTTGGCTTCGATCTCTCCCGCGCGATTTCCTGATGTGTCCTCCACATATCCGGTGAAGTCTACCAATGGTACGGGGGAATTTTGGTCAGTTTCCAATTCTTCTGTTTCTTCTTCTGTTGCTGGAGCGATGGTTACTTTTGGTTTGGATGTTGGCTTTGCAGCAGGCTTTGCAGTCATGTTTGCTTTCAAATCGTTAATCTGATTTTGCAGCATCGTTGTTTTTTCATTGACGATTTTCTGGATTTCCTCTGCATCTGCAGCAGGGCGAGGATAGAGCATTGCTACCACGAACAGTATCAAAACCAATCCGAGAATGATGAGATCCCAGAGCATCCACGGCTTCAAGCCTGGTCCGCCAATAGCATGCACTTGCTGGATCTGATGGCGATCATCGGGATGATGACTCATGGACTGAAAACGCTCTGATCTTGCAGATTCCTTCTGCTTGCGCAGCTCTTCCTTTAAGCGTTCTTTCTCTTCCCTGAGTTTTCTCTTTGCTTCCTCTAAACGCTCTTTTGCCTCAGAAGCTCTTTTTTCCTGCAAGAAGTCGTCCACATCCATTTCAAGGCAGCCAAGATAAGCAGTAGTTAATAAAGATTTTGGTCGAGACCTTTGATTTCTCTTGTTGTCATCACATTATATTTTCGTGTTTTCATCTTTTCATTGATTGCAATTTTTTCTAAAGGAGAAAGATCTCCGTGCAAAATAATAGGTTGCATAGCTTTGATTTCATCAGTCAATATTCCTTCTGGAATGGGATTCAATAAATAAATTGGTTTTTTCAGTTTCCAAGCCTCATACATTTCTAGAAACGTAGCTCCGCCGACATAGTTAGGTTTATTTTTTTATCATAATTTACTACAAGAACGACATCATTCGCAGCAACCTTTTCTATTTGCAAACGTAACATATCTCCTTTCCATTGTGCATGCTGTTGAGGACCTTGTAGTTTCATTTCTTCTTCTTTCATCGGAGTGTAATAGCTATTGGGGAGGGTAATTTCGAATCCAGCGTTGGATAATGAAGAAAGCCTTGGTTCTAGTTTATGATAAAAATGCTTACTGCAGCATACAAAAATTTTCATGGTCGCGATCTGTTCATGGTTCTTGGGAAGGGAATTACTTCTTTGATGTTGTTGACGCCGCAGATCCACATGATGACTCTCTCTGTGCCTAAGCCAAAGCCCGCATGCGGAACCGATCCGTATCTTCTGGTGTCTAAATAAAATTCATAATTTTCTAATTTTTCTCCTGCTTTCTTTAGACGTTCTTTGATTTTATTCCCGTCAATCTCGCGTTCGGAAGCGCCAATCAATTCTCCATATTTTTCAGGTCCTAATAAATCAAAACAATTGACGGTTTTTGGATTCTTGTCGTTCTCTTTCATATAAAATGCTTTAATCTCCTTCGGATAATGGGTGACAAAGATAGGAGTATCAAACAATTCTGATAATTTTGCCTCTTCAATGGTGCGGAGATCTTTTCCCCAGGCAACTTGTATATTTGCTTTTTCTTTTAATAATTTTAAAGATTCATCATAGGAAATGCGCGCGAATCTTTTTTTGACTACCGTTTCTAATTTCTTTACATCACGCTCTAGAATTTTCAATTCTTCAGCATTCTTTTTTAGAACAGATTTTACAATAAACTTGACTAGGTCTTCAGCAATGCCCATCAATTCATTGAGATCAATCCAGGTGGCCTCCATTTCTGCATGCCAATACTCTGCAAGATGGCGGGCAGTATCATGCTTTTCTGCCCTGAAAGAAGGAGCAATCGTATAGATCTTTTCCAATCCGAAGATGCCCGCTTCAGCATAGAGCTGCCATGTTTGTGCCAAATAGATAGGCTTGCCGAAATAATTGACTTCAAAAATGTCAGAACCTCCTTCTCCTTTGGAAGGACAGAGAATGGGGGATTGAAATTCATAATACTCATGAGAGCGGAAATATTCGTGAATGGCACCGAAGACGGTTGAACGGATTTTAAGGATTGCAATAGACTTTCTTGAACGCAATGCCAAATGGCGCATATCCAATAATGCCTCTTCTGACGTGTCTTCCTTGATTGGAAAGATGTCGGCAAAATGAAGGACCTTGAACTGCTGAACATGCACTTCAAAGCCTGTCGGGGCGCGCTTGTCTTCCTTGATTTTACCTCTGATTTCCACAGAGGATTCCCGCAACGCCTTGTCTGCCTGCTTCCATTCCTCTGCTGTGACTGACTGTTTTTCAATGACGCACTGGATGATGTTGGTAGCATCACGCAAGATGATAAACTTTCTGACGTTGGAGCCGCGCTCGCGATGAATCCATCCACGTAAGGCAACCTTGCCTGCTTTTTGCTGCATTGCCTGCTGAATAGCAACGAACTTTTCTGTTTTCCTTTCCTTGGCTGCCATAGGTCTTGGAAACAAGACAGAAGCTTAAAAATGTTGCTGTGCTCAATTCAAGTCCGATAACTTTTTTTGAATCGTACAATATCTTTGGAACCTGCTAATAGTGAAGGTATACCAAAATGCCAGATATCTATAAGAGAATTATATTCTAAATGTATCCCTGACTCCCCATTCTTCAGGAAATTTTTGATCGAACCTTGGATGTAAAATCGGGTGGCCATGAAAATCAGCGCGTTCCATTTTATCTCAGGACCAACAGCACTTTTCTTGGGAGATATTCTGAATTTACCACTTTTTCGATATTTCTTTCTAAATGAGCCCGGATCTGTTCTCCTAATTCCTTGTATCCTGGGCGGTAGAACACCCAGACAGGTGCATTTTTTTCTACTTTAATATATCTTATCGAGTGTGTAACTGTTTTCATGTACAGGGCTCTTGGTGCGACCTTCGCTTTTACCAGACTTGGTTTTAGCAAGTTCCTTATCCCTCTTTTCTTGACCTTCCCTGCCAGAATTTTATCTCCCCACGGCATATCTTGTTGGTCTTCAATTGTTGTTCTTACATGGTATTCTAAGCCTGAAGCCTCTTGAAGGATATCTGCAAGATGGGTGATTTGTTGTTGCAGTTCTTCGTATTTTTCCTGGAGATCTTCCGGATCAAATGGTGCATCTTGGAGCTTTGATAGGGTGTATTCCCGATTCATTCTTCTTCGCAGCTCTCGTGTTAAGGGCATTCTTTTGTGCAGTCCGTTCTTCTATTTAAAGATTTCTTTTGTAACTTTTATTAAGTAGTGATTAATATTCTTTTGTGAATGTTGTTTTTATGGGATTGACTATCTTTAGCCAATCCTGAACTTTCATTTCTATAGACACGGTCTGCAAACCTGCGTTAAAATTTATTACTGTGTTTTCCAATAGTTCTCTGTCCATATACACAGGAATGCCAAATAAGTTTCCAAAAGGAGGAACTCCTCCAGGAATGCATTGCGTTACTTTCTGCACTTCTTCTGCTGTTGCAAAACTCACGCTTTTGGAATTCAGCATTGTTTTTACCTTTCCGAAATCAATCTTTTTATGGGCGGGAAGGACGAGCATGAAAAATTTTCCTTCTGAACGAATGATCATTGCCTTTGCTCCTGTTTCTAAAGCAACTCCACGGAGCTTTGCTGCGATTTCTGAGGTCGGGGTGGGCTCGTGCTCGAAATATTGATAGGTGATTTTATGGTGGTCTAAGAA
>ERZ1292623.3535-Hain-H51-01um-R1-3535-length-13298-cov-7_pt2 | contig 11498 bp, 9 predicted proteins | sample MGYA00564398_ERZ1292623 | MGnify/ENA primary metagenome ERZ1292623 (study PRJEB36523, sample SAMEA6512633) | groundwater metagenome | collected 2019-01-07 | study: AquaDiva: Metagenomics assemblies of 32 groundwater samples | reverse complement strand
AAATTTCCCTTCGGGACATTGCACTAAACCTCGTTCCTATCGGAAGCGTATAACAAGAATTTAACGGTTCCAAAACCCGGCAGGTTTCTCCACCCATATTTTTCGAGGGTCTCGGCTGTGGGTTGCCTCAAAAATTCAACTTCTCATAATCCCAATGTTAAACTGATAAAATTCAAGATGGATTTACTTTTCAGGCAGAATTAATACTTATCGGGCAATCTTGACTTATCGTCTACTTTTCGGGCATTTCTGCCGTGTATAAGCCATAGACATATGTCATAGGTTAGAATAAGAGTTTAAAATCATTATAAACTTCATTAGGAGTCTTTCCATTTAAACTCATATATGGTCTAAAATAATTATACATCATTATCCAATGTTCTGAATCTTTACAGAATTTTATCTCTCGCTTAAATGTTTGAAACAATCTCTCAACTTTTCCTTGAGTTGTAGGATTATGAATTGCTCCTCTTATATGTTCAATCTTTCTTTTTCTTAATTAAATATCAAATTTTGAGTGTTTGCTTTTTAATCCATAAGCTGAACCATTGTCACTCAAAATTTGTTTAGGATAACCATAATGGTCCCCTATATCATCGATTATCTTAAGGACAACATCTGTAGTAACCCTATTGACAGGTACAAATGCTAAACTCTTCCTAGAACAATCATCGATAACTGAAATAACCCACTTATTATCAATCTTTTGATCGCTATGATCAATTTGCCATAGCGAATTGGGGTGTTTTCTTTGCCACCGAATATACTTTATTCTTTTCTTTTTTCTTTTTGAAGGATTCGTTAGTTTGTGTTTTCTTAAGATTTTGTTTATTGATGTATGTCCTATTTCAACAAAATTTTCTATTTTTTCTGCACCCCAACCAGTTTTTGTTTTAATCTTAATAACTTCTGCCTCAACATCAGAAGTTATTTTTTTGTAAATAGTTTTGGGTTTTCTGGAATAGTCTTTAAGATCCCACTCAGTCTTTCTTAATCTTTCTCAATTTTTCATCCCATCTTTGAAGAGTTCTGCTATGAACTTCAAAATCATATTTTGTCTGAAGTATTTTTCTGCACTGATTGTATGAATGTCCTTTTATTCTTAATTCAAAAAATTTCTTTCTGAAATCTTCTTTTTTCATATAAAACTGAAAAAATCAAATGAGAACTAATTTTCGGTTTGACTATCGACATATGTCACTGGATCGCACACTTTATATCTCTCATATAGTGTAATGGAAAAACAACGAACCGTCGCCTCGCTATATTGGGTTTGATTCCCAGCGTGAGGACAGGCGACGAATTTAAAAATAATAAAATAAATAATTTATCCAAAAAAATCAAGAAGACATTAAAAATGCAATGTTTCTTGAAAGAAGCTATACAAAAAAGGCTTTGGAGTTAAACCCACAATTTAAAAAAATTGTTGAACATGAGCTTATGTCCTGCGACAAAATTGATGGTTATATAAAAGAACTAGAAAAAAGGAAATATGAGAGGAATTAATTTATTGCTCTTCCTCTATTTCTAATAAAAGAATGACTTCAATTACAAATGAGGAATTAACCGAAGTTATAAATTTATATCAAATTCACCAAGCTCTTTTTTCAATGCTTTAATAGTTTCCTTATTCAATACAACTCTTCCGCCCTTATAATTCGTTAAGGTGTTGTTTAATTCATTGATGTCTGATTCTTTCAATTTATCTTCCTCGACTTTTAAAACTTTATGCCCATCTGATAAAAAAACCGGCTTTACTAAAAACAATTCTGCGTGCTTATCTTTGCCATGTTCTTTAAATGTAACGACCACTTTAGTCTTTTGCAATAATCCTATTTCTTTTCTTTGAGAATACTCGGTTATTTCCTGGATTAGATAAACGCTGTCTCTTCTTAATCTTTCAAAATCATATTTGCTCGGAGCTTTTTTAGTTTTAAATCTTTTTTTCATTGAAATAAGTTCATTTAAAGTATGCAAAAATCTGGGGTTTCCTTTTGCTTTGTTAACAATTTCTCTTTCATAGTCATTAATTAATTCTCTCTCGGATTTACCCCCAAATAAACTTTTTAAAATTTTAAACACGCTCTCGTAAATCTCTTCGAAAGTTTTCTCAGTCATTCTTTTTTCAAGAGCTTCTCTCAAATCTTTTAGTCTTTTTAAATAATCTGCAGAATCATTCAATAGCTTGTCAACTTCCTTGCCGGTTACTTCTTTAATCTTTCCATGCTCATATCCTTTATAGTATTTAATAGCGATTTCTTCCAAAATATCTGCGTATTTTTTCTCTAAGAGTTTTTCTTTTTCTACAAAAACTCTCTTAACTTCATTAACTGTTTCATAAACATTTGTCGGTGGCAATCCATACAGCATTAATAAAGCCTGGCTCGGAGTTATAACACCCCAATAAATATCCCCCACAACAATATCCAATAATCTTTTTTTTGCAATCTCCTGGGTTTTATCTCCCATTCCCATAAACATGTCTATTGATTCAGGAGAAGGCCTGATTTTTCCCATTCTCAATAACAGTTTCCATGGCAAAAATCCTCCTCTATCATAAATAGGAACACCGTCTCTTAAAAAAGTATAAAAAATAGGATTTGCGTCTTTAACTCCTTCCCAAAATTCAGTCAGCAAATAAACCTGAGGACTTAATTTGTTTTTAACTCCAGCTAATTCTCCTGCTTGCATAACATAACTATAAATTATATTTCTTAATTTTTCTTTTAATTCCAAACGAGGCATTCTTTTAACATCAGTATCGTCTATGATAATGTAAATATCAACGTCGCTGGTTTTTATAATCTCTCCTCTTACTAAACTTCCTCCAATAACATAACTATAAACATATTTCTCAAATTTTTTTAAAACTAAAGATTTATGAATTTGTGCGACACGAAGCGCTCCGAGTATGCCTTTGTCATAAAGCGGAAAAGACATTCCAATAGCTTCTATAATTTCGTATTTAGAATCAAGACAAATCTCCCATAAATCGCTTTCTAAAAATAAATTCAGCCAGATTTTCAGCTTTTCTTCTTTAATCTTTTTAACAATTTCCAGTTTAACGTTATTAATTTCTTTTTCTTTGTCTTCTGGAAGAACAATTAATAAATGCATGGGTCTTTCTTTTTTGTCATCTTCTGAAAGTTCATTTTCCTCGTCGAACATTGCTGCTGCTTGAGGAGGGATAATACCAATTGCATTAATAAATTTATACTTGCCTAAAATAAATTTTTTTAGGCTATCAAGCTTTTCTCTAAGCCTCTGCATCTCTTTTTCGTCTTTGGTGGTTACCTGAGGCACATTAACATTTTTAAGCTCTGGATTTTGGTACTTCTTGTCATCCAGACTTATATCTGATTTGTTTTCCTGATTTCTCTCGTGAGTTTTTTCTTCTGGCATTTTTTATCTGTTTGAAAATTTCACTTATTGTTTAAATTTTATATTCCCATTAAAATTAGTTGAGCAAAAATCAAATTAACTTAATTAGTTTATTAATTAAACTAAAAAAGAGTTGTTTTTAAAGCTTGTTATTTGGAAGAAAATTTTAGAATAGAATCAATATGATAATAACTATAATTTGAGATGGAAAGAAGGCGGGTTGAGGAAAACATAGGAGAGGGGCTAAAGGCCTTTTAGAAAATTATTTTATTCTACAACAAAAACATATAACTAAAGATACAAAATAATATAAACTAGTATATCATTATGCCGATATGAAAAAATCTAAATTAAATTATAGCAAACTGATGGATAAACATTATAAAAAAATCATAGATAATATTAATAAAATAGGAAATAAACATAAAAAAAACAGCTTTTTTAGATTTAGTTAAAAGATACAAGGAGTGGTTTTCTGAAATTAAAGTTGGTGCTTTCTCTATTTATATTGGAGATTCTATTTTAGAGAAAAATCAAAATCTAGTAAGAGCCCCTATTATGTGGGATCATTATGTGTTTGAAGCTATGAGAGTAGGAAGAGATGGATTTTTTGGTAGTCCTGGAGATATAGAGCCAAATCAAAAAGCTCCTGGACCGACTAGTCTAGGATGCGATTATCTATTAAATTTAGAGGGAAAAATCCTTTATGCTCCTCCATTAGATGAAATTAAAAAAAGGCTTGAAATTGTAAATAGTGCCCATCCTAAAGAGCTATTACTAAATAATTTTTAAATTAGAATCAAACAATTTAAATTAATATTTACCTCATAATAACCTCTAGTTTTGTGGGGTCTTTTTTCATTTCTTTAACTATTGAAGCTGGTCCAATAATAGTTATTGCGTCCTGCTGTCCTGTAATTGCTTTTGCTAATCCAAATCTTAGCTGATCAAAAAATCCTTTGTAGTTGCTTCCAGAAATAACAGCCAGTTCTACTCCTTTAAATCCTTTAATATTATCAATCATTATCATAGTATCTTCAATTAATCTAGTTTCTTCCTGAGGCCTTAGTCTCCCCTGCAGAACAATTACTTTATTATCTAAAATAATTTTTAATAATTTTTTTATTCTTTCTATTCCGTCTAATCTTGCAATATCACTAAAAGGGACAAACTGCAATGTAAATCCTTTCCTTAATTTCTTAGCCATTTTCTGAAGTTTTCTGTTATAGGAAAAATTACCTTTTTGTATTAATTTTTTAAATTATTAAGAGTGATTTAGGTCAGAGCTATTTGTTGATAAATATAGCATTCTAATTATCATTCTAATCTTGCTTTAACACTCTTTTTTCTTGCTATATTTTGTAATGTATATTTAAATATTTATTTCATGTCTTTATAATAATTATCCTTTTTACTAACTCTGTTCAGCTTGTTTTTTGGATGGCGTTCTTACTAATCTATTTGCCTGTTTATTTTTTTATTATGTTTTTTTAGCAAGCTTGAATACAGACTCGTAAAACTCGTCCATATTTCTGCCATATTTTGCGCTAATTCCTACAACTTCAAATTCAGGAAAAGCAGCTTCTATCTTTTTTATATCTGCTTTTTTTAAATCTACTTTATTAGCAACAACTAAGACCGGAATTTTTCTTGCAACTAAATTTCCAACTATAGTAATATTAACTTGAGAATAAGGATTTTGGGTTGCATCAAGAACTACAACAACAGCATCCATATCATCAAGCCACTTGATAGCTTCTATAACTCCTTGTGTTGCTTCTTTAGCTCTTTTTTGAGCCTGCTTTTTTTCAATCCCCATTCTTACGAAATCTTCATAATCAATTTTAGTTGCAATTCCAGGAGTATCAACTAATTTAAACCTAAGAGCTTTTTCTTTATATTTAATTTCAACCTCTTCTTTAAATTGAATATTTCTTGTTTCATGAGGAACTTTGCTTACAGTCCCTATTTCCTCTCCAGTCCAATCTTTGCATATTTTATTTGCTAAAGAGGTTTTGCCGGCATTTGGAGGTCCATAAAAACCAAGAGCAATCTGTTTCTTTTTTTTGAAAAGAGCGCTAAACACCCTTTTTGTGAAATCTCTGAGTATTCTAATAACCATAAGATAAGTATTGAAATTTTGTTTATTAATGTTTCTATAGCAGGAAACATCATAATGATTTAAATTGAAATTAAAAAATATTTTTGTTTTTTTCAATTACAACAAAAGAGGAGAATTAAATATTAACTTTTTAGTAGTTTACAAAGGTTTATATATTGATAGAAAAAATCAGTGTAAATTAAATCGTTTTAACCCACAGCATGCTGTGGCTAGGTGTAAATTTCTCCTGTTATATGAGATACTTAATAATTATCTGCAGATTTTTCCCACTAAATTCTTTTTTGGAAAATCGGATTTATGTTCTTACTAACTATTGATGTTTGTCTTTTTTCAATTTCTTTTTTAAGACTGGCTTTTTCAAATAGCCTAAAAATTGGAATTTCCCACATTCCTGTTCTTTTTCCATGAAGCTTATCCCAGGCATAAATTAGTTGCTCTTTACTCCAGCCAAGAGGTTTAAGTTTATCAAATATTTGCTCTCTTAAAAGTTTATGGTTAATGGAAGTATGCATAAAAGTAATTAAATTAAATAATTGATTTTTGTCTTTAAACAAATGGCTTTCATAGCGCTTCTTATACCATTCTTGCAATATAATATAAATAACAAAAGCAATTAATAATAAAAATCCTAATAAAAAACCAACGAATTTCCATGGCTTGCAATCAGCTCTGCAATCTTTATAATTTTCTCCCAGTTCTTTCTCGCAGATATTATTGTTGTTGCATTTTAAACCAGCCGGCACTAAATTCAACTTCCTAAACTCGGGCGATAAATATACTGGAAGATTTAGATGGTCAATAGTTTCTGGATAAGAAAATTCTATTTCTTTTTTTTCATCTGCAGGCAGGATTGTAAACCTTATTCCATATCCATTAGAAAGCTCTTTTTCAGAATAGTCTTCTTTAAACTTTATCTTGCTTTTATCTCCTTCTATAACAATATAAAATTCTTCAATATCCTTTTTTGGAGTTAGTATAAGCTTGACATGAGATAATAATACTTTCTCTTCATCCTCTTCTTCATTATAGTAAAAAGAGTATGCCTTAGACTCAAAATTAACATCTAAATTTTCAGAAAGCCAGTTATTAATGCTATTATAATATTTTCCATTATCAAATTCTACTTTTCCTGCGTCAAAATCCTGTTCTAAAACTGAAACATCCAGTCTATCTTTATTTTGGAAAAATTTAGTTTCTTTCACCACAAGACTTGTATCAAGCTTATAAGGAATGTCTAAATTTATTAAATCGCTCATAAGCTTGACAAAATCCTCTTGAAAAGATTCTTTAAAATCTCTTTCTAGTCTGTTAACCTGGCTGTTTAAATCCTCTATATTTTCATTTTGTTCAATTATATTTTTAATCCAGTCAGGAATAACTGCTAAGTCGTTGTTGATGTTTTCTAATTTTTTCTTGTGCTCTTTAATCGTAAGGTTAATCGCATTGTATGTAGCAAGTATATTAATAGGAAATGATTTGCTTGTCTGTCCTCTTTCATTTGAAACATTAACAATAATTTGATAAGCTCCAGAAATAGTGTATGTGTGTTCAATCTTATTTTCATTTGTTTTAATTGGCAGAGTATTGTCGCCGAAATTCCAGGTATAGGTTAGATTTCTTGCAGGAAATTCTAAAATAGCTGTGAAAGTTGTCGGCACTAATAATGCTGCCTGAACAGGAAGCACTTTTTTTACCTGAGGCACATTTATAATAGAAATCTCTTCAATAATAGTTCTGTTTCCTATACTTATTATAATTTCCGCAATTCCCGTGCCATTAGGAGTTGTCAGATTAGCTTTTTCAAGATCTAGTTTCAAAAAATCAGAGCTGATTAAAGCAGGACTTTCATCAATATCATAAAAATTAGTTTCTCTTGTTGCCAACCCCCTTACATTATAATCAATTAATAAATCTGAAATTTTTAAGTTTTGGCTTGTTCCTGAATAGATTCTTATCGGAATAATGCATTCTGGATTGCATTCTTTATTGTACCTTCTTTCAACATAATTAAAAATTAACTGAGTTAAGTTTGTTTCATCGTCGTATATTCTATTGCTGAAAAGAAAGTTTGGTGGAGGAGAATATTTTAATGGAAAGGCGAAAATATCAAAGTCATGCAAAAATCTTTCTCCATTTGCTTGAAGGACATAACCGCATGGCTGATTGTCTTCAAACTTTATTTTATAATTTGTCTGTCTGTTGGAAAAAACGCAGACATCTGCTTCTGTTTCTCCTTGTAATCCTTTTAAAGAAACATTACAGCTTATTGTTAAACTAGAATTTATATTTGAGTTAACAGAAGTTGTACAGGTTTTTCCTACCCCTCCTGCTTCTATAGTTAAACTAAATGTTTCAGCTCCGCTTCCATTAATTTTTGCTCCAATTTTAAATCCTCCCGCAGACGGAACAATTATTTTCTGGCATAAATGCTCTGTTCCAATTTGTATGCTTTCTCCCTGACTAGAATAAGAAGAATTATAACATCCAGAAGGAGATTTAATAAAACATACTTCATTATTAACTTCCTCTACTTTCCAGTCAATTCCATTATCAAGCACATCAATCATAAGAGGATTTAAACAAGAACTTTGGGCATTTGTTGAAATATTAAACTTAAAGTCTGATATCTGGCTTATGTTGTTTGTTATTCTAATTCCAAATAATTTTGTAGAAATAGAATTTAGTGAATAATTTTTTTGTGATGATGCGCCGCCAATAGTTGAGTAGGTTGACAGGCAGTCTGTTGGAGAACAAGAGCATTCATCGGCAAATCTACAGTCTAATCTGTTATTATCTAAAAATGCCTTAATTGTTATGTTCTTACCAAATGCAGAAATTAATGACTGGGCCGACTCTCTGTCTAAACTTATATTTATCCAACCTCTAAGAGGGTTAGAGATAGAGTAAGTAGAAATTATATCATGAGATAAATTGCCGAGGGATATACTAGCTGAGACAAAATTTATCTGCATAACCAATAAGATTATTACAAATGCAAAAATAAATATTTTTAATTTCATTTTCCTCTTTTTAATATTCTTTAATTGTTTTTAATATTTTATTATGGGCTTCTGAATTTGACAGATAAATATTTGATTTATTTTTGTTTACTTTTTTAATATGGCCAGCAACATTAATCTTCTCCTGTTTGTCAAACAAAAGCATTTTCAAATTTTTTATTATATTAAATGCTTTTTGTCTGCGTTGACATCTTTTAATAATTTTATATGTTTTGTTTATGAGTTTTTATGTTTATCGCCTTAATTCTAAAATAATAAAATATTATTAAAATTAAAATTATAGTTATTAAGTTTAAAGCAGTGAAAAAAGGAAGCCTTACTGATTTCTCACATGAAATTACATCGTTTCCGTCTGTACAATAATCTGGAGTAGTTACAGAAGCAGCAGAACTTTCATAATTAGCAGTCCAGCTTCTTTGAATAAATTCATTTCCTTCAAGACAGTTTCCTTCATAAGTAAACTCAAAATTGCATCTTCCTATCAGAGGCTGTTCGTTAGATATACAAATAGCATTTATCTCCGGATAATCACTATCGTCGCTATTATCAACATTCCAAATATGTTCTGGAGGCGGGTCGTCATTTGTTGCAATTTTATGTTGTGCGACTGCCCTGCACCCCTCAACATTTTCAATAGTATTCCACTCGCATCTGCATGAAATATATTGTGTGCAGAGCTGTCCATATAAATCATTATAACTACATCCTCCTGGAAAGTTTTGGCCGACCATATTATCTAACTCACGAGAGGCAAGTTCAGGATGTCCATCATCATCTAAACATTCATCCTCTGTTGTATAATCCTGACAGGAGTCTTCTTGGACAGGAACACATAAATTACTATCTGTATTGCAAGAATAACCAAAAGGACAACATTCAGTTCTAGAATCTCCTAATTCATCAATTCCGTCTGCATCATAACAGCTATCAGTGCTATCAATTATTGAATTTTCACTCACCCAATAACTATCTCCTATATTGCTTCCTGGAATAAATCTTTGGTCATTTTCATCATCAACTAAAAAGCAAGTTGGATTGGGGAATGAAACTCTAAATTCAACATTGTTTGTTGATAAAACCTCTGTTGATATTGAAGAGATAAGACTTACTGAAAGTTCTGCTGTATAAAATCCAATAGTAGGAAATACTCTTGAAAAAACAGCTCCTTCATCTCCATTCGCTGTTCTTCTTAACCTGGAAATTTCCTGCTCTCCTCTTTTAAAAATCCAATCAAAATTAAGATTACTAAATGGCTGATTAGAGTTTGCAACTGGAATTGGGCAGTTAAGGGCATTTCCTGCATAACAAGAAGGGCATCCTGCTGTTTGTGCTGGACAGTTTCCTGCTAAGCAAGTTATTCTTTTTTCACAGTCGCCAAAATCTTCTACTTGAACAGAATAACTTCCTCTTGCATCAAAATCAACGCTTCTTCTATAAGTCTCTCCAAATAAAGGGGTATTAATATAAGCTAAAACATAACTTGAAGCTACAATTAAAATAGAAATCCTATCTGCATGTGATAATCCTCTTTCATCAGTAACATTCAATACTATATTCTTTTGTCCTGGAGTGTTATAAGAATAATTAAAATCGCTTAAGTTTGAACTATTGCCAGTTAATATTTCTCCATTGCCAAAATTCCAGGCAAAATTAAATCTGTCATCTTCATCATAGCTGTTTTGGCTGAAGTTTAATGGCTCATTTAAAAAATATATCTGCCTGTCTAAAGGACTAGTAATTCCTGCAACAGGAAGAGTATTTGTTTCTTCATCTGAGACTGTTAAAACTCCATAAGGATTTTCTGAACCATCTTCATTTGTTCTTGAGTCAATTTCATCTCTAGGAATATTTGCTATGAAATAATAATCGCCAGCCTCTAGCTCATTGCCTACCTGTCCAGCTCTCCATTCTAAAAATCCGCTTGATGAAACTTGTGCAACTCTTCTATCTAAAAACAAGAATCCACCACCAACTTCATAGATAGAATAATTTATTGTTTCACTTTCTAGATTAGCTCCTCTAACTATTAATTTAACATAATCATTCAAATCTGAACTTGTTATGGGATTTTTGTTCATATCGCCCCAAAAAGATTCTGTTAATTCAAATCTTATTGAACTGCAGCAAATTTTTATTGGATAGTCTTCTCTTAGTGATATGTGGGCATTTCTTCTTCCTGATAAGCTGACCACAACCCTCTCATTACTATTACAAGATTCTCCAGCACTTGTATCAACTGGATGGCATGATAAATCACCATAACAAACCGGAGTTTCATAGCTAGCAACTTTTACAGTTGATGCATGTGAATTATTATAATTATTCAGCCATAAAACAACATTGTCTGGATTGTTTTCATCCCCAATACATGAATGAGGAGTCCCTCCTAAAAAATTATTTCCAAATATTGTATCATAACAAACTCTCTCTCTAGGAAGATAACCGACATTCCAAAGCTTGATATGAGAATTTGTTTGTTGGTATAATGACATTATTGTCTGATTATTTACGCAACTGTCTTCTAAGTTATCATTAATACTATCACAACTTGAGTCTGTATCTGGACAGCTTATTTTAACTAAAGATATGCTATCTAAAAGGTTTCCGCCACAATTGTTATTATCACATCTACTTGAATTCCTAAAAAAAGTCAGATTATTTATTCCATAAATACTATTAACTATAACAGATCTTTGAACAAATGAAACACGGTTTACACTCCCACTTTCAGCCACTCTTAAAACTTTGTTATTATTCCAATAAACATCTAATCTCTGTGCGCCATAACCGGGCCGAGGAGAATAATAGAAGCTTAAATTTAATTTTATTTTGCTAATAGGCAGGCTTATGTTTTGGCTTATAAATGCTCTTTCATTATCCAATTCAAGAATATAACTGCCTTGTGGGGCAGCAACTTGATATAAAACATTTGGCTTTTGCACCTCTACTTTTCCTGGCTCCATGCCCCATGATTC
>ERZ1292623.4433-Hain-H51-01um-R1-4433-length-11499-cov-4_pt1 | contig 11499 bp, 11 predicted proteins | sample MGYA00564398_ERZ1292623 | MGnify/ENA primary metagenome ERZ1292623 (study PRJEB36523, sample SAMEA6512633) | groundwater metagenome | collected 2019-01-07 | study: AquaDiva: Metagenomics assemblies of 32 groundwater samples | reverse complement strand
TGACATGGAAAAAGGCCAGATGCGAGTCGAAGTCAATATATCGCTAAGAAACAAGAGACAAGAAACAAGAGACGAGTTGGGAACTAAGGTGGAGATTAAGAACATAAATTCCATAAACGCCGCCGCCAGAACAGTTGACTACGAAATCAAAAGACAGACGGAGATTTTGGATTCGGGAAAAATGGTTATTCAGGAAACACGCGGCTGGGATGAAGACAAGCAAGAAACATTCAGTCAGAGAATCAAGGAGGGCTCGGCTGATTACCGTTACTTCCCTGAACCGGATTTGCCGCCGCGAAGATTTTCCAAAGATCAAATCGAGGAGGTTAGATTGGGTCTACCCGAACTGCCTGCCCAAAGACGCCAGCGTTTCACAAAAGAATATGGATTATCGACATCGCAAGTCGAGATATTTACCATTGCCAAGAATCTCGGCGGCTATTTTGAGAGTGTGGCCAGCGAATTGCTTTCGTGGGACAAACTAATTCATCTTAAAAAACCCGAAGCCGAGCATCAAAGCAAACTTTACACTTTAGCGGCCAATTATTTGATTACCGAGTTCCCGCCCCTTTTTAACATGAAAGGGATGGAAATAAACGAATTGGAAGGAATAAAAATTAATCCTGAAGCCTTTGCCGAGCTGGCAGTCAGAATTTTTCACGCCGAGATTTCTTCGACAATAGCTAAAATGGTTCTGAAAGAAATGTTTGAAACCGGACTGACTCCCGGTGAAATCATTCAAAACAAAAATTTGGGGCAGGTTTCCGATATAGCCGAACTTCAAAAGAAAGTCGAAGAGACTATTGCCAAAAACCCTAAAGCCGTAGAAGATTACCAAAGGGGCAAAGGGGAAGTTTTGAAATTCTTGGTGGGTCAGGTTATGGCCGTAACTCGTGGCCGAGCCAACCCTCAAGTTGTCCAGGAACTTTTAGAAAAAACATTGGTTAAACAATCTACCCAATAATCAAAGGAGGATTATGCTTGGAGATATGACTAGAGAAGGCCAGGTAATCGAGATAATTCACAGAATCCGGGAGGTAAAAAATTCTCCCAAAACCGATTTTAAAACCAAACAGATTCTCCAGGAAATCATAGACTGGATAACCAGCGAATTCATGGAACAAGGTCAGGAGATTAGCCAGAAAACGCAAAGTTTACTTCGGATAAACAGAGACTAATAGGCCAAATGTCCATTCAAGACCCTCTTGGTGCGGTTTGCCAAAGACGGGTCTTTTTTATTCCGGAATTCAAAAACTGTTTAACCAAAACTTCGGCTTCAATCTGACTTTCTAGCCAACGAACTTTTTTATCTTTTTTAAACCAAGTTATTTGGCGTTTGGCATAATGCCAAGTGTTTTTAATCATTAATTCAATTGCTTCTTCCAAACTGATTTTACCTTTTATATATTCAATAATTTCCCGGTAGCCGATGGCATCAAAGGGTTTAGCTTGGAACCCGTACTTTTTAACCAAATTCTTCACTTCTTTAACTAATCCGTCTTTTGTCATCTCTTTAATTCTTTCGGTAATTTTTTTCTTCAAAATATCATTGGGGGAATTGATGCCAATCATCAAAAGGTTAAAAAGCGGTTTACCTTTTTTTCGTAATGACGTAAATGGCTTACCCGTAATCAAGGCTACTTCCAAAGCCCGGATTACTCTTCTTGGGTTTCTGGAATCAACAATATAGGCCGCCTCGGAATCTAACCCGACAAGTTTTTTGAATAGGTAATTAAGTCCTTTTTCGGATAATTCTTTTTCAAGTTTAGCTCTTAACTTCTTATTTTCCTTTATCGGCGGGATTTTAAGATTGTCGGCGAGGGCAGAAATGTAGAGCCCGGTGCCGCCGACCACAATCGGCAGTCTGCCGCATTTATGGATCTGACTGATGGCTTTGATGGCATCTTTTTTAAATTCAGCCACGGAGTAATTTTGATTTGGATTCTTGATGTCAACGAGGTGGTGTTTGATACCATCGACCAAATAATTAAATCTATAATTAGAACTTTTGTCTATTGGCGCTTTCGCCGTTCCAATATCCATACCTCGATAAATCTGGCGGGAATCGGCAGAGATAATTTCTCCATTATATTTTTTAGCCAAAGTTAAAGAAAGCGCCGTTTTACCGGATGCTGTCGGTCCTACAATTACAACTACTTTTGCTTTATTCACTTTCATGTGTTTTAATAAGATAACCAGGGGAGGAAGTTATGGTCAAAAAAAGGCAACCCGATGGTTTTATAAATCATCTCGTTGGAATATTTTACGGTTTTAATTTTGTTCTTTCTTGGCTGATTCTACCCTTTTATTGGGCATTAATCACAATTAAGAAAATATGGATTTCAGAAAAACACACTGGAAATCAGTCGAAAAACAGAAAGTCAGTCACCGAATCAAATATCACCTACACCAACTTCAGAAACAGGCGCAAAGATCTTTAACAAGACAATGCGCTATTTTTTTGCTTTAATTTCAGTAACAAGATCATTGATAAACTTATCTAACTCCACTTGGCCTTGATCGCCTTGACCTCTTTTTCTAACAGCCACGCTATTGTTTGATTTTTCTTTTTCCCCCGCAACTAAGATATATGGGATTTTCTGAATTTCAGCTTCTCTGATTTTTTTACCAATGGTTTCGCTACTGCCGCCGATTTCGGTTCTAATTCCAGCTAAACGCATTTTTTCAGCAACGCTATTGGCATAGTCATTGAAGCTATCCGAAACTGACAAAACTGTGACCTGCACTGGAGATAGCCAAAGAGGAAGTTTGCCTTGAGTATGTTCCAAAAGAACGCCGATAAATCTTTCAAATGAACCGAAAATTGCCCGATGGATCACCCAAGGTTTTTTACGGCTTCCGTCTTCAGCAATATAACTGACATTAAATTGTTTGGACAGCATCACTAGATCAAGTTGAGCCGTTCCCATCTGCCAATCACGGTCCTGTGAGTCTCTAAGATGGGCTTCAATTTTGGGGCCGTAAAAAGCACCCTCGCCTTCAGCAGTTTCGTATTTAACCTCTGCTTGTTCTAAAGCATCCTCGAGAGCTTTTTCGGCCATTTCCCATTCTTCTGGAGTTCCCAGGGCATCCTTGGGACGAGTTGCCAAAACATAAGATGTCTTAAATCCGAACATCAAGTAAAAGTCATCAATAGTCTCAATGATATTCACCACTTCTTGAGATACCTGTTCGGGCGCCACATATATATGAGCATCGTCCATGGTAATCTGGCGAACACGAAAAAGACCGCCCAGAGTACCTGATAATTCATTGCGATTTAAACGGCCAATCTCGGCTAAACGCAGGGGTAATTCACGATAACTTCGCACTTTGGAATTAAAAATATATGTTGACTCCGGACAGTTCATTGGTTTTACTACCAGCATTTCTTTTTCATCTCGCGGATTTTGGAAATAAAACATATTCTCACGATAATGATCCCAGTGACCGGATTTTTCAAAAACTTCTTTCTTTACTAGAATCGGGGTTGAGATTTCTTGATAGCCATTTTGTTCATTCATCTCGCGCGCGAATTTCTCTAGTTCTTTAAAAATAATCATGCCTTTGGCATGCCAAAACGGCGCCCCCGGAGCGATTTCGTGAAAACTAAATAAATCCAGTTCCCGTCCTATATCTCTATGATCGGTTAGCTCTTTTAATTCTTCACTCATTGTTAAATCCTAACAAAAACGGGATTTTGTTACTAGAGACGATAATTTAGCTCAATGTCGCAATCGGCTTGACACTTTCGCATAATAATTTCGGAATCCCATCCTTGTCATTGAGGCGGCCGCTGACAATAAGAATTTTATTTTCCTGAAACACGTCTGGGTTATCTTTCAGAACGCCGGGGAAAACTACCACCTCAATTTTTGATGTTAAATCCTCCAGCCATGAGAACATCATTGGTTCGCCGGTTTTAGTCATAATTTTCTGGATCTTAGTTACAATCCCGCCGATTTTAATTTGAGAATTGCCTCTACCAACTAAATCTTTAATCTTCGTAACCCCGCCTTCAAAACGAAGCTGATTCTGGTAATCATTCAGGGGGTGATCGGAAATAAACAAGCCGAGCAACTCTTTTTCCCACATTAACTTTTCAGCTCGGCTAACTGGCTGGGTTTCAGCAAGCCTCAATGGGGGTAATCCGGCTTCAGAAATAAGGCCATCAAATAAGCTGACCTGGCCATTGCCCTGGCTTTTTTGGGTCTCCCGGGAATATTCAAGAAGGTGATCCGTGTTGGCAATAAGCATTGCCCTTTCCCCGAGCCTATCCAAAGCTCCGCATTTAATTAAACTCTCCAAAGACTTCTTATTCATATCCTTATGCTGAACCCGTCTGATGAAATCTTCGACATCCTGATAGTGGCCGTTTTTTTCTCTTTCTTCGATAATCGCTTTGACGATATTGAGGCCGACGTTTTTAACCGCCGCTAAACCAAATCGGATTTTATTACCCTTGCCGGCTAGGCCCTGGCCTGTTGCCAAGACAACAGCGAAACTCTCCATGCTTTCATTAATATCAGGGGCTTTAACTTCAATATCCATTGATTGGCAATCACCAATCAAAAACGCTGTCCTTTCAATATCGCCCGAGGCTGAATTCAATAAAGCTGCCATGAATTCCACTGAATAGTGGGCCTTAAGATACGCCGTTTGGTAGCTGATCATGGCATAACTTACGGCATGGCTTTTATTGAAGCCGTAGCGATCGAAGGGTTCAATAAGTTTCCAAAACTTCTCGGCAATTTCTTCGGAAACGCCCTGAGAAATACAGCCGGCAATAACTTTGTCTTTTTGTTCCTGCAATAGTTTTTTAATTTTTTTGCCGACGGCTTTTCTTAAAATATCGGCTTCGGGCAAAGTAAACCCAGCTAATGCTTGAGCGGCTGCCATTAATTGCTCCTGATAAATCATAATGCCATAGGTGCTGGCCAAAACCGGCTCAAGTTTGGGATGCAAGTACTCGACGGTTTTCTTGCCGTGTTTACGTTCAATAAATTCAGGAATAAGCTCTATGGGTCCAGGCCGATAAAGAGAGATCATCACCGCGATATCTTCAAAAATAGAAGGTTTGAGATCTTTAAGATGCCTCCTTATGCCTGAACCTTCAAGTTGAAAGATACCAGTTGTATTTCCAGTTTGCAGGAGTTTAAATGTTTGTTTATCATCCAAAGGAATTTTATCAAGATCAATATTTACTCCGTAATTTTGCTTTACAAGCCTCAGGGTATTTTCAATAATTGTCAGGTTGGATAATCCTAAAAAATCTATCTTTAATAATCCCAAATCATCAATAGCGTGCATCTCGTATTGGGTTATAATTTCGCCTTCATTGGTGCCTTTTTGCAGCGGTATATATTCAGTTAGGGGTTCAGGTGTAATTACTACCGCGCAAGCATGAGTAGATGAGTGACGGACCACTCCTTCAAGACGCGTTGCCGATTCAATCAGTTTTTTAACATCAGAATTAGTATTATACAACTGTTTTAATTCATCCACGTCTTCTAAGCACTTCTTGAGGAAACCGATTTTTTCGTTTTGATTTGGGTTAAAAGGAATGAGTTTTGCCACCCGGTCACAAAAATCATAAGAGAATCCTAGCGCCCGCCCAGCGTCTCTTATTGCCGCCCGCGCCCGCATAGTTCCAAAGGTAATAATTTGAGCAAAATGGTCAATGCCGTATTTCTGACGGACATATTCGAAAACCTCATTACGCCTGGCATCATCAAAATCAAGATCAATATCCGGCGGGCTGATGCGTTCGGGATTTAAAAATCTTTCAAAATACAAGTTATATTTGAGCGGGTCTACATTCGTAATATTCAAGACATAAGCCACCAAACTGCCCGGGGCTGAACCTCGTCCCGGTCCAACAATAATACCCTGATTCTTAGCCCAGTTAACAAGGTCTTGAACAATTAAAAAATATGAACCAAACCCTGTACTTCCAATAACACCCAATTCATAATCAAGCCGCTGGATGGCTTTTTCTTCAAGATTTTGGTTGTAACGCTTATTGAGGCCTTCAAGGCATAGTTCCCGTAAATAACCATCGGTACTGTAACCAGCCGGCAAGGAAAACGGCGGCAGGTGGGTTTTACCCATATCAATTTCCACATTACAGCGATCGGCAATGAGGATGGAGTTGTTGACGGCTCCGGGAATTTCAGCAAATTTTTCGCCCATTTTCTCCGGCGAAAGAAGGGAAAAGTCATCGTTTCTTAGCGTCAGGCGGTCTTTGTCATCTACTTGACTACCGGTCTGGACGGCAAGCAAAACATCATGAGCTTGAGCGTCTTCCGGCCTTAAATAATGGGAATCTTGGGTGGCCACCATTGGAATTCCGGTTTCCGCCGATAACTTAACCATCTGGGCAGTAACGATATTCTGCTCCTCCAGATGGAGATGCTGTTGGACTTCAAGATAAAAATTGCCTTTGCCAAAAATTTCTTGATATTGAAGGGCTGACTTTTTTGCTTTTTCAAAATTATTTGAAAGCAAAGCCCGTGAAACTTCTCCACCAAGACAACCTGATAGGCCGATAAGTCCGCTTGAATACTGACGTAATAAGTTTTTATCAATCCGGGGACGATAATAAAACCCCTCGAGATGGGCCGCGGTAGTTAGCTTAATTAGATTTTTATAGCCAATATTATTTTCAGCTAAAAGCACAATGTGGCTGTAACCCCATTTAGTTTCGCCTCCAGGACGTTTGTCGTACATGTTTTCGGTAATATATGCCTCAACGCCAATAATAGGTTTAATGTCGGCCTTTTTGCATTTCTGATAAAACTCAATTGCTCCATACAAAACACCGTGGTCGGTAATTGCCACAGAATCCATGCCTAGTTCTTTCACCCTTGAAACCAATTCATCAATCTTGGTTAGACCATCAAGAAGAGAATAATGAGTATGGGTGTGGAGATGGGCAAACTTTGGTATATCGTTTTCCATACAAAGTAGAAGCCCGCTTTAGAGATTAGCTTTTTGTTATTTCTAAAGCGGGCGCTTGATAAATTTTAACACTCGCTGAAATTAAAACAACTTGAGTTTTTTGTTGATAAGTCGGCTTTTTTGCAAAAAAATCAAAAAATTGATAACATATGTGAACCTGCTTATTTCTCCTAAAAAGCTAGGAAATTAAGTAGCTAAAATAAATTATGGGTGTTCCTAGAGCGCATTCAACGCGCGGGCAAAAAGGCCGCCGACGAAGCCATTTATCACTTAAATCATTAGTGCTGGTTTTGTGTTCTCACTGCCAAAAACCTAAATTACCTCACTTAGTTTGCAAATCTTGCGGCTTTTACGGTGACAGGGAAGTTATTAATGTATTGGCAAGGGAATTGAAAAAGAAGGAAAAAAATCGACAACGCTAATTTACAAATAATGCTAACGTACGAATAAATGGCTTCAAGACACCTCTCAAGATCGGTAGCAATGCAATCCCTTTATGAATGGGATTTTAAAGGCAAGAAGGATGGACTTTTGGCCGAGATAATTGAACACAACACTAAAGAATTTGCTCCGGGATTGGAAGAAATTGAATTTATCGCCAGTCTTGTTAATGGAGTAATCGCCAAAATTAATGAAATCGATAAAATCATAGGAAAAGCCGCCCCTCAATGGCCAATAAATCAAATAGCTATGGTTGATCGAGCAGTGCTTCGCTTGGGAATTTATGAATTGCTTTTTGGCAATCGTGATGAGGTTCCGCCCAAAGTAGCCATCAATGAATCAATTGAATTAGCCAAAACATTTGGCGGCAATGCTTCGGGTAAGTTTGTTAACGGCGTCTTGGGAACAATATATCGTGAAATTGGCGAACCGGGAAAAGATGATGCCCCAAAAAAGAAAGAAGAAGAACCAGCCTTAGAGCCGTAAAGCTATAAAGCCGTAAAGGCTTTTAGCTCTATGGCTTTATGGCTCTATGGCTTTATGGCTAATAATGACCTAGCAGAACTTGAATCCAAGATCGGCATAAAATTCAAGAATCAAGACCTCTTATCGCAGGCCCTTACCCACCGCTCCTACATAAATGAAAACCCAGACTGGCATCTTGATCATAACGAACGCCTTGAATTTCTAGGTGACGCGGTTTTGGAATTGGTAGTCACTGAATATCTTTATAATAAATATCCCGATCCAGAAGGTGAATTGACTAGCTGGCGGGCAGCTTTGGTCAATGCCATAATTCTTGCCAGAATTTCTAGCAAAATTGATCTCGATAGTTTTTTACTCCTTTCTCGGGGAGAAGCCAAAGACACTGGCCGAGCCAGGCAATATATTTTAGCTAATGCCATGGAGTCATTGATTGGCGCGATTTATTTGGATAGAGGTTATGACACTTGTAAGGAATTTATTGAAAAATTTATCTTAGGTGAATTGCCGGCTATTCTCGAAGAAGGCGCTCACAAAGATTATAAAAGCCGCCTACAGGAACAGGCCCAAGAGAGAATTGGAATTACACCCACATATGAAGTTTTACGCGAATGGGGACCAGATCACGCCAAGAGTTTTCATATTGGCGTTTATCTTGGCCAAGAACTTGTCGGCGAAGGTAATGGCCCATCCAAACAAGATGCCCAACAAGTGGCGGCTAAGGATGGGCTTGAGAAAAAAGGATGGTGAGTAAAAGTTTGCCATTACTTTTGATTTTTGTAATTTAGATTTGAAATATTTGTCAACAAATGTTACTCTATCTTCATGCTAAAGATTCGACTCCAACGTATCGGGAAACGGGGGCAGGCGTATTTTACTTTATTGATTAATTATATTAATTTGCTATCATTTAACCATGAAAAATGATCTAAAAAATGTGGTTTGGAAAGAAGGCAAGTATTTCGTTGCTCAATGTCTTAATATCGATGTATCTAGTTTTGGTAAAAATAAAGAAGATGCGTTAGCTAATTTGGACGAAGCTCTGGAATTATATTTTGAAGACGGGCGCAAACAGGAGATTGGCGAGGTGGAAAGTCCGGAAATAGTAGTTCTGCCATTTCCTCGTGCCTAAACCTTTCTCTTCCGAAAAAATTGTTACAATCCTTCAAAAAAGGGGCTTTGTTTTTGTTTCGCAAAGAGGCAGTCATGCAAAATTCCGAAAACATTCAAACAAATCAACCTTGACGGTTATTGTGCCTATCGGCAGAAGAGAAATACCATTTGGAACGCTACGATCGATTTTAAGACAATCAGGTCTAACCGGAAAAGATCTGGAATAAATTTTTATTGCCAAAAAATTAGCTTCGTGATAATCTTTTATCCATGCTAAAGATTCGACTCCAACGTATCGGAAAGCGGGGGCAGGCGTATTTTAGGATAGTAGTTACCGAGCACACCAAGAAACCCAAGGGAAAATACTTGGAGCTTTTGGGTTCATACGATCCGCACAAAAAAGAGATGAAAGTTGAGAGCCAGAAAATAAAAGACTGGATTAGTAAAGGCGCTAAAATGTCGCCTACGGTAAATAATCTTCTCGTTGATCGCAAGATTATAGATGGCGAAAAGGTAAAATCTTGGAGACCGAAGAAAAGCGATAAGCAACAAGAGACAAGCAACCAAGCAGCAGAAGAATCTGCCCTAGCTCAAGTGCCAGCTACATCCTAATTAAATTTGACATTTGTTAAAAATCTTGTTAACTTGAGCTTATCGTAAAGACTGACAGTAATCGCAGAAAAAGTGGGTTTCGACTGACCGACTTGCCCTGAACCTGCCGAAGGGATGATGTGAGTAGGAATTCATTTTTATCTGTTATCCAGAATGTCACAGTACACAGATAAGGATTTCGTCGAGTATATTGTTAAACAGATAGTCAATAAACCCGACGAAGTAGAGGTTACCCGCAAGACCGATGAAATGGGGGTCTTGATTGAAGTAAAGGTCAACCAAGAAGACATGGGTCTCTTAATTGGTCGCTCCGGTTCCACCGCTAAGGCCATACGAACTTTGGCAAGAATCATCGGCATCAGAAACAATGCCCGAGTTAACCTACGCATCGTCGAGCCAGAAGGCAGTACTCATGTGCGCGCCAATTCAGGCGAAAAAACCAAAACAGTTGAGAATGTAATGGACGAACTTGATATGTGAGTATTTGTCCGAGCGCAGTGAAACGAGCACGGAAACAAATACTCATTCCGAACAGTAACCTGGAGGGATAGTTTAATAATTATTGATCAAAAACCGCCATGGACTTGTGGTTCGATTTCCTCACCACGGTGAGCCTGTCGAATCCGTCGAAGGGCGGTTTTTGATTAAAACAAAACAACAGATATTTACATTTCACTGTTTTAGTGTATTATATATACAATCAGTGCCTTGATTAGACGATTCGAATCTGAATTTGTCTAGTCGCCCTGGGTTGCGTGAGGCTGCACCCAGGGCTTAATTTTATCAATATGAGATTTGATATAATTACCATATTCCCAAATTTATTTGAAAGCTTTAAAAATGAAGCTCTCATTGCTCGTGCTCAAAAGAAAAATATAATTTCAATTAACATCCACAATTTACGCGATTGGACAATGGATAACCATAAAACCGTTGACGATCGGCCGTATGGGGGCGGAGCTGGGATGGTTTTAATGGTTGAGCCCATTAAAAAAGCTGTGGCTTTTTTAAAATCAAAATTTAAAAATCAAAACTTAAAGTTAAAAACTAGGGTCGTTGTTTTTTCTCCAAAAGGCAAAAAATTCGACCAAGTCCTTGCCCGCAAATACAGCAAGCTGAACCAGTTAATTATGATCTGCGGCCGCTATGAAGGAATAGATGAGAGAGTTGCCAAATATATTGCCGATGATGAAATATCAATAGGCGATTATGTTTTGTTTGGCGGCGAAGTGCCGGCAATGGTGGTTATGGAAACAGTAAGCCGGTTATTGCCCGGCGCCGTCGGCAAACAAACTTCTATTGAAGATGAGTCATTCAAAGAAACTAAGGGTATGGTTAAAAAACAAATAACCAAGTTTTTGGAATATCCTCATTACACTCGGCCGGAAGTTCTAGTTATTAATGGCAAGAAGGCAAAAGTGCCGGAAGTTTTATTATCCGGCAATCACAAGAAAATCGAAACCTGGCGAGATAAACACAGCAAATCCACATAAGGGTTGACCCCGCAGTGAATTCTCCGATATATTGGGCATGTGGCTAAAGCCGTAATCGGAAAATCTACTACGGGGTTGACATCGTTTTTTATTCGACTAAAATGTGATTACCGATGAAATAAGGCAAAGTACAAAACTTTATAAGTATTTTGTAAAGCTGGGATTGTTCCGCGGGTCGGGATAATCCCAGCTGTTGTTGAAAGGACATTGAAAAACGAATAGTTAACGATGAAATATACGCAATTTCTTATCGTTAACCAGACAAATTCATTGGAGTTAGCTCCCGCTGACTCTAATGATCTAGCCCGCTTAAGTTTTGCGCAAGCAAAAATTTGGCGGGTACTTAAGAGAGTTTGATCCTAGCTCAGGATGAACGCTGGCGGCGTGGATAAGGCAT
>ERZ1292623.4432-Hain-H51-01um-R1-4432-length-11501-cov-15_pt1 | contig 11501 bp, 6 predicted proteins | sample MGYA00564398_ERZ1292623 | MGnify/ENA primary metagenome ERZ1292623 (study PRJEB36523, sample SAMEA6512633) | groundwater metagenome | collected 2019-01-07 | study: AquaDiva: Metagenomics assemblies of 32 groundwater samples | reverse complement strand
CCTTCGGAGGAAAGGAGACGGTCACAGGTTCGATCCCTGTCGGGGGCACCAGAATCAAAGTAAGGTCAGTTTTAGAAATTTTTTCTTTGGCGGTAGCCAAAGAAAGCCAATGGTTTTGGGCAATTCCGAACGCTCCGCGTTTTTTTAAGGTGAGGTTCGAGCCGAAGATTTTTTGGAGGGAGATTTTTTTGGAGGGGAGGTCGTCTGTTTTTGCTACTTCTTCCAGTATGGAAGCGTCTTTAATCCAGTCTCGGGTCGGTTCGATCCACGCGGAGGGGGTATGTTCAAGACGGGCTATTTGCTCCTCGACGGACTTCTTCTCGGACATGAGCGAACGACGCCTCTCAAGGTAGTCATCTCGCTCTATGTCTTGGGCGACATAGACATCAGTAAGTCGGGCGAGGTTGCGGGAAAAGTCTATGACTTGCCCCCGCATTTCTTGAACAGCCCCCGACGCGGAATTTTTAGTGTCGTGTTCCTCTTTGTCGAGCATGACGGAAAGTGGGGCTACCCAATCTTTCGGCATAGCGTATTCGGTAAGCATGACCGACAACTGGCGGTCTAGCTCCTCCGCTCGTATGCACGGCTCGGGGCATTTCTTTGTCTTGGATTTCTTCGTGCAATGGTAATAAACATAGCGGTGGGTGTTGCCGTTCTTCTGCCTCTTTATCTTTATCTCTCCCGTTATTCCCATACCGCAACTCCCACACGACAGGAGGCCACAAAACGGCCTCGGGTCGGTTTTTTTGGCGGGGGTGCGGCCTCGGCCTCGTAAGACGGCGTTAGCCCTGTCAAAGAGGTCTTTAGTGATTATTGGTTCGTGCTTGCCCTCGTATATTTCCCCTGCATGGCGGAAGTGTCCGTAATAAATCGGGTTCGTGAGAATACTTGATATTCGTGAGATATGAACACGATTATTATTTTGGGACTTAATACCCGCCTGTTCCAAAACAACAGAAAGATTTTCAAGGCGGACGCTTCCCGTTGCGTAAAGTTCAAACATCTTTTTGACGAGTTTCGCATTTTTGCGATGAACGGCAATTTTCTTGATGTTGGAATTGTTGATGTAGCCAAGCGGAGCAAGGCCGGGGAAATCTCCCCGCCTTGCTTTCTGTCGTAGTCCTCGTGCGGTGTTTGCACTTAACTGTCGGATATACTCGTTCGCCATGCCTAACTCGACGGACATCATCAAAACATTATCGTTGGGATAATGGCTTCGGTCGTGCGTTTGAATGTGTGCGATCACGCCTTGTTGGAGAAGCCATTGAATTTGTCCGCCGTCCACCGGATTACGAGCCAAGCGATCAATCTTCCAACAAATAATGCCCTGTGCTTCGCCCGTCTGTATGCGGCGGAGCATATCGTTAAAGATCGGGCGACCGGGCATTTTTGCGGATCGCTTTTCGATAAACTCGTCCGATATGGAAAGGTTCTCATGTTTGGCGAGTGTCCGCAGTTCGGAGAGTTGGCTTTCTATGGAGAGGACTTGCTTGTCCTCGACGTCGGTGGATTTTCTGGCGTAAAGAAAGTATTTAGGCATGGTTATAGTATACCACAACGGATAGTGTAAAATACAACCATAGAGTATACTGTGGGTAATGAACGAATCAGCAAAGCTAGGCAAAAATCTAAAACGCATTAGAACGGCGAAGGGTATATCTCAAGGTGAGATTGGCCGGATACTTGGCGTGGATAAGGGGTTTGTAAGCAATATAGAAAACGGCAAGACGAATCCCACGCTTGCGACGATTGCGAAATTAGCAAAAGCGATTGGAGTTTCTACGGATGAATTATTGAAATAAATGTATGGCGTATCCGAAAAAATTTGATGCGGCGAGATACTGGGCAACTAAACCATACTGTACAGTATGTAAAAAACATAAAGTAAAGAATGGCAGTATCTGCGGAGAATGTTTAAAAGCTATGGGAAAGAAAAAATATACATCTGAAAAGAATATTGAGGGGTCGTCAGTAAAAGACGCCGATGTTTTTTCGGATACAAAGCAAATCGTAGAAGATAACACACCCGAGTTGGATATTCAGCAAGAAAACAATTTTTCCGAAGACGAAACACCGATTAGAATAACAAAAACTATTTCGGGAGAGACAAAGAACAAAATTGTTAGACTTTTTACTTATTTAGAAAAAGCTCTTTTAATAGATGATGTTGTTGTTAGAGATTTTCGACCGGCAACAGCCGCCCCATCTCCATGGTGGTTGGCTGATTTTCCTAGTGACGCAGAAAATCTTTACATTAGACCTTTTGACACAGAGGAGGTAGCTGAAAATACGAATCAATCAGCCGCATGGCTTCGTGTCGAAAAAAAGAATGTTAAATCCGCACCGCCTTTACCAGAAAAGCTTGTAGAGTGGGTTAATGAAATTAACCCAATAGGAAAACCAGTCGCAAGGGAGAAAATTGATCGAGAGGTTCGTTTTGATAATGACGATTCTCGTGTTCGTGAGTTTAAAGAGTTTAGGAAGAATTTTGAACAAGGAGATCAAGTGCCCGAATTACTTACTGACTGGGTAATTTTAAGCCCTAATAAATTACCTGAAGTAATAGAAATTATCTATGTTGAGGATAAATGGGCTGAACACCCGGAGTTACAAAAATTATTAAAAGGTTACACCGATAATGAATGGGAATCTTGGTCAGACAAAGTAAGAAAGATTTACAAAGCAAATCTTTTATACGATCAACTATACGCATTACGGCTACTATTAAAAAATGAGGGCGATAATTATGAGTTCTTGTTAGGACAAGGACTTCTGACTTGGAAACACAAAAGCGTTGGGAGTATTTATGCCCCAGTCTTTCTAACACCACTTACCCTTGATTTCGATGCCTCAAAACGAGTTATAGAAATTTCGCCCGATCCTATGTTCAGAGGTTTCGCAGAAGTTTCATCTTTGTATGAGACGGACAATCCGGCTGAAATGGATTTGATTACTTGGTCTGACAAAATCAATGCCAATCCGTTTGATTTCTGGCATCTTGAATCTCTTAAAATACAATCTAAAACTTTAGTAAATTATATTTCAACCGATACCGAAGAAAATTTTGTTGATGAAATTAGTTCTGCTCCAACAATTACGGAACATCCAAGTATATGGAATGCACCCGTCATCTTTGCTCGAAAAAGAAATAATGATCTTTGGTCAAAATATGCTGGGATTATTCGTCGAGACATTGAACAAAATAGTATTCAGCCAACAGAGTTTATTACAGACCTCGTCGGGGATTACGAAGAGAAACAGAACGAAGAAGAACTAGAAAGGAGTTTAGAAGACGGTGCTAAAGAAACTTCTATAAAAGAATCCGAGTTACTTTTTCCATTACCTTGGAATGATGAGCAAAAAAGAATTGCTGAGCGTCTTGACGCTAACTATGGCGTCGTTGTAAAAGGGCCACCCGGAACGGGTAAAAGTCATACCATTGCAAATCTTATTTCAAGATTCTTAGCACAAGGCAAAACTGTTTTGGTTACTTCCCAGACCAGTAAAGCCCTTGAAGTATTAAGGGATAAATTACCAGAGAATATTCGTAGTCTTGCGGTCTCACAATTGCACCAGACAGCAAAGAGGGATGATGTCTTACAACAGTCAATTACTGAAATAAGCTCAAATCTCGGCGAGCGACAGACCAAGTTTAGTGAACAAAAAGCGAAAAGTGTTAGAAACGAGCTTCAGCGGGTTAGGGAGGAAAGAGCAAGTCTCGCTAATCAAATCCGTAAATATATACTTACTGATTCAAGTATCAAAATAAATATTGATGGACAAGACATTAAGCCGATTGACGCGGCAAAGTTAATTGATAAACAAACGAGTAATAAAGAATTGGAATGGCTCACAGACCAAGTCCATTTTGAGACAGAACTGAATTTTACGGAAACAGACTTACAAGAAGCCTATTCATTTCTTGTAGAACTAACACAAGAGGAACGAGAATTATACAAATACGAACTTCCAAGATTAGAAGTTTTACCGAACGAGGAAACGGCTCTTGAGGCCTTTGCTTCTTATAGAGATTTAAATACCAAAGCAAAAACTTCAGATAAATTATTCAATGATTCAACAGCGAGTTTTAAGTCGGAAGAACTCTCTGTAGTTTGGGAAAAGTTATCACAAGCAAAAAAAGTTCTCGCCTCAATAAATGAGAACTACGAAAAAGAGATTTTTGATCTTTGCGTCATAAGTCAAAGTGAGCGGGAAAAATGGCAGACTGCACTAGTAAAAATATCAGAAAGAACACAGTTAATTGGTAGAAGTAAGAATGTGATTCTTGGTCACGATGTAGCCGGTAATGCAGAGTTGTCTCTTAATGACAAAGTAGAAGCTATAAATATACTAAAGGAAAAAACAACTAGCGGTAAAATTGGTGCTTTCGGAAAGTTACTTCTATCAAGCAATGCCAAAAAAATATTGCAAAACTATACAGTGGACGGCTTTGCTGTTGATAATTCCGAGCGCGTTGAAATTTTGCGCCAAAAAATACTAGCTCAAAAGGCAGAAAAAGAAATAAAAACTCTATTAGAACAAAGTTTCGAGGGCTTGAAGTCATCGCCGGAAATTATCAAGACACATTTTGACGTGATTCAAATTGAAGTCTTAGTTGCCAGTCTTGAACGTATTGTAAATTATGTTACTGATTTTATGGAGATAGATGAGTTTTGTAAAAAAACAAAACATCTATCGGATTTTTCATATGTCGAAAAAGAGCATATAGAGAAAGTGATTGAAATTACTGCGTCGAGTGTGGCGAGGCTTGAGCTATCCAAGTTAGAGGAATTATTCGTCAATTGGATAGAAACAGTAAAAGAATCTATCACTGCTGATCCACATCTTATTGTACAAAAACTAGCAGTCGCGATAGAGAAAAGAAATTCTACTGGTTATAAAAATGCTTTGAGTGAACTTCTGTTGTTATCAGATCAGAAGAAAAAAGCGATAAAACTTAATGTGCTTAGTCAGAAAATCGGACAATTTGCACCAAACCTATATAAAGAAGTTGTTGGGTTTGCTGACCAAAAACAGGAATTTGAATGTCCTAATAACTTAGGGCTTGCTTGGAAAATCGCACGCCTCCAGTCGTGGCTTAATAATATTCACGATCATGTCAGTATTGATGAATTACAGAATCAATTAGAAAGGCTAACAAAGAGAGAGTATCAGCTTAATTCAGAAATCGTTACAATTCTCGCTTGGCAAAGACAGATTGATAAGGTTACCAAAAGACAACGAGACGCTTTAATGGCTTGGTCGGCGGCAATGAAAAAATATGGTAAGGGTACGGGTAAATATTCTATAAAGTGGCTTCGCTCAGCGCAAGAATCTTTAAAGGAGGCTAAAAATGCTGTTCCAGTTTGGATTATGCCTCTCCATAGAGCCGCACAAATGTTCGCTGAACCAAAGCCGGGAATGTTTGATGTCGTTATTTTTGACGAAGCAAGTCAGTGCGACTTAAGAGGATTAACAATCGGGTATCTTGGGAAAAAATTACTTGTAGTTGGAGACCCAGACCAAATTAGTCCCGCTGGAATATTTCAAGATTTAGAGAAAGGATTTGAACTCATTTCAAGATTCTTATATGACATTCCTCATAAGGATACTTTCTCGATAACTTCCAGTCTTTTTACGCTCGCACAGATACGAATACCGAACATGATTCAATTAAACGAGCACTTTAGATGTGTACCGGATATTATTGCTTTTAGTAACTACCATATTTACGAAGGTAAATTAAAGCCTCTCCGTTATCCAAATCCAAGAGGACTATTAAAGCCCGCCCTTGTTCCCGTTTTTATTGAAAAGGGGTATCAGAACACCAATAACAAAGTGAACGAACCTGAAGCACGAGCAGTTGTCGAAAAACTTGTTGAATGTCTAAAAGACCCCAAATATCAAAAGCGTCCCGATGGCCGTCTGTGTACTTTCGGCATAATTTCTTTACTTGCCGAGGATCAAGCAAAATATATTGAAAGGTTAATTCGAGATTTAGTTGCTAAGGGCTTGATTACAGAACAGGAAATAGAAGAACGCCGAATTGAATGTGGCGATGCTTATAAATTCCAAGGAGATGAGAGAGATGTGATGCTTCTTTCTATGGTCAGGTCTCTCGACCCGAATAATCTTCAAGACACAGTCGCTCCTCTCGTTAATGAAGATGCAAAAAGGAGGTTTAATGTGGCCGCTTCTCGTGCACGAGATCAGATGTTTCTTTTTCACTCTATACCCTTAGAATCATTTGGTAATAAAAATGACTGGCGGTATAAACTACTCAACTGGTTTTATGACCCCAAAAAGGAGGAGTTAAAAGCCGGAAGAGAAACTTTGAAAAAAGAATTTGATTCTGGCAGAGCCTCGCAATTTTCAGTTGATGTTGGAAATCTTCTTATTGATAAGGGCTATCAAGTATTACCCGAATACCCAGTAATCGGTTATAGAATTGACCTTGTTGTGCAAGGAGAAGATTCGCGTCTTGCTGTTGAGTGCGATGGAGACCAATATCATACACTCGAAAACTGGGAAGAAGACCAAGTCCGCGAAAAACAACTTCGCCGAGCTGGATGGGAATTTTGGCGTGTAACCGGAAGTGCCTTTTATCTACATAAAGAAAAAGCGTTAGATAGTTTGTGGGAGAAGCTTAACGAGATGGGGATAAAACCGATAATTTAGTTTTATGGCCACAATTCTAACAAAAACGGACTTCATACTATATCGAGAATGTCCGAATAATGTTTGGGTAAAGAAATATAAACCCGACGAATATACCAAATTTGAGGTATCAGATTTTGAAAAGTCTCTTGCTGTAATGGGTAATGAGGTGGAAGAATTGGCACGAGGGATGTTTCCTACTGGTTTCCTCGTTGAGCGACGTAGTGAGGGAGCACAGGAGTTAACAAAAAAACTTATTGCTGAACGAGCACCCGTGATTTTTCAAGCGGTTTTTGCGACTGATAAATATCTAGCCGCCACCGATGTATTGAAATGGAACGAAGCGGCTCAAAAATATGACATATATGAAATAAAGATGTCATCGACCGAGGAAGATGACGATGATGACGAAGAAGGAAAGCCTAAAAGGGTCAACAAGAAAAGAGAACTCCAATACGAATATGATCTTGCCTTTCAGGTAAATGTCGCGGAGGAGTGCGGAGTCTCATTTAATCAAAAGTATTTGGTCCGTCTCAATCGGTTATATGTGAGAAGTGGCGAGCTTGATTTCACTCCAAGTCAACTTTTTATTGTTGAGGATAAAACCGAGGCAATAGATCGTCTTAAACCAACGGCCGCAATAGAAATGCCACAAGCACAGGCTTATCTGTCGGCTATGGAAATGCCACAAGCTCCGTGCCCTTGTTATTACAAAGGACGCAGTTCTCATTGCACAGCATTTACTTATATAAATCCGAATGTGCCAGCATATAGCGTTCACGATCTGAATAGAATTGGAAACAGCAAGAGGTATCTCAAGGAGTTGCTTGATGAGGGTATTTTGGAAATTGGCAATGTGCCGATAGACGACAGGCTAAGGCCTAAAGAGGTAAAAGGTTCTATAAAACCAAGTAAACCAAGAAAATTAAATCAAATTTTGGTTCATAAATCTAAAGAACCGATGATTGATTTTGAATCTCTCAAAGCTGAACTCGATTCACTGAAGTTTCCACTCTACTTTCTCGACTATGAGACATATCCCACGGCGATTCCGCCGTACAGCGGGTATCATCCTTATCAACAGATTGTCTTTCAGTACTCGTTGCATGTAGTGAAAGATAAAGATTCAGAACCAGCTCACTTTGAGCTTTTGATATTAGATGGAGAGCCATCTGAACGCATAGCAGAAAGTTTACATGAACATATTGGCGATACGGGAACTGTTATCTCTTGGTTTAAAACCTTTGAAAACTCTCGGAATCGGGAACTAGCAGGTTTTCTGCCGAGGCATAAGGATTTCTTTCTCAATATTATTGCTCGCACCTACGATCTGATGGATGTTGTTGAGGGTCAACATTATGTACACCCCGGGTTTGAAGGTAGAGCGTCAATTAAAAAAGTCTTGCCGGTATTAGCACCTCATCTTTCTTACAAAAAACTTGGTGTTCAGAGTGGTACAGATGCTATCGAAGCCTACCGAAAGATAACAAGAGGAGAATTAACTGGAGAATTGGCGAAAGAAAAAGAGCGTGAAATGATTGAGTATTGTAAACTCGATACTTATGCAATGTATGTCTTATGGAAATTCTTTTGTGGAGTAGTAGACGGAGTTTAGAATTTTATTATCCCTATTCTACTGATACCTAAAGGGAGTTTGCCGATCTCCAAGTCGGCAAAAGTTTTTAACACGCGCACGGGAAGGGTGGGGCAAGTGTTATGTCTTCGTCTTCGACCTCCCCTCCAAAAAAATCTCCCTCCAAAAATCTTCGGCTTTGTATTTTCGTGAACCTCACCTTAAAAAAACGCGGAGCGTTCGGAATTGCCCAAAACCATTGGCTTTCTTTGGCGAACGCCAAAGAAAAAATTTCTAAAACTGACCTTACTTTGATTCTGGTGTGCCTCATAAAGGAGGCTCGCACCTATTTTAGCAGAAATTGATCAGATTTACCTAGTCATACAGGTAGTCATTCGCCCTACCTCGGAATGACTACCCTGCGTTCTCAAATCTGCCTATCATTCCTTGCTTTTCTGACCTCGCTCCCTCCAAATCTCAAACCCGACTTCACTCCGGTTTACCCCTTCACGCACCCCTTCACTCGCTTGGTCTTAGCTTGAAGGGGTACGCCGCCTCAATCTCCTCGCCAATGCTTGTCTTTTCGCTCTCGCACTCCCATATTCTCAAGTCCGACTTCACTCCGCTACGCCCCATTCCACGCTTGTGCTGTTTCCCACAATATCCGCCTTCGGCGGATTGGCTCGCCGCCCTGCTGGTCGGCTCGCAAGACGCACCTCAATTCCTCCCCCACAAAAATATTCTATAGCTCGAGGCCGCATGGCCGAGAAAATTTTCCTTTTTAAGTTACCTAAAATTTTATCCGACGACTTTCCAATTTTTGAAATGCTTTGGCTGTCCCCATTTCATAGAGATTTTATGTATTCTTCCGGTAAACCACAATCTCGCGCTCCTTGAAGAATAACCTTTCGGTATTGCTCGGATGGTTCGCCTAAGTCTTTGTTAGTATGAAAATAAACAACTGCCGTAATTGAATTTCCTGTATCATCTTTTATATCTAATTCTGCACGATTATATGAAGTTGGATAGCCCTCATAATAATCAAGTGTCGCGAGATTATCAACACTAATCTCAAAAAGTCCACCCCATACTTTATTTCCTGATAATTTTATAATGTTCGCAACCGAACCTCTACGTTTTTGAGAATTACCGTCATAAACAAATCGAAAATTTTCAAGATATGTGCGTTTTAAAAAATGAGCACTTGGACAACGTTCTTTCATCTGTTGATGGCTCATATTTGACCCGTAAGCAAAGTAGAACATAGATCTTTTAAATTAATTGTTACTGGATGCTCCTTTCGTCTCTCTCAGGATTTTGGTCTATTTTCTCGTAATTGTCTGCACTTAATTCAACGTAAATTTCTCCCCTTTTTACTAAATCAGAATACGTCAAAACTTCTACACCATGTAAAACATGATTAAGTTTTCTAAGGCCTTCTTTTTTTGATATATCCCAACCATCATTTTTACCTATTAGTATGAAAGCTCTTGGTTTTAACATCGAAACTTTTTTGTGATATTTTACCTCAATCTGTTTTTCAATCTCGAGTTTCAAACGATCAATTTCGGATAAATAATTGACAACCTGCCCTATTGCATAGTTCGTTTTTCCCGACCATACCCAAGAGCCAATGTGTCCTACATCTTCTTCAATAACTTCAAATGAAGGTAACTTAATTTCCAGAATATCAACAAAACCATCTAATGTCGGAAATAAATAATCCGGCATCACACCAGTTATATTAATTTTTTGCTTCTCAATGGGTTTTTGATAGTTAGTACCAAATAACCAATTATGGGCATATATCCATCTTTGCCAAGAATCATCTCCACTTGTTTCAGAAAAATCTTTTGTCAGACGATCCTTTAAATCGTCTACAACTTTCCTGCGGTAAGCTTGTACCCGACCAGCCGAGAGACTATCCGTAAGCTCTGGATCTTTACTGCTAATTAGATCCCAAAAGTCTTTAGAGTAGCCCCCTTCAAGAATTTGCTCAATAATCTGCTTCTTATTGTTATCATTAATAATAATTATTTTGTCCTTCTCTATGATTTCCGGAGAACCTATAGATTTAATTTTCTCAATAATCGCTTCTAACTTTTCTTGGCCAATATTTTTAATTATCTCTTCTTCTGTCGAATCGGCAATAATTCTTTTCCTGTCATCTTCTGAATAGTGTTTTATCCTTTGGGCAAGATACGCCTGTGTTCTGTTTTTTCCACTTTGCCCAATTTTTTTACAGAACTCCTGATAAGACGTAATGTTTATTACAATATTATTATCTTCCTCAAAAAAATCCGCTACCTCTGTTCGTGTGATAAAAATCCTTTTTTCTGGATTATTTTCTAGGAAATGCAGGAGACTTTGATAGTCGTCGAATGTCTTACTATTTCTCCCTGTGATTTCTATTAGATCAAAATCAAAGGATAATCTAAGTTCCTTATCGTGTCGTAAGTATTTTTTAAAAAAACTAAATTTAGAGAAGTCCATTTTTAGATTATTTTAAAGTTATCCTTTTAAGAGTCATTTTGATTTTGAAGCCAGACGATCTCCTAGAGGGCCATTAATTAAATCGATGGTCTGCTCAATAAATTTTTTCCATGATAATGAACCGTAGAACCATAAAACCGCCCCATCAGTGCGATAGCGGAGCAACTTTAAGAACTTCTGCCATGTGAACCCTGCTGGTTTCAGATCATCCTTCCACTGTTCCCAAAGGTATTTCGGTATTTTATTGCCATACCAGACAGCAAGTGGGTCCCACTCAACGCCGGGCCCCGCCATCATGTCGCGCAATTTTTTCACCTCTGCTCGAAGTGCGGTGGATTCTGGAGGAACCTTAAGATCAATATTCATACCCCAAGTATATACGGTATTCAGACACTGTCAATCCTAATTGCCCTTTCCCGGCGGCGCGCCGAAAGGAGGGGTTGGGGGAGGAATTTGGGCGCGTCCTGCGAGCCGACCAGCAGGGCGGCGAGCCAATCCGCCGAAGGCGGATATTGTGGGAAACAGCACAAGCGTGGAATGGGGGCGTAGCGGAGTGAAGTCGGGGTTGGGATTTGGAGGAAGCGGGGTCAGAAAAGCGAGGAATGATAGGCAGATTTGAGAACGGAGGGTAGTCATTCCGAGGTAGGGCGAATGACTACCCGTATGACTAGGTAAGCCGCCTCAATTTCTGGTAAAATATGCTCGAGTAGGGTTAAATAATCCCACCAATATCAACGAAATTAGGAAAAAATCAGAATCGCCAAAGAGATGCCGCGGG
>ERZ1292623.4431-Hain-H51-01um-R1-4431-length-11502-cov-5_pt1 | contig 11502 bp, 12 predicted proteins | sample MGYA00564398_ERZ1292623 | MGnify/ENA primary metagenome ERZ1292623 (study PRJEB36523, sample SAMEA6512633) | groundwater metagenome | collected 2019-01-07 | study: AquaDiva: Metagenomics assemblies of 32 groundwater samples | reverse complement strand
CAAAATACCACCCATGACGGGTTGTATTTTGTTATGTTGTTATTTAGGGGCTTGGCTAATAAATAAAAGAGAAAAAAAGTAAGAAAAAAGGCAAGCACCCTGCTTGCCTTCATAGAGATGGAGAGTTAGCTTTTCTTCAGAAAATCTCAAGGTGGACGACTTTTTCCTCGTCACCCTCGAGATAGCCGGATTTTTTGAGACGGTCGAGACCGTCTTGTTCGTAGTTTACATCCCACTCCACAACCCGCGTGGGCGCATTGAGGTCTTGGCGGTCCGGGTCAAATGATGCGAAGTACGGAATATTTTGTTCTTTCCAAATATTCCGTCTCATCCGGTATTCCAGACGTTTGCCAAAATTACGTCCACCGAGATAATTGCGAGAGCCAAGCCAAACTCGATCACCTTCATCGAAGCATGTATGCATAGCGTCGATGAATACATGGATACTCACTCGAAGACCATTTTTTTTCTCGAGCTTTTCAAGGTATTCCCATCGGGCCGCTCCGCGTTCCATGCTCATGAATGTGTAATCTTTTTTTTGCCAGCCCTCTTTGAGTTTGCTGATGCGCAACGCGGCCTTGAGGCACTCTGCCGGCACCTTTTTTCGTGGCGGTTTTGTTGGAGATGGAATTTCTTCCCCAAGGCGAGCAGCAGCTTCAGCTTTATCGCCAAGAGGATCATTGTCTGGATTGTGGAGATTCCATAACGCATCACTCGCGATACGAGTCGCGTACTTAAAAAACTTTTCCCTCACTGCTTGCGGAATGCGCGGCGCGAAATGAGGAAGAGGTATATTATATTTTTCTTCCCTTTGTTTTCGCTCCAGCTCAATCTTGGCCAATCGCACTGCTACGGCAGCTTCTTTTTCCTTCCTTGTTGCTTCTGTAATGGCAAATAGCGCGAGACGTTTTTTACGGCGCTGCTCCATTTCTTTGGCTAGCTGGGCCCTTAGCATCTCTTTTTTCCGGGCTTCCTCACGAGCTCGGACGGTTGAGACGGATTGACGCGGTACAAGTCCGCCGTCATTAAGATTTGTGAACTCTACTGCCTTACTTTTACCCATAATGCACCTCCTTCTGATTGTGCTATCCCTAGGCCTTTTTCAGGCGTTTCTTATTGTAGAGTAAATTATATGTAAATAATTGTCAAGTCATTCATTTAGTTGACAGATAGTTAATAGGTGGAGTAAAGTGGAAGCAAGTGGAAAATAACGTTGATAACATCATTCTCTATTTATGTTTATCGGGGAGTACATCCATACGCTTGATCCAAAGAAGCGATTGGCATTGCCGGCACGGTTTCGCAAGGAGTTGGGGGGAAAGGTGGTGATTACGCGCGGACTTGATCAATGTTTGTTCGTCTACGCGCTTGCCGCCTGGGAGGAGATCGCGCAGAAACTCAACACACTGCCGGTAGGGCAAGCCGCAAACCGGAGTTTCGTGCGCTTGATGCTCGCCGGCGCTTCTGAAGCAGATATTGATCAATTGGGGCGCGTGCTGCTGCCGGATTATTTGAAGCGTTACGCGGCAATCGGCCAGAAGGTGATTATTGTCGGCGTGGGCAGCCGCCTTGAAATTTGGGCGCAGGAAAAATGGGAGGCGTATCGAAGCGAAATTGAACAGCACACGGATGAACTAGCAGAGCGACTTGGTGAGATCGGAGCTTTCTAAAAAATGGCGAGGGATATTGCATTTTATTGTTGCTATGAAAAATTTTCATCAACCCGTCATGCTCCAAGAAGTTCTTGAAGCCCTCAATCCCCAGCCCGGCCAACATTTCATTGATGCGACACTCGGAGCCGGTGGTCATGCGGAGGCAATATTGGAGCGTACCGCGCCAGACGGAATACTGCTCGGCATTGAACGCGATCCGGATATGCTTGCGATCGCAAAGGAACGTCTTCGCAAGTTTGGATCTCGCTTGGTGCCGGTGTGCGCGCCATACGATCAGATGAAAGAAATAGTGCGACAGAAAGCATTTGGACCAGTTGACAGTGCGCTCTTTGATCTCGGCATTTCATCGTGGCATCTGGAACATTCAGGGAGGGGATTTTCATTTCAGCGCGATGAGCCGCTCGATATGCGTTTTAATCCCGATGAAGGAGGGCCGACCGCGGCGGATATTCTCAATGGCACATCGCAGGAAGAATTGGCACATATATTGAGAGAATACGGAGAGGAGCCACGGGCGCGTCAGATCGCAAAAGCGATCGTGCGAAAACGAAAGCAGGGACGTTTTACGAGGACGGGTCAATTAGTTGAGTCGCTCGCGCTATGGCGGACAGATCGCAGGACACGGCATCCGGCTACCAAAATCTTTCAAGCGTTGCGTATTGCGGTAAATGGCGAACTTGAAATTTTAGAACGAGGACTTGCGGCGGCAGAAGACCTCTGCGAGCCAAAAGGCAATATCGTTGCCATCGCATTTCACGGTTTAGAGGGAAAGATTATTAAAAAAATACTACGGCCTTCTAAGACGCGCGCGCCGTCTTATCAGGAGATAAAGGATAATCCGCGTGCGCGATCCGCCCATTTATATCTATGCGAAAAATAATCAATTGTTTTCTTCTTTCTCTCTTTTTTGCGCTCGGCGCGTTAACGCTTTTGTGGCACAACGCGGCGATTGCCGACGCGGCGATCGCGCGCCGCCTTGCCGAAGAGCGCGATGAGCTTGAGCGCATTACCTTAATGCAGGAAGCCGCCGCCATACGGTTTACCTTGCGGGAACTTCGAGCGCGCGCGGATGCGCTTGGCTTTGTGCCCATCGAGCGGCCTCGCTTTGTAAAACGAGAAGACGAGAAGCCTTCATTGGCTTCCCGCTATGAATAGTCGGCTTTTGATTATTGGCGCTCTCGGCACCCTTCTTGTCGGCGGTATTGTCGCGCGGCTTGGATATTTGCAAATTAATCAGCACGAACGCTTCGAGGAAATCGCGCGGGAGCAAGAAGTACCATCGGTTTTTAGGGATGCCGCGCTGGCCAAGCGCGGATCTATTTTTGCGCGTGATACATTTCTTTTAGCCAGCATGCGGCGCGAATATGATTTAGCGATCAATCCAAAAACGCTTAGCCAGCCGGAAACAGCGTTTTCTTTGCTTGCCTCGGTGGTTGCCTTTGAACGCGACGATTTTTTTGCAAAAGCGGCAAAAAAAGACGACCCCTTTGAGGTAATCAAAAAAAGATTAAACGATGAGGAAGTGCACGCCGTCCGTGATCTTCTCGCGCGTGAGCAAGAAAACCTGATCGGCGTGTTGCTTGCCCCGGAGAAAAAACGATTTTATCCGGGCGGCAATTTGCTTGCGCATGTACTGGGATTTGTCGGCGCCGACGAAGCCGGCGAGCTGGCGGGGCGTTATGGTATTGAGCAGTATTTTGAAAAAGATCTTGCGGAAGGCAAGGACATAACGCTCACCATTGATCACAACGTAGCATTATTTGCTCAACAGCTTGTTGAACTTCTGGCTGAAAAATGGCAGGCAGAGACGGCAGGGGTCGTGGTGCTTGAGCCGCGCAGCGGGAGAGTTTTAACCATGAATGTGGCTCCGGCGTTTGATCCCAATCGTTTTTATGAAGCGAATATTTTTGATTTTTTAAATCCGTTTATTCAAACGCGTATTGAACCGGGATCAGTGATCAAGCCGCTCACCCTTGCTGCTGCCATAGACGCCGGCGCGGTGACGCCGGAGACCACGTATTATGACAAAGGATATCGGGAGTTTGATACGGAACGCATTAATAATTTCGACAAAAAAGGCCGCGGGACCGTCACGATGCAGGAAGTGCTTTCGCAGTCGCTTAATACCGGCGCGGTGTTTGCCATGGAGAAGATGGGGAAAGCAACCTTCAGGCGCTATGCGCAGCGCTTTGGGTTGGGAGAAAAAACGGGTATTGCGCTTGCCGGCGAAATAACGGGCGATCTGCGCAATCTGGATTCTCCGCGTATGATTGAGTTTGCCACCGCCTCGTTCGGGCAGGGGATTGCGACCACTCCGTTGGGGCTTGCCCGCGCGCTTGCCATCATTGCCAACGATGGCAAACTCCCCGAACTTACCGTGATAGATCATCGGGGAGTGAGCAATGGAGTGGGAGTTATAAAAAAAGAAACCGCCGATACTATCACGCGGATGCTGGTAAAAGTGGTGGACACCACTCTTGCCGAAGGCAAAGGCAAGATTCCCGGCTACTCGGTGGCGGCAAAAACTGGCACGGCCCAACTTCCTGATCCCGTTTCCGGCGGCTACTCGGAAGATTTTCTTCACACCTTTTTTGGCTATGCGCCTGCCCATGATCCGCATTTTCTCGTCTTTTTGTTTCTCAAACGCCCGCAAGGCGTCACCTATGCTTCGCATACGCTTACCGAGCCCTTCCGCGACATGATGCAATTTCTGCTCGCCACCTACGCCATCCCGCCAGATCGGGTTGAGTAGATTGATCTTTGCATGAAAGATGTAATAATGATGTAATAAGTTTGAGAAGATTGATTTTCGCGATACTATCGTGATACTATTTTTTCATGAGACAACTATTCAAAAAAATAGTGGTTTGGATTTTGCGCAAGGAGGCGAAGGCGGTGCTGTGGCGGTTTAAACCCACGGTGATCGGGGTCACAGGCAGTGTGGGGAAGACCTCGACGAAAGAAGCGATCCGCGTGGTATTGGAAGCGCGCTACAAACTGCAGACAAGCCCAAAAAGTTATAACAGCGAAATTGGGCTCCCGCTCACCATTCTCGGGCAGGCAACTGCGTGGGATGAATTACTGGGGTGGCTTAAGGTAATCAGCAGGGGATTGATGCGAGTAATCTCGCGCGCACCGTATCCTGGTCGGCTTTTGGCCGAATTTGGGGTGGATCGGCCGGGCGACATGGACCGGGCGCTCATGATCGCAAAGCCCGCAATTTCAGTCATCACTCCTGTCGGCGAAGTGCCGGTACATGTAGAATTTTTTGCGGGTCCCAAAGAATTGGCGCAAGAGAAAGAAAAACTGGCGCGCGCCGTGCCGGAGGATGGATATGTCATTTTAAATTATGATGATGAGACGGTGCGCAAAATGGGAGATCGTCTTGGTGCTCATGTCATGACCTACGGGTTTAGCGAGCGTGCGGATGTGCGCGCCGCCGAAGAGCAACTGTTGATCCGCAAAGAGGATGGTGCATCAGCGCCGGAAGGGACCGCATTTCTTCTTGACTATAAGGATCAACAAATGCCCGTGCGCCTTATTGGCGCATTTGGCAAGCCGCACATCTATGCGGCGCTTGCCGGCGCCGCCGTTGGTATCGCAAACGGTATGCAGTTGGAAGAAATTGCTGAAGCGCTAAGCCGCTATACACCGCCACCGGGCCGGATGCGTTTGATTGAGGGCATTAAAAACACACTTATTTTGGATGACACCTACAACGCTTCTCCGCTTGCCATGCACGCGGCATTTGATCTTTTACGCGACTTATCCGCGAAGCGCAAAATTGCGGTGATCGGCGATATGCTCGAGATCGGCAAATACACGCCGGAGGCGCATCGCGCCATTGTGCGCAGGTTTCCGGACTGGGGAGATTTATTAGTCACGGTGGGACCGCGCGCGCGGTTTGCCGCCGAAGAAGCAAAAGAGCATGGCATGGCGGAAGATCGCATTTGGTCATTTTCGCGCGCCGAAGAGGTAGAAGAAGCACTGCAGCCATTTCTGGAGGAAGGGGATTTGATTTTGGTAAAAGGATCGCAAGCAATGCGGCTTGAAAAGTTTGTGGAAACAATCATGGCGCATCCGGAACGCGCCGGCGAATTGCTGTGCCGGCAGGAGTCCTTCTGGAAAAAGAGATAATATCATTTTTTTGCTCCCATCGTCTAGTGGTTCAGGACGTCGCCCTCTCACGGCGAAAACTCGGGTTCGAATCCCGATAGGAGCGCAGCGGATTGAAGACATGGGCATGTCTTCAATCGGGATTCGAACGGTCCGATGGGTATCGGACCGCGGGATTTCCGAGAAGGAAATCGAATCCCGACGATGGCAAAACAAAAGCCCCGCAGCTGCAGGGCTTTTGTTTTGCCTGAAATGCTCTTTTTTGATAGTATAAAATCATGACCATGAAAGAATCTATTTTGAGGTTTGCCGAGGAGTTTTCCTGGGAACCAATTATTGAAAATCGCGATAAGCTCGCGCCCATTGACATTGACGCTCCTGGAGCGTCAATCATTGTTGCCGGTATGGGGGGATCGCCATTGGCGGCCGATTTGCTCATTGCCCTCGATCCCACGCTCAATATTATCGTACATAAGGATTATGGATTACCCCCAATTGACGCACCTGGTGCGTCAATTTTGGTTGCCATCTCTTATTCCGGCAATACCGAGGAAACCATTGATGCCTTTGAGACCGCAAAAAAGGAGGGATTGTCCGTGGCGGTGATTGCAAAAGGCGGCGCATTACTTGATCGCGCGCGGCAGGAGGCAGCGCCTTTTGTCCAACTACCCGATTCTGATATCCAGCCGCGGATGGCAAGCGGTTTTATCATCAAGGCGCTCGCGGCCCTTTTAGGGCTTGATGCATTACAAAGGGAACTGACGGCATTAGCCCCTCTACTGAAGCCCGCCCAAATTGAAGAGTCCGGGCGCGCACTTGCCGCGCGCATCGGCGACCGCGCGCCTCTTATCTATGCTTCCGCCCGCAACCGCGCTATTGCATATAATTGGAAAATAAAATTAAACGAAACCGGCAAGATTCATGCGTTTTTTAATGTATTTCCGGAATTAAATCACAATGAGATGAATGGGTTTTCTTCCCGATATTATACCGTTATATTGCGCGATCCCGATGACCACCCTCGCATCAAAAAGCGTATGGAAGCGCTTGACGTATTGTATAAAAAACAAAATGTATTCGTTGAAATCATTGATGAAAAAGGAGCGACGCATCTTCATCGCATTTTTGATTCATTGGTGCTTGCCGATTGGACTGCGCTTGCGATTGCCGAAGCGCGGGGTGTGGATCCGGAGCAGGTGCCGATGGTGGAAGAGTTCAAGAGATGTTTATCAAATTGACCTAATTAGAAATTTTCCATGCATATTCTTTTCGATATAGGGGGCACCAACACACGTATCGCGATTTCACGTGATGGCGACGCATTTAAGGAGCCGCGCGTGGTGGCAACCCCGCAAAAATTTGAAGAGGGCATTGCTCTTGTCGGCAACATAGCAAAAGAACTTATTGGCGCTGAAAAAGGTTCTTTTGATTTAAGCGCGGCGGCAGGCGGTGTTGCCGGTCCGTTCAATCGAGAAAAAACGATTTTGGTGAATGCTCCGAATCTTCCGGACTGGAAAGGCAAGCCACTCAAAAAAGAACTCGAAGACGCCCTTGGCACCACGGTTATTTTAGAAAACGATGCGGCGTTGGCGGGGATCGGCGAAGCAACGGTGGGGGCAGGGAAGGGAAAGGATATTGTGGCATATATGACCGTAGGGACGGGCGTGGGGGGCGCGCGGATTGTGCACGGACATATCGATGAAAGCGCTTTTGGTTTTGAGCCCGGCCATCAATACATTCAGCATGCCCTCCTTGGTGAAGATATTAAATGCTGGACATTGGAATCTCTTGTTTCCGGCTCCGCACTTCAAAAACGTTTTGATAAAGATCCGCGCGAGATTGCGGATCCGGCGGTATGGGAAGATCTTGCCAAATTACTTGCGGTGGGTCTTCACAACACGATAGTCCACTGGTCTCCCGATATAGTGGTGCTTGGCGGGTCCATTATACGGAGCAACCCCGCCCTCCCCTTAGATCGCGTCATATTTCATTTGAAAAATATTCACTCTATTTTTGGTGAGCCGCCACCCTTGGTGCCATCAGAACATGGCGACCAAAGCGCTCTTTATGGCGCTCTTGTTTTGCTCACGCGGTAATTTCATAGTATACTTTTCTCATGGGTCGTTTTTTACATGGCCTTAATGTGGTGGCACAATGCCGCCGGTGGAGAGTGCCGCTCTGGTCCTGTCCGCAGTTTTTGTTTATCGTGATGGGTATCATTATTATTTTTGCCATGGTAGGCACCAATATGGTTGCGCGCCGTTTTGCCGCCCCCGAGGTGGCTGCCATTGTGGTGCTTTTTGTTACCGCTTTTCTTTTTGTGATGGGATACTTCATTACGAAATCCTTTGAGCAGATGGCCCAGACATCGCAAGCAAAATCAGAATTTATGAGTATCATGTCTCATCAATTGCGCACTCCGCTCACGAATATTCTTTGGCGTCTTGAAAAAATGTTGAGCCAGAATACCTTAGCGAAAGACGAAAGACGCGATGTCGCCATCGTGTATCGGGAAGAACAAGAATTGATGCAAATGGTCAACGCCATGCTTGAAGTACATCGCATAGAAGAAAAGGTGTTGGTGCTTGAAAAGCAAGCATTCATGTTTCGCGATCTCGTCGTCAGAGTAGCGGATGAATTTCAAGCGAACGCTCAAAAAAAAGAGATAACGCTCCATGCGCCAGAGGAGAGAGAGCCGTTTCCGGTGTTCGGCGATGCGATCCGTATCCGATGGGTGATAGAGAATCTTTTAGACAACGCGCTTCGTTACAGCGGCAAAGGAACGACGATAACCGTGGATCTCGCGCGCAAAGGAACGTGTGTTATACTGAATGTCAGTGATCAAGGCCCCGGTATTACCGAGGAGGCGCAAAAAAAGCTTTTCACCAAATTTTTTCGCGGCTTCGATAAAGACAAACACCTTACTACCGAAGGATTTGGCCTCGGACTTTATATTGCCAAAGCAATCATAGAAGCGCATGGCGGAGGAATTGGCGTGCGCTCGCAATTACAAAAAGGGTCGACATTTTGGTTTACACTGCCATTAAAAGTATGAAAAAAATTTTAATAGTGGAAGATGATCCAGGACTGCTCGAATCGTTTCAGAAGGCGTTTTCCGGCAGACCCTACGAACTCATCCAGGCTATGGACGGCGAACAAGGCCTTGCGCGCATGCGCGCTGAAAAACCGGATATGGTGCTTCTGGATTTGCTCCTTCCTAAAAAGCACGGATTTGAGGTACTCGAAGAAATGAGAAATGACGCCGCGCTGAAACAGATGCCGGTGATGGTGCTCACGAACCTGGAGAACGCCGAAGATGTGGAAAAGGCGCTTGAGCTGGGAGCTACCACCTATCTGGTAAAAGCAAATTATACGCTGGAAGAAATTGCGCAGAAGGTTGAGGAAGTTTTGGAATCGAGAAAGTAGAATTTAGAAAATAGAATCTATTTTTTGAATTTTTATGAAAGTTGATCCTCAACAACTTAAGGCGCTTCTTATTAATGCAGGGCTTCTGACGGCCGATGAATTTGACGCATTTGCCAAAAAAGCGGCAAAGACCGGCAAGCGTGTTGCCGATCTATTGATTGCGTCCGGCAAAATAAAGCAGGAAGATTACTCGCGCCTGCAGGCGCATATGTTGGGTATCCCTTTTGTTGATCTGGAAAATGTTCTCATTGATCCGGAGGTGCTGCGTATTATTCCGGAACCAGTGGCACGCCGACACAATATCGTGGCATTTCGCAAGTCGGGGCGCGATTTGGAAGTAGCCATGCTTGATCCGGAAGATTTGGAAACAATCGATTTCATTAGGAAAAAAGCTAACTTAACAATAAAGCCGCGACTGACGGACGAGGCCTCTTTGCGCAGTGTGCTTGCGCAGTATCGTAAGTCGCTTGAAGCAGAGTTTGAAACGATTTTGCGTAAAGAACCGGAAATAGTCCAGCCGGGAGCAGACGATCTTCCCATTGTCCGTATCGCAGATACGCTTCTGCGCCACGCGATCCTCCAGCGCGCTTCGGACATTCATATAGAACCTCGTGAGCGCGAAGTGATTGTACGCTACCGCATTGACGGCATTTTGCATGATGCCATGACGCTTCCGGCCAATGTTGCAGGAGGGCTTATCGCGCGCATCAAGGTGCTCGCGAATTTGAAGCTGGATGAACATCGGCTTCCGCAAGACGGTCGTTTTAAAATAGAAACCGAAGATTATAATATTTCATTTCGCGTTTCCATCATTCCCATCTATGACGGCGAGAAGGCGGTGCTGCGCCTTCTGCTGGAAGACACCAAGGCATACACACTTCAAACCCTCGGCTTCCACGGCGAAGCTCTTGAACGCATCCATGCCGGCATAAGAAAGACCGTGGGCATGATTTTGGCTACCGGCCCCACGGGGTCTGGCAAGACGACTACGCTTTATACTGTTATTGATTTACTCAACAAGCCGGAGGTAAATATTTCTACCATTGAAGATCCAATTGAGTACCACATCCCACGCGTCAATCAAACGCAGGTCAAACCCGATATCGGCTATACCTTTGCCAATGGTTTGCGCGCGCTGGTGCGGCAGGATCCGGATATTATTATGGTAGGCGAGATTCGCGACAATGAAACGGCGTCTCTTGCGGTCAACGCCGCCCTTACCGGCCATCTCGTGCTCTCCACGCTGCACACCAACTCGGCTGCCGGCGCACTGCCGCGCCTTATGGACATGCGGGTGGAGCCCTTCTTGATTACTTCCACCGTAGAGATTATCATCGCCCAGCGCCTCGTGCGCCAGCTGTGCCCAGAAAAAGAGGAATATTATCTTTCCGCTGCCGATCAGGCCGACCTTGCAAAGCAGGTTGATCTGGAGCGTGTGCTCTGGCTTTTAAAGCAAGAAAAAATTGTGGACGCTTCCGCCCAGTGGAAGCATATTCCATTCTTTCGCCCCAAGCCAACGCCCGAATGCGCGGATGGCTATAGAGATCGCATCGGTATCCACGAAGTGCTCATTATGAGTTCTGCCATCAAAGAGATGATTATGAAAAACATGTCCGCCGATGAGATTGACCGCGAGGCGCGTAAAGAAGGCATGATCACCATGGCGGAAGACGGCATTTTTCAGGCCGCGCGCGGTATTACCACCATTGAAGAAATCTTGCGAGTGATGAGGGAGTAGGGAACGTTGTATCATTTTGTCCCAAGCAAGGTTTGGGACAGGTTCGTTAAAATTACCAATAAAATGAAGCATTTTGTAGCTATTGACTTTAGTAGTATTTTTTGATATAATAATAGATAGAATAAAACTGCAGGAAGGAGGACGATATGGCAATAGCACATTTTGACGGGGGCCTCACAGAGGCCCAGAAAAGGATTGTAACGGAAGTAATGGAGGCGGCCAAAGGGGGTCTTTGGGCCAAGGTTATATTTTGGTCCAAAGTCAACCCCGACGGGAGCACTGAGGCTACCGTCGAGATCGAAGCCACCCGATACAACGGAGAGGACGAGTAGCACATTTACCGTGAATAACGAAATGCATTTTCGTACATACGCCAAAGAGCCGCTCTCCAGAGCGGTTGTTGTTTTGAACACTCTAAAACCAATGGAAACTAAGACGAGAACGAAAGAAGAAACCAGTTAATAATGAAACGAATTTATCTGCCGAAAGGCAGGTTACGCAACAAGATAGGCGCAGATTGAAGACAGATAATGTGCAAGGTATCCGTCA
>ERZ1292623.1568-Hain-H51-01um-R1-1568-length-21838-cov-7_pt1 | contig 11502 bp, 9 predicted proteins | sample MGYA00564398_ERZ1292623 | MGnify/ENA primary metagenome ERZ1292623 (study PRJEB36523, sample SAMEA6512633) | groundwater metagenome | collected 2019-01-07 | study: AquaDiva: Metagenomics assemblies of 32 groundwater samples | reverse complement strand
CTTTGTTACAAGCTTTGCCTAAATCTATAATGTATATAACATTGGGAGGATATTAAATGAAAGAAGAGAAAGAGGTTTTAAAAGAAGAGGCACATGAGGTGTGTTATAACCCCTGTACAGTTTGCAACAAAAAGGGATATCTTGATAACGGGGAGATGTGCCCTGTATGTGCGGGCACAGGTTGCAAGGATAAAAAGTACTGTGTGCCAGCAGGGGGTCTCGGTTGCGAATCTTAGTTTCAGTCAACAAACATCTTCCCAGGATTTAAGATATTGTTCGGGTCAAAGGATTTTTTGATCTTCTTCATTACCTCCACTCCGAGATCGCCAATCTCCATTTTGAGATATGGCGCCTTTGTAATGCCTATGCCGTGCTCGCCTGATATGGTGCCGTTAAGAGAGAGGGTGGCAGAGAAAAGCTCCTTTACTGCTTCATTTGCCCTGTTTGTCTCATCTGCATCTCTTTTGTCATACATTATATTCACATGGATATTGCCGTCTCCTGCATGGCCAAAATTAACTATCCTTAAATTGTATTTTTTAGAAATACCGTCTACTGCACTTATAATATCAGGTATCTTTGTCCTCGGCACAACTATATCCTCGTTTATCTTATCAGGCTTGAGCTTAAACATATTTTGAGACAATGACCTCCTCGCAAGCCAGAGCCTTTTGGCATCTGATTCATTTTCTGCAATATCTATTCTTGCTGCATTATTTGCCTTACAAACATCCTTTACCCTTTCTAAAATCCTCGGCGCCTCAATCTCTGTTCCATCCACCTCTATTAAAAGCAATGCCTCTGCCTTTTCCTGCAATCCCTCTGGCAAATGCTCCTTCACAACCTCAAGCGAGTTTTTGTCCATAAACTCTATTGCCCTTGGCACTATCCTCTTTTTAGTAATATCAACTACAGTGCTTGCTGCATCAGCAATGTCTGTAAAAAATGCAGAGAGTGTAGAGACCTTTTCCGGCATTGGAAGGAGTTTTAATATTATTTTCGTTATAATACCGAGCGTTCCTTCAGAGCCTGTCATAAGCCTTGTAAAGTCATAGCCAACAACACCCTTCCGTGTCTTAACGCCTGTGTTTATTACCTTGCCTGTTGGCAATACCACTTCAAGACCCATTACATAGTCGCGTGTAACGCCATATTTTACAGCCTTTGGTCCCCCTGCATTTTCAGCAACATTGCCGCCGAGCGTGCAAAAGTCCATGCTTGATGGGTCAGGCGGATAAAATAGTCCCTTTGATTCCACAAGCCTCTGTAAATCGCCGTTAATAACCCCAGGCTCAACTATTGCAAATAGATTATCCTCATCAATCTCAATTATCCTATTCATCTTTTCAAAAGAAAGGAGAATACCGCCTTTTACAGGTATAGAGCCTCCTGAAAATCCTGTGCCAGCGCCCCTCGGTATAACAGGCATATCCTCTTTATTTGCAAGCTTCATAATCTCAGAAATCTGCGATGGTAATGTCGGTTTAACTATAACATCAGGCAGGGATTCTATCTGTGTGGCGTCGTAGGAGTAGCAGAGAAGCTCCTCCCTTTCTGCAGAAACATTCTCCTTGCCTGCGATATCCTTTAATAAACTGACTAATTCTGATAAAAGCATAAGATAGATAGTAGCAGAAAATCTCCTTAGATTGCAATAAATAAGAGCCATTTTTACATTGAAAAAAAGGCCATTTGTTGATATCATTATATTAGCGTCGATGATTAAGGAGGTGGCAGATGAACATCAAGAAGATTCTTATTCCAATAGATTTTTCTGAGTGCTCCAAGGATGCCTATGAATATGCTTTAAACCTGTCTGAGGAGTTTGATTCAACATTATATATTCTGAATGTTATTGAGCCGCAGATTCTTGATACATTAAGCCATTTTACAAAGGAGGCAAGAAAGAAGATAGAGGAAAAGGTTCTAAAAAAAACAGAGGACGACTTTGATGAATTTCTGAAAAATTCAAGGCCAAATAAAAAGATAAAGATTGAAAGGCTGATTTCACAGGGTATTCCATTCATAGAAATCATAAAAAAAGCAAAGGAGATTGAGGCAGATGTGATATCCATGGGAAGCTATGGAAGGACTGGACAGCTTGAACAGATACTATTTGGAAGCACAGCAGAAAAGGTTGTAAGGGGTGCGCCGTGCCCGGTAGTCTGTGTGCCGAGAGTGAAATGCATCCCGGAAAGGAGCGGAAAATGAAAGAAATCAGAAAAGCGAGAAAAGAGAGGGATTACAGGCCGGCAAAGTTTAAAAAGAATATCGGGGCATATTATGACCCGTATCTTGCAAAAGGCGGGCCGCATGATATGGCAATCTGCAAGAAATGCCATGCCATTTACCACAAAAAGAGGTGGTTCTTTGACAAGGCAATCTACGAAGAAAAAATTGATAAAAAGACCACACAAAAGGTTCTATGCCCTGCATGTCAAAAGATCAAGGACAAATTTCCCGGCGGCATCGTAACATTAAAAGGCGATTTTATTAAAGATAAGGAAAAGAGGGATGAGATACTGAATCTTGCAAAGAACGAGGATGCCCTTGCAAAGGGCATTAATCCATTGGAGCGGATAATTGAGATAAGAAAAACGGCATTAGAAATTAATATCACAACAACAAATGAAAAACTTGCGCAGAGGATAGGAAGGGCAATTTATAAGGCTTTTAAAGGAAAGGTAAGATATAACTGGTCGCATGATGTAAAGCTGTTGCGAGTAGAGTGGGAGAAGTAGTTAAAGTATTATAAAAAATCTCCCCTTACCCCTCTTTGCCAAAGAGGGGTAACACACCCCTTAATCCCCTCTTGATAGAGGGGAAATCCCTCCCTTTGGAAAAGGGAGGTTAGGAGGGATTTTACAAATAAGTCGTTGCAATTATTAAGACAGTTATTTAGAATTGCATATAACATTTTATTACTGAGGCAACCATGAAAGAGGCAATGCTTTATGAGAAGATTGATGACAAGAAGGTAAGGTGCAATCTGTGCAACCACCGCTGCATTATCCTGTCGTCTAAAAGGGGTATATGCGGTGTAAGAGAGAATCAGGACGGCATACTTTATACCCTTGTCTATGAGAGGCTTGTATCAGCTAATATTGACCCAATTGAAAAAAAGCCGTTTTTTAATTTTTATCCCGGAACACAATCATATTCCATTTCAACAGTTGGCTGCAACTTCAGGTGCCTCCACTGCCAGAATTATGAAATATCACAGATGCCAAAGGACAGAAAGGGCATGATAACAGGCGATGCTGTTAAGGCAGAGGAGATAGTTGAAGCAGCAGAAAAGGCCGGGTGCAAAAGCATTGCCTATACTTATACTGAGCCGACGATATTTTTTGAATATGCATACGATACAGCAATGCTTGCAAGTAAGAAGGGAATTAAGAATGTCTTTGTAACAAACGGCTACATGACCAAAGAGGCGCTGACGCTTATTAAACCCTATCTTGACGCTGCAAATGTGGATTTGAAATTCTTTGATGAAAAGACGCATCAAAAGATATGCGGCGCCAAAGTCAGCCATGTCTTAGATACAATAAAGCTTATGCACGAATTGAACATCTGGGTTGAGGTGACAACACTCATAATACCAACACTGAATGATTCAGATGATGAGCTGAAGCGGATTGCTGAATTTGTATACAGCGTCGGGCCTGAGATACCCTGGCATGTAAGCGCCTTTTATCCAACATACAAGCTGACAGACAAGCCGAGGACGCCTGCTGCCACATTGAAAAAGGCAAGAAAAATCGGATTTGATGCTGGTCTAAGATATGTGTACACAGGAAATATCCCAGGCGATGAAGGCGAGGATACATTATGCTATAATTGTAAGACACTGCTGATAGACAGACACGGATATGAGATTTTAAAATACAATATAAAGGACAACAGGTGCCCGAAGTGCAATACCATTGTTAACGGCAGGGGCATGGAGGAGTTTAAAAAATAAATGATTCAGGATATAAGGCTGCACGGACAGATAAATAATGTTATAGAATATTATGCAACCATTGCCGGCGAGGATATAAGCAATAGATTCTTCTATGAGATCAGCGCTGAAGACGGCCACAGGTTTATCAGGTTCTTCTCCTACGGTAATGAGTTCGTAATAAGCGAAAAAGGCATCTCCTATAAAGGGACAGGGGGCAACTTCTGCGAGTATATGTTTGGCGTAAGCCAGCCAATAAAGGATATGGTGAAGAAGGATGTAATCAACAGGTTGATTATGTACGGCACATTATTTGACTCTACAGGAGAAAACCTCATATTTACAAATCAGGCCTATGGATTTGAGACCTTTGACGAGGTGTTTGTAAAAGGAAATGCCCTCTGCAATTACTACTTTTTTATCCAGTCAAAATTTAAAGGCGAACTCAAAACACAGCAGGAGCATCTCTTAAAGCGGCTCGGAAGATTTCTAAAAAGAACCAAAAATATCCACCTGCAGAATGAGCCTGCCTTAATAGAAGAGATACTAACCACATTAAAAGACCCTGATGTAATATTATACCTCTTCAAGCTTATTCACAGGCATAATACAGAATACTATACTATTTATAAAGAGTTTTACTCTGACGAAAAGATGATTAAGGAGCACGAGTACAAAATATTGCAGGACATGACAAAGGCATACAACATTGACCAGTACCAGCTTGAGAGGATAAAGATTGATGTATTATACAAACACCCGGACAACAGGCGCATAATTGATGAATATAAGGATATACTTGTCTCCATTACAAAAGAAAAAGGCATGGATCAGGGAAAGGTGGCAAGGCTCAACAGGCTGCGGTCTTTGAGCATAAGAAATAATATCCCTCTTGAGCTTTTCTCTGCCTTAGATGAACTTTTATTAAAAGGCAAAAAGCTCGGAAGGATTGATGAGCCTGATTACATCAAAGATACAAGGGAGATACTGGAAGGGATATTTATAGGCGGGCATCTTACGGAAAACAACGTATCAAAGGAAGACCTTGTCACACTGTTAAAATCAAAACAGACTGCCATGGAAAAGAGGGATTTAAGATTTGAAGGCCTGCTCTTAGAAGCAGGAAAGAGGTGCGACGAGTTTTTCAGGGACGCAAATAATACAAAGCCGCTTGAGACATTGAGCAATATAGTAACCTTCTTTGACCGCTTTGACGCTGCATTCTCTTATATTAATCAAATCGTCTTTATGGAGGATGTGGATATAACAGAGGAGAGATTGAGAAGCATATTGCAGAACAAAAAGATTTTTGATGATATTGACTCAAAGATATTTAAGGAGCTGTTTATAGAAGCAATAGTAAAAGACAGGTATCTGACGTCCTTTGGAAAAAAGAAAATCTATGTAATGTTCAAAGGCCTTAAAGATGTAGAGGAGAGGCTTATTCCATTAAATACCGTTGTAACCCAGCTTACAGAGGCAAACAAAGAGGCAATACTCTACAGGACTGTACATTATTATTTCAGAAAGAGGATGAAGAACCTTTACTTAGAGCTTCGCAAGAATGATAATTTTGAGGATACAAGAAAAGAGCTGTCAAAGGAGCTTTTGGAAAACAAGATTATAAATAAAGAGATACCGCCTGAGCTTTTCAACAAAGTCTTACAGGACTTAAAGGAGGAGATGGTCTACCTCTATGAAATCCTTCCGATGATTATCAATAATAAGGATACTGATTTAAGGGAAAAATTCCTGAAAGAGAGCAATCTTGACAGATATTATATAGAGGAATTAGAGCGGGAGTTTATTGAGCTTAAAGGCATTGACCCGTCAATCCTGAACCTGATGCAGAGGTATGAAACAGAGGCGGCTTATCAGGTGGTGTAAGCAGAATATATATATAACATATAATCTGGATGCCTGACAGAAACATTCAGGCATGACATTATACTTTTTCCTGTCATTCCCGCAGCGTTTTTTAGCGGGAATCCATCCTGCCTGTCGGCAGACAGGACGGACAAGAAATAGACGAGACTGGATTCCTGCCAGAGGCATGCAGGAATGACAAAAAGCGAAAAGCTGTTTATGAGATACCACAATAGTTGTATATTCCGTTGCTATGTAATGCATTACATAGTTGTGTAATTCGTTACATAGTTTGGGGCTGGCCAATGTGCCTGCTACAAGGTGTGACAGGAGGGCGAACACAAGGTTCGTCCCTACATAATACCTTATTTTTCAAGGGATTTCAAATTAATCGTAGGGGCGAGGCATAGCCTCGCCCTATATTGAAACTGCTGGCACAACAATTGCAGTTATTATAGTTGAAAACTAAATATTAATGGTCAAATGACCACCGATAAGGGTAACTTCATCTGAAAAGATGGAGGCACAAAGTCCTTAACCTAAGTAGTAGGGGTTCAATATATTGAACCCCTACATAAAAATATACGGTTGAAAGGGCTGCCGAAGTGGGGGGAAGAAGTTGATAATCAAGGCCTGCCTACCTAAAAAATCGGTGGCAGGCCTTTTTGTTTTGGAGAAGGAAAAAAAATCATGAATGAGGTGTTAAAAATGAAGACTAAATATTTTGCCTTAATCTTTTTGGTTAGTTGTTTATTTGTGTTTGGAACAAACAGTTATGCAGGAGAGGTTAGAACTGTATCTGGTACAATAGAAAGTGTTAAAGGCAGCTCTATTGAAGTGAGTGGAACATATTATGATATTTACGGTGTTCCACTTTTAAATTCCTCTGGCCATGAAGTATCAAGAGATCAGTTAGAAACAGGGAAAATAGTGGAAATATTTTTAGAGGACGGCAAGATAACAAGAGTGAAAATCCATGACTACATAGTCGAGTGAGGTTAACATGAAAAAAATACTTTTTCTAATCATTAGCGTAACTTTTTTATTTACAATTTTGTATTCAAGGAATTCAGATTCTGCAATAATGGAAGACTACTGCGCTGTCCCGCCATATGTTATTCAGAATGTTCCATCAAATATAATGATTGTCCTTGATAATTCAGGCAGCATGTTTAATTTTTCATACTCTGATGGTTTTGAAACAACAACAACTGCAGATGATAACGCATGTACTGCATCTGGCACTCCCTGCACAGGATTTACAAACCCCGGAACATATTCGACCTATAAATACTATGGTTATTTCAACCCTGATTACTGGTATACATATGGAAGCAACCGGTTTACTGCAACTGCCGCAAAGACAGGAAGCGGGCTCTCTGGTGAAAGGGCAAAGAACGCATCAGAATGGGACGGCAATTTCCTTAACTGGCTTACAATGAGAAGGGTGGATATAATCAGAAAGGTAATGACCGGAGGAACATCTGTAGGCTCGGGCCTCAGCACCCGGCTATTAGGAGAGATAGCCGACTATTCTGGAAGAGGGATATATAAATCAACCATAGCTGCTGATACAGCGAATTATACGGAGTATACCGGAGACAAAACATACACTTTCGATACTGCAGGCTCTGGAACATCTTCGTTTTCAGTTTCAGGTGGGGGAGGAAGTTTTAATGTTGATGTAGATGTGGCGCTTCCGACGCAGGCTGCTTCCGACGTCAAGGTACAAGGCGTTCTTCAAAGGGTTGTTGGCGCCAAGGCAAGGATAGGACTGACCTTTTACAAACCTAATACTGATACCACTCATACAACTACTCATACCACTGATGGCGGAAATGTGCGGGTTTCTGTTGCTGGTGGAAGCCTCTCAAGCACAGTAAACGAGATAAATATCACAAGGCCTGATTCTAATACACCTCTTGGTGAGACGCTATGGACAGTAACAGGCTATTTTGCACAACAGGAGACTATGGAAAGCGGTCCGGGACCAAGATATACTTCTGCAGACTTTTCAATAAACGATACAAATGACCCACATAACTATGGAACAGGCGGACAGCCTGTATACCGCTCCTGCGGAAAGAGCTATGTCCTGTATATCACTGACGGCGAGCCATGTTCAGATGGCCATCTGCCAAGCACAATAGCAGATTATGCCAGCGGAAAATCAAACTATAACTGTTCAGGCGGCAGTTGTCCTGCTGTTGACCCGCCTGGACCTGCTTCATTTTCTGCATCAACCTTCCCGACTTGCGGTGCAGGCAACTATGTTGCAGGCATAGAGGATGTAGCATTATATGCACATACAACTGACTTAAGGAGCCTTACCCTCGGCGTAAATGCAATTGACAAAACACAGAATCTGAACATGTATTTTGTATTTGCCTTTGGCAAGGGCTCTACACTGCTAAGATATGCTGCTATAAACGGAGGCTTTATAGACGGCAATGGCAATAACCAGCCTGATGTTGCAACAGAGTGGGATAATAATAATGACGGTGAGCCTGACAATTTTTATGAGGCTACCGAGGGCGCTCAACTTGAAGCATCTATTGAAGCAGCCCTATCAGACATGCTCAAGCGAGCATCATCTGGCACAGCGGCATCTGTTCTTGCATCAGGCGAGGGCCGTGGGGCAAATCTCCTGCAGGCTGTGTTCTATCCAAGGCGCGCCTTTGGCAATGATATTGTTGGCTGGACAGGCTCGCTTCAAAACCTATGGTATTATGTTGACCCGCTATTTACTTATAGCAACATAAGGGAAGATACAAATGCTGATGAGATACTCCATCTTCAAAGCGACTATATTATACGGCTCTACTTTGACACCGCTGCTTCTCCGCCGTCTACAAAAGCAAAGCGCTATATTGACAGCGATGGCGATGGCGCTCCAAATTCTCAGACGACACCTGTTCAGTTTGAAGACATTGGGAATTTATGGGAGGCGGGCAAGCTTTTATGGAGCAGGGAGGTAACCGGAGCGAGCGCTGTCCCAAGAAAAATATATACTACCCTTGACGGCACAAGCTTCCTTGCTAATGATTTTTCTGTAGCCAATGCGTCAACATTAGCGTCTTATCTGCAGGCAGCTTCAACAACAGAGGCTGAAAATATAATCAAATATACCCATGGAGAGGATATCACCTTAGATGCAAATCCTGCTGACGGCGTAAATGATTTTAGAACAAGAACTGTAACAATCGGCGCTGGGACCCATGTGTGGAAGTTAGGTGATATATTGGATTCAACCCCCAAGATATCCTCGTGGGCGCCGCTGAATAAGTATGATAAAGTTTATAAGGATTCCACATACGCTAATTTTGTTGCCACTACTGCTACAACTACTCCGCCTGTAAATTATAAAGGCAGGGGAATGGTATTCGCAGGCGCAAATGACGGGATGCTCCATGCCTTTAATCTCGGGTTACTGGAAGACAGTTGGACAGGACAGGGGACTTATGAAAAGGCAAGGCTAACAGGGGCAGATTTAGGCAAAGAGATGTGGGCATTTATTCCGAAGAATGTGCTTCCTTATCTAAAATATATAACAAACCCGTACTACTGCCATATCTTTAATGTTGACCTTACTCCCTTTATCTTTGACGCAAGCATTGGCGGAAATGCCGGCGATGCCAAACCAGCAAATGGCAGCAGTTGGAGATCTGTGCTTATTGGAGGGAGGAGAACAGGCGGCGCATGCAGGGGGACAACAACTGCCTGCACAGATGTTGACGAGGGTGGCGGCGGCGGCAAGGATTGTGTTAATACGCCTGTTGATGTTGGCGGCGCAAGCGTGGGCTATTCCTCTTATTTTGCTATTGATGTCACTGACCAGAACAATCCACAGCTTTTATGGGAATTTTCCGACCCTCAGCTCGGTTTTGCAACAACAGGACCTACAGTTGTACGGATTGGCAATACTAACAATAATGGCGATTGGTTTGTTGTCTTTGGCTCTGGTCCAACAGGGCCGATAATCACTGATGCCGCAAAAAAAACGAGTTACCAGTTTATGGGCAGCTCTGACCAAAACCTGCGGCTGTTTATCTTTAACCTTAAAACAGGGCCAGGGATAAATAATGCCAATGTTATAGTAAAAGATACTGGCATACAATATGCCTTTGCTGGCTCAATGATAAGCTCTGCAATAGATACTAATCTAAACTATATGGACGACGCTGTTTATATTGGATATACAAAGATGAATACAGCAGATGGAGCGGGCACAACTGCAGACCCATATAAATGGACTCAAGGCGGCGTTGGCAGGCTCTTGACCAATGAAAACCCTGACCCAACTCAGTGGGCATGGAGCACGGTAATGGATAACATTGGCCCTGTAACCTCTGCTGTAGCAAAGCTTGAGAGCACAAGAAACAAGATTTTATGGCTCTACTTTGGCACAGGCAGGTCCTATTTTGCAAAGGCTGACAGCATTGACGACCCAACCAACCAGAGAAGATTATTCGGGATTAAAGAGCCCTGCTTTGCCTCAACAGGGTTTTTTAACCTAGGCTGCATCGCTCCTGTTGCTATGGGCAGTTTAACGGATGTTACTAATATTGCCAATGTTCCTTCAGAATCAACGGCTAACAATTCTGGTTTTAGCGGTTGGTATATTAATGTTGACGCTTCTGGCAGCTATACCTATGCCGAAGGTGACCCTGCTGTTAATGTTACAAAAAACTATGGGGCTGAAAGAACTATCACAGACACAGTATCTACAACTACAGGCTGTGTATTCTTTACAACATATAAGCCGTATGTAGATGTATGTTCTATTGGCGGCAAGAGCTTCTTATGGGCTGTAAGGTACAATACAGGAGGGTCTTGCGCCTTAAGAGGAAAGGCATTGCTGCAGGTTTCTACAGGCAGCATTGAACAGATAGACCTTCCATTAGGCAGGAAGTCGGATGCAATGGAGGGTGCTCCTCCAACAGGCGGAGGATTATCACTGCAGACGCCGCCGCCGCCTGTAAAGAAGATTCAACATATTAGGGAAAGATGATGAATAATCGGGGCTTAACATTAATTGAACTAATGGTTGCTCTTGTTATAGTTGTCATTCTGATCGGAGTTGCCGGTTATTCTCTGAGAGGGAGGATGATGGGCTATAGGATAGAGAATCAGGTAAAAGGTATGTATGCTGATTTGATGAATGCAAGGGCAAGGGCAATGCAGCAAAACAGAAGCCATTTTATTCAGGTAACTGCGGCTAACTTTCAGATAATTGAGGATTCAGATGAAAGCGGCGCTAATAATGCGGGCGATGCCGTAATAGTAACGAGGGCATGGCAATACCCGTCATTAGTGTTTCCAGTAACAATAACTATGAATACGCGCGGCATTATTGCATCTGATCTTGTTCCACCTGATGATACCACAATTAACTTTGATATCGGCAATAATGCCCCGGATTATGACTGCATAAGGCTGTTTGCAACAAGGATATATACTGGAAGAATGGAGGGAGGGAATTGTGTTGTTAAATAAAAAGGGTATGACATTAATTGAGGTAATGATTGCCCTTGTAATACTCCTGATAGTTATGCTTGCCCTAATGCAGACTGTAACATTAGGTATTAATTCTAATGTATCTAATCTGCTGAGAGACGAGGCGACAAGGATAGCTGAGCTAAGGATAGCTGAGCTAAGGAATACACTATTTACCGACGGCGCATTAGCGGCTA
>ERZ1292623.2344-Hain-H51-01um-R1-2344-length-17070-cov-42_pt3 | contig 11507 bp, 9 predicted proteins | sample MGYA00564398_ERZ1292623 | MGnify/ENA primary metagenome ERZ1292623 (study PRJEB36523, sample SAMEA6512633) | groundwater metagenome | collected 2019-01-07 | study: AquaDiva: Metagenomics assemblies of 32 groundwater samples | reverse complement strand
CTTCTTTTGGCCGGAACAAAAGAAGGTAACCTGCCGCGGGTCAGCCACCCGCAAGGAATGTTTTTTTAGTGCGCCCGAAGGGCGCACCTCCTGGATTCCCGCTTTCGCGGGAATGACGGCCCCCTCACCTTAATCCTCTCCCGAAGGGAGAGGAAACTAGGCCGGCGCGCCAGCGCCACGTGCCGCCGCCACGGCCGGCGCAAACAATCGCTGCGCGCTCTCGCTCCCCGGCTCGACGCCGAACGCCAGCATCTTCTCGCCGATCTCCTCGATCTGGCGACGGATGACGGCGATGCCCTGATCGTTGAGCGGGCGGCGATCCTGGTCGAGCAGCCGGCCGCCCACCTGTTCCGCCAGCGCGATCGCCGCGTCGGCCATCTTGTCGAACACCGCGGCCGGGTGTGGCACCAGCGGCACACTCATGAACATCGTCACCCCGGGCGTGGTCAGGCGGTCCCAGGCGGCGGGGTCGAACACGCCGGGCTCGACCAGGCTGGCAAGCGTAAACAGTTCGCGCCCGCCGGTGGCGGCCACCGATTTCATCTGGAACACCCGCTGCGGGCTGAATTCGAACCCGAGCCGGGTGGCGGCGCGCTCAATCAGTTGTCCGCGCAAACCGTCGGCGTCGACGGCACCGACGTTGACGGCGGCGATCACATCGAAGGCTTCGCAAAACTGGTGCAACTGGTGGGCGTGCCTGAGCGCCTCATCGAACTCAAGCGAAAAACGCGTCTGCCGGTTGAGGGCATCGGCCAGCTTGAGTCCGGCCTGCGCGAGCGCGTTGAGATCGGACTCGCTGGCCGCGCCGTGCGTATCCACCAGCATCATGGTCAGGGCCAGATCGCGGTAGAGCGTGCGCGAAGGATCGGCCGCGAGTTCCGTCCACCCCTGGCCGTCGGCAACGCGGCCCAGCAGGCGATGGGGCTTGTCGAGCCGGTATTCCTCCTGCTTGTAGGGACCCAGGGCCACATCGCGCGCCACCGGCGCGCCGCCGCTGAGGTACATCGCGAACTCGATGTGTTCGTCGATGCGGGCGGTCACGCGGGCCTGCGCCGAGCGCAGACGTTTGATTCCATGATCGAGATCGAGCGTCATGGACGCGACGTCTTCCAGCAGCATAATCTCCTCTTGCGCCCGGCGCGCCGGTTCCGGTTTGGAGAGTGTCACGGAAGCGTCCGCCCGCAGGGTGCGGGCAGGAGTCGAAGGAAGCGCCGCCCCGTCGGCGGCGGATGGGTAGGTAGCCGATTCATCCGCGATCGTGGGCGCAACGCGCTCGCGGGGATTCTCGATACCGCCGTCCGGGCGCCGGCGCAGGGCGCCCTGCTGGCGGTTTCTGTCGAAGGCCGTGAAGGCAACGACGACAACAATCACAATGCCGATCAACAGCAATGCGATCTGCAGGGTCATTTAATCGCCCTTATGCCTCTACAACCATCCGCAGCGCCTCTTCCACGTCGACGGCGACGAGGCGGGAGACTCCGGGTTCGGACATGGTGACGCCGATCAGCACTTCGGCCATCTCCATGCTGATCTTGTTGTGCGTGACAAACACCAGCTGGGTGCGCTCGGAGAGAGCCTTGAGCGTCTGGCTGTAGCGATGAACGTTGGCGTCGTCGAGCGGCGCGTCGACCTCGTCGAGCAGGCAGAACGGCGCCGGGTTGAGCTGGAAAATGGAGAAGATGAGCGCCACCGCCGCCAGCGCCTTCTCGCCGCCCGAGAGCAGGTGGATGGTGCTGTTGCGTTTGCCGGGCGGGCGCGCCATGACCGCCACGCCGGCTTCGAGCAGGTCGCTCTCGGTCAGCTCCAGATAGGCGCTGCCGCCGCCGAACAGGCGCGGGAAGAATTCCTGAAAATTGGTGTTGACCTTGTCGAAGGTTTCCTTGAACAGGGTGCGCGTTTCACGATCCATCTTGCGGATCGCCTCTGCCAGCGTGGTCAGTGCCTCGGTGAGATCGGCGTGCTGCTTGTCCAGGTATTGCTTGCGGCTGGCCTGTTCTTCGTACTCCTCGATCGCCACCAGGTTGATCGGCCCGAGTCGCTCGATGCGCTCAAGCGTCTTTTGCAGTCGGGCGGTCCACTCTTCTTCCGTGGCGGCGGCGGGCAGGCCCGGCAGCAGATCGGCCAGCGCAAAGCCGCCTTCTCGCACCTGCTCGATCTGCGTGTCGCGACGCGTCAGCAGTTCCTGGCGGGTCATGCGTTCCGCCTCCATGGCGCCGCGGACTTCCTGGGCCTCGCGCTCCTGGGTATGGCGTTGCTGATCGAAATCGCGGATGGCCTGCTCGGCGTCGGTCACGGCCGTGCGCGCCGCCGTCAGCCGGCCCTCAACCTCCAGCCGTTGTTGCAGGCAGCGGTCGAGCTGCCGGCGCAGTTCTTCTTCCGGGGTTGACTTGACCGACAGCAGGGCGGCCAGCTCATCGCGGCGGGCGCGAAACTGGGCCAGCTGACTGGACAGGCGTTCGAGCGAGGCACGGGTGGAATCGAGCGCGGTCTGCATGGACTGGCGCTCAACGTCGAGCTGGTGACGCCGCTCGCGCGCCTGCGCTTCGGCCAGACGCGCCTGTTCGAGGGCGGTCTGGCAACGATCGCGCTCGGCCAGACGTTTGCTGTGCTCCGCCTCACGGGCCGGGGCGCTGGTTTCGATGGCCTTCAGTACGCGATCCGCCTCGGCGATGGCGGTGAGATCGCGTTTCCGCCAGGCATCGATTTCGGCCAGCTCGCGGACGATCTGCTCGTGACGCGCGGACAGTTGCAGGCGCCGTGCCTCCTGGTGGCCGATCTGCTCGTGCAGGCGGATGCGGTCGCGACTGCGTTCCTGGAGCTGGCGGCCGCGGTCGTCGCGTTCGCGCTCCAGCGATTCCAGTTCGCGGCGCGCCGATTCCAGACGCGCTTGCAACTGACTCTCGGATTCACGCATGGTGCCGAGTTCGCGTTCCAGCAACTCTATTTCGCGCTCGCGCGCCAGCCAGCCGGCGCGCTTGCCGCGTTCGTGACCGAGCGACAGCCAGTTGCGTCCGACCCAGGCCCCGTCGCGGGTAATCAGCGATTCCCCCGGGGCGAGGCTGGCGCGACGCGACATGGCATCGGCCAGCGAATCCGCCAGGTAGATGCCGGCCAGCAGCGGCGCCAGATCGACCTCCGAATGAACCCGATCGAGCAGCGCCGGATGTTTCGACGCCGCCGGCTGGCCGCCACCGGGCGCCTCGATGAAGGCCAGATGGACCGGTTGCAGACGTTCGGCCGCCTCGGCATGGGTGCTCAGGGCCGGCACGCACACCGCGACCAGGTCCGGACCCAGCACGCGTTCGACCGCGCGCTCCCAGCCCGAATCAACCGTGAGACGCGAGGCCAGGCGCGGTGCCTGATCGAGGCGGTGTTCGCGCAGCCAGTCGCCGAGCGCGGCATCGTCCTCTTCGGCCGCGGACAACTGCATCTCGCGCAACGAGGTCTGGCGGGCCTCGGCCACGTGGCGCCGTTGACGCAACTCGTCCAGTTCGGCGGTCAGCCGCTCGCGCGATTCGCGCGTGGCGCGCAGGCGCGCATCGATGTCGGCCATGCGCTTCTCGTTTTCATCGCAGAAGAAATCAAGCTGCTGCGCCTCTTCGCGCAGGTGATCGGCCGGGCGGCCGGCCAGCTCGGGATCGATGCCGGTCATCTCCTCGACCAGGCGGGCGCGCCGCGACTCGAGATCGGAAAGCTGTTGTTCCAGCTGGATGCGGCGGCGGTTTTCCATCTCCTGCGCCTGACGGCGCTGAGCATCTTCGGTAGTGAAGGTCTGCCAGGTTTCCTGCCAGCCGTGCATTTTATTTTCGGCCGCGCGCAGGCGCTGGCTGGATTCGTCGAGATCGCCGGCGGCGCGGGTCAGTTGCGGCGCCTGTTTCTCCAGCGCGGCGGTCAATTCCTGGCGACGCTGGTCGTCGGCCTGGCGATGGGCGGACGCCTCCTTCCAGGTGAGCTCCAGCTGTTCCTGTTCGCGCAGGTGGTTGCTGCGGGTCTCGCGCGCGTGTTCGATGGCCTGTTCGAGTCGCGAGATCTCGCCGCCGACGGTGTAGAACTCGGAATGCACGCCGTTGTAGCGCTCATTGGCCTCGGTCTGGGCGGACCGCGCCCGCTCCGTCTGCGCCTCGGTGGCGCGCACGGTGGCCAGCGCCGCCTCATAGGCGTTCTGGTGCTGGGCGATCAGGCGATCCTGGGCGCTCACGCGTTCGTCCAGATCCCGGTAGCGCAAGGTGCCGAGCTGGGCGCGCGTCAGGCGCTCTTCCTGCTTGAGCTCCTTGAAGCGGGCCGCCGCCTTGGATTGTTTTTCCAGTCGGCCGATCTGGGTTTCGATCTCGCGCCGGATATCGTTGACGCGATCGAGGTTCTCGCGTGTGTGGCGGATGCGCGTTTCGGTCTCGCGCCGGCGTTCCTTGTAACGCGAGATGCCGGCCGCCTCTTCGATGAAACCGCGCAGGTCCTCGGGCTTGGCCTCGATGATGCGCGTGACCATGCCCTGCTCGATGATCGAGTAGGCACGCGGGCCCAGCCCGGTGCCCAGGAACAAATCGGTGATGTCCTTGCGCCGGCAGCGGGTGCGGTTCAGGAAATAGTCGGATTGTCCGTCGCGGCCGGCCTCGCGGCGGATGGAAATCTCGCTGTACTTGGCGTATTCGCCGCCGGCACGACCCTCGCTGTTGTCGAACAGCAGCTCGACCGTGGCCTGGCCGACCGGCTTGCGACTGTTGGAACCGTTAAACACCACGTCGGCCAGCGAATCGCCGCGCAGCCGGCTGGCCGAGGTTTCGCCCATGACCCAGCGGATGGCGTCAATGATGTTGGACTTGCCGCAACCGTTCGGCCCGACGATACCGGTCAGGTTGCCGTTGATCGGGATGGACGTTTGATCGACAAACGATTTAAAACCGGACAGCTTGATGGCCTTGAGCCGCATCGTCGGGGCGCCTGTCTCGACAGGAAAGAAATTACGTTACAATTCGCGCGTCGCGTTCGTCCAGCCCCGGTTCATGCCCAGTCAACCCAGCAAGAAACTCGAGACCTTTCCCAACCCGCATCCGGGGCGGGATTATATCATCGAGATCGAATCGCCGGAGTTCACCTGTCTGTGCCCGAAGACCGGCCAGCCGGACTTCGCCACCCTGCGCCTGGAGTACGTCCCGGACCGGCTGTGCGTCGAACTCAAGTCGCTCAAGCTCTACATCTGGACCTATCGCGATGAGGGGCATTTCCACGAGGACGTCACCAACCGCATCCTGAATGATCTGGTGGCCCTGCTGCAGCCGCGCTACCTGCGACTGACCATGGTCTTTAACGTGCGCGGCGGGGTGTACACCACCGTCGAGGTCGATCACCGCCAGCCCGGCTGGCAACCGCCCCCGCCGCCGCCCGATTACCTGCCGCGCGAAAAGGCCGTCGAAACAGCCGCGGCAGACCAGGCAGCCGCAGCGGCCAAACCGGCCGGCGCCAGGAAAATGCCGGCGGCCAAGGTCTCGTCTCCGCCGGAACCCGCCGCCGGCTCGCGCTTTCGCATGCTGCGGCGGTCAAAACGTTCTGCGGACACGGGCGCGGAAACCGCGCCGGTCGAGACCACGGCGCCGTCAACGCCGCGGGCACCGCCCGTTCCCGTGCGCCCCGATCCGATCTATCTCGGCATCGATGTCGGCAGCAGCGGTTGCCGGATCGTGGCCATCGACGCGGCCGGCGAGATCCTGGCCCAGGGCGAGGCGCCGATCCCGGTGGCGCTGCGCAAGGACAACCAGATCACCCAGGACCCGAATCGCTGGTGGAAAGCGGTCAGCGATTCCCTGCACGCCATCCTGAAACAGGTTGACCCGCGGGCCGTGCGCGCGCTCGCCGTCGACGGTACCTCGGGCACGCTGCTGCTGGCCGACAGCAAGGGCACACCGGTTACGCCGGCCATCCTTTATAACGACCAGCGCGCGGTGGAACAGGCAGCACAAATCGCCAGCGTTGCTTCGCCACAGGCCGGCTGCCAGGGAGCCAGCAGCAGTCTCGCCAAGCTGCTGTGGCTGCGTGACAAGGGATTGATGGCCAAGGCCAGCTTCGCCCTGCATCAGGCCGACTGGATCAGCGGACGCCTGAGCGGCGTCTACGGCCGCAGCGACTACAACAACACACTCAAGATGGGTTTCGACACCATCGCCAATGAATGGCCGGCGTGGCTGGGCAATCTCGGCGTCGATCCCGCCTGGTTGCCGGCGGTGCACGTACCGGGCGATCCCATCGGCGCGGTCAGCGCGGAGATGGTCAAGACCTTCGGTTTTCATCCGGATACGCAGGTCGTGGCCGGTACCACCGACGGCGTGGCCGCCTTCATCGCCGCCGGTGCCGACCGGCCGGGCCACGGGGTCACCTCGCTGGGCACGACCCTGGTGCTGAAACTGCTTTCGGAAACACCGGTGTTCTCGCCCGAACACGGCGTGTACAGCCACCGCCTCGGAAAATTCTGGCTGGCCGGTGGGGCATCCAACAGCGGCGGCGTGGTCTTGCAACAATATTTCAAGATCGAGCAGATGCGCGAGATGACGCCGCTGCTCGATCCCGAACACTTCACCGGTCTTGAATACTACCCCCTGGCCGACATCGGCGAGCGCTTCCCGATCAACGACCCGGAAATGTCCCCGAACCTGGAACCGCTGCCCGGCGACTCGGTCACTTTTTTCCAGGGCATGCTTGAAGGCATCGCGCGCATCGAGTCCATGGGCTACGACCTGCTGCACCAGCTCGGCGCGCCAAAGGTCAGCGAGGTACGCACCACCGGCGGTGGCGCCAACAATCCCGCCTGGTCCCGCATCCGCGAACGCACGCTCAAGGTCAAGATGAAACCGGCGCGCTCAAACCTGGCCGCTTACGGCACGGCGCTGCTGGCCAGCGGCGTCGGCGTCAAGGCGTTTCAGTAATCCCGCCCCGCCGCCGTCCGCCGCTCCGGCACATCCTTTATATCCGTGGGATCTGAAGCAATGATGATGTTTGGCTACGCCGGCCAACCACATAACCAACGCAAGACTGGTGGGTAGACGATACAGGAACGGATTTTCTTCCATCCGGCGCCCGGCCGGCAACCGCAGACTCAGCCGGCCGTAGGACCGCCGGCGAGCGGGGCGAGTTCGGTCAGCGCGAGGCGATAGACTTCGCGCTTGAAGGCGACAATCTCCTCCAGTGCCTGCCAATAGGTGATCCAGCGCCAGGCGTCGAATTCCGGCCGGCCGGACAGGTCGAGCTGCACATCGGCATCCTGGCCGGTGAACCGCAGCAAGAACCAGATTTGTTTCTGCCCGCGCAACCCGCCGTCTCGCCGGCGCCCGGTGCTCAGCCGGCCGCGGCGCGGCGGCCGCCGGCGCAGCTCGGGCGGCAGATCGTAATGCAGCCAGTCACGCGTCCGTCCAAGCATCTCGACGCGGTCGACGCCCAGTCCGACTTCTTCGTGCAATTCGCGGAACAGCGCCTCCTCCGGGGTCTCGTGCGAGTGAATGCCACCCTGCGGAAACTGCCAACCGTCGTGCCCGCGCCGACGCCCCCAGAAGACCTCGCCGGCGCGGTTACAGAGAATGATGCCCACGTTGGGCCGGTATCCTGAATCGTCTATCATCGGGGCGCTCAAACAGCAGACAACGCGTAGTCTCAATGATTCTTCCACGAAGCCTGGGCCGCCGCAACGCGCCGCGTTATGCCGTCGGCCTGTTCGTCCTGCTGGCCGCCGGCTGCGCGCCTCTGCCGTCGCATCCGCCGAATGTCGTGCTCGAGGATGCGCACAACAGCGGTTATCGTCTCGCCTTCAGCAGTGCTTCCGACACCCTCGCCTCTGCCGGAACCGAGGGGCGCGTGCGGCTGTGGCGGCTGCCGCTGGCGACGGAGATTGCCTCGTGGAAAGCGCACGACGGTTCCATTCATGGTCTGCTGTTTCTCGACCGCGACCGGCTGCTGCTATCCGCCGGCCACGACGCCACGCTGGCGGTGTGGGATCGCGAGGGGCGGTTGCAGCGACGGCGCCCAACACCGAGTCCGATCACCGATCTCGCCGGCAGCGAGGCCGCCGGTCTGGTGGTGACCGGACACGCCGACGGTGTCGTCCGGGTCTGGAGCCTGCCACGGCTCGAACCCGTCTCCGAACACCGCCTGCACCGTGGCGCGGTCCTGGCCGTGGATTTTCATGCGGCCACGCGGCGCTATGCCTCGAGCGGCCGGGATGGACAGGTAAAGATCTGGAAGCACGATGAACCGCCGACGGCACTCCCGCCTCCGCCCGGCAACGCCCACCATCTCGCCTTCGCGCCCGACGGCGGAACACTCACCGGCAGCGGATGGTTCCGCCTTTACCGCTGGCCGCTGGCGGCGCCGCGCACGCTCACGGTGCTGCCGACCGAACACCGCGGCTTGATCAAATCCATCCAGTACACCCGCGACGGGCGACAGATTGCCACCATCTCGCGGGAAACCGACAGCGCCGTCGACCTGCTGGACGCCGGCACCGGTGCGGTGACACGCCGTTTCCGGCCGCATGAGCTGTGCGGCACCCATCTGCGCCTGTCCCCGGATGAACGTTACCTCGCCACCACCAGCGACGATGCCAGCGTACGCATCTGGGATTTCCAACATCTGATTCCACCGCAATGACGCTGGCCATCTTCGATCTCGACCACACCCTGCTGGCCGGCGATTCCGACCACGCCTGGGGCCAGTTCCTGATCGACCGGGAAGTGGTGGACGCCGAATCCTATCGACGCGCGAACGAACGCTACTATGCGCAGTACCGCGCCGGTACGCTCGACATCTTCGAGTTTCTCGAATTCGCCCTGAAGCCGCTCGCCCGGCACGAGCGCGATCAGCTCGATGCCTGGCATCGTGAATTCGTCGCCACGCGCATCCGGCCCATGATCACGCCGGCCGCGCGCGCGCTGGTCGAGCAGCATCGCCGCCAGGGACACACCCTGATGATCGTCACCGCCACCAACCGCTTCGTGACCGCACCGATCGCGCGCGAGTTCGGCATCGATCACCTGCTCGCCACCGAGCCCGAGGAAGTCGACGGCCGTTTCACCGGGCGCGTGGCCGGCACCCCCTGCTACCGGGAAGGCAAGGTCGCCCGCCTGCGCCAGTGGCTGGAACACAGTCGCGAAACGCTCGCCGGCAGCTGGTTCTACAGCGATTCGCATAACGACCTGCCCTTGCTTGAACTCGTCGACCACCCGGTGGCCGTCAACCCCGACGAGGTTCTGCGGCGCGAGGCGGTGGCGCGTCGCTGGCCGGTGTTGGCGCTCGCCTGAACCATGACCCGCGGGCCTGTCTGGCTGGCCGGCCTGTTGTTGCTGGCGCCGCTGTGCCTGCTGGCCGCGCTGCTGGCGGGCACGGTCGAGACCGGTCCCGCCGACTTGCTCGCTGCCCTGCGCGGCGATAACAGCACCACCGCCCTGGTCATCCGCGAACTGCGCCTGCCGCGCGCGCTGACGGCCTTTGCCGTCGGCGGACTGCTGGCGCTGGCCGGCAGCCTATTGCAAGTGCTGTTGCGCAATCCGCTGGCCGATCCGTATATCCTCGGCGTCTCCGGGGGCGCCTCCGTTTCCGCCCTGACCGCGATGCTGCTGGGACTGGGCACGGCGCTGATCATGGTGTCGGCCTTCGGCGGGGCGCTCATCACCATCGTGCTGGTGTTTGTGTTGGCCCGGATGCGCGCACCCGCCGGCAGCGAGCGACTGTTGCTGACCGGTGTCATTCTGGCCTCCGGTTTCGGCGCCGTGGTCAGCCTGCTGCTGACCCTGGCGCCGGCCAGCGCCCTGCCCGGCATGATCTTCTGGCTGCTCGGCGATCTCGCCTACGCGCGCCAGCCACTGGCCGGGCTGATCGTATTGGCGCTCGGCCTGATCGTGGCCATGAGCGATGCACGCAGTCTCAACGTACTGGCCCGCGGCGAGCGCGTGGCGGCCACGCTCGGCGAGAATCCGGATCGGCTGCGCTGGAAGATTTACCTGTTAACGGCGCTGTTGACGGCGGTGGCCGTGACGCTGGCCGGCGCCGTCGGTTTCGTCGGACTGCTGGTGCCGCACCTCCTGCGCCTGCTCGGGTTCACCGATCACCGCCTGTTGCTGCCGGCCGCCGTCCTGCTGGGCGGCAGTTTGCTGACGCTGGCGGATACGCTGGCACGGTGGATACTCTCGCCCATGTCCTTGCCCGTCGGCGTGGTGACGGCGCTCATTGGTGTACCGGTGTTTCTGTTCTTGCTATCCCGCGGTGACCGTTCATGACCTGGCTCGACTGCCGCGCACTCGACATCGTGGTCGCCGGACGCACCCTGTGCCGCGGACTCGATGCGGCGTTCCGGGCCGGTGAGGTCTGGGGCGTGCTCGGCCCCAACGGTGCCGGCAAGACCACGCTGCTGCACACCCTGGCCGGTCTGCGCGCACCGGATAGCGGCCGGGTGCGCCTAAAGGAACAACCGCTGCCTGCCATCGACGCGCGCGCGCGCGCGAGGTCCATCGGCGTGCTGTTGCAGGATCACGATGCCGCCCTGCCGGTGCGCGTGCTCGACACGGTCCTGAGCGGGCGTCACCCGCATCTGCCGCGCCTGGCCTGGGAAGGTCCGGAGGACCGGCGCCTGGCGACCGAAGCGCTGGCCGTCGTTGACATGACGGGCACGGAAGCTCGCCTGTTGTCGACGCTCTCCGGCGGCGAACGCCGGCGCGTCGAGATCGCCGCCCTGATTACGCAGCAGACGCCGATCTGTTGTCTGGATGAACCCACCGCCCACCTCGATATGCCCCATCAGATCGGACTCCTGTCCTGGTTCAGCGAGCAGGCGCGCCGGAATGGCGGCCTCGTCATCACCGTGCTGCACGACCCCAATCTGGTCGCCCGTTTCTGCACCCATGTCCTGCTGCTCTCCGGCCACGGCGACTCCCGCCAGGGTCCGGTCGCCGAAGTTCTGACTGCCGGCGCGCTCTCTGAGCTCTTTGGTTATCCGGTCCGCCGCCTCCAGGATGGCGAAAACTCTTGTTTTATGCCGGTTTAGGCGGCCTGCTACGTTGTGCGCGCCATTCCCTCTTGGCTTTTGCGACAAAACACAACACAATGCGCGCCGGGAGGAGCCGGAAGGCCGTCTCCTGTATGAGATTCTTTCCCAAACCCAAATACGACCATTTGCAAAGGACCCACACCATGAAGAAGTATTCGATCCTCGTCGCCGCCCTGCTCGCGGTTGCCACCGTCTCGGCCTGTCAGAAGAAAGAAGCCCCGAAACCGGCTGCTGACGCTGCCCCGGCTGCCGACACCATGAAGAAAGAAGAGCCGAAGAAGGAAGAAATGAAGAAGGAAGAGAAGAAGAAGTAATCGCTTCTCTCCAGCAGTATCAAGGCCGGTCTTGCGCAAGCGGGACCGGCCTTTTTGTTTACAAGCCATCTCAATAATGCCAACACTACCAACCGTCGATGAACGCAGACAGCTCCAAAGCCGCCATCGCGCCCTCCCTGGCGCGCGGCCCTCGCCTCGGTCCCATCGGCGAA
>ERZ1292623.4427-Hain-H51-01um-R1-4427-length-11509-cov-42_pt1 | contig 11509 bp, 14 predicted proteins | sample MGYA00564398_ERZ1292623 | MGnify/ENA primary metagenome ERZ1292623 (study PRJEB36523, sample SAMEA6512633) | groundwater metagenome | collected 2019-01-07 | study: AquaDiva: Metagenomics assemblies of 32 groundwater samples | reverse complement strand
CGGCTGATGGGCAGTTGGTTGTCCGGCCCGGCCACGTGGCTGGCGCCGTAGGGGGTGCCGCCCGTGACGGTCTGCATCAGCGCCGCTTCGCTGTAGGGCAGGCCGGCCAGCACCATGCCGTGATGCAACAGCGGCACCATCATGCTCAGCAGGGTCGCTTCCTGCCCGCCATGCTGGCTGGAAGACGAGGTGAACACCGCCGCCGGTTTTCCGGAAAGTTCGGCCGAGATCCAGATGTCGCTGGTCGATTCCAGGAAATATTTCAGCGGCGCTGCCATGTTGCCGAAGCGCGCCGGGCTGCCGAGCGCGATCCCCGCGCATTCGCGCAGGTCGTCGTGCGTCGCGAACGGCGGGCCGTCGGCCGGGATGGCGGGCGGCGGGCGATCGAAACCGGCCGAGACCTCGGGCACGGTGCGCAAGCGGGCGCGCATGCCGGTGACCGATTCCACGCCGCGGGCGACCAGTCGCGCCATTTCCGCCACGGCGCCGTGGCGGCTGTAGTACAGGATCAGAATGTCGGCCACGTCAGAGAATCCGCAGTACGTTTTCGGGTGGGCGGCCGAGCATCGCTTTCGAGCCGTTGATTACGATTGGGCGCTCGATCAGTTTCGGATGTTTGATCATCGCCTTCATGATCGCCTCGTCGCTGAGCGCAGGATTACCGAGCCCGGCGGTCTTGTATTCGGGTTCATTGGTTCGCAGCAGCCCGCGGGCGGGCAGACCCAACAAACGCAGCAGTGTCTTCAACTCCGACATGTCCGGTGGCGTTTTCAGATACTCAATGACGCGTGTCTCAAGGCCGCGCTTTTCGAGCAGCGCCAGGGTCTGGCGGGATTTGTGGCAGCGCGGGTTGTGGTAAATAGTAATGGACATCGCTGATCTCCGACCGGTTCTGGGCGATAAAAGGCTGTATTGCCGGCATTTTAACCGCGGGTTGCGTTGACAGGCACTTCCGGCCGGTGCTAAAGTTGCCCCGCGTTCTGGCTGCACTATTCTTCACGGACAGCCGCAAGAAATCACCAAAAGAATCATCAGAAGGAGACAAGAAATGCAGAATCTCAATAAAGTCCTGTCGCTCCTGGTCGCCGGCCTGTTCGTGGCGGGTTGCGCCACCCAGCCTGAGAAGAAGGAAGAGACCAAGGCCGCCGCCGAGACCCAGCCGACCGCGACCGGCCCGGCCAGGAAAGCCAGTGACAGCTACAGCGTGGTCCGTGGCGATCACCTCTGGGGCATCTCCAGCAAACCGTCCATCTACGGCAATCCCTACCAGTGGCCGCTGATCTTCAAGGCCAACCGCGACAAGATCAAGGATGCGGACCTGATCCAGCCTGGGCAGGTGCTCAGCATCAACCGCAATGCCTCGGCCTCCGAGGTTGACGCCGCGATCCGTCACGCCAAGACCCGCGGGGCCTGGACACTGGGTGTGGTTGAAGATTCCGACAAGAAGTATCTCTCCAGCAACTAAGCCAACGAATGTCCGGCGCGCGTCGCCGATTTACCGGAAGGGCCCTGATCAGGGCCCTTCTTGTTTTTCCCCCTCGCCGGTTGACCCCTGAGCGCATAGGCGGTTTCTTCATTCGCCTGTGGCGGTTGATCGGGCTGGTGCGCGAGCGCTTCAGCGCGGACCGCTGCACCCGTGCCGCCGGCGCGCTGGCGTTCACCACCGTGTTCGCGCTGGTGCCGCTGCTGGCGGTGGTGTTCGCGGTGCTGTCAGTGTTCCCGGTGTTCGAGCGCTGGATGGATACCGTGCAGACCTTCGTCTCCAACAACTTTGTGCCGGCGGCCGGCGAGGTGGTGGCTAAATATCTCAAGGAGTTCTCAACCAAGGCCGCGCAGTTGACGATCTGGGGGATGTTGTTCGTGCTGGCGACGGCGCTGCTCATGATGGGCACCATCGAGCGCACCTTCAACGACATCTGGCACGTGCAGCGTCCACGCCGCCACCTGCACCGGTTGGTCGGCTACTGGGCGGTGCTGACACTGGGGCCGATTCTGTTGGCCGCCGGGCTGTCGCTCGGCGCCTATGCCGGTGGCCTTACGCCGGCGAACATGGCTGGATCGCTGAGCCGGCTGAGGGGTTTCGTTGACAACCTGCTGCCGTTCCTGTTCGAGACGCTGGCCTTCGTGCTGCTGTACATGGTCGGGCCCAACATCCTCGTGCGCCTGCGCCATGCCGCACTTGGCGGACTGGTGGCGGCGCTATTATTCGAGATTGCCAAGAAGCTGTTCGCGGGCTACATCGGTCGTTATGGCACCTACCAGCAGATCTACGGGGCGATTGCGGTCCTGCCGGTGTTCCTGCTGTGGGTCTATCTCTCGTGGCTGATCGTGCTGTTCGGGGCCGTGCTGACCGCCAGCCTGCCGGAGTGGCGCCGGCTCTCCCAGCCGGGCGGGCGTCAATCGCCAGCCGGGCGGAACTCCAGGCGTTCGTAGGCGCTGGTGGCCTCGACCAGTTTGGTGGCCACGATGCGATTCAGCCGGTAGCCATTATCGAGGTAGAGCGTGCGATCGGGGCGGAAGATCCCGCACGGCACGACCAGTGTTGGCGGGATATTGAGCGCCCTGATCTCCGGCAACAACAGCGCCGGCATGAAATCGCTCTCCTGGTTTCTCTCGTTGAGGGTCTTGATGACCACCGCTTCGGCCGAGGGGGTCAGGCGCTGTGAGCCGACTTCCACGCTCGACGGATTGGCGCTGCGCAGCCAGCGCACCGAGGCCACGGTCCAGGCGGTGCCCTCGCCGGGCGTGCGCAGGCCGAGCAGGTCGCCGACGCGAACGCGCGTCTTGATGACGCCGCGCTTGGCCAGGGAAAGGCCGCCGGCGCTTTCTTCGATCACGCTCCAGCGCGCGTACTCCAGATCGTCGCTGCGCACCTCGATCGACTTGTTCTCGCGCGTGCCGACGTGGGTGCGTTCCGGCGTCGGGCCGACGAAGGCCGAGCTGACCACGAATTTAACCCCGCCGTTCAGCCAGTAGTTGACGGCGTCGATGCCGACCGCCACGTCGACCTCCTGGTCGAGGCGGGCGTTGCGCCGAAACACGCGTTTCGGGTGCAGGCCCCAGACGCTGATGAGCCGCTTGAGCAGATCCTGCGCCTCGACGAAGAAGCCCTCCGGCAGCCCCTCGGCCGGCAGTGGCTCGCCGCGCGCGACCGCCGTCCACTGCTGGTGGAGCTTGCGTGCCAGCTCGACGGTGTTGAGCAGCCGGAAACGCCGGGGGTCTTCCAGCAGGGTGTCGGGCGTGTAGAGCACGCCGGAGCGGTCGGCGGTCAGATCGACCAGGAACTGGCAGGTCGGATCGAAATTGACCTGGGCCGGCAGGATGGTGGCCAGGTGCGCCCAACGGTCGAGGTACTGGTAGATCTTGTCGACCTGGCGGGCGTTGAGATGATAGGGATCGCTCACGTCCAGCAGCAGGGCCTGCTTGTAGGCGTTGGCCACGCTGCTTTTCTGGGTGGCGCGGTTGCAGATGTCGTCCACCACCGTTTCCGCCAGGCCCAGGCTGTCGGCATAACGGTAGAGGGTGTGGATCTCCAGCCAGTGACCGATCGGCGGCGGCGAGTACGACTCGTAGGAGATCACGATCGCCTCGGTCAGGTAGTGGACGGCGCGCTGGGCCGCCAGTGACAGCGTGCGCGCGTGTTTGTGTTTGATCTCCGCATCGCCGAGTTTCGACAGCTCGAGCACCACCCACTTATAGGCGAACGCCATCTCCAGCTGCATCTGCCGCGCGTGCTCGGCGATGCCCTTGCTCTTGTCCGGCAGCGGCAGCGGCAGACCGATGTACTGTTTTTGCAGTTCGAGGGTGAGCTGGTTGGTCGTATAGCGGTAGAGCTCGGCCACCTCGAAGCGGTTCTGGGGCTCGATCGCCATGCGGTTGTACAGCGACAGCTGGCTCAGGACCTTGCGCGCGGTCTCGGCGATGTTGAGCAGCGGCAGCTCGGACAGCCACTGTTCCACGCGCGCCGGGCGGGTCTCGACCTCGGCGATCACCCGGCCGGAAATCTGCGGTACGTTCAGTTGAATCGGCATCCCCGTCCCCATTGGCTTGTTCTTGGTTTTGTTGGCTGATTGTAGCGGTCGGAACCCGCCCGGTTCAATTTCGCGGTTAACCGGTTTACAGTGAGCCGCACCCGGGAGACCCGGTTCAGAACCCTTAACTTATGTCCACCCGTCTGCGCTGGTCGCTGTTCCTGCTGTTGCTGGCCGTTCTTCTGCCGGCCATCCACCTCTATTGGCGTGCCCGCGTCGGCATCGACACATCCCTGACCTTCCGCATCCTGTGGAGCGCCGCCTTTCTGGTGTTTGGGATCGCGCTGCTCGGCACCCTGGCCCGCTGGCGGCCGGAGGGCAACGTCAATGGCTGGCGGGCGGCGGCGCTCTTCGCCGGGGCGGTGCTGGCCGCTGCTGAGGTCTGGGCTGTGTCGAAGGGTGCGGCGCGTGCGTTCAGTCTGGAGGTATGGATGGCGTCGCTGTTTGGCCTGGCCGTGGCCCTGATTCTGCCGCGCTGGCTGCCGGAGCCATGGTTGCGTTACTGGCTGGGGCTGGAACGCCGGGGCCAGGAAGATCGTCCGACCCCGGGCTAGCGGCTAGCGTTTTTTCTCCGGGATGTTGCCCTCGATGGCGGCCTGTTCCACCAGGCGATCGAATTCCTCGGCCTTCATCAGTCCGCGCGCGGCGACGATGTCGCGCACCGGTCGGCCGGTGCGCTCCGACTCCTTCGCGACCTCGGCCGCCGCCGCGTAACCGATCGCGGTGTTGAGCAGGGTGGCGAGCCCGACGCTGGTGTGGATGAAGTGCAGGCAGCGTTCGCGATCGACACGCAGCCCCTTCAGGTTTTTTTCAGTGGCGGCGTTCACGGCACGGGTCAGCCAGTCCATGGCATCGAACAACGCCGATCCCAGGGCCGGCATCATGACGTTGAGTTCGAGCTGTCCGGCCTGCGTCATCATGGCGATGGCGTGGTCTTGTCCGAGCACCTGATAGCAGACCTGGTTGAGCATCTCGAACATCACCGGGTTGACCTTGCCGGGCATGATCGACGAACCCGGCTGCACCGCCGGCAGGACGATTTCACCAAGACCGGTGCGCGGGCCGGAGGCGAGCAGGCGCATGTCGTTGGCGATGCGCGTGATCTCCAGGGCCGCGGCGCGGATGGCGTTGGAGAGCTGCTGCAGGTCGTGCATGGACTGCATCTGCGCGGCGAGATGGCCGGCGGGACGGATCGCCTCGCCGGTCAGGCGCGCCAGTTCCTTCGCCACACCGTCGATGTAACCCGGCGCGGTATTGAGCCCGGTGCCGGCGGCCGAGCCGCCGAGACCGGTTTCACACAGCAACGGTCGCACCGTCGCCAGCGACGCCGCCGCGCGCCGCAGCGTGAAGGCGTAGGCGCCGAACTCGCGGCCGATGGTGGTCGGCACGGCGTCTTGCAGGTGGGTGCGCCCGCTCTTGACCGTGTCGGCCTCGCGGGTGGCAATGGTTTCGTAGGCCGCCGCCATGCCCTCGATGGCCGCCAGCAGCCGCGGCAGCTTGGCCAGGGCCGCGAGCCGGATCGCCGTCGGGATGGTATCGTTGGTGCTCTGCCCCATGTTGACGTGGTCGTTGGGGTTCACCGGGCGGTAGACGCCTTTTTTTCCGCCGAGCGCGACATTGGCGAGGTTGGCGATCACCTCGTTGCTGTTCATGTTGTGCGAGGTGCCGGCGCCGGCCTGGAAACGGTCGACCACGAACTGGTCGTGGTGTTTGCCGGCGACGATCTCGTCCGCCGCCCGGATGATGGCCTCGGCCGGTTCGGCCTCGAGCCAGCCGGCGTCGCGATTGGCGACCGCCGCCGCGCGCTTGATGCGGGCGTGGGCGACGATAAAATCGCCGTCCGGCCGGCGGCCGGAGATGGGGAAGTTATCGACCGCGCGCGCCGTCTGGATGCCGTACCAGGCATCGGCCGGTACGCGAAAATCGCCCAGGCTGTCGGTTTCGGTGCGGAATTTTTCTGACATGGCTCGATCCAAGGGGTTACGCCGGGATTATAGGAGCAAAGTGCCGGCCCTCAAAAACGGCTCATCCAGTTGACGGAGGTTATCGTGTACAGACGTATTCGCGGGTTCATGTTGCTTGCTGCTTTTCTGCCGTTGTTGGCCTCGGCGGCCGGTTCGAACATCACCTTGCCCGACCCCGAGGGCAACCGGCATTCGGTCCAGAAATACCTGGGCCAGGGCAAGTGGACGGTAGTGGTGATCTGGTCGGTCGACTGTCCGATCTGCAAGAAGGACATATTTCACATGGCCTTCTTCCACGATGAACACAAAGGCCGCGATGCCACCGTGCTCGGCATCTCCATCGATGGCGTCAGCCAGTCGAAACGCGTTCAGGGGTTCATCCGCGACCAGTCGCTCAGTTTTCCGAACCTGATCGGCACGGTGGATACCCCGGAACAGCTCACCGGAAAATCGTTCGTCGGCACGCCGACCTATTACCTTTACAACCCGCAGGGCGTATTCGCCGCCCAGCTGATCGGGCCGGTCACCCAGTCGCAGATGGAGGGTTACATCAAGACCCTGTCGGCCGGGAAGGGCGGCTGATCGCCGGCATGCCCTGTTGCCACTACCTGGTCGCCGGTTCTGTGCAGGGCGTGTTCTTCCGTGCCACCGCGCAGGAGACCGCCCGCGCCCTCGGTCTGCGTGGCTGGGTGCGCAACACGGACGACGGTGGCGTTGAGCTGGTCGCGTGCGGTGACGAGGCGAAACTGGGCGAGCTGGAACGCTGGCTGCGTCGCGGCCCACCGCGGGCGCGGGTGAAGGGCGTCACGGCGAAGGCCGTCGAACCCGAATCGTTCCCGGACTTCGCGGTCAGGTACTGAGGCCGTATCGAATTCAGGCTTTTCCTGCCGGCAGCGGAGATCACTGCGGGTGCCAGCGCTGTTTCAGGGCCTGGTTGATCTTGAGCGGATAGCTCGCATCGCGCAGGCTGCCGTGGTAGCGGCGCAACGCCAGGTTGAGATTGCCGCGCTCGCGTTGCAGATAGTATTTGAGGATCGTGCAGCCGTAGCGCAGGTTGGTCTGCACGCGAAACAGGCTGTCGCCCGGGCGCCCGATCTCCTTCATCCAGAACGGCATCACCTGCATCAACCCGCGCGCGCCGACGGAGGAGATGGCAAACGGGTTGAAGTTGCTCTCCACCTCGATCACCGACAGCACCAGCTCCGGCAACAGTCCGGCGCGCGTGGCCTCCTGGTGCACGTGCCGCAATATCTCCACTCGCAGGCGCTGATCGGGAATGCGGTGCGCGAGGCGTCGGGACATGTCGGTCAGCCACACCTCGGCGTCGAAGCGGTCGCGGAAACTGTGGGTATCGCCGACTGCCTGTTGCAGCAGGGCGCGCAGTTCAGGATCGACCGGCGGGGTCGGGACGGCCGCGCGGCCGGCCGGTGACAGCAGCAGCAGTGCCGCGGCGAGAAATCCCAGCGTGGTTCGGTGCATGGCGGTCGGATGGGGCCCTGTTGGGACAGACATTAGGCAAAGGGGCCGAGGTCTGCAAGCGTATACTGGTCCTGTATGGTGCAGGTCACCTCAACCTTTCCGGCCCTGCCGGCGGATCATCCCGATCCGCAGCGCTGGCTCGACGCGATCACCGCCGGGCGCAGCGAGGCGGAGGCCGGTCTGATCCGCCGTGCCTGGACGCTGGCCGAGAGTTCGCACGCCGGCCAGACGCGCGCGAGCGGCGAACCTTATGTCTCCCACGCCCGGGCGGTGGCCAGCATCCTGGCCGAACTGCGGCTGGATGCCGAGAGCATCGCCGCCGCCATTCTGCACGACGTGGCCGAGGATACGGACACCACCCTCGATGACATCCGCGCCCAGTTCGGGCCGGGAGTGGCGGCGCTGGTCGATGGCGTGACCAAGCTCGACGTCTTGCCCGAGCTGCACCGGGATCTGGCGGCCTCGCGCGCCGGCCACGCCCAGGCCGAAAGCCTGCGCAAGATGCTGCTGGCCATGGCCGAGGACGTGCGCGTGGTGCTCATCAAGCTGGCCGACCGGCTGCACAACATGCGCACGCTGTCGGCGCTGCCCGCGGACCGGCAGCAGCGCATCGCCCGCGAGACCATGGATATCCTCGCGCCGCTCGCCAACCGTCTCGGCATCTGGCAGATCAAGTGGGAGCTGGAAGACCTCGCCTTCCGTTACCTGGAGCCCGAGGCCTACCGGCAACTGGCGGCCTCGCTGGCCGAGCGGCGCATCGATCGCGAGGCGTATCTCGAACGCTTCGTCGCGCGCCTGTCCGGAGAGCTGGCGGCAGCCGGGATCAAGGCCGACATCAACTCGCGCGTCAAGCACATCTACAGCATCTGGCGAAAGATGCAGCGCAAGCACATCGGCTTCGGCGACATCTTCGACGTGCGCGCCGTGCGCCTGCTGGTGGACAGCGTGCGCGACTGCTACGCCGCGCTCGGCATCGTGCACTCGCTGTGGCCGCACGTGCCCGGCGAGTTCGACGATTACATCGCCACGCCCAAGGAAAACAATTACCGCTCCATCCACACCGCCGTGGTCGGTCCGGAGGGCAAGACCGTCGAGGTGCAGATCCGCAGCCACGAGATGCACAACCAATCCGAGCTCGGCGTCGCCGCCCACTGGCGCTACAAGGAAGGCGCTCGCCAGGATCGCGATTTTGACGACAAGATCACCTGGTTGCGCAGCCTGCTGGAATGGAAGGACGAGGTCGCCGAGGCCTCGGATTTCGTCGACCAGTTCAAGTCGGAGGTGTTTAGCGAGCGCGTGTACGTGTTCACGCCCAAGGGCCGCATCGTCGATCTGCCGGTGGGTGCGACCCCGCTCGACTTCGCCTATCACATTCACACCGACGTCGGTCATCGCTGCCGCGGCGCCAAGGTCAACGGGCAGATGGTGCCGCTGACCTACGCCCTGAAGACCGGCGAACGGGTCGAGGTTCTCACCGCCAAGACCGGCGGTCCGTCGCGTGACTGGCTGTCACTGCATCACGGTTACCTGCACACCAGCAAGGCGCGGCAGAAGGCCGCGGCCTGGTTTCGCCTGCAGGAACAGGGTGCGGCCATCACCGCCGGTCGTGCCGAGCTGGATCGCGAACTCGACCGCCTCGGGGTCAGCAACGTCAAGCTGGAGACGCTGGCGCAGCGGTTGAACTTCGCGCGCGCGGACGATCTGCTGGCGGCCGTCGGTCGCGACGAGGTCAAATCCACGCAGATCGCCAACGCCCTGTTGGAGGCGCCGGCACCTCCGACACCGCCGGCACCGCGACCCAGCCCCATTTCGGCGAAGCCGGGCGAGGTCTCGGTCCAGGGGGTTGGTCGACTGTTGACGCGCATGGCCCGCTGCTGCAATCCCGTGCCGGGGGATGCCATTGTCGGTTTCATCACGCGCGGGCAGGGGGTCACGGTTCACCGTCGCGAATGCCCGAATGCGTTGCGTCACCGCGACGAGCACGAAGAGCGGTTGATCGAGGTCAGCTGGGGCGCGGAGTCGCCGGGTGCCTATCCGGCGGATATCGAGGTCACGGCCTGGGACCGGTCTGGATTGTTGCGCGACATCACCGCGTTGCTGGCCAACGAACGCATCAACGTGCGCTCGGTCAGCACCCAGACCGATCGTCAGAACGTCGCGCACATGGTCTTTACCGTCGAGATCGCCGACCTCGGCTCGCTCAGCCGCGTGCTCGACCTGATCGACCGGTTGCCGAACGTCTCGCGCGTTCGTCGCAAGACCGGTTGATATCCGTTCTTCAGCGTTCCATCAACTCGACCAGGATAGTCTTGGCGATAAAGCCGATCAGACCCAAGCCGAGGGCGATGAACAGAACGAGGTAGCCGAATTTACCGGCCTTCGACTCCTTGCCCATCTTCCAGATGATCAGCAACATCCAGCCGATCAGCACAGTGACGCCGACGGTCAGTGACCACGATTCGAAGGTTTCGATGTCCATGGCCAGTCCCGGTCCGGGAGCGACGCTAGCGGCAGTCCGGCGAGTCGGTACGACAGATTCGCAACGGTTCCATCGATTTCAGCAACTCCTCGGCATTGGCAGGGCCGATGGGCGCATTCGTCGCCTCGAACGCCGGTCCGCGCGATGCGCGGTGCAGCAGCAGGAGATGGTTCTCCGCCTGGAAGACCAGGTAGACGGCCAATTCCCCCTGCCCGCGCCGGAGCCCACTCGGGCTGTCCCGGTCCATCCGTCGACAGCCGAGGATGGCGGTCTCGCCGGTCACTGATCCGATCCGGCGCTGACCCAGTCGTTGGTACACCAGTTGGTCCTCGCAGGAACGCCGCATCAGACCGGCCAGGCGGACGACAAAGGCCCCCGGCTCGGCCTGTGGGTACTGCGCCAGGTTTCGGAAAACCTGGAGCGTGATCATCTCACTCCATTCATGGACGCTTTGCCCCGCAGGAACGTACTCGCGCAACAGGACACGGCTGTTTTGCTGTTCATGTCCGATCTTCCATCCCACCGGTAGCCGATGGGTGATCCGGATGTCGAAGGTTTGTACCGAGGCGGCGGTATCCGAACCATCGGTGGCACCCGGTGTTACGCAAGCGGAAAGTGCGAACAGGGATGCCAATAAGGGGAGCCCCCCGCACAACCTGCGCAGCAAACGGGTTTGTATCACGATCGTCAGTCCTGAAGATGCGCTTGTTTTGTCCAACGGCGGCAGGGGATTGATCCCGATGCTGACCAGAACCCAGCCGCCGGTTGTTGCCCCCCGTTCAGGGGGTGCCGGTAAGACTATTTCTTGGGTGGAAACAGCAGGCGGCTGAAGCCCATGCCCGGACAAATGCCGGTGACGGCGGCAGAAATGAAAAATGCCGCCGGCAAATACAACACCCAATGAGCGGTGTTGAAGCCAGTCAGCCAAATCCCGAGCAAAATCACGCCCGCCATCGCGAGCAGAAAGAAACGCATTGCCATGCCAATCTTGAACTTTTCCATGTTGTCTCCAGGGTATTTGTTGCCCATGACATTTACGCACGGGCAGCCTTGGTGCACAACGGTCAGACGATGGCCGTCGCGCTTTCGCGTGTTTATGCCCTCACCAGCGTCCAGATACCAATGGCCACGAAGCCGATGCCGGCGATGTAGTGCAGGTACTTTTCGCTGACGTACTGGGAGATCGCGCTTCCCGCCAGAACCCCAAGGCCGGAGGCGACAATCAGCGCCAGCGACGCGCCCAGAAACACCGTCCACTTGCTGACGTTCTTGTCGGCGGCGAACAGCATCGTGGCCAACTGGGTTTTGTCGCCCAATTCGGCGACAAACACGACAGCGAATACGGTCAGCAGAACTTTGATGTCCATAAGGCCTCGTTCGGATTTTAGGCGGATTTGCCCAACAACAACTTCAAAAAATGCAGCTCTTTTCTTTAAAGGGCGCGGGAACGCGGCTCAACGAATGGAATCGCCGTTTCTTGTTACGCATCCCGACGCCGATCGGATCGAGGCCGCTCTCGGCCATCCCTGGCCTTCGCGGCATTCGTGCATCCTGCA
>ERZ1292623.4424-Hain-H51-01um-R1-4424-length-11512-cov-5_pt1 | contig 11512 bp, 23 predicted proteins | sample MGYA00564398_ERZ1292623 | MGnify/ENA primary metagenome ERZ1292623 (study PRJEB36523, sample SAMEA6512633) | groundwater metagenome | collected 2019-01-07 | study: AquaDiva: Metagenomics assemblies of 32 groundwater samples | reverse complement strand
GGACGAGGTACAGCGTCGCGCCCCGAGACTTCCAGTAGGGGATCTGCTCCCGAAGGCTCATCGGAGAGCGCTCTCCGACGCGCTGAGCGACTTTTCCAGGCTCCGCTACGTAGAGCGCTCCGCGGAGCCCGCCACCCGCGATCCCGAACACGGTACCAACCGGAGCGTCCAGGAGCGCGTCCCATACGACGGCGGCAGGCTCGCGGGGGCTTGCGGAGGGCCAGGCGCTACGGTTCATGCGACGCGCTAACCCGCTACAGCGCCTTCCGCGACCAGGCGGCCCCGCTCGATCGCCTCGGGTGGGGCCAGGGCGTCCAGATGGGTGTGCGCACGTGGGGCTCGAGCGCCGCCGCGACCCGCGCCCCCACAACCTCCTCCCAGCGCCGAAACACGTAAGGACCCACGTTTCGGTAGCTTTGCGCGACAACGTCGAAGAGCAGGAAGTCGTTCGGGCGCTCGAGGTAGTACGCGCCGTCCACCGTCCGGATGCCGGGCGCCGTGTAGAAGTCCGGGGCGCGCTCCCAGATCAACGAAGGCGTCGCGGCCTGAACGGCGTCGCGGAGGCGGCGGAGGTCGTTGATGGTCACGAGGCGAACTCCGTCCCTCGCCACCCGGCGGCGTACAACGACTCGACCGCTTGCTTGATCACGTCCCCGTGGCAGGGGAGCGGCGCGCACCAGCAGCCGATCGCGACGCCGCGGTGCTCGAGGCTGTAGCGGAGGATGTTGAGGAGCTCGCGGAAGGCGGGGGTGTTGGGCTCTCGCAGAACATCGTGCATCCACTGGGCGTAACGGGCGATGTTCGAAGCGCGGTCGCCGTCCGCGAACGGGTTCCCGAGCGCCGAGCCTCGGTAGTTGATGCTCCGCGCCATGTCGCGGCCGACGTAGTGCCAGGAGACGGGGCCGAAGGGAGGAAGGGGCGTTGGGACGCCTTGTTGGGTGAACGCGTGGAAAAGCTGGCCCTTCTGGCAACTCGTGACCCAGATCAGGGGCCCCGGGTTCGCATCGCGCCAGGCGGCGTTGCGCTCCATGTACGATCGCAGATCGTCGAAGTTCAAGAGCGCCTCCAGGAGGAAGTTCCGCGTCGCCAGCTCGATGCCGGGGTTCTTCGACTCCCGGTTGCCGGCGACGTTCAGGGTGTTAAACCGCAAGATCCACTCAGCGAACACGTGAGGGCGCGTATCGTCCCAGTCGAGCTGGGGAAGGTGGAATACGGGCTTCTGATGCCGATTGCATAGATCGAGCGTTAGCCCGGTTCCGCGCTCACTCGTGTTCCCCACGAGGAGCGTCCCGTCGCTGCTGCGGACGTTGAGTTTCGTCCGCGCCGGATAATCGCCGTACTCGACGAGCCCGTAACTGGCGAGCGTGTCGTCCGGCCCGCGTTCGGTCTGATAGCCTGTTGGGGCGTAGCCGCCGGTCGGGATGCCCAAGACGTGGGCGGCGCGGAGGCCGCCTTGGTCGGCCCCGGTTTGCCCACCACTTATGATGCGTTGAAGGGGGCTGTTCACGCTTTGACGATCCTCGCCTTGGGCGCGATCAACAACCTCGGGTCCCCGTAGGCGGTCCGAACGCGCCAACCGGCCCCCTCGTAAACCTCGACGAGGGCAGCCTTTGTTGCCGGATCGAGGGGCGGGTCTGGGGTGTAGAACCGACCGGCCGTCCTGCGATCGTGGTCCCCACCGTTGTCGGAGTCCTCCAGCTCCCACTTCGACCACGGCTTCGAGAGCATGGCGTCGATGGCAGCGTGATGGACTTGCGCCTTCGCCTCTGGCGAGAGCGTTGGCGGAGACTCGGCCATCGTGACCGAGCGAGCGTCAAGCGGCATGGTTCACTCCTTCGTGGGGTTCATGCTGGCTTCGGGAGTTCGAAGGGCTCGGTGAGAGCGCCCTCCGTCGTCAAGCACGCCTGGAGGAGCTTCGCCCCGTGCCCCCAGCGATAGACAGATCCGCACGCGTAGACATCAATGAAGGTGATCGGAGACTCTCGAAGCCAGATTCGATACACGAGGGGCTTATGGCAGGCGGGGCACGCTGACGTCGTTATAGGCATGCTAACCACCCTTCCATTTCGTCTTCCGGATCTTGTGCGGAGGGAGTCGAGCCCCCCAGTCCCCATAGCCGTCTTCGTAGTCCGTGGTCTCGAGCGTCAGGCGCCGTCCGCAGGTCGGACACCGGACCTTGCGCCACTTCCCGTCGCCTCGACAGGCGAGCTCGTCGGGGGGCCGTGGGATCACCGCCCGTGATTGACGCTTGAACCGCTTCACCGGCACGTTCCTCGGGCACCCCGGACGCCCGGCCGTGGTCGTCGGTGCGCTCCGGGCACCCCCGTTGAGGGTTGCGCGCCAAGCGCCCTCGTGGGGCTCCCGGCCGGTGCGGTCCCGCACGGCTACGCATCTCCCATCGTTGAGCAAACCGCGGTGCCCTCACTGACGATGGCGAGCACCTGACCACCCGCGTAGGGCTCCCATGCCGGAAACCAGCCGGCCGCCGCGTGAGCCAGAAGGGTCAGCACCGTCAGGGCGTCGATCCCCGCAGCGGTGAGCGTGGCCTCGATCTCGGCGGCGAGCACCGGGACGGTCCCGCGATACAACGTGTAGCCCCCGGGGACGTCAGCGCGTACGCCGAGGTTGAACGGTGCGTTCGTCGGAATCGGATGGACCGGCCGAGCGTACACGGCGAGTCCCAGCACGGCGCTCTCTCCCGTCCAGGTAATCGGGAGGAACTCGGGGCCGTTACGTAGCCAGCCGCAGCGCAGGGGGCCGTTCATTGAAGCCCCCGAGGGGGAAAGAGGTAGTTGCGCAGCTCGACCAGGAGCCACGCCACGGTGCCGAGCACGCAGAGGCCGAAGAGCACGTCGTCGGGGGTCATGAGGGGCCTCGTTGAGGTGCCCGTGCTCTATCGATCGATCGGCCCTCCGTCAAGTGCAGCTTGACGAGCGGGCGCACGTTCGTTAGAAGGAGGGGCATGGAATCGAAGCGCCCCCTCTGGATCCCCGTCACGCCCGCTGCGCTCCGGTTCTCCGAGCAGCGCGCCTGGACGTTCACGGATCGTCGAACGATCGTCCGCGTGGCACTGCTGAAGAGCGGGAGCTGGTTCGCGTCCTCGACGTGGATCGCGGGGAGCTGGACGGGCGGCCCGGCGGTCGGGATGCTGGAGGCGCTGAACATGGCGCGCGGAGCGGGGCTGACGGTGCCGGCCGAGGGGCCTTCGGTATGATCCACGACGTCCGCGGGTGTGCCATCGAAGGGGCGCTGGCTATGCGGCCGGCCATCCTGGCGCACGTCGTCAACGACGTCGGGGCGTTTGGTCGTGGGTTCGCGGGGTCGATTGCGAGGCGGTGGCCGGAGGTGGCGCGGGGCTACAAGGGGTGGAGAACCCGAGGCTTCACGGAGGGCCCCGAAGGCACGCGGGACTATGTGCCGTTCTTGTTGGGGAACATCATGTTCTCCAAGGGCGCGGAAGCACTCTGGGTCGCTCACCTGCTTGCTCAGCAAGGGCTCCCCAGTCGGACGAACCTCCTCCCCTTGAACATGAACGCACTGACAGTGTGCCTCCGTCGGTTGGCGGAAGAGACGAACGGGCTCTCGGGCGTCCACGGTGGCGCTCCTTACACCGTCCACATGCCCCGGATCGGGTGCGGGTTGGCCCGGGGCGACTGGGCCGAGGTCCGGGCGCTGGTGGAGAGTGCGTTCGGGAGCGCAGATGCCCCCGACTGCACCATCTACACATTGGAGGGCTGATGGACGTGTCAGTACAAGCCGCGAAGTGCATGCTTACCGCGGCGCATGACGCCTACGCCCTCGTCGCCCAGGACGTGCTGGCCCTGGGAGAGGACGGAGTTGCACACTGCGGAGACGACACGGAGCTCGTACGGGTGGTGGCGGTCGTCGCGGGAGAACTCACGTTGGGGCTCCCGGGGACCCATCGTTGGGGGGTCTTCGCGGTTGCCGCGACCGAGAACACCGAGCTGGGTTCCAGGTTCTTCCGCGCGCTCAACGCGGCTCAAGACGCGGAGCACGCCTACCGAGTCGCGGTCGAGGCGCACCTCCAGCGAATCGCGGAGGGGTTCATGCCGGCCCCACGCGTTGTTAGGGTGCGCTGGTGAGCGCCATTCGCATCTTCCATCCGGACTTCGCAGAGCCGCTTCGGGTGCGGCTCCCCGGGGATCGCCTCCTGGATACACAGGTTGCAACGTATCGGGACGAGCTGGTACGCGGTCTCTGGGAGCGTCACCGAATCCAGCTCCCCGACGCTCGGATCGGGGAGGCGCCGCCGGCTCAATCCGCGATCATGGTCTACGTCGCCTGTGCCCGGCTCCGGGCGGCGAACCGCGGGGCCGACGCCATCGCCTCCTGGCGCATCCTTCAGTGGTGGGATCCATACCTCCCCGACGGACTCGGGAACTTCGACCGGGTCTCGGGACTCATCGCGCGGCGCTACGGGTGCGGCCGAGACGGCTACCGCGAAGACTGCACCGTCGAGGATACGGACGAAGCCCGCGCCGAGGCGGATCGTGTGCTCCTCGACGAGGGGCACTTTTTGCTGGACGCCGCGGGTGCGCTCACGTGCTCGGTGCCTGCGCTTTCTCACACCCAGGGGCCCCAACCATGACCCAAGATCAGATCGACAAGCTCGACGCCTTCCAACGCGTCATCACCGTCGTCATCACGCCGGAGGGCGCGCCCAAGGGCCACCGCTTCGGGCCCGACACCACTTTCTGGTGCTACACATCGGGGATGGTGCACGCGTTCGACCGTCCCGAGCTGGAGATGCGCAACGTGCCGGCGCTCTTCGTCGAGGCCGCGGGCGGCGCGCTCAACGAGTGGGCGTTCTACTCCGTCGAGGAGCGCGCGATCAAGGCCGGTGAGAAGCTCGGGGCCGAGGTCGCGGCGCTGCGGGTCCTGCTCCAGGCGGTGGCGTCGCCCGACACGGCGTTCTGGGGGGCAACCCCGTGCCTGCGCCTAGTGTTGCTCGCGAGCGAGTTGGCGTGTGCGAAGTGCGCGGCGGGGGAGGCACATTGAGGACGTACCTCTGTTGGAACCACGCATGGTCGCGGCCCGCGGTCCGTGTCGAGGCAGAGAGTGCCGAGGCCGCCACCGAGCTCTGGTGCCGTCAGAACGACGTCGAGACGCTCGCGGCTGTCGAGGTGTGCGTGTTCGACGGCGAGGAGCTGCGCATCGTGCGCGTGCGTGTCCACGTCGAGGTCTCCTACGAGGTGATGGACGTTGGGGAGGACTCCGATGGCGACTACGAGGTCGCGGCGCTCACGACGCAGTTTCGGGCGACGGGTCTGTGACGTCAGCTGAGTACCTGGCTGAGTACTTGGCTGCGCTCCACGCGCTCGAGGCCGCGCACTTCGGGAAGCTGTTGAGGGCGCTGACCGTAGAAGCGACGGCACGCGGTGCGGTCCGACCGCCCGTCGGTTTCACCGCGACCATCAACTGGGCGCTGCGCGTCGTGTCCATCGACGCGATCCGCGCGCTCCTCGCGACCATCGACCCTGACGGCCGCGCGGCGATCAACACGCTCCATCACGCGTTCGACCTTCAAGTGCCGCTTGACGAAGCGGGGATCGATCGATATACCGCCCCGTACATCGAACCCCTTCCTCTACGCGTCCAGGAGCCTTCCATGGCCATCGTTCCCTACGTCCGTACCGTCCGCACCAACGCCAAGCGAGGGGTGAGCGCCGAAGCCCGAACCGTGACCCTCGGCCCCTACACGCTGCTTCTCGGCCCCAACGGCGCGGGCAAGACGTCCGTGATCCAGGCCGTCCAGGTCGGGCTCGGTGGAGCCTGTGACCTCGGGCCGCGGGACCAGGTGCGGGCTGCGAGCGACATCCTCGAGCTGGCGCCGGGTCGGGGGTACGGGGTCGAGGGTCAAGCTCCGACGCCCCTCTTCGTCGAGCTCACCGTCCAAGACGGCGACGTCAACCGGGAGGCCGGCTACATCGCGCGGCGATGGTCCGACGCCGATGGGAAGTGGCACGCCAAGGTCGATAGCGAGCAAGGCGTTCCCGGCGCGCTGCCCTCCTGGGGCGTCCGGGGCATTCTCTCCAGCTCTCCCGACACCCGGGAGAAGGCGCTCCTCGGCTGGATGCGCGGCGGGTTCACCGACGAGGACGTGCTGGCGTCGCTGAACGTCGAGTTTCACCCGTACTTCCGCGAGGCCCGAGGCGTGTACGGCGCGCTCTCCGCCGTCGAGGCCCTCGTCAAGATGACCGAGGACGCGACGAGCCAGCGGCTCCGAGCGGCGGGCCGGCGCGGCGAGGAGAGCGCCCTTGAGCAGCCCGCGGAGGGCGCCGTGGGGCCGTCGCTGGCCGATGTCGAGGGGTGGACCACCGTGTGGCGGGCGTACCCCAACGCCCTCGCCCACTGCGAGACGGACCGGCTCTCGCTCGCCTGGGGCGCGATCCACGCCAAGCACGCGCAGACGCAGCAGGCGCCGGGCGCCGTCGCGGCGTGGGAGGGTGCCGTTGCGGAAGTGGGGGGGCGGGAGCCCGGGGTCGGGACCCACCGGCAGGCGCTCCTGCTGCTGAACGGGATCACCATGGGGGACGTGTGCCCGTGTTGCTGGCTGGGGCTCGACGGCGAGCGGCTCGGCGCGCTTCGCACGTGGCATTCCCAGCAGGCCGAGGCGGAAGGGAACGCGCACACGACGTGGGAGGTCGAGCTCGGTCAAGCCCGCGCCGCGCTCGACGGGTGGCGCGTCATCGCGGCGAGCGCTCCGAGGACCCAGGCGGTGATCGAGTGGGTCTACGCCAACTACGCCAAGCTGGCTACGCTCGGTGACCCGACGCTCGCCGACGTCGCTCGACATACGGAGGCCCTCGCCGCCGCCTACCACCAAGGAGAAGGGCGCGCCGAGGCCCAGCGTCAGGCCCAGGCGCTCCGGACGGCGGCCGTCGCCGAGCACGCGCTCTGGAGCGGTCGGGTCGACGCGCTGGCGGCTGCGCGTGAGGCGCTCGTGGCGAAGGCGACCACGGCGTTCCAGGAGCGCGTCCAGGCGTACCTGCCCGTGGATCGGGTCGTTCGCGTCGTGCGCTCCAACGAGCAGCTTCTTATCGGGTTCGAGGTGGACGGCACGCTGCACACCGACCTGTCGGGCGCCGAGCGGGTGCTCCTCGAGGTCGCGCTCACGTGCGCGGTCTGTGGACTTGGCGCCAGCGACGTCGAGAAGAAGGGGCGCGGACGTCCGAAGAAGACGCCCCAGGTCGTCGGGAAACCCAGCGAGCTCCGCGTGGTCATCCCGCGCGATGTGGGCTGGACGCCGGAGACGCTCGCGAAGGCGATGCGGGCTTGGTCGAAGTTTCCCGGCCAGGTGATTTTGGAATCGACGGTGGCCCCCAAGGGCCGGACACCGGAGGGCTGGACGATCGTCGAGATCGAGGACCGGGACGAGCCGGTGGTCGAGGGCGCTCCGGAGGCGGTGCCCCCGGTGGGAACGGACGCCATGCAGGTGTTCGGATCGGCGCTCCCTCCGGCGCCGCACGTCTCGCCTGCCGAGGCCCAAGCGTATGCGCTCGCCGGAACGCTTCCGCCGCTCGCCGCCACGGCGGCGGCGCTCGGCCCGGTGGCTTCGATGCTCCCTGACGTCCATGCGTGGAAGACGGACGATCTCCCCACCGCCGCGGACCCCGACGAGCGCGTCGAGCTCGGACGGCACCTCGCGTCGTTCCTGGGTGAGGACGAGGGCCCGGTGCCCGTGGTCCTCGGAGCACTTGGTGGGGGCGCGAACCCGATCGCGTTCGGGCCTTCGCCGACGATGTTTCCTCCGCCCATCGCGCCGCCCCCGGCCCCCGCACCTCCGCCGCCGCTCCCCACGCTCATCATCCCCAACCCGGAGGCGACGCGGACCCAGGCCCTCGTGCTCCGCGGGTTCTCGTTCGCGGAGATCAACAGCCTGTTCCCGTCCGAGCTGGCGCGGCTGGCGGCGAGCGACAAGGGCCCGCAGGACGTCGTCATCAGCGGGAGCTGCTGGCACGAGCGGAGTCGGGCGTGAACGCGGCGTCGAGCTCGGGCGTGAGCGCGGTTCAGCTCGTGCTCATCCGGGACACGCCGAAGGGGCCCGAGTTCCGATTGCTGGACGTCCGAGGCTTCAGCGCGGAGGACCAGGCGCGATGCGCGTTCGAGCAGGGAGTCGCCGACATCGCGATCGCCATGCGGACCGGCTTCACGCCCACCGCGCTCCGTGAGTGGGTGGAGGGCGGAAACGCGGTCGCGACGCACCCCGACGCGTTGTGCCTCTATCGGATCGATCCTGCGGAGGTCCAATGAACATCCTCTTCCTCATCGGCGCGCTCCTCTTCCCGCGGCTCACTCTCCTTTTCTGCTGGTCCACGGGCTCCTTGCCGCTCAACACGACGCCTTTCGCGCTCGACGTTGCGTTGGGGCTCATTGCCCCGCGCTTCCTGGTGAGCTTCTGGGCGCTCGGTCTGGGTGTCCATCCGCTCTGGGTCTTCTTCCTGTGTCTCATTGAGGTGAGCGAAGTTGGAACGGGATCCCGTGTGTCGTCCCGTCGGGGCCGGAAGTGACCTCGACACCCGGCGCCCACAAAGCGTCCGCCTCCCTCGCCCGGGAGTTTCGACGCATCCGTTGGCGCGCGGAAGTGCTTTCCATGCCCAACGGCGTGGACTGGCTCCTGGCGCAGTGCCGGAAGCTGAAGTGGAAGGAACCGAAACTGGGACCCGAGCTGGGGTTCCCGCCCGGGGCGGGGGTGACCGATGGACGCTAGCTTCGTCGAGCTTCAAGCTGCCGTCATCGCGGCGGTCCAAGCGCTCCCCGAGAGCGAGCGTGCGACCAACTTCCTGCTGGACATTGGAAGCCAACTCGTTCGTCACAAGAAGAGCACCGAGGCCCGTGACGCGACCGTCGCACTGGGGGCGCTTGGGATCTCGAAGCCCGTCCGCCTCTACATCCACGCCTACGCGAGCGTGTAGCATGCCAAGGACAGAGGCCCAGATCAAGGCCCAGCAGCGAAACTGGGCCCGTGCGCAACTCAAGGCGGCTCGCGCCCAGCTTCGAATGGCGGTCAAGTGTCTGGAAGGGGACACGCGCCTGGACATTCAAGATGCGTTGGCGTACCTGGACCGAGCTCACGATCGGTTGTGGCCGAAGGTGGACGAGAGCGACATTCCTGAGAAGCACCGGGGGTACCTGTGAGCCCCCTTCTCGCGCAGACCGCGCGCCTCGCCCATTACGCGCTCGCCCTCGGTCGCGTCAACCGTGCGACCGCCCACGAGGACGGGGTCCGACCCGAGACCGACACCGATCACACCGTGATGCTGGCGCTGGTCGCGCCGGAGCTCGCGTATCAGGTCGGGGGTGTGTTTCAGATCTACAGGGTAGGGGCCTTCGCCGTCGTGCACGACCTCGTCGCCTCGAAGAAGGCGCGCGAGGAGGCGGCGCACGAGCTCCTGCGGGAAGAGCTCGGGAGGATGTCCTGGGTCATGCGGACCCTCGACGCCTACGAGCGCCAGGACACGCGGGAGGCCCGTCTGGTGCGCCTCCTCGACAAGCTCCTCCCGGAGGTGACGCACCTCTTCAACGGATGCTCCACGGCGCGCGCGCACGTGGATCGGGCGGGGTTCGCGCGGTCGCACCGGGAGCAGCTCGCGAAGCTGACGGCGGAGTACCCCGAGCCGTGCTTCGCGCCCTACTTGGCGTTGCTGAGCGAGGCGATGGACGCGTCCGAGGCGGCGTGGGCCATGGCAACCCCCGAGGAGAACGAGAGATGAGCGCCGATTCGACGGCCCCTTGGCCCATCCCCGAGAGCGTGCGGCCGATCCCTCCGGGGCGTGTCAAGGAGCGGCCTTGGTGGGGCTGTCAATCCATGACGCCGGCACCTGGGTACTCTTGGGAGACGCCGAAGACGCTCTACTTCATGCTGCGTCGAGACGGCGCGTGCGTGCAGGTAACGCTGGGTTGGAACTACTCAGGACAACGGATCGACGCGCTCAGCGAGCAGGTCCAGTCCGAGCTCCTGCCGCACCTCGCCGCCTACGACCGCGATCACCCGCGCCCTCGGCCTCCGTACCGCGCGGGGCAGGTGTGGGGGCTGCCCGATGGAGGTTCGTACCTGTGTCTCTCGGTGCACGTCGGGGTACCCGCGCTTCCCAACATTCCTCGAGCGCGTCGTGCGTCGAGACGGCCGACGACCGCACCCAGTGACGCTCGCCAGCGCCGCCGAGTGGTGCATGGAGGGGAAATGAGCCGAGGGAGATGCCCCGAGTGTCGCCAGCATGAGGGCGCGCCCCTGGCTGCCCAAACGTTGGACCTCGCGCTTCGAGCTTGGCAGACGAGCTTGAGGCAAGGTGCGCCGCTCTCGTGGCCCCGCTCGTTCGAGGCGCGCTGTGACGAGTGCGCATGCTTCGCAACGTGGGGGCTCCCCGTAGAGGGGGCGTGGCGGAGCTGGTGCCCTCATCATGTCCCGGACGCTGTGAAGTCGGGGAAGACTGTCCCACCTCAGGGAGAAGAGAAATGAGCACGTTCAAGCTAACGCCGGTTCGGCGCCCAAGCGCCGCGCTCCCGTTCCAGAGCGAGCAGCTCCCGCGCACGATCCCAACCACCTTCCGCTTCGACGAGGTGACGGGCGCGATCTACGCCCAGGTGCCCGGCCAGGTGGATCAACGGGTCGGGGGCGTGAGCGACCAACTCGACCTCGAGGTTCGACGGGCGATCGGGCGCCGGTTCGCGGGGGGTGGGGGATGAAAGGGCTCATCGACATGAGCCCGCGCATGCGGAGGAAGTCCGAGGCATCCTCAGGGCCCCGACGGCAACGGGCCCAGGGGCTCAAGGTGCGACGTCGAGCGGTCCGACGCTGGTGGAGGGCGCAAGGCGCTGTCGTCACGATCGGGATGGGCATCGGCATCTTCGGGTGCTTGGGAGACTTCCAGGCCACCGTGCGGTCGTTGGAGACCCGCGTCGTGGTCCGTGCGGCGGAAGCGCCCTGGGAGGAGGCGTGATGGGTGTCTTCGCGGGGTTGGTCGGAGCGTTCGCGCTAGGGCTCACGGCGGGGTTTCTGCTCGGGCGAGGCCCTCCGGCATGAATGACGGCGCCTCGCCCAGCGGCGTCCAACTCGACCCGCACCAGGCCGCCGTGGTCGCCTACCGCACTGGCCACGCGCGCGTCGTCGCCGGTGCGGGCGCCGGCAAGACCCGCGTGCTGGGCGAGCGCGCCATCGGTCTCTACCTCGAGGGCGTCTACCCCGAGCACGTGCTGCTCCTGGCGTACAACCGCTCCGCGGCCGAGACGATGCGCCAGCGGGTGGCCAACCGCGTCGGGGCACACATCGCGAATCGGTTCGCCATCGCCACCTTCCACGCTTGGTGCCTCGGGCAGCTCCGACGCTGGTGGCCCGACGCTCCGCAGTTCATGTCCGGCCGGTTGCTGGGCACGGCGGGGGCGCCGAGCGAGGCGAGCTTGGCGATCCCGATGATCGAGCGCATGAAGCTCGACGTCTACTGGCGCGACGGGCTCAGCGCGGCGAGCATCACGCCCGAGGGGCTGATCGATA
>ERZ1292623.4423-Hain-H51-01um-R1-4423-length-11514-cov-9_pt1 | contig 11514 bp, 12 predicted proteins | sample MGYA00564398_ERZ1292623 | MGnify/ENA primary metagenome ERZ1292623 (study PRJEB36523, sample SAMEA6512633) | groundwater metagenome | collected 2019-01-07 | study: AquaDiva: Metagenomics assemblies of 32 groundwater samples | reverse complement strand
TGAAGATTTCACTCCTGCTAATGACAAACTTAAATTCCAAATATCAGAACTTAAGAAAGAAGTGAGTTGTCTATTTTCTCCAGAACTTGAAATAGGTAATGTGGTTAGCTCTGGTGTTGAGTTCTTAAAGCATCTTCCTGAAAATTGGAAAAGCTTAGATGTGAAAGATTTGAGAGTTTTGAGAACCCTACTTTTCCCTAAAAATGTCTCTTACTATTATCCCAACATCAAAACCCTTGAAGTAGCTTGTATCTACAACCTAGAACCATCCTTCATGGGTGATAAAACTCGTCAGGTGACTCTACGCGGAATCGAACCGCGATTTAATCCTTGAGAAGGATTCGTCCTAACCGTTAGACGATAGAGCCTAAAAAACTTAAGCCTATCGTCCTGAGAATACCGAATGGGCGATAGAGCCATTGAAAAAATATAGCATTTTTGTTGAAAAATTAAAAATTACAAAGGATTACCCTCTGTAACTCTGTAATTTTTACTCCTCCATCTTTGGCTTCTCAACTTCAAGGAGAGTGAGTTCTGGGGAGCTTCCGGCGATGCGCAGGACATCTTTGTCTATCTTTTTTAATTCTTTGCTGGAAGCGTTGTAATGGTTGGAGACGGTGTTGAGTGCGTTGCCTAATTTCACATGATATTCGTCGTAGGCTTTCAGATGCTTGCCCAAGTCGGATACTTTTTTAATTATTTCTTTTGCCGATTCTTCTATTTTGAGAGCTTTGAGTCCTTGCAGGACGGTTTGTAAGTAGGCGAGGAAGGAAGTGGGGGAGGTGATGATGACTTTGTATTTTCCGGCTGCGCGCTGGATCAAGTTTTCGTTGTCTTCGCCTCCGCCTACTTTGTTTGTAATTAAATCATAGTAAATGGCTTCGTGAGGAATAAACATAAAAGCGAAATCAGTCGTGCCTTTTGTCGGCTGGATATATTTGGAAGTCTCCACAATTCTATTTTTTAAATCATTTTCAAAAATTTTCTCCAGTTTTTTCTTTTCCGTTTCGTCTCGCTCTTCCACCATCTTGTTATAATTTTCGAGCGAGAATTTTGAGTCTATCGGAATGATTTTATCTTTTACGAAGACGACAGCGTCAACAATGGTGTCATCTGGAAATGCATACTGCATCTGGTAACTCCCCGGAGGCAGGACATTTTTCAAAACTGTTTCCAAATAGTATTCGCCCAGTATTCCGCGCTGTTTTGGATTCTTCAAAATGTTTTCCAGGCTTTGCAATTGGTCGGCGAAAGAGATAACCTGCTTGTTTGTCTCATCTAGTCTTGTGAGCCTTTCTGTCACATCGCGAATAATTTTATTTGATTCAGAAGAATGAAATTTCAAACTCTCATTGACCTGTTTATGGCTTTCGCCAATTTTATTATCTACTGTTCGCGATAGTTCGTTTATTTGCGTCAAAATCAAATTTAAGCCAATTTCTTTTTCGTTTTTATTTTCCTCATCTTCTTTCTTTTTTCCAAACACGAAAAAGCCCACCACCAACCCTCCCAAAATTGCTATAAAAATCCAGACAATGTTTTGCATTAGTTTATTTTAGCACATTTCAGCATTACCACCCCCTGCCCCCTCCTTGATTAAGGAGGGGTGCTCTGATTCAATCAGAGCGAGGGGGTAATTAACGAGTATAAATAAGAAACCGCCTGCAAGACCTTGGCGGTTTCTTACAAGCGGCGATGTGGGCGATGCACCACCTCAAATTTTCTCTAGGGTGATTCCCTTCTTCTTTAATTTTTCGATGTCTTCATCGTCCCCACCTTTTATTTCTAATACATCACTATTGGGGTCAGGTATTACTATCGCTTTTCCAATGTGGACCAAGGACACCTGAACAAGATTGTCTAAGTCCATGCCTCTGGGCGCACTTTTAATTTTTACAAACATAATTTGATGTTCCTTTCGCCTCGAACGCTAACACACACACACCATACTTTTGTCAATTTTTATCTAAATGATTTACCTAACTCTACCGGTCGGAATAATTAGGTAACTTTATATTTGTGATATATAATTCTCCACATGGGAAATTTGGAACAGGAAATAAAAAAGAAAGACAGACGGAAGAACATTCAAAAAATTATTTTAAACACGGTTTTTGCAGTTGGCATGTTGAGCGTGGCGTTGGTCGCTCCGAATGTTTTGTCAGCTATCAAAAAACTTGACGGAACTTTCACAAGAAAAAAGAATTTAAAATATTCTATAAATGAATCTTTTACGCGCCTACGGGAAAAAGGTCTTATTGAGATAATTGAAGTAAATGGAAAAAAAGTTGCGTGTATTACGGAGAAGGGGAAAGACAAATTAGATTTTCTTGATAAACATAATTTTAAATTAAAAATTCCAAAGAAATGGGACGGTCGCTGGCGAGTAGTAATTTTTGATATCAAAGAATCAAGAAGCAAAACGCGGTTTCTTTTGAGAAAGACACTCTCTCAGATAGGTTTTATCCGATTGCAGAATAGTGTTTGGCTTTACCCATATGACTGCGAAGACCTGATTTCTTTACTAAAGGCTGATTTTAAAGTAGGAAAAGATGTTTTATATATGATAGTGGAGAAATTAGAAAATGATTGGCATCTGCGTAAAACTTTCAACTTACCTAATTCTACCGGTCGAAAAAGTTAGGTAACCTAATTTTTTCTGAAGAATTATTTCCCCAAATCCCATTAGAAATTTTAAATTGATAAGTAAAGTTATAGCAATATTTTCGTTGAATTTCTAACGGGACAGGTAATGCTTCAATGTATAAATCCAGTCTTCGTCTATCTGCCCGCTTTTTTCTTTCTCACGCAAAAGCCATTCCAGATAGCCTTTATCGGTCTTTGCCACCTCTGCTATTTTTTTGCCGACATATTTGCCAAAATTAAAAGCGCGCAAGAGGGAAGGGTGCGAAGAAATCTCAATCATTTTTTCTATTATGTCATTGTCATTTAATTTTTCCTCTTGCATTATTTTTGTTTTTAACCTTTCAAAAAGTTTTTCTAGCACCAGCACATCTCCGAGCGCGTCGTGCGCGTCCGCGTCTATTTCTATTTCCAAAAGGTACCGTAAGTATTGCAGATTGTATCTGTCTATTTTTTCTTCCTTATCCAAAGCCCTCGCCACCCGCAAAGTGCAGATGAATTTTTTCGGCTCTATCCCTTCCTTTTTTATAATCATCAGGTCAAAGGGCGCGTTGTGAGCCACGACGACAGAATTTTTGCGCTCAAATAATTCTTTTATTTTTTGTCGGTCTTCGCTTTCGGAAAAAGATTTTTTGTCCGCCACCATTTTATTGGTGATGTGGTGGACAGCCGAAGCTTCCGGAGGTATTTTTATCTCCGGTTTGTAAAGACCAACAAATTTTTCATCGCCGGATTTATAAGCGATTTGGCACAGAAAATCTTTTTCGGTGTTGCCGGTGGTTTCGGTATCAAAGAATATCAACTTGGACATAGTGCTATTTTAGCACGAATTTGATACAATGAGGAGGTAAAGAAATATTGTTTTAGAAAGCCTTTCGCAGGAGCTTAGAAAATAAATGAGGTAATCCGAATATTATTTTCTTGAGCGACGAGAAGTTCGCTAGGCAAGTTTGCCTAGATAGATTGCTTTATAAAATAATATTTCTTTACCTAGTATGTTGCACGAACAAATCAAAAACGGAATAAGAGAAGCGATGATGGCGAAAGATGCTTTGCGCTTGAAAGCCTTTCGGGCGATGTCCGCCGCTTTTACCAATGAGCTAGTCGCAAAAAATAGAAAGCCTCAAGAAATGCTTTCTGACGATGAGGCTGTTGCTGTAATAACAAAGCTGGCAAAACAGCGCAAAGATTCCATTGAGCAATTTAAAAAAGGCGGACGGGAGGATTTGGTTAAGGAAGAGCAAGCGGAGCTCTCAATTTTGGAAACTTACCTGCCGAAAATGATGGAAAAAGGCGATGTTGAAAAAAAAGCCAAAGCCAAGAAAGTAGAGTTGGGCATCGCCGATGCGAGTAAAAAAGGTATACTGATGTCGGCCCTAATGAAAGACTTGAAAGGCAGGGCGGATGGCTCTGTGGTCAAGGAAGTTGTGGACTCATTATTTTAAATCAAGATGCATACAGTAAATCTTTTGACCAGTTTGGTTGAACAGCATCTGATTTGGGCGTATGCGATTATTTTTTTTGGTCTTATTTTTGAAGGGGAGTTCGTGGTGATTTCGGTGGGCATTTTGTCGCATCTTGGGGCTTTAAGTTTTTGGTTTGCCTTGCTTTTTATCATTTTTGGGCTCATAGCCAAAACTTTTCTCGGGTACGCGCTGGGAGAATTTTTATATAAAAAATTCAATCATCATAAAATTTTCAAATATATCAAAAAACGGGTGTACAATGTTTTCCCAAGATTCAAGGCTAAGCCCTTTTGGTCTATCTTCGCTTCCAATTTCATAATGGGAGTGAACTATTTGGTAATTATATTTTGCGGCTATGAAAAGATAAACTATAAACAATTTTTAAAAGCGGAGTTTTCCTCAAAGGCGATTTGGGCTCCGCTTCTCCTGCTCTTGGGATATTTTTTCGGCTATACCGCTCTTCACATCAGCCGCGAAATTTGGAAATTTTCTATGGTAGTATTAATCTTGTTCATCATATTTATTATTTTTGACAAGTTAGTCACTTGGTTTTACGAGGTTCTTGAGGAATTCAATGAAAATAAGCAGTAAAAAATCATTAAAATTAGTAACCCACGACGGATCTTTCCACTCGGATGATATTTTTGCGGCGGCAACACTCCAAATTTATTTAGAAAAAAAAGGCGAAGCTTTTGAAATTATTCGCACTCGCGATGAAGAAATTATAAAAAATGGAGACTTCGTTTTTGATGTGGGTGGAATTTATGATGAAAAAAATAACAGGTTTGACCATCATCAAGTGGGCGGCGCGGGGAAAAGAGAGAATAACATACCCTATTCTTCTTTCGGTCTTGTTTGGCAAAAATTTGGCATTGAAATTGCGGGGAGCGGGGATACTGCCGATTTTGTTGAACAAAAACTTGTGACACCTGTAGATGCAAATGACAACGGAATTGATTTATTTCAAGGTAATTTTCCGGATATTTTGGCATATACCGTGCAGGATGTTTTTGCCATTTTTTCGCCGACCGCTCTTGAGAGTCTGGAAAAGGACGAACAATTTGCAAAAGCGCTCGTTTGGGCAAAAGAAATTTTAAGACGGGAGATAAAAAAAGCGAATGACCAGACGGAAATCAGGAAAATTATCAGAGATTTTTATACAAAGACAAAAGACAAAAGACTGATTGTGATAGACGCGCCGAAAGTTTCTAGATTTGAAATTTGGGACGCGCTACAATATTACCCGGAACCGCTTTTTGTGGTGTCCGGCGGGGATGAAGATTGGTATACCGTGGCTATGCGGAAAGAAAAAAACAGTTTTGGCAACAGGAAAGATTTTCCAGCGCCTTGGGCGGGGCTGAAAATGAAAAAATTGCGAGCGATAACCGGAGTTTCCGATGCCGTTTTTTGCCATAACAATTTATTTCTAGCGGTGGCAAATTCCAAAGAAGGGGCTATTAAATTGGCGCAAATCGCTGTAGAATCCTAATTACCTGTCCCGTACTAAATTTTTGATTACGGGAAGTAATGATAAAACATTATTAGTAAAAATTTTAGTACGGGATGGCATTCATAGATGAAATAAAAATACACGCGGAGGCCGGTCGGGGAGGAAACGGGGTGGTGCGCTGGCACCGCCAGAAATTTGAGCCAAAGGGCGGACCGGCCGGCGGCGACGCGGGGCGCGGGGGAGATTTTTATGTAAAAGCTGTCCGCGATGTGCATATTCTCACCAAATATAAAGCGAAAAAAGAATTTATCGCGGGGAGGGGAGAAGACGGCGGAAGTAAAAGTCTGCATGGAAAAAATGGGGAAGATTTTTTCCTTGATTTGCCCGTCGGCTCAATCATCACAAACGAGCAAACTGACGAAAAATGGCAGTTGATGAAAGAAGGGGAAAAAGTTTTGCTTTTGAAAGGCGGATATGGCGGCTTTGGAAACGAGCATTTCAAAAGTTCTGTCAATACCACTCCTTATGAAAGCAAAATTGGGCAAGAAGGCGAAAAGGGAGATTTTAAAATTGAGTTAGAACTTTTTGCCAATATTGGATTTGTGGGTTTGCCGAATGCCGGAAAATCTTCTCTTTTGAATGCACTCACAAACGCAGAGGCAAAAGTAGGCGACTATCCTTTTACAACTCTAGACCCCAACCTAGGAGATTTTTACGGCTACATCATCGCTGATATTCCCGGGCTTATTGAAGGCGCTTCGGAAGGCAAAGGTCTTGGCGTGAAATTTTTACGTCATATCAAACGAACCAAAATGCTGGCACACTTGGTTTCTTTCGAAAACTCAAACATGCTCAAAAGTTATAAAGAAATCCGCAAGGAACTGGAAAAATACGACAAGAGTTTAGATCTAGGTGGTGAAGGCTTGTCCCAAAAAGATGAAATAATTATCTTAACCAAGACTGATGTAGTAGACGAAAAAGTTGCAAATAAAAAATTAAAAGATTTCAAAAAAATTAGCAAGAATGTTTTTGCAATCTCTTTGTATGATGATAAAATGGTGAGAAAGTTTGCTGATTCATTGGTGAAAATTTTAAAAAAGAAGTAAATATGGCAAACAAATATTACCCAACAATTGGATTGGAGATTCATGCTGAACTTAAAACTTTAACCAAGATGTTTTGCGCTTGCAAAAACGACCCTGAGGAAGAAAAGCCGAATACGAATATTTGCCCTGTCTGCATGGCGCATCCGGGGGCAATGCCCACTTTGAATAAAAAGGCTATAGAAAATGTTATCAAAGTGGGGTTGGCGGTAGGCGGTAAAATTGCCGATTTCACGGAGTTTGACCGCAAGAATTATTTTTATCCGGACATTCCAAAAGGCTATCAGATTTCACAATATAAATATCCAATCGTTTCGAGCGGGCGTTTGTCGGGCATGGACATCACTCGCATACATTTGGAAGAAGATACGGCCAATAACAAACACGATCGCGGGGATTTTTCTCTGATTGATTTCAATCGTTCTGGTGTGCCGCTCATGGAACTCGTAACCGAGGCGACAACTTTTCAAAGTACTGAAGAAGCCGCGAAAGGCGCAAGCAAGTTCGGCAAAGAACTTCAGCTAATACTTTGGTATTTGGGTGTTTCTGAAGTAAATATGGAAAAAGGAGAAATGCGGGTGGAAGCGAATATTTCTGTTTCTACAGACCCGAGAAAACTTGGCACGAAAGTGGAAGTAAAAAATTTGAATTCTTTCAAGAGCGTTGAGAAAGCAATCAAATTCGAAATAGACAGAATGATAGGGCTTCATGAGTCCCGCAAAGGCGCGGAGATAGCGCAGGAAACGCGTGGCTGGGATGAAGCCAAGCAGAAAACTTTTTCCCAAAGAAAAAAAGAGGGAAGCGCGGACTATCGATATTTTCCGGAGCCGGATTTACCGAAGTTGTATCTGCATAAAGTTTTTGATTTGGAGAAAATGAAAAAAGAGTTGCCGGAGTTGCCGGAAATGAAAAGAAAAAGGTACAAAAAAAGATGGGGGTTGAAAGATGAAGATATAGAGATATACATTGGAAATTATGAAAAAATCGCTAATTTTTTTGAAGAAACAGCAAAGATTTTAAACAAGACAGAAAAAATAAAAATTGCGGCTAATTATATAACTACTGATTGGATAGGCCTTAAAAAAAATAACGAAAAAACAAGATTACCAAGTGCGGAAAATTTTGCAGAATTGATAAATTTAGTCGCGGAAAATAAAATTTCTTCGCGCGCGGCGAAAGATATTTTAGCAATGATGACTATTAATGACGAATCGCCATTAAAAATAGCTACTGAGAAAAATCTTCTACAAAGTAGTGATACAAGCGAACTTAAAAAAATCGCCCAAAAAATAATTGACGCCAATCCGAAAGTGGTGGCGGACTACAAAGGCGGGAAAGTTCAGGCTGTAATGTCTCTAGTGGGGCAAATAATGAAAGAAACCAAAGGTTCAGCGAATCCGGCGGTTACAAAACAATTATTAGTAGATTTGTTAAAATAATATGAATAAACAAATTTTAACGCAAACAGTCGCCCGCCTTACAATTTCCCCAAAGGGAATTTTGGCTATAGATGAAAGCATGTCCACTTGCGGAAAGCGTTTTGAAAAGCTTGGCGTGCCGACGACAGAAGAAAAACGCAGGGAATATCGCGAACTTTTAGTCACCGCGCCGGAGATAGAAAAATATATTTCCGGATACATCCTTTTTGACGAGACAATAAAACAAAAAACCAAAAGCGGAAAAAGTTTCGTTTCGGTTTTGCGGGAAAAGGGGATTGATGTCGGAATCAAAATGGATGAAGGTTTGGTGGATTTTTCGCCGCTTACGGGAGAAAAGGTTACTAAAGGACTTGATGGTCTCAATGAACGACTAAAAAAATACAGAAATCTCGGTGCATCTTTTGCTAAGTGGCGCGCTACTTATGCTATCGGAGTAAATGCTCCGAGCGAGGATTGCATGAAAGAAAATGCCGTTCTTTTTGCGAAATATGCAAAATTATGTCAAGAAAATGATATCGTGCCAATTGTTGAACCGGAAGTTTTGGTTGATGGGGATTACACTATAGAAAAATGTTACGAGGTTGACGCGAAAAATTTACAGATTATTTTTTCTGAACTAAAAAATTCAGAAATTTTCATTCCGGGTATTATTTTAAAACACAGTATGATTTTTTCCGGAAAGGAAGCATCAGACAGAGCGCCTGCCGAGAAAGTTGCCGAAATGACTATAAAATGTTTCAAAGAAAATATTCCTACTGATATTGGCGGAATAGTTTTCATTTCCGGAGGTCAGCCGGGGGATGAAGCGGCAATTAATTTGAATGCAATGCACAAATACGCGCCTTTCCCTTGGCCGCTTTCATTTTCTTATGGTCGCGCAATTCAAAATGGAGCATTGCAATCTTGGGCGAAAAATCCAGCGGATGTCGTAGGCGCGCAGGCACTCTTACTTCAGGCTGCGAAAAATAACAGTTTGGCAACCATTGGTAAGTACAAAGTTTAATTTTAATCTTATTCCAATGTTCTATAGAATGTTAGAATGAAATATATGAGAAAGAAATTAGAGTATAGAAAAATGGAAAGGATTGTAAAAGGCTTCGCGAACCATAGAAGATTGCAAGTGCTGGAACTTTTAAGCAAAGAGCCAGAATTATCTGTTTTGGAAATTTCCGATAAATTAAAATCAGAGTTTAAAAATATATCCGCTCATATCAACAAAATGGCTGTTTCTGGACTGGTTATGAAAAGAAGCGATAGTAAATCAATACGCCATAAATTAACCAGCCGTGGCACTATCATTCTAAAGTTCGTTAGAATGTTGGAATAAAAGAATTATGAAAAATAATATTGAAGGCGGGAAGCCAGAGAAAAAATTAAGTCCGGAAGAAAAAGAAATAGCGCGTTCGCTGGAAAATTTTCCATTCTTGTTAAAGAAAGATAAGGTTTTTCTTGTGCTTGTATGGAGAGGATTAAAAACAGCTTCTTCTGTGTCTATTTTGTCCGATGCGCCAGCATCCGCAGTTGATGATTTAAGAAAAATAGCGGAGAAAGCAGGATTATTTTTTAAGTTTGACCGGGAAATCATGGAAGACAGCCGCGGATTAACAAAGGGGAAAGTATGTTTCGTGGCAAATAACCAAAAAGATTTAGACTTAATCTCAAAGTTATGGTTTGGCGACCATGATAATGACCCGGCGGTTTATAAAGAAATAGGCAGGATGTCTGGTTTTTCTCAAACAGCTATTGATGTTTATGAAAAAATTTCTGAAGCCGGAATTTTAAAACTTCCAAAAAAAGAAAAATATAAAGCTCTTCAAAAGTATGTCCTTTCTTATGGAGAAAAGAAAAATTATCTTTTGTGCACAAATGAAGTGGAAGTGATTCCTTTTTCCGTCCTTTTTTATATGCCCAGGGAGCATTATGCAAAAGAAATGGGAGTTCCTCGTAAATGGGCGAAGGAAGTGAAGTCAGTTGTTCCCCGTCTTTATGAACAATTTACTGGTCCTTTTGTTCGTTCGGTTGTGGCATCTGGAGAGTTAAAATAATTCAATTGACGGCAAAGTTAGTCATAAAAATGTTATCATTGTCTAATGAAAGCAGAAATCCTAAAATTTTTCAAGGGAGATGTAGAAGATGACAAGGAGACTCTACTAAAATATTCTCATGATGCGAGCATTTTTGAGTTGCGTCCTAAGCTTGTGGTTTTTCCGATAGATTCCGAAGATGTGCAGAATTTAGTGAAATGGGTCAAAGAGAATAAGGAAAATAAAGAAAAATATGGAGAACTTTCTATAACTTCTAGAGCCGCAGGGACAGATATGTCCGGCGGAGCCATCGGGGAATCTATTATTTTGGATTTCACAAGGTATATGAATAAGTTAATTGGCTGGAGGCAACCTGAGGAAAATTCTTCCGCTTTCCTCCACCTTGCGGGCGGAACCTTCCGCGGGGCGAATTCTCCTCAGGCTGCCTCCATCACAGTCCAACCCGGAATGTTTTATAGAGATTTTGAAAAGCTGACTTTGGAAAAAGGACTCATTTTACCATGCTTTACTGCTTCAAAAACCATTAACGCCATGGGCGGAATGTTTGGCAACAACTCCGCAGGGGAAAGAACTTTAAAATTTGGCAAGACGGAAGATTATATTCTAGAGACGAAAATGGTTTTTGCGGATGGTATTGAAAGAATCGTGAAGCCAATTCCTTTAAGTGAAATTTCTAAACATGGAGAAATCTATACAAAAATTTTTGATTTGATAAAAAACAACGAGGAAGAAATAAAAAACGCCAAGCCGCATGTTCACAAAAATTCTGCCGGCTACTATATTTGGAATGTGGTGAATCAAAACAGAAATCAAAAGAATTTTGTAGGCGGAAGGTTCACGCCGCAGGCGGGAGGAATGCCAAGAAATTCTTTTGATTTCTGTTTTGACCTCAATAAACTTCTTGTTGGCTCGCAGGGAACTTTAGGCATTGCCACTGAAATTACTTTCAAACTCGTACAGGAGCCAAAACACACCAGATTACTTGTGGTGTTCCTAAGAGATATGAAAATACTGCCGGATTTGGTGAATAAAATTTTGAAATATGCTCCGCAGTCGCTGGAGTCTTACGACGACAAAACTTTTATGCTTGTACTCAAATACATAAAAGACTTTGCAAAACTTCTTGGTTTAAAAAATTTCTTCAAGCTTGGTCTTAGCTTTTGGCCCGAAGCGTTGATGACCCTCCGGCATGGTTTCCCAAAAATTATTCTCTTGGCTGAATTCACAGGCGATTCGCAGATCGAAGCTGATAATCAGGCGCAAAAAACTTTAGAAGATTTAAAAACGAGCCATAAAATAGGCATACGCCTAACCAAAGACAAAGAAGAAGCAAAAAAGTATTGGACTATTCGGCACGAAGCTTTCAAC
>ERZ1292623.3479-Hain-H51-01um-R1-3479-length-13411-cov-8_pt1 | contig 11516 bp, 10 predicted proteins | sample MGYA00564398_ERZ1292623 | MGnify/ENA primary metagenome ERZ1292623 (study PRJEB36523, sample SAMEA6512633) | groundwater metagenome | collected 2019-01-07 | study: AquaDiva: Metagenomics assemblies of 32 groundwater samples | reverse complement strand
TTTCAAAATTGCAGTCTTTGTTTGAATAACTGCACTCAGCTTTTTCATCTGTAATCATCTTCAATTCAGTATCCCTATAAACCCTTATAACTTTCGGCGCCAGCCTATCTGTATCAACTTTAAATTTTGTTGAAGAATAAACAGCATTTCCTCCTAAATCAACGCATTTAAAAAAGTAAGTATAATCCCCTTGAACTAAATCCTGCCTTTGAATATGCTCGTTTGACTTTGTTTCATGGAATAGAACATAATCTTCTTCTTTTGCAGGAGGATTGTTATTCTTGTCATTATAATAATAACACAAAGCCTCTCCATTTTGATGGCCATTATCTGTTTTAATTTTTAGGAAAACGGGCATAACATCAGTTGCTCCTTTAATAGTTTCATTAGGTCCGACCTCTAAAATATTTAATGGCTGGGTTCCAATTACTGTATATAAATAACTCTGGCTGTTGACGTTTCTGTCCCCTTCAGAAGCAGAAGGTTTATCCTTGCATCTAAAATAATATTTATTTTCTTTTCTATCCTGTATTCCTGTTAAGGTTGTCCTGCAGACATAAACATTTTGATTATTCATCTGCCATATTTTAGTATTGCAAGACATTGACTCTTCCATATTCTCATAACTTCTATCATCTCTTGACCACTTGCATTCGCTTGGCTCATTAACATAAACTTCTAAATCAAATCTGCTTTTATTAAATTGAACAGGACTTCCCGTTGGAACATTAACATTTACGATTACAGGAGGAGTTGTATCAGGTCCCCTCTCGACGCAAAAACTAACAAAATAAGCATCCTGATTAAAATTGCCATTTGCATCCTGGCATCTTATCAATAATCTATAATCCCCATCATTTTTTAATTCAGGATTTGCTGCATTAAGAGCCTCTGGTCCGGGAAGAGATAATTTCTCTGTATGATTGTATTTAAATAGATTATCTCCATTAACAAAAAAGTTCATTTCCTCATAAGTATTTGTTAAATTATAATCTATTTTGCATTGTGCTGGTTCGCTTGTTGTAAACTTAAACTCTAATGGAAAAAAAGCTCTAATGCAATCTTGAGTTGATGATTTAATTACAACTCCTCTTGAAGGAGGCCTTATACTAGGATCTGGCTTGAATGAATGATTTTTGCTTACTTCTTTAAAATCAATTATTGGAGAATTAACATCATGAGGATTTTGCCAGACACATTTTTGTTCTGTAGTTCCTTGATTAATTATTGCGCATGCTTGTCCAAGACTTCTGCAAGTGTATTCAGAACACTCTTCAAATTTATTGCACAATTCGCAATCTTGCCCTCCTATTGGAGCTTGCCATGGTAAACAGTAAAATTCTGTTATTTCTTCTGTTGCTTTTTTATAAGTTAAGGCAAAAATTATTCCAGCTATTCCTAATCCAAGTAAAGTTGAACCTAAAGGCCCGAGACGATTTTCTGTTAGCCCTGCTACAGCTCCTCCTATTGCCCCTGCAACAGCTCCCCATTGAGCGCCCTTATCTCCTCCCGCTAATGCTCCAATAGTTCCAAAAATTCCTGCTCCTATACTTGCTTTCATAATCATTCCCTGAAGATTCATATTCATAATCCCATCCAAAACTCCACCTCCACCTCCACCACCAGGAGGCTCAATAACTCCTTCATCATCAGCATCACCCTCTTCTTCAATAACTCCTTCATCATCAGCATCACCATTGGCAATATCTCCGCCACTCCCTGTAGTTTTAATTTCAGTATCTTTTCCTTCTGTTTCTCCTTCTGTTATATCAGTACCTCTTTGCTGATTGTTGGTTTGCTGACTTCCAGCACTTGATGTACTGCCGACAGGACTAAAACTATTGCTTGGAGGATTTTGAGAACCAGCTTGCTGATTTATTTGTGTATTACTTGTCCCCTGATTTTTCTGTATGTTTGTTAATACATTTGTTTTAATTAACTGCCCAGAAATCAAAGCACTAAAAGCAATTACGCTTATAAATAAATTTAAAATTATAAAAAAGCATTTTAATTTTTTTGTATTGTTTTGGTAATTATTAATAACCGATTTATTAAACAAACACTCATTAATTCTTGATTCTTTTCTAAAATTATTACTTTGATTATTAAATTTATTTTCTAACATTTTTTATTTTCCTCATTTTTATTTGTCATTTTTAAATTTTTATTTATTTTTGGTTTATTTGTTATTGTTCAAAGTTCTATCCCAATTAATTTTACTTAATCCAAATAATCCTATTGAGAATAAGGTTAATCCAGCAAGTATTAAATAATTATTATCATTATAATATCCTAAAGAACCTATGTAAATACTGCTTCCTAAAGAAACAGCATAAATATCTCTTTTGTTGATATTTTCATTTTCTCTCGCAATCTTATTTTCTAATTTATTTCCCATTTTTTATTTTATTAATAACATAAATTTCTTCTTGCTAAATTTTGATTTTGCGATACCACCTATTTTTTTTGTGTTTTCATTTTTACTGATTTCTGCTTTTTTCTTATCTAACTTTTAATTTTCCCAGAACCTTTGACTAATCAAAAAGTCCTTCAAAAAAACCTTTTTCTTCTTCCTCTTCAAATGCATTTTCTGCAATTCCTTGTGATATTTTTCTTATCTTCCCATTGTCTTTAATAACAACCCCATCATCAGTATAAACCCCCACTACATTAACATAATTTCCACAGTCCCCTAAACTCTTGCAGATATTATTCATTTCTTCAATCCAATTGCTGGTTAATACCTCACAATCATCTTCGCATTTTTTGTCTCCGAAAAGATTTTTCTCAAAATCAACAGTCTGCCTTGAATTTCCCAAACTGCATATAGATTTTGCATTTCCTTCCTGCCAAAACTCCAATCCAGGAGGATTGTTTGGAAGACAAATTCCATCTCCTCCTTTTAAAACTCCAGAACTTTCTTTATTTGGATCTGATTCTGCAACTGAACCATTACCTCCAATATATCTATACCCCCCCAGCCAGTAGCAGTCTCTTTTATCAGTATTTCCACATGCTTCTTGGTCTATTTGATTAATACAATCACTCCATCTGTTAACTCTGCATGCAGCTTCAATAAAATTTCCGTCGCTGGTTGAAATTTCATCTTGAATACAAGCCTCATTTCTAAAATCACTGCATGGTTCTATCGTCTCTTCTCCATTAACGCAAACATGTCTAAAATGCCTGCTTCCAACAGAGTCCAATCCTTCTCCAACATCTCCTTGATAAATACACCAAGATTCTCCGTTCTTGTAATTATTTCCATCTTCTGTATTATAGCAGTTTAAATCCTTGCACGAAAAATCTCCAAAATTTGCCTTGCCTTTTCTACAGATACTTCCGGAAATATAATTGCAATTCCCACAAATAGAACTTCCTGCATTTCCGTTCTTAGAATTATAATTGCATGACTCGCTTTTTGGAACTATTTTCTGCCAGTAACTCTGATCTTTTGAATAAACTTTATTTGAATCATAAATATTAGCAATATTTCCACAGCTGTCTTTAAAATAAACTTCATCTTTTCCATCAACACAAACTGTTTCTGTTGTAGGACCGCAATTAGTAGCAAGAACATCTGCAGAACATAAATAATCTTTAAAAAATTCAGTGCTGGAATTTGTCTCTTTTTTTCTTGAACAATCTCCTCTTGTGGTCATAATGCAGGTCTTTTCACCATCAGATTCAAAAATACATGCTCCTTTCTCGCTTGAAAATGCAGTTAAAATACATGATGCTTCATTATCTACATCTGTCCTAAAATTTGTCTGAAGCCCATATAAAGCAGATAATCTCTTGCATCTGGTCTGAGTTACAAAACTTGCTTGATCTCCAATAATGCAACATCCTAAATTACATTGAGAAATCTGGCACTTTTCATCGTCAATCCACGTTCCTTTTGAAATTTCACAGACTTTTTGAGGAGTATTCTCCATACATAATCCTTCTTCAGAATCAACGCAACACCCTAACTTGCAATAACTTGTTGCATCACAGCTTGTTGGAGTTTTTCTAAAAGCAGAATCACACGAATCTTCTTGAGTATTTTGGCACCAAGCTCCTGATTTTGTTTTCTCGCAACATACATTAAATGCAGGCCATTGCTGATCTGTTGTCGGTAAATTTGTCTGCTGAACATTTTGAGCAATAACAAAATTAACAAAACCGAAGCTTGAAACTTCAATCAAGAAAAAAACCCCAACTAAAAAAAAGAAACTAATAATTAAACGATAACCTTTAATTTTCAAATTATTTTTAATTTTCTCTTTTTTATATCCCATTTTTACTTTTTTTAATTTTTAATGTCGTAAAAACATTTAATTATTACAATAGTTCAGATAGTGATTAAACCAATTCCCATTACTGTTATATTATCTAAATCACGATTATACCCATAAGAAGTGATGTAAATGCCTGCGGCTAAAGAGAGGCCTGATATATCTCTTTTAATATCATGGAATTTTCCTAGTTCTTTAATTTTATACTCTAATTTCATTTTCACCTCACTTCAACTAATCCCGGAGGGATAACCCCGCTTCTTACAGCAAATATAAATTTTTCTTCTGTGTCTCTGTCAGTTATGATGTAAATCTTGCTCCCATCACCCTGCTTTTTTTTCTCAACTTTTATAGAAGGATAAAGAAGCATATAATTTAAAGTTTCACTATCTCCAAATCTTGTCTCCCATGTCATAATAGAGCTAGCAATCATAACAAAATTATAAATCTTAGACCTTAATCCCGTTCTTATATTATCATAACTTTCTGTATTTTCTTTTGATATTTTTAAGTCAATATCCAAATTTAAAAGAACATTATCAGGAACTATCTCAATGCTTATATTAGGAGTTTTCATTGAAACCTCATAACCACTTTCTTCAAGTTTCTCTGCAATTTCATTTACACATTTTACAATTCTGGCCTGAGAATAAGCTTTTAACTCCTCTTCTATTATATTTTTCAAAATTGGTTTTTGTGTTACACAATTTTTAAAATTTTCTTTTGTATAGCAGACATATTCAACTTTACTCCCTTCATATAAATAATAATTCTGAGGAGTTATAACTCCTCCTTGCAGACTCAAAAGCTCAATCCCCTCTTTTATAGGAGATTTGCCGCAATCTTCTATTTGCTCAACAGTAGTCTTAGGAGCAAAAAAAGTTTTTATATCTGTTCTTGTAAACAACAAAAACAGAACAAGTAAAACTAATAATCCCAATATTATGAAAATAGTTACTTGTCCAATCCTCTCTTTTTTTATTAACATTTTACCTCTTTATTTAATTATCAATTAATTCTTTATTATAAATTTATGTGTTTTATCATTAATGATAATCTTCTTTATAAATTTAATTCTATTGATTTAATACGGCTTAATCTTTATTCTCTCGCCTTTATTGCCGAGTGAATCCTTGCATTGAAGATAATAAGTTTTTCCCATCCATCCTGCAAAATGACTTATCCCATCACTACCCATCCTGGTAGCATTTTCAAAAACAAAATCTCTTGCAAAACTATATCTGCATTCTGATTTTTCAGAAGTTATTGTTTTTAATCCATTATCATAATAAATTCTTGTTATCTTAGGCCCAAATTTATCTATTTTAATTTCAAACCTAGTTGAATTTTCTGCTTTGTTTCCTGCAATATCCTCGCAGATAAATTTAATTTCATGCTCTCCTTGCACTAAACTTGTCAATTGATATTCATGAACTTTAGAGCCATTTGAATTGCTGTAGCTAAAATAATCCCCATAAATCCCATTTCCTTCCCATCTGCATATTGATTCTCCGCTTTTCGCACCTCCTGAAGTTCTTATTTTTAATTTTACACCGACTGGTTCAATACTAGAAATAATTTTCTCGTTGTTTCTTGGAATTATCTCGTCTATTAAAAGAGATGATGCAGAATTTTTAAACTCAAAAACATAGCTTTCAGCCATAACATTTCTGTTTTCAGATAAATCCTTGCATCTAAAATAAAACTTATTGTTATTGCTAGTTGGAAGAGTAACATTACAAGGAAGCCCATATAATCCATATGCTAAAGGATTTGACTCGCAGGTCAATTGATTTTCCATGGCATTAAATTCCTTGTCTGCTAAACTAAATTTGCATTCACTTGGCTCATTTACAAAAATAACAACCTCTTTTTGAGTCGTATTATGCGCAAGGAAACTTCCAGATAAGGGGAAAGTAACAGAAACTCTTGGTGGAGTTAAATCAGGCCCTGGTCTTATGCAGGATTTTATTTTATAAGGCTGGAGATTAACTTTACCGCCTGCTGTTTTGCATTTCACATAAAGGTCGTTTTTTCCAAGCTGTCTAATTTGTTCCTCAGACAAATTATAAATATTTTTAAAAGCTTCTGGGCTTGGAAAAAATAATTTCGTTAAATGCGCTGGAAGAACATAATTTCCCTTTGGCCCAAAGGTATCTGTCATTTCTTCATAGCTTTGTTCTGGATCTGTTCCAATTCTACATCGTGCAAATGGCTCTACTTTAATTCCAATATCAACAGAAGTATAAGGCTCTAAACATCCGTTACCAGTTGAATTAACAACTTCAAATCCATCTTTATTAACATTATGATATTTATAACCAGTTGAAATAACTGTTTGAAATGGGTTGATTAAAGGAAAAGATTCATTAGAAGCTTTGTTTATACATAATTCATTTCCACTTCCTTTATTAATTAACTGGCATGACTGTCCTAAACTTTCACATCTATACTCAGTGCATGGAACTTCTAATTTATTACATTCATTGCATTTATCTCCCCCTCCAGGAGGCTGCCACTGAAAACAATTGAAATTAATCTGTTTTTTTACAACAACACACCCCCCTCCCAACATTCCAAGCAAGGCGCCTAACAATGCGCCAATTAATGCGCCGATCATTCCTCCTATTAGAGCTGCAATAAGCCCTGCAATCATAGACGCTATCATTGAAAAATCTTTTTGCTGACTGCCTTTTTCATCTGGGTCAACTATCTGTGCAAGTATTCCTGCTTTTGCGCTAGACACTCCTCCTGTAAATCTAGAATATCCTATTATTCCTAAAGATAAACCTGCAAGCCCTTCAACACTAGTTGCATTATCTGCATTTTGCTTTAATATTTCTAATAACAAAGGGCTTCCATATGCTCCCGATGCTGCTGAAAGTTCTTGTTCAAAAGCACTTAAATTTCCTGCTTCTCTATTGGCTACTGGCAATAATTCTGGATTTAATGTCTCAAAAAAAGCATACTCTCCTGGAGTAGCTGGCTCTGAAATAACATTTGCATATCTCGAAAATCCCATTTCTTCAGAAGATAAAAAAGGAGCGCCCTTAACACTATATCCATCACTGCTATGCTCTCCGATATAATTAATAGAAGCTCCGCAATCTCCTAATGAAACACAAAAATCATTCATTTCTTTTGTAAATTTTTCAGTACTACAATCACAATTATCAACACAACCAGGACAAAATATTCCTACAAGCCATGTTTCAGTACATTGATGAGTTGCAATATCACAGATAGCATCTCCAGGACTTGCGCTGTAGTAATTCTCCTCATTCAAACTTCCATTTTCATCATAAAGGTTGTCTGGAATAAGATCAAATCCAGGCGGATATTTTGGAAGACAGACATCAAATTTAAAACTTCCATCCATATCAATATGCTTCAATCTGCAGTCTATATTTTCTTGGCATTTTCCCTTTAATCCATCTTTTAATTTATTATAATCTAAACACTCTCTCCATCTATTAACTCTGCATGCAGCTTGCGAAAATCCTCCTGCATTTACATTTGCATTTTCCTGAACACAAATCTCTTGCCTGAAATCAGCACAAGGAGCTATTCTTTCATCTCCTCTATAACAGATATGTTTTACATGCCTACTTCCAGCAGTATCTTTTCCGTCTCCAATGGCAGCATCATATTCGCACCACGACTCTCCATTTTCCCTGTCTTTTATTCCATCTCCGTCTGTATCGCATCTGATATCTCTACATGAAAAACTTCCAAGCTCTTTTCCGCAATAACTCCCCCTATATAAATCGCAATTGTCTGCAACAGATTCTTTGTTGTTACACGAATCAAACCAATAAACATCTTCCTCGCCAAAAACACATCCCTTATGGTCTCTTGCTCTGCATGTAGTATTTAACAATCTATCAGAACAAAATTTATCTGCTGCAAAATTTGCCTCGCTTCCTGTCCTCTTAAAACACTCATCTAAACTTGTTAATGCACATTTTCTCTCTCCATCTGAATCAAAAATACAAGCTCCGTTTCTATTTTTTTCAGCTAAAAACAAACATTGTAATTCAGATTCTATATTTTGATTCCAGTTTGTAGGCAGGTCTCTGTTTTGAGTATTTCCTTCCCACTGGCAGTTTTTTTCAGTTGCCCATATTGCTTCATCTCCAACAAGACAACACCCCCTCTGGCATTCTTGAATATTACAAGATTCTCCATCTTTGAATATTCCTCCGCTTCTCTCACAATCAATTTTTGAAGTTCTCTCGTTGCAGATTCCAGTTGTAGAACTTACACAACATCCTAACTTGCAGTAATTTGTAAACTCACAGCTAGTTGGAGATGATTGATAGTTCTCATTACAATTATCTATTGAAGCAGTTTGACAAGTGTTTCCATTTTTAGTTACCTCACAACAACCCTCAACAACAGCATCAATTAAAGGAATTATTTCATTATTAAACAAATCACTTATCTTATTGATTCTTCCAAACAAACTAAAACTTTTATTATTTTCTTCCTCGATAATAAATTTTCCTTTTTCTTTATCAAATAGTTCATTTATCATATAACTAAATGCAAACAGAGCAATCACTAATACAGCTATTTGAAAATAACTAATAAAAGCTTTTTTTGTGAAAAAGTTTTTTGTTATTCTTTTACCCAGCATTTTTTTATTCTCTTTTTTTCTTTTCATTTTTTTTCTTTATATTCAAATAGCTCAGATTCTCTTGCTTTTAATCCTTGGAACAGAGCCATTCTTAGTAAATTTAATTCTTGGTAATTATTAATAAAGAGTGTGTTCAGCTTCGGATTGATTGTTTTTGACATTTTTCATATTAATATCCCGGAGGAAGTGTGCAGCTCCTAACTGCAAATGTGAATTTTTGCTCAGTTGAAACCTCTTTTATAGTATAAATTATATCAGCATCTCCTGTTATGAATTTAGTTACATCAAGATTTGGGTATAATATCATAAAACCCAATTCATCAAAATTACAAAACCTGCTTTCTTGATTTACAATTTCCATAGCAACTTTTGCAAAATCATAAATCGGACTTATTAAATACATTCTAAATTCATTGAACTCTCTGGCCTCTCCTTCTCTTGCAATTTTAATATTTCTGCTGATTTTTACTCCAATGTTTTTTGACTGCAATCTAGTTTCTACATTAAGTCCAGAACTTTCAACATTATAATTATCTCTTAATTTATTTTCTAATTCATTAAAACATTTGCTGACAATTGGAGTTATGTAATTCGTTATTTCTTTTTCAATGTGTTCTATTAATAAAGGCCTTTGATTAATACATGGGTCGTAAACTTTCTCATTATAGCATAAGTAGGTTATTTCTGTTCCATTAAAGCTTATATAACCCTTAGGACTTATTTCTCCTCCTTTTTTGCTTAAAGTATCAATAGCTTCTTCAACAGCATCTCTTGTACAGGATTCAATAAAAGCCTGTGGATTTTTTTCATCAATTAAATTTATTTCTGGAGGATTTATTAATAAAAAAACAATTACAAAACCAACCATTACAATTAATGCCAGAATTACAAAAATTGTTACTTGAGAATGTTTTGATTTTAGCAAAATATTATTAATGAAATCAAATTGCAAGTCAGATTTTTTTGCAATCATTTTATTAATCCTCCATTAAATTTAATAGAATTATTAGTTGTATGAGTGGCATGGTTGTCAGGAATTAAATCAGAGATTCTTCCAGAAAGAAGAAGCTCCTCATTAAACAGGCTCAATACCATTCTGGTCACATTTTGTGATATTTTATTTTTGTTTCTTCTTTTCATCTTCTACCTCTTTTAATAATTCTATAGCTTTCTCTATAATATGCGATTTATTTCTAAATTTGCCGTCTTTTAATAAGGAATCAAGAATTTTATCTGTTTTTTCATCAACAGTCGCAGAAATTCTAACTTTCATTTTAAAACCCACTTTATTTAAAAAATTAATCAGATAAATAATAGATGAACCCTTACAAGAGCTTCATCTAAAATTAACCTCTTTTTCCCCTGAAGTAAATACCCCAAATGAGTATTATTTTATAATATTAGATATTTTCTAATTCTATTTAGTATTTCTTAATATTATTTAATAATATAAGCTTATAAATGTTTCTATGATTTTAAAATCTAAAAGAAAAAAGCATGGGTTAAAAGATTATTATCAATTCTTTCCTCAGACTATCATTTCTAATTTTTATTAAATGATACTAAAATGCTAGTCTTCGGCCTCAACTCTTGGCGCTAAAATAAATCCCAACTCTATACTATCATTATTAAAATCTAATCTTAAAGGATAATTAGTTGAAAAATTTATTGCTACTTTATCAGCTAGCCTTGAAGATTTAATCATTTTCTGCAGATATTCTAGAGAGTATTTTGATGATGCATCTTCTGATTGAATATTAGCTTCATCACTAAATCTTGCTTGAAATGAATTTAAGGACCCTTTTGCTTTTATAATAAAACTTTCTGGATTTGAAACAAAAGAACAGGCATCTGCAACTATAGAACAATCTTCAATTGCTTCTGAAAAATCCAAGCTATTCATTTCTATTTTGCTTGAAAAATCCAAGTTTGGAACTGGTTTTTCCTCGCCCTCGACATCAATTAAAGACAAATCAAATTCTCTGTTAACCTTGTCCTGAATTATTAATTTCAATAAATTTTCTTCTCTTGTAATTGTTAAAACACTTCCAAATTTTACTCTTCTTAAAACAGCCTTCAAACTTTCTAAACTAACTCCTAAAACTTCTTCTTTTTCAACACTAAGTTCTGAAAAGGCTTTTGCAGGAAGCTTAAAAACAACCATTGCCACATTTGCAGGATCAATTGCAACAACATTCAATCCTTCTTTATTTACTTTCATTCTAACCTCTAAAACCAATTCTGATATTATACTAATAACATCTGAAAATATTTTCGGGTTTTCTAGTTTTAACAGCATTTTTACCCCTATCAACAAGATTATCTGAAACCTGCATCATCTTGCCATAACAGACTAAAAAACCTTATTGGCTTTTAAACATTATTATAATAAAGAATAAGTTAATATATAAATTAATTAATAGTAGAGGAGTAATAAAACAGAAATGCAATAAACTGAGTAGAAACTTATTAGAGTAAAGCATCTCTTTTATACAATATACTCTTAATAGAGCGTGTCTAAAAAATAAAGAGTATTGTTTGTTCAGATAGACTCTAAAAGACCAAACAATTAATACTTAATAGGTTAATTATTAATA
>ERZ1292623.4422-Hain-H51-01um-R1-4422-length-11517-cov-201_pt1 | contig 11517 bp, 13 predicted proteins | sample MGYA00564398_ERZ1292623 | MGnify/ENA primary metagenome ERZ1292623 (study PRJEB36523, sample SAMEA6512633) | groundwater metagenome | collected 2019-01-07 | study: AquaDiva: Metagenomics assemblies of 32 groundwater samples | reverse complement strand
ACCTGTATTTCCACCCATGATATAGCCTTTATAAAAAATAACAAAATCATAAGGGATTACATGCCATAACGGAGATACATATTTGACACCAAAAGAACCTCTCTTAAGATTATTAATTACTGAAACTGTTTCCCCTAATAATTTAAAATTTTCAGATGTTAAACTAAGCTTAAATCCATTTTCATTAATCATTAAAAAGTGGGCACTATCATTTGCTGTTCCAGCAGGCAATGTAAAATTGATTTGTGATGATGCTCCAGAGTCTGTAAATGTCGTTCTACCTATTAAATCAACTGCTGTAAGGGTGTAATCAGCGGTTTTATTTGTTGTTATTGAAACTACTGAAGTTGGAACAAATTCTATTATGTCCCATTTTACATCTTCTAAATTATATACAGCAGTCATATAATCTGTAGTATTGGCAGCTGTTGAAAGTGTAATCAAATTATGACCACTTCTGATTCGGAAAACTGAATTTAATGTTATCGTTCTGCTTCCAGTTGCATCTTGAACGAATATCCATGTTACTTTTTGACCAGCAGACGGATTCGTTGGAGCTGCAAGTGTTCTATTACCTCCAAGTGTAACCTTAAATAGATTAGATAAGGAAGCATCTGTTATTATCGTTGCAGCATCAACTAAAGTCGTAATTTTTTCAGAACCTTCTTTAGAACTAACATTATCCACTGACCAAAGCTGAACATCATTTTTATCTTTTAAAACTATTTTATAAAAACCGTCAAGCCATATATCAGCTTCACCATTTGCATCCAAGATTACAGGATTAGCATTTGATGTTACCCCTGCATTATCTTTATATGTTATTTTGGGGGTTGTAGTCCCTTCCGCATAAGTATATACTTTACCACCTGCTAAAGGTTTCGGTGGATTGCTATTATCAAATGCCTTAAATTTAGGGAATATTAACAATAATGTATTCATAGATTATCCAGTTTTAATATTATAGGTATTGCCTTTTCCTCTATAATTAAAATCAAAAATTATATCATTATTTTTTATATTCACCCGATGTAGAACATTTAAACTGTCTTCTGCCAATTTTTCGAGTTTAGGACTTATTGATTTTCCATATCCCGAAGCAAGTTCGGCTGCTAAATTAAATTTAATTGCTCGTTCCATGTATTGAGGAAAATCGAATTGGGCAGTGAGTCCTGTAAATTCTGTGAATGGTTTCTGTGAATGAATCGTTAATGTATAGGTAATATCTCTTTGTGGATAGAGATATATTTTTCCTATCTCTCCATTTGGCTGAGTTATACCGGGATCATAATATAAAATTTTAGGTCTTCCTTTCAGAGTTTTGTTTGTGATGGATTCAAAATAAAATACATCCTTTAAATATATGGGGTAATCATAACTATTTGAATCAGTTATCTTCGCAATTTTTATCGAGATAGGTTTAACGGTATTAAATGTTTGGTCTTGTCCTATGGTATATGTTGCAGATGCATATGACAGAGTAAAAGATTCTTTAACTATTGCCTGATGAACAATTTCTTCAGCTGCCCAACTGCTGAGCATGATATTTAATGTTTGAAGATTATCCTGTAATTCCTCATCAGTGAGAGATTCTCCATGTGCAATAACTCCTAATTCTCTCATTGACATCTTTATATAATCTTGAGCTGTAAGATACATTTATAATCCTATATATTTTTTAATCTTTTCAAATATTGATTCTTTTTTAATTGATTCAATATTGTTTATTATTGCTTCCTTTGTTAATTTTTCAATAAGTTCATCAAATCTTTCCATTATTTTTTCCATCTCCTTTTCAAATTTATCTGTATTCACATTTATCTCTCGTGGTAATAATTTAATGAAATTATCAATTAATTTATCTACATTACTTATTTCTACCGCTGCCTTTATTGAATCATTGATATATTTTTTAATATCTTCAGAATTAACTTGTGTTTCAGATACAAGAGGCACTTCGGGTATAATAAAAGTTACAGTTCCGCTATCTGCTTCTAATGGTGGACGATCAATTTCTTCATCTCTTAAAATAATCATTTTATGTAATCCTTATAATAGATTATATGAATTAATGCAGGTTTATCTTTATTAATTATTCTGAAATTCTTTATATCGTTTATTCCTGTAATATCAAAAGATTTACCTTCGTTTATTAATATTCCAGTATCATCACCAGGAATTTTTCCATCTACTGTAAACAAAATCGAGCCTTTTGAAACAATAATATTTATTCCATCAATATTCCCATATCCGCATTGTCTTTCAAGATTATCAAGTTTTGTTAATTTCGTAAGTTTAGTAATAACTAATTTTTCATGTTTTATTGTTGTCGGCATATATTTTTTATAAAATAGGGAGAGGAGATAAATTCCTCTCCCTATAAAATATTATCCAATTACTACACTTGCCCATTCTCCTTTTAATTCTCCGAATCCTCCATAAATGTCAGTTCGGACTAAGTATCGGTCTAACTGAATATCATAATCCCTGACAATCTTCATTGAAATACCTTTATAGGTTGCAACAGCGGCAAAATCAACGCCCGCTGGTTTATCCATCTCAATCGATACAAAACAAAAAGCATCTTTATACCAGCATAGATTGTGAGGATATGCAGTGCTTGCAGAACCTACAAATGTAACAGCATCATTCAGAGTAGGTAATCTTGTTACATTTTGATAGGGGCCCGCCAATGTAACACCGGGCAAAATTGGTACTGTTGCAACACCTGACCCATTTGCTGTCGCAGCAGCAGTTACTACGAATTGCTGCAACTGTCCTGTTGTTTGTTTCGTAAGAGGGTTAACGCTGTAAACAGAAGTCCCTCCTGTCCCTACAGTAAAATGCTCTCCCGCTGCAATTGTTGCATTACCACCCAAACCAGATATTTCAAGTGTTACCGCTCCACTTGTAGCAGTTGTAATAATCGTAGCGTCAGTATTTCTGCTGCCTGTGGTAATAGTAGGAATAGCTTGATTCATGTAAAAATCAAACCCAAGCACACCTTCCCCCATTATTCCTCTCTGGAACTGTTTCTCAATTGAAATATCCCTATGAAACAATCCAGTCATTGCATTTACGGTTTCAGTATTTGCAACGGGGCCAATATGCATAGTTCTGTCCGATTCCGGGGCAGCATTTTCATTTAACTTCTGTCCTGCCTGAAGATAAACCCTTGTTGACTGAGGTGTTGTCCCTGCTGTGCCCACAAGATTCGGCGTATGCTTTGCAATATAATCAAGATAATCACTCTCAAATTTTGCTGACAGAACAGCCATTTTGGGTTTCATAACTTCATCCATGAAGCTTTCCAAATTCATCTTCATCTGTAATGCTGTTATCCCTGTTATATCTACTCCCCAGACTTTATCAACGGCAACAGATTTACTTCTTTCAATTATATCCTGACCTGAGAATTGCTGTGTTGTGCGGGTAGTAAATAAGTTAGGAACTGAAATATTCGTGCTTGCACCTGCTTTCCAGCCACCAATTTCAAATTCTTTCTTCGTAAGTCTCTTTGAAGTCATGACAGCGCTAACATTGTTCTCAAATTGCTTTACCATTGCTCTAACAAGATTAGTCGGATTAAGTAATGTATTTGCCATTTTAATTACCTATTTCCCCCACCGTTTCATCCATGTATCAATATCCATATCTTCCATAGCTGGTTCGGTTGAACCACTAAAAGAATCCAATGTCTGAATAGGTTTGGGGGCAGTTGTTAAACCCGAAGTTTTATTTTTTGAAGTAAACTGAGCGTCTATTTTTGCTATTTCAGCTCCAATTTTCAAGGCTGGCAAAGAAGCAAGATGATTAGCAAGTTTAATATCTTTAGATATGTAGTAAGCAATATCTTCAGGATTTTCACTACTAATAATCATTTCAACTACATCATTAGTAAGAGGAACATATGGGTTTACTACAATATCATAATCTGCATATTTCTTTCTGCCAAGTTCAATGATAGCTGTCGCTTTTTTACCTAACTCGATAAGTTTCTCTTTTTTCGCCTGATCATCTTTCTCTTTCTTCTCTTTCTTTTTCTCCTCTTGAATTTTCAATCCCGCATTATATTGAGAAAGAGAATCAACATATTCATTATAAGTGGAAAAATCATCGAGCACTGGTTTAACATTTTCCGCCGAAGGTTTTGTTTCTTTCGGCGCTTCTATCTTCTTGCTTGCTTCGGCCATTCCTTTCCAATAGGCAGCATCTCGTTCAGCTTCATATCTTTTTCGGGTTAACTCATCAATTCTTTTGTTTATTGCTTCTTGTGCATCGTGGGGGATACCACCTTCCTTTTTTTCTCCCTGCACTACTTCATCGCCGACAATAGTCGTTTCTTCTTCTATAGATTCTTCTATTCCTGTTTGATTAACAGTATCTTGCCCCGATATAACGGGTGTGTTTGTGTCCATTTATTTATCTCCTCTTAATTTTGCTAATATTGCTAACTGAAAACACAAGACCACTTCTGCATTATCATCTGTTACTTCTTTGAATATTTTTAATGTTTCAGCTTCAAGTATCTCTACGAAATGTTTTGGATATGCAGTATTTGCAATATAGAGTATATCCCCTTCATAATGAACATTATACTTCTTAAACAAATCATCCCAATTTTTAAGCATCCTTTCTCACCTCCTTATTGTTCAGGTTTAAATACTTCTTTCATAACTTCTATCATCATTGTTCTTAATTCTTTTTTATCTGTAATATTTTGTGAATATATTTTATCGAGTTCCATTTTGATTCTTTCAAGTTCAACTAACAATCTTTTTTCTTCTACATCATATTTTTTCATTTCAGCCATTGCTTTAGGATCTGGCTGTTGAAGGGGCATTGGTAATGGTTCACCATTTTCATCTTCTTGTAATTCAGGGGGTAACCCTTTTTTAAATCTTCGGGCTAATTTTTCGGCTCCTGGCCAATCAAGATGTTCTGCGAATATATCAAGAAATAATCTAGCCTCTTGTGGCATTACCTGTAACAATTTACCCATTTCATATGCTGATTCATGCCTCTGAGTTGTCCAGTTTGGGCCAACATTGATAACTGCATTATATTCACCAGAGGTAATATCATTAGTTATTTGATTACTATTTTCCTTTTTATTTACTGTAACTGCCATGTCATTATCTTCTCTATTTTTAATTACTAAATCTCTTTGGCTATCATATATGTGAGGAATTAAATCAAGCAATATACATCCGCCATGTTCGATTGCAATATTCAGGTTATCCACAAATTCATATTGAGTTATTCCGCCAGCCTGATAAGCCATACCAAATGTTTTACTTGATACTTCCTGATTAACTAATGGCATATTATCGAATCCGATTGTCGCCTTTATATCTTCAATAGTTCCATTTATTTCTGTGAATATACCCTGTGGAACATTATCAAGTGAATTACGAATTGGTGGCTGTTGATTGGGAATATAGTTATACAATACATATCCTTTAGGATTGGTAATAGATTGATTCCACATTGTTTCATGCCCTCTTACTTGTTCGGGAGTCATAAGATGCGATGCTTTAGGTGCATTCTGAACCACTTCCGTTGCGGCAGAACGCCAATAATCATACATCCTCTGACTATCTTTTGCATGTCTGATAATGCCCCTATAAATCATTTTCCCATCGATATTTAATGATTTCCCAAGGACAGGGACAATCGGGATATATTTCCCTGCCCATTCGTTTTCCTCAAGTATATCCGATGCGGTCATAATATATTGTTTAACTTTATGTTGTTCTGCTGTCCTTTCTTTGAGAACCTCAAGTTGCATAATGTTTAAATAATCTTTATTTTCTCTTAACCATAAATCATCTACAGTTTCACCATTTGACAAAAATAATATCCTTTTTGTTTTTTTCTCCCGAACCCAATATTCTGTTAATTTTATTTTGTCTTCAAAATACCATCCTTCATACATTTCACCCTGTTGATTTGTAAATTCCAAATTTCCTTTATCGAGATACATTTTTTCAAATTCTTTTTTATTTATATATTCGGAGATAAAAGCCCAATTCATATCTATATAATTAATTCCTTTTGCGGCGGGGTCTATCGTTACAGAAAAGGGGTTTTTAATATGTTTCATCCTTATAACCTGATTAAATGATTTATCATTTTCATATTGTGTTAAAAATCTGAAAAATCCAAAACCGCATCCTGCAGCATAAGAAAAGGCGTAATCATATATATTGCTTGCTTTTGATTGATATTGAATATCTCTTATGAGTCCCTCAATAATATTTGCAATATCTTTATTGGCTTCATTATTAGCTGGTGACAAATTAATTCCTGCTTTATTTTTCTTCTGATCACCTGTGATTCTGTCAAGAAAAGAGGGAAGACGATTTATTACAAGGCAGGGTCGTCTTGTTAATTCTCGCTGTGTTACAATATCTTCGTTCCAATGATTTTCACCATTAAGCATTTTCAAATCATCTAATGCTTGTTCTCTGTTTATTGTATCAGGAAATCCATTTTTATATCGTTCAAGTGCGAGTTCTATAATTTCAGAATCTTTTTCTTGTTGTTCTCTTTTTCTCATACGCTCATCCATGCTAATGTTGAAGTCCCATTATAGTGATTACGATATCTTTTTTCCTGTTCAAATGGCTTTTCTTCGTTTTCGTAAATGTAATAAGAGAAATGATATTCATTAATCATGTCATAGATATATGAAAGAGCATCAAGTCCGTCATCATGCCAGAATGGGAATCTACTGAGTTCAGTTAATAATCTTTCTCTATAGACTATTGGTACTTTTTTTGACATAAATATTTTGGAATTAAAAAGGGGCCATTCTAAAGCTTTCATTATTCTTTCGATTTTATTTCTATTGGCAGGACGCAATATTTTTAATGTTTCTCTTTCAATACTTAAATTTCTGCCATATACTTTTAAGGCGTTTTGAACATGAATTTCAGTTGTGCTTAAACTTTCTTTTTCAACGCCTACCTGCATAATAATTCCATTTCGTAAATACATTCTCACGATTTCTTCAATAGCTTCCGTTTCAGTAAGAGGTGATATAAGTGCATCTACAATATAAATATTACTTGCCCCTAATTCATCCCTTTTCGGTTCAACACCAATAACAAGTATTGCCCATGCATCTTCTCTTGTGCTTTTATTAAACATATTTCCCGCACTATCAATACTCATAAATTTATGTATTGTTGCTGGTATTTTTTCGTGGTCAATAAATTGTAAAAATTTTGGTTCTAATTTTCGTGAATTTAATGGAGTTGGGTCTATAAGCTGCTGACAATTGGCTTCATATATACCTTTTCGTGAAAATTCATTCTCAAGATTTATTTTTGATAATAAAACTGGATTGCCTGTTCTGAATCCATTATCCGTTGCAGGTTTTTTTCTATATAAAAAGGTTGGGGTTCCGTCTGCGTTTTTTTTATCTCTACAAAATGGAATATAAACGCCTTCATGCGAATATGGAGTTCCGATAACAGAAATACTGCCATCTTCAGTTAACAAATCTGTGCAAAGGTCAACTGATTCTCTAACCTTTAAAACAGTATTTGGATTTTTAATATCATCTCTCGTTTCTAAATCATCCAATAATATCCAATCAAAGTGAACGGATATAGGCATACCCTCTTTAATTCCCCATGCTTCAACATTAGCTTCACTTCTTGCATTGTTATGTCCACGAACAATAATGCCATCATCTTCTGACCATTTATTACTTTCCTGCCTTGGGTCGGCATATAAAATATCAGGAAAAGAAGTTTTAAGGGTTTCGTCTGATTCAAGAACATACATAATTGGTCGTAGGAACTTTTTTGCAATTGGGCGGGTATGGGAAGCTATCATCGTAGATTTTTCTGGATATTTTAAAATTCTTTGTAATGTTCTTGCTTTAGTAATAATAGAAGATTTATAATGTTTTCTTGCCCATAAATCCATTGTCCATCCATCTGGCCCATTTTCAACTTCTTTACAGGCATCAACTACAAAAGGACGATTAGCACCCGGTATTTTAAAAATAAAAGTAACAATAAACCAGAGATCATTTAATACTAATTGCCGATACATCGATTTTTCAAATTTTATTCTTTCCTGTTTTCCTGTTACAGCAGCAATATCTTTAAAAATTTGGATATAATTATATTTGTATTGTGTTCGATGTATATCTGGATTAAATTGTGTTTGTGGTAAAGCTATTTCAGGATTGGGTTCAAAGTTTATTTTCATAATCTGTTTTAATATACAATGTATAAAATATCATACAGCTGTTTGGCATAAAGATTGCATAATATATTAAATTTGTCAAGTTTTATTGTTCAGGAGTGAATTTTTAAAAGGAGGATATAAATAAATGAAACCATATCATAAAATTTACAGTATTTATAAAAGAGATGAGAAAGGAAAAATAAGAGAGAGAGAGTATTCTTGTCCAGAGTTTGAATATCTCTCAAATTTAGATTGGGTTTGGACAGAGAAAATAGATGGGACCAACATTAGGGTTATGTGGGATGGGGAAGGACAAAAGGTTAAATTTGGAGGAAGGACTGATAACGCCGAGATCAATATGAAACTCATAGAAAAATTGGGAGAAGTTTTTACACAGGAAAAGTTAGAGAAGGTTTTTAGGAATACTCCTGTTTGTCTTTATGGGGAAGGTTTTGGCCCCAAGATTCAGAAAGGTGGGGGCAATTACGGAAAAGAAATGGATTTTATTGTTTTTGATATTTTTATTGATAGGTGGTGGCTCAAGAGAGAGGATATTGAGGGGATTGCAGCTTCGTTGGAGATAAAAATAGTCCCTATGGTGGGGAAGGGGTCATTATCCTGTATGGTCAATAAGGTTAAGGAAGGATTAACTTCTACCTTCGGAGATTTTTTAGCAGAAGGGATTGTAGCAAAACCAGAGATAGAACTTTTTACAAGAGATGGAGAGAGAATAATAACAAAGATTAAAGGGAAAGATTTTTAATAAATTAAAATTAAATGCAGACCACAAAACATGTCCCCTCATTGTATTAAAAATACTTTATTTTAAAGCTACTTATTCTCTTGACATAAAAAATACCATTTTGGTATTATAAATTAATATGAGAAAAGCAATGAGTTTAAGACTTCAATCCGAACATGAGGAACAGATAATGGAAATAAAAAAAAGGACAGGTTTTACTAAAAATCACATTATCAGGGAAGCCCTTGACTTTTATTTTGCCCTCTGGAAGCGATCAAAGAAAGATAAGGAAATAATTCTGGATTCTCTAAAAAAGGGATAATGGATGGCAAGAATAAGGTATATTAAACCTGAATATTTTGATGATGAAGATATAGCCCAAATACCCTTTGAAGCGGAAAGATTATTTCAGGGATTATGGGTGTATGCTGACAGGGAAGGGAAACTTGAATACAGACCAAAATACCTGAAAGCAAAAATATTTCCCTATCACGATAAAATTACCACGGAAGATATAATCACCCTTCTAAACCTTCTCTCAAACCCAAATATACCTGAAAGACCAAACAAAAAGTTTATAGTAATTTATGAAGTTAGTGACCGTAAATATATAAAAATATTATCTTCTAATAAACATTTTTGTTGCCATCACACAGAAAAAGATTCTATTTTGCCAGACCCAATTTTAAAACCCCCCGGACCCCCCAAAGATAAAGATAAAGAGAAAGAGAAAGATAAAGAGAAAGAGAAGTGTGCATCAAGCGAGTTGGAAAACTCTCACGGTTTAATAACCGTTAATACACCGTTAAATAACGGTAAATTAGTGATAGATAATAATAATAATAATATAAATCAAAGATTTAAGAAACCTACAATAGAGGATATTCAAGTATATTGTGATGAAAGGGGAAATAATATTGACTCAAGACAGTTTTTTAGCCATTATGAATCCAATGGATGGAAAGTAGGAAAAAATTCTATGAAGGATTGGAAGGCTGCAATTATAACATGGGAAATCAGAAAAAAAGAGGAGGATGATAAATATGTGTAACGATACAGATTTTAATGAACTCTTTAAAATCCTTTGTAATCGTAAAAATGAAAAAATTGAAAAACAAGTCCGTGATGAAATCTATAAAAGCCTTAAACCATATAAATTCACTTTTAAAGAAACTATGGATGGGTTTAACTCTATTTCACTTTCTAAGGACAGAATAAACTTTGCTGTTATCGTCAATGCTCTCCAGGAAGTAAGGCAATTACTAAGACAACAGGAAAGTCTTTCAAGGCAACAGGTTGAATCATTCTTTAATCCAGAAACACACTCAAAGCAAATCGCTAAAGACTGTATAACCCTGATAAGAAAAAAACTAAATCAGGAAATTACAATCGAAGATTATACTCAGGAAATGTATAAGCTCCATGATAAATATCCAGATGTTCTTAAAGGATGTAATGATCCACAGAGAAAAAATTTTAAAGAAAATGAGCAATTAATGGAATACAGATTAAAAATAAAAAATACGGAGGTATTACATGATTAAAGGTCAAAGAGATTACGAAAAATTCCTCTTATATGTTAAACTCTCCCCTATAAAGGCTATCCGAGCCCAATGTTTTATATGTAATGGCGCTGGTGAAGGGGGGGGTGATTGTAAGGGAAAGTCATGTCCTCTATACCGTTATATGCCTTATAGACATGATAGAATTAAAAAATAGAAACGAATCCTACCTGAAAATGAAATAAAAATATTAAAAGACAGAATGAAAAAAACAAGAGAGTTTAAAAAAAAGGCTTAGGGTTTATGCTACAATGTTTTTAAAACTGTAAAACCTTCACACTAAACAACCCTTTTTTGCCTTTTCTCCCCCTTGTACATACCTACCTATTAACCAAAGCTGTAACTCCTTATAAATCAATGCTCCAATATTTTAGATATATTCAAAACCTCTCTAAACACACAAAATAGCCCTTAAATGTCAAAAGAGGGTATTTTTTGCCTCAAAAACAGATAGGGGTAAATTTAAAAAAATTAAGCGGACTTCATAGCGTGGATCCAAAATAAAATCCACAACGGTATACAGGGGGTATCCCCCCCCCTGCCTCATAATATGCAAGATTTATACCAAATAAAACAAGTTGACATAATGTGCCTTATCAGAAGTAAAATCATTAAGTCATTGATAGTAGCGGAGTTAGCCTATCAATTTTCATATTTCGTAAGGTCAATTGGAGAGAAATCAAGGTTAATGTTCACATTCTGCTGTATTTTGGGGTTCACTCTATCAAAAACTTCTCTAAACGCATTGATAAAGTCAGTGGCTTTCACTTCCTTTATGGTGCCAAATGTTTCACCTTTTAAGATGTGCTTGATGCCTGTAAAGGCAGACTTGACAATCTTTTCGCTCGTCAGGTCACATTTCCTCTTCAGTATTGCCCTTTTCGCATCGCTCACATAAGCGCTTGAACAATCCAGGCTTTTCGCAATAGCAGCCGTGGGATAATTTTTTTCAGAGAGGACCTGCACTAATTCTTTTTTAGAAATCTTTGGTATTTTTTTACTCAT